>Ga0138256_10000040_pt1 | contig 162935 bp, 130 predicted proteins | sample KNB2016incub_MG_FD_105486 | JGI IMG/M metagenome (GOLD analysis project Ga0138256, IMG submission 105486) | Active sludge microbial communities from wastewater in Klosterneuburg, Austria - KNB2014incub_MG | ecosystem: Engineered > WWTP > Activated sludge > Unclassified | place: Austria...
TAGTTGTTACCCTTCCTTCGCAAAAAACTTATGGAAATAAGGTATCGTTTCAATGCCCTTATAAAAATTAGCCACATCAAATTTTTCGTTGGGGCTGTGCAGGTTATCGCTGTCTAAACCAAAGCCCATCAATACCACTTTGCAATCCAGTTCTTTTTCAAATAAAGAACAGATGGGAATGCTGCCACCACCACGTACCGGTATTGGCGTTTTACCAAAAGTTGCTTCCATGGCTTTGGCTGCGGCTTTATAAGCAGCGCTGTCGATGGGTGTTAAATATGGTTCGCCGCCGTGGTGCAGGGTTGCTTTTACAGTAACATAAGGCGGAGCAATTTTTTGTAAATGGTTAATCAGTATATCGGTTATTTTTTCGCTGCCCTGATTGGGTACCAGTCTTGCTGAAATTTTGGCAAATGCTTTTGATGGTAAAACAGTTTTTGCACCCTCGCCTGTATAACCGCCCCAGATGCCGTTCAGTTCAAGCGTTGGCCTGATTCCTGTTCTTTCGTTTGTTGAAAATCCTTTTTCTCCCCATAATTCCTTTACTCCTAAATCATCTTTGTATTCCTGTTCATCAAATGGCGCCATGGCCATCAGCTTTCTTTCTTCATCAGATGATACGAGTACATCATCATAAAAACCGGGGATGGTAATATGGTTGTTCTCATCATGTAGTGATGCAATCATTTTTGCCAGGATAGTAATGGGGTTGGCTACTGCACCGCCATACACACCACTGTGCAGGTCTCGGTTTGGTCCTGTTACTTCCACTTCAATATAACTGAGTCCACGCAGACCAATATCCAGGCTTGGCGTATCCAGGCTGATCATGGCGCTGTCACTGATAAGCACACAATCGGCCGCTAATAATTCTTTATTTGCTTTCACAAATTTTGCAAGGTTTGGGGAACCTACTTCTTCTTCACCCTCAATACAAAACTTTATATTGTTTTCGAGTGTGTTCGTTTTTATTAAAGTTTCCAGTGCTTTTACATGCATGTAAAATTGTCCTTTATCATCGCAACTGCCACGGGCAAAAATTTTACCATCAATAATTACGGGTTCAAACGGTCCGCTTTTCCAAAGTTCTAATGGCTCGGCGGGTTGTACATCATAATGTCCATAAACTAGCACAGTTGGTTTCGATGCGTCAACTATTTTTTCGGCATACACCACCGGGTGGCCTGCTGTAGTATGTATTTCAGCTTTATCAACACCGGCTTCTAATAACCGTTGCTTTACAGATTCAGCACATGCTGCCATATCAGGTTTGTGTTCGCTCTTGGCACTCACACTGGGGATGCGAAGCAGTTCTAAAAGTTCTTCTAAAAAGCGGTCTTTATTTTTTTGCTGGTAATCTTTCCAAACTTGCATGAGTTATGAATTATAAATTATGAATTTGTAACAGGGGTAACGAAAGTAAGTTTTTTTCGCCTATAAAAGAGGTATGTTAAAAAAGATAAAAAATGATATAAATCAGCGGAAATAATTTTTTGCTTTGATGATGTGCCTATACATTTGCCACAGATTGTTTGTCAATTTATCAGCCTTTGTTTTAGTTGGATCGCCGATGGTTCTGTCTAATACAAAGGCTGAGTCGATTTTAAGAGATTTTAACCGCGGAGGCGCAAAGACGCAAAGGTTTTTCTCTGCGCCTTTGCGTCTCTGCGGTTATCTTTAGTATTTTATTTTTTGATACAACAACTGCACCAGTCCGGTAAGGACATACAGCAGGGCAATAATTGCCAGCGCCCATTTGATTACAGAAAAGAAAACGGTTAAAAAAGATACAGCAGCAGATATATGACCGTGCAGGCTGATAAGCATTCCAATATTTTCAAGTATATCTAAAATGCCGGCCAGCAGGGCACCACGGGCAATCAGTTTGCCTGCCTTGGATGCAGGGCCCTTTATGTTTTCAGCAATTTTATTGCAGGCAAGAAATAAGAAGCCTGCGTAAAAAAACAGAAATAAAAAATCGTAAAAGGTATTGTAAATGGCGGCGAATATTTTATGTGGGTGTTCGGGTATTTTCCAGGCGTTGATAATTTCAGTTGTCTGTGCTGTATTGTAAGCAAACTCCAGGTTAAGAATACCCAAGGGAGTTGTTGCTGTTTTTAAAGTGGCGCCGGTTTTTGCCATAACAACCATCATGGCAATGGTGCCAATGAAGAAAAAAGGAAGCAGGAGTTTTTTCATGTTATAATTTTATAAACTCCACCCGTCTGTTCTTTGCTTTACCATCTGCTTTTGAATTTGGGGCAACGGGTTGCGATTCACCCTTACCATCGGTTTGTATCCTGTTACCAGCCACAGGATAATTTTCGGTGATATATGTTTTTACTGCGGCTGCCCGTTTTTGCGAAAGTAAAAGATTATCAGCATCGGCGCCATCGCTGTCGGTATGACCAATGATCTTTATTTTTAAAGAAGCATTTTTCTGTAATGCATCGGCAAACTGGTTAATGATGCTGTAAGATTCTTTTTTGATAACATCGCTGTTTACATCAAATAAAATATCGTTGGTAACAGCTTTGCCTTCTTCCATCAATTGCTTTATCAGCAGGCTTCTGGCATCTGTTTCGGCAGCGGCAATGCGTACATTGCCTATCAACATGCCCAATTCGGATGCAGGAATGATATAATTATTATTTAAAAAAAAATTGTTCCGCATTTCTGTACTGAGTGCCTGTGGCAGGTCAATCAATTTTTTGCCATCCAGATAAATACGTATCCTGGTTTTATTAATGGCGATTGCCACATGCAAAACCTTGTTTACATATTTGGTGATGGGAAAATCGCTTTTATTACCCACCACATCATTTTTAAAACCATACTCAATTGTTTTGCCATCCTTTTCGTTGTAACGGTGTATGTTCATAAAGAAACGGTCTTTATAAAACATGTCTTCCTTTAAAATATTTTTTACCGGAGTTAATCCAAATTGAATGAAGGGAGTGGAGCGTTCTCCTTTTTCCTGCAGGTAAAGATCAAACTCAATGGTACAGTTTTCGGGTAGGGCTTTTTTTAAAACAGGATTAACAATGGAATTGTGTACCACATCCAGCCATTTACCTTCAACCCCCTTAATGGTTACCACAGCACCGCTTCCATTGGTATTCCAGTTGACAGGAAAATCGCCAATAGCATCTTTAGTAAAACGATCTTCAAAAATTACCGTGTTACCAGGAGTAAAGTCGCTGCTGCCCGACTGGGCATAGCATTGTGATATACTGAAAAACAAGATCAGTAAAATGCAAGGTTTCATAAACTGAATTTTTAAATTAGATTAAATCTTGTAGACACATAATCCCAGTTAACCAGGCTCCACCAGTTATCAACATACTCTGCTCTTTTGTTCTGGTATTTTAAATAATAGGCATGCTCCCAAACATCTATACCCAGTAAAGGGATTCCTTTTATTTCACTGATATCCATCAACGGGTTATCTTGGTTGGGAGTGGATCCAATCATTAATTTTTTGTTCTTATTTACATAGAGCCAGGCCCAGCCGCTGCCAAAGCGTGTTTTAGCTGCATCGCCAAATTGTTTTTTAAAATATTCGATGGAATTAAAATCTTTTATGATGGCTTCAAGCAGTTTACCAGAAGGGGCATTATTTTCTTTTATTGGCTGCATGCATTGCCAGAACATTTCGTGATTGTAATGGCCGCCGGCATTATTACGCATCTTGGTTGAATAGGTTGAGATTTTTGCCAGCACGTCTTCCAGCGGTTTGCTCATATCAACATTTTCAGCTGCTGCAGCTTCCTTTACATTTTTTGAATAGCCTGCTGCATGTTTGCTGTAATGAATTTCCATGGTCATGGCATCAATTATATTTTCCAATGCATCATATTTGTATGGAAGCGGTTGCTGATCGAAGCCGGTTTTAAAATCTGCAGTAATTAATCCGGGTACTGTTGAAAAAGATTGTAACAAAGGAGCAGCAACACTGAGGCCAACGCCAATGGCCAATCCTCCTTTAAATGTTTTAGAAATAAATGTTCTCCGGTTGGTTTTGCCTGTGGTTGACATGATAATAAAATTTATGTGGATGATGTTCCTCTCAATTTACTAAAAAAAACCTTTATTCTTTTAAATGCCCTGTTATAAAGTTCTTTGTTGAAGAGTTGGGAGTCGTGCATGGCTTTATAAGTAAGAAAAATACCTATTGGCGTAAGTACAAGTACTGCCAGCCACATGCCAAAAAAAGGTGACATGATACTTTCTTTTGCAAATTTTTCGCCAAACATGTTGAGCAGATGAAACAATAAAAAGAATATGATGGCTACCACCAATGGCATACCCAACCCACCTTTACGGATTATAGAACCCAGCGGGGCGCCAATAAAAAATAAAACAAAACAGGCCATGGATAAAGAAAATTTACGGTGCCATTCTATTTTATGATACCTGATTTCTGATTTTCGGTTTTCCAGTTCATTTACCGAGCTTTCAAGACTGTATTTTAAATTATTGGCAATAGAAAGGGCTGCATCCGTAACCTGGAAACGTGCAGAGTCGGGTATGATAGAGTCGAAACTGTTGTATTTGGTTTTAACAGCCGGTAAACTTTTTTTAGAGCTGTCTTGTATAGCGGCATAGGGTAGTGTAATGGCAATGGTTCTGTTGATCCGTACAGAAAGACTATCATTCATTTTATATAATGAATCCACAAAATTGTTTATCTGGCCGGCACTTAACATTTTAAAATTATTGCGGTAAACACTGTCGTTTGTATTTTGTTTTTGCAGAGAACTTAAATCAAAAAGTTTTTTAAAGGAACTGAAGCCAAGCCGTATATATTCAGTTGTGGAATCATAGCTGTTTCCGTTTTCCTGGTAACGTGTACCATTGGTAAGATTGAATTCCAGAAACTTTTTATCGGCAGAAATTGTCATTACCCCTGTTTCCGCAATGATACAGTTGTTCTGCAGCGGGTTGGTTTGCTCGTAGATCAACACATTGTGAATAGTCTTACCATCTGCATCTTTTTTACCGGCTTTAATGGCGTAATTGGGTATATGGGTAAAGAACACTCCTTCCTTCAGATCAAATGCGGGCTTCTTATAAAAAATATCATTGTACAGCGCCACAAACTTTAAATTGGCGTAGGGTATCACATAATTTGCAAATATGAAAGTGATACCACAAAATAAAAGAGCCACCCAAACCAGCGGGCGCATAAAGCGTAACAGCGAAATGCCGGATGATTTAATTGCAACCAATTCAAAGCTTTCGCCCAGGTTACCAAATGTCATGATGGATGAGATGAGAATGGCGATGGGCATAGCCAGTGTGAGCATGGAGGCGCTTACATACCACAAAAATTTTCCAATGGTAACAAAATCAAGTCCTTTGCCCACCAGGTCATCCAGGTATTTCCAGAGTCCCTGCATCATCAGTACAAAAAATGCAATGAAGAACGTTATGATAAACGGCCCGATAAAAGATTTGAGAATAAGTTTATCTAATTTCTTTATCATGCAGCACAGAAAATGTAATGAAAATTAAATGTAGTAATTTGATGTCCTATGAATGATTTTTCAAAATTAATGCTTTCTGATGAGGAACAACAACTGGTAAATAACAGCCGGTGGATTTTAACGAAACGTGTGATCATAGGTAAAGCGAATGCGCTGTTGGGAGAATTATCAGAAAAACAAAAAGCAGTTATTCAACAGAAAAAAGATTTTTTACCTGCAGCAGTCGTTCAATCCGACGCTAAAATCTCCAAAGGAGAAAATTACCAGCAACTTCCTTTTCTTATTTTAGATTATCCACGTTGTTTTGATGCAAAAAATATTTTTGCAATACGTACCATGTTCTGGTGGGGAAATTTTTTCAGCGTCACTTTACATCTGGCAGGGGCACATAAAGAAAATTATGAACAGGTTTTGATTGACAGGATTGATAAATTAAAACAGGGCAGTTATTATCTGTGTGTCCACGAAAGCCAGTGGCATCATCACTTTGAGGATGATAACTATATTAATACAAATCAATTAAACAATAAAGAGGCAGAAGATATCATCAGGCAAAAACAATTCATAAAACTGTCTGTCAAATTTCCGTTACAACAATGGAAAGAGATGCCGCTGCTGCTGGAAAAATCATTTACCGGAATAATTGAGTTGCTGAAAGATTAACTGCCGAGGCGGTGAAATAATTCCTTCACCTGGTATTCCCATAACTGGCTCTGGTCTTTTATTTCTTTTTTATCTGCAAAATCACTAATCACTAAAATGGTTTGATTGGTAACTTCTGATTTATCAATGCGCCATTCAAAGTATTCGTCTTTACCCATATAGTCCCAGCGAAAACGAACAAATTTTGCTTCTTCACTGTCTATTAATTCTGCCTTGTCTTCCGAGCCATTCCAGCTGAAACTGAAATTGCCGTCATGCTCGTCCACTTTATCTGCGAACCACTCCTGCAACCCTGCAGGCGTTCTTAAAAACTCATACAATATAGCCGGTGAACATCTTACAGGGTATTCAAGTGTATATAAAATTTTTTTACTCATTCTTAATTTTTAAATATCGTTGTGATGCTGCAATAATAACAAAATAAATCACAGTACAAATTATTTCTTTCTTTATTTTTTGTTTTAGTTATCAACATTAAAAGTTAAACAAAGCAGGACGAAAGCTACTGAAATCCAGTCTTTTAGATTTTTTTTTTTGGTAACATATCATAAAAAGTATAAATTACGTTAATAACTGCGGTAGTTTTTAACAAATTGTTAACCCACAAAAACTTTTTCGACTTTAACCTTTAAACCATTGGCCTTATGAGCATGCGTCAGCTTAAAATCACTAAGTCAATTACTAACCGTGAGAGCCAGAGTTTAGAAAAATATTTACAGGAAATTGGTAAAGTAGAATTGATTACACCTGAAGAGGAAGTTAAACTTGCCATCAGGATAAAACAAGGGGACCAGTTAGCATTAGAAAAACTTACCAAAGCCAACTTGCGTTTTGTGGTATCAGTTGCCAAGCAATATCAAAACCAGGGCTTAACACTGCCCGATCTTATCAATGAAGGAAATCTGGGATTAATAAAAGCTGCACAACGTTTTGATGAAACACGTGGCTTTAAATTTATTTCGTATGCCGTGTGGTGGATACGCCAGAGTATTTTGCAGGCACTGGCCGAACAATCAAGAATTGTACGTTTACCATTAAATAAAGTAGGGCTTACAAACCGTATCAGCAAAGCTTATTCTCAGCTGGAGCAGGAATTTGAAAGGGAGCCAACACCAGAAGAACTGGCTTCTTTGCTGGACATGGATGTAGAAGAAATTGCTGCAGCATTAGGTTCATCAGCACGCCATGTAAGTATGGATCAACCACTGGCCGATGGAGAAGACAGTACATTGATTGATGTGATGATTAATCACAATGCAGAGAAAACTGATGACGCACTGGCTTTTAAAGCATCTTTAAAAACTGAAATAGACCGCTCCTTAAGCACATTAACCGAAAGACAAAAAGACGTGATACGTTTCTTTTTTGGAATAGGTGTTGATCATGCATTAAGTCTTGAAGACATTGGCGAACATTTTAATCTCACTCGTGAAAGGGTAAGGCAGATAAAAGATAAAGCCATTACTAAATTACGAACAGCATCACGCTGCAAATTATTAAAAGCCTACCTGGGAGCTTAATTCTTAAGTTTTAATTTTGATGAACAGCCTGTTAACAGCGCTGTTTTTGTTTTTTAAGCCAGTTATCAATGCTTAAAAAGAGAACACATGAACATTTGCTTACTTGTTTGTTGAAATCAATTTTAATAATCCTTAATTTTCCCCGAAATTTGCACAACTATTAAATCACAATAAATGTCAATTGAAATAAAAGTTCCAACAGTAGGAGAGAGTATAAGTGAAGTAACCCTGGTTAAATGGCACAAGAAAGATGGTGAATGGGCCAACAGGGATGAAGTGATTGCTGAGCTGGAAAGTGAAAAAGCAACGTTTGAATTAAATGCCGAGCAGGCTGGAGCAATAAAGACTATTGCGAAAGAAGGAGACACTTTGAATATTGGTGATGTGGTATGTTCAATTGATACTGACGCTGAAAAACCAGCTGAGGTTGAAAAAGCTCCTGAGGTTGCAAAAGCTGCAGTATCTGCACAACCCCAAACCCCAAAATCTCAAACAGATTTAAAAGCCACACCAGTAGCAGCAGCCATAATTGCCGATAAAAAACTTGATGTAAAAGCAGTGACCCCATCGGGCAGTAACGGAAAAATTGTGAAGCAGGATGTGATGGATGCACTGAATAATCCGGGCAGAAGGCCGGGTACGGTTTTGTTTGAGCGTAATGAACGTGAGCAAAAGATGAGTAACCTGCGTAAAACCATCAGCAGGCGTTTGGTGGAAGCAAAAAATACCACCGCTATGCTCACTACTTTTAACGAAGTGGATATGAGCGCTATCATGGAGATCAGGAAAAAGTACAAGGATAAATTTAAAGAACTGCATGGTGTTAACCTGGGCTTTATGAGTTTCTTTACCAAGGCATGTACTTATGCATTGATGGAATGGCCATCTGTAAATGCATACATTGATGGTGAAAATATTATTTACCACGATTTTTGTGATATTTCAATTGCAGTAAGTGCACCAAAAGGTTTGGTAGTGCCTGTTATCCGCAATGCCGAAAGTTTGAGCATGGCAGGTATTGAAGCTGCGGTGGTGGAACTGGCAACCAAGGCAAAAGAAAATAAACTCACTATTGAAGAAATGACCGGTGGAACTTTCACCATTACCAATGGCGGAATTTTTGGTTCCATGATGAGTACACCGATCATCAATATTCCGCAATCGGCAATTTTGGGTATGCATAATATTTTAGAAAGGCCAATGGCTGTAAATGGCCAGGTGGTTATCAGGCCGATGATGTATGTGGCATTAAGTTATGATCACCGTATAATTGACGGACGTGAGTCAGTTGGTTTTTTGGTAAGACTAAAAGAACTGCTCGAAAATCCTGAATTGATGTTGTTTGGTAAAGATCCGGTTAAGAGTTTGCTGGAATTATAAAAAGTCAATTTTATATATTTAAGCCTGCAATTAAAACTGCAGGCTTTATTTTTGCCGGTATGCGCTATCATTCCTATTTAAATTCGGCAAAAAAAATAATTGAAACCAACAGGGGAGAAGTGCCTTTTGCTGTTTTTCTGAAAAAGTATTTTGCAGCTAATAAGAAATACGGGAGCAAAGACAGAAAGCAAATTGCTTCACTTTGTTATAATTTTTACCGCCTGGGTAAAGCCATACCAGAATTACCTGTTGAAGAAAAAATAATTGCCGCATCTTTTTTGTGTGAAGAAGTTGCTAATGATTTTCTGCATTTTCATAAACCTGAATGGAATGAGATTATTACAACGCCGGTTGCTGATAAATTAAAAATTCTTGGATTTGCCGTAAATGACATTTTTCCATGGGCTGATGAGTTATCGGATGGTATTGGCTTTGAGTTGTTCTGCAAATCCTTTTTTATTCAGCCTGATTTATTTGTAAGAATAAGGCCAGGTAATAAAGATGCAGTAGTTAAAAAATTACAGGATGCAGCATTACAGTTTAGTATGTTGAATGAGGATTGTTTGGTTTTGCCTAACGCTACCAGGCTTGATGAAATACTGAACACGGGAAACGAAGTGATTATACAGGACTATAATTCCCAACAGGTGTTAAATTTTCTTAAAGGAGAAACATCATTCCTGGAAACCCTTGTTCCTGTTTGGGATTGTTGTGCAGCCAGTGGCGGTAAATCAATTTTAGCATACGATATTCTTGATGGTAAAATAAAACTGACGGTTTCAGATATCAGGGAGAGCATTTTATCGAACCTGAAAAAAAGATTTGAAACAGCAGGTATAAAAAATTATAAATCTTTTATTGCCAATCTTGGTGAAGGAACTGGTCAACTATCAACTATCAACTGTCAACTTATAATTTGCGACGCACCCTGCACCGGCAGCGGTACCTGGAGCCGTACACCGGAGCAATTGTATTTTTTTAAAAAGAAAACGATTGATGTTTATGCAGCCATGCAGCAAAAAATTATTGCTAATACTGTTCCTCAATTACAGCAGGGTGGCATATTCATTTACATTACCTGCTCAGTTTTTAAAAAAGAAAATGAGGACATGGTTGATTTTTTAAAAGAAAAATTCCATCTGCAGTTATTACAGATGGAATTATTAAAAGGTTATGATAAAAAAGCCGATTCGATGTTTGTGGCTGTGTTTATAAAAAACTGATTTTATTGCCGCACAACCTTTTTTACAACTTCTTTTTCGTCATTTAATTTAACTGTTACATAATACAAGCCTGCACTCATTTTTTTCATAGGAACACTGTAGATCTGTTGTCCGGCTGCCTGCTGGTTTGTTTGCCGGTGTACTAACTGGCCAGCAGCATTGTGAATTATGATATCCACTTTTGCGGCAGTTTTCCTCGCAACTAAAACCTGTAATTTATCGCTAACCGGGTTAGGGCTAATTGTAATTTTATCAGTCAATGCCGCAAGACAGATCTGGTAATCGTTGCTCACATTTACCAAAGCTGTATCTGCACAGCTAAAACTATTTGTTGCAATTAACCTGTAAATGCCTGCATCCAATACGGCAGCAGGATCAGGAACCGCTACGCTACCAATTGTCCAGTTTGTTGTTAGTCCTGTAGTTGTATATAATGTAGTAAGATTAACAGTACTGTCATTACATTTTGTAATAGTCTGATCGGCTCCCAGGGTTGGTTTTGGATTCAGACTGACATTTACCGTGGCTGTATCAGCACAACCGCTTGTATTTACTGCAATTAACTGGTACAAGCCAGAAACAGAAACTGCAGCGGGGGTTGACACTGCATTGCCAGCCAACGTCCAGTTTGCTGTTAAGCCTGTTGTTACAAATTGTGTTGTAAGGTTTGCACTGCCACCGGGACAAATATTAATTGTTTTATCAGTTCCGAGATTTGGCCGCGGAGTAAAATTAATCGTCATGCTGTCTAAATAAAAACTGGTATCAGCAGCAATGTTCATCTTAAAGCGGTAGTTAATCCCTGTTGCTGGAAAATTTCTCAGGTCATCAACAAAAGAAAAATAACGTAACTGAAAAGCACCAGATGAATTATGTGTACTTATAGTTGAGTAATTTGTTTGTGATGGTAATTTTCTTTCCACTTCAATACTGATTACCGAATCTGTTTTTGCGGCCCATTGCAGATCAACACTGCAGTTGGCAACTGTTGATTGCTGTGCATACAATTGCTTTATCAGTTTTACAAAAGCTTTTTTCATATCCGGAATTCCATAACCTACTCTGTCGTTGGGATTGGTTGCCCTTGTTGCCGATTCCTGCATCACGTTAATGATACCCATATTATTTATTTCGGGAAACGCCTGCCATAAACAGGTTGTTAAACCCGCTATATTGGGGCAGGCAAAAGATGTACCGCTGCCAAATGATGGCTGACCGGTTGATGGATTGGCTACAACAGCACTCACCCCAACAGCTGCAACAGAAGGTTTTATTTGTCCGTCGCTGCTTGGACCATAACTGCTGAAACTCCCTACATTACCGGCTACATTAACTGCACCAACAGCCATTACACTGTCGGCATCGGATGGCGTAATGATATAATGCCATGCACCATTGCCTTCATTACCGGCAGCAATAACACTTAGTATTCCTTTTTTCGCAGCCAGGTCGGCACCCCTGGCACTCAAAGTAGTATTACCATCAAAATCGGTGGCATAAGTATAATTGAATACGGGGTTATCAAAATTATAATAGCCCAGCGAAGTTGATGTAATATCAATACCCAGGCTGTCGGCTCTTTCCATGCCTGCCACCCAGTTCTGTTCTTCAATCGGGTATTCAGAATTTACGTCTTCGGTACGGTATAAATAAAAGGAAGTCTTGGGAGCAGTGCCCACAAAAGTTCCGGGCATGTTTGCTGCAATAGTACTAAGGCACTGCATACCATGCGTATGATCTTCATCCACACTTGCATTACCTGTAACAAAATCCCAGGTACCTAAAATTTGTCCGTTATTTCTTGCACTGTCAAATGTTGGCAGCGATAAATAATGATAGAATCCTGCATCCAGTACAGCCATATGCATGCCCTGCCCACGGAAACCACGGTTGTGCAAAAACTCTCCGTTATGCAGGTGTACCTGGTTATAACTTACACCATAATTATAATGATCGGCGGTAATTACAGATGTTGTTGGCGAACCGGGAATATCTGTAAGCTCAACATCTAATTTTTTATTTACAGGAACAGCAGCAGCATTATTTCTTGCAGCAATTGGCCCTGTACTTATTACAAACGGGAAACTGTTTATTTTGGCCAATGCCGCAGCATCGCTGGTTTGTATGGCCACCTGGTTTAGCCATTTCGATGTATTGAGGATGGTTACTGTACCAGCCATTCTGATACTGTCAATATATCTTGGTGTGATGGGCAGGTCGGTTGAATCAATGACGATATTATATCTTATCCTCCGGTCAATAGACCTTTGTGTTAAATATTGAGCCGGGTTACTTATCGAAAACGGGCTGGTGCCCTTATCTTTTAATCTTACAATATACCTGGTGAATTGTGCACGGCTGTCAGCTTCTGCAACAAATAAGGCAATAAAAATGAAGAGTATTATTTTTTTCATTGGAATAGTTTAATATTTAACAGCAAATACATTGCTATTGTGTAACATTGAATTTTAAAATTACATTATTTAGAATAAATATTTTTGGCAAAAAAGCCTATCGTAATTAAACGAAAGGCTTTCCTTTTTATTTGACTTAATCTATTGCTTAATAAATTTTATTGCTGAGTAGGTGCCGTCTTTTTGTCTTATTATGGCCATATAAACACCATTACTCAACATGCTTATATCAATGGTAATTGTAGTGCGGTTTATAACACTGAACAACGGTAATACTCTTTTGGTAAGCATATCGATAATTTCAACCGTTTCGTATTTTTTTACCAGGGCAATTGAATCAAGCGTAATATAGTTATGGGCCGGGTTAGGGTATAAATCAATAAAATGTGAGTATAGGGTACTGAAATTTGCTACTGTAGAAGCAGAATATTGTGTGCAGGCTCCTTTAACAGCTTTTACCTTGTATTCGCCTGCAACTGTTGCGGTATAAACAGTGCCTGTTGAGGCAGGAATTACATCGGCCCAAACATTACCATTCTTTACCTGCCAGATATAAACAGCCAGCACATCAGGGTTGCTGACGGTAAATACTCGGTTACTTACAGAAATCAGCGGCGTTGCCAACTGCGTTGTACTTATGGTAATAATATTACTGGTTACAGTGGTTGTTGTGGCACAGGTAAGTGAACTGGTCAATATCAATTTTACCTGGTCATTGTTATTAAAAGTACTGTAGGTAAAACTGCTGCTGTTGATACCGGCATTTATTCCATTAACCTGCCATTGGTAAATTGGATTTGCTCCACCATTCGTTATTGATGCATTAAAGGTAGCTGCACTACCTTCACATATGTTGCTTGATGCTGTACTAATAACCGCTGTGGGCGTAATTGATGCACCACCAACAGTAACTATTACCATATCGGTGGACGAACAGCTTGGGCCATTTGAAACAGTTAATACATAGGTAGTAGTAGCTGCAGGGCTTGCAACAGGGTTGGCAATATTCGGATTGCTTAAACCTGTGGCAGGCGACCATGAATAAGTTGTTCCTCCCGACCCATTTATTTGGGTGCCGCTGCCATTACAAATTGTAACATCGGGTCCTGCGTTTGCAATTGGTGTTGCGGTTACAGCCATCGTAATAATGTTACTGGTTGCTGTTGCCGGAGCCGCACAGGCCAGCGAACTAATTAGAATAATTTTTACCTGGCTGTTATTTAACAAGGCGCTGCTGGTAAATGTATTACTGTTGGTTCCGGCATTTGTTCCGTTAACCTGCCATTGATAGTTTGGTGTTGCTCCGCCATTAGCCGGCGTTGCTGTAAATGTTACCAAAGTGCCCGAACAAATATTATTAGCAGAAGCACTGATAGTAACCGCAGGAGCCATGGCAGGGTTTACTGTAATTAAAATAGTATCATTTGCAAAACAGGCGGGCCCATTAGATACTGTTAAAATATAGGCAGTAGTGGACACCGGCGTTGCAACGGGGTTTGCAATATTTGGATTACTTAGACCGGCAGCAGGCGACCAGGAGTACGTGGTTCCACCAGATCCTTGCAATTGAACACTGCTTCCGGCGCATATGCTGGTATCGTTACCTGCATATGCCGTAGTACCTGTAGTAAATGTTATTGTGATGCCGTTGCTAATGGCCGAATCCGGAACAGCACAACTATTTGAACTGTGCATGATCACTTTTACAACATCATTATTATTTAAAGTTGAAGACGTGAAAGTGCTACTGTTGGTCCCAACGTTTGTATTATTTAGTTTCCATTGATATACGGGTGTAGTACCTCCGTTAACAGGATTTGCAGTAAAGCTGATTGACGCTCCAACACATCCCATGGGGGTTGAAGTAATACCAACGGAAGGAGTAACTGACGCTGCATAATGAACCACCAACGACGGACTCGTAACAACGGTTGTTGTAACACAGGATAAACTGCTCGTCATTACAACAGTTACCACATCATTTTCATTTAATGTAGAAGATATATAAGCTGGGCTGTTAGTACCAACATTTCCGCCATTCACTTTCCATTGATAAGAAGGTACGGATCCACCATTAACAGGATTGGCTGTAAAGCTGATTGAAGATCCCGGACATCCGATAGGGGTTGAAGTGACACTCACAGAAGCTGTTAATATTGGATCAACAATTTGAGTAATTGAATTACTGTTTACCGGATTACTGGTGACACAGGTTAAAGAGCTGGTCATTACCACTATGATCACATCATTATTATTGATAGGCGATGGTATATAAGTAGGAGAATTCGTTCCTGCATTGATTCCGTTCTTTTTCCATTGATAATTTGGAGACTGTCCGCCATTTACTGGTACCGCAGTATAAAGTACCTGGTTGCCTACGCATGACGGATTTGCAGAAGAACTGATACTTACCGATGACGTAAACGCCGGGCTTACCTGTATCACAATAGAATTGCTGGTTACAGTTTGTGTGTTTACACAAGGGTTATTGATAGTAATTACCACTTTTACAGTATCGTTATTGGCCAGGGTGTTTGTTACAAACACCGGACCGTTGGTACCAACGTTGCTGCTGTTTATCATCCATTGATAAACAGTATTAAGATTTGCTCCGGATACAGTAGCGTTGAAAGTTACCTGTGTGCCAGTACAAATAGTAGTATCGCTGGCCGTGATGGCAGCAGTAGGTGTTGCCGCTCCTGAATTACCCAGTTCATAGGGACCCATATCTACAATAGAATTTAATATACGTACCGTATCCAGTATGTCGAGCGGAATATTCTGCACATAAGTATTACTTCCTTTATCCAAAGTATTGGAACAATTAGTTGGACGAAGTCCGTCATCAACTGTCATCCACAAGTTATCCGGGCCAGGACCATTGTTGATATCAATTAATGAAACAGCAGCATTACTGATCAACCCTTGCCCGCTTCCGGTTTGGTTAGCAGACCTGGCAGAATAATTGAAATTTCCAAAAGGTATCGTTTCGGTTTGATTGCTGGCATTTTTCCAGTTAAAATCACTATTTGTAACAGATGGAGTTGCGCCCATCACGGTGTTGCCCACAAAAATGGTATTATGCACCTTCGTATTCAGGAAATTTGAAGAAAATGTATTATCAACATAAATACCAACTCCTGCATTTGAAGCTGTGTTGTTGTTTTTAGCGAAGATGCAATTTATAAGGGTCACAACAGGTTGCAGGCGAAAACGAAATCCTGCTCCTAAATTGTTTTCATTTTTGTACACAATAAGGTTTTCTAACCGATAATTTGTAGCGCCTGAGAACGCCGAATTCTCCATAATGGTACCAGCTGTACCTCTATTGGTGCTGAAGACAGAATTTCTTATGGTTACCGGTACTCCGTTTGGATTAGTGTTAGGCTGGCCGTAAACATCCCATGAGTAAAATCCTCCTCCTTCCTGGGCATTATTGTTGCTGAATTCAGACTTGTTGATATCAATTGCAGTTCCTTCAAAATAAAGGCCACCACCATATAACCCATAATTATTACGCAGTGTACACCTATTTATCAGCAATAAATTATTAGACCTGGCAAATATTCCACCACCCCTTGTTGTTTGGTAATTACTTGCAGGCTGATTAACAACTACCAGGTTTGCATTTCCACGCTCAATAATTAATCCATCAATCAATACAGTAGTATCCGGGCAATGAATTCTCAAAATGTTCGCAGTATTATCAGTAGAATCGTTGAGTACCCCGATATCGCCGCTTAGTATGGTTGGGTTGATAACAAAATTTCTATCCTGATCAGTTGGATTCCCGGAATCAGGATATCCTCCTAAAATAGCTACTCCCCTGTATATATTAAAACTGGAATCTCGGGTAACAAGCGATGGAACATATTTTCCTTTTGAAATTTTTATAGTGTCGGCACAATTGTTCAATACTGCTTTTTGTAATGAATTATACGCGTTGGCCCAGGTTACTCCATTTCCTCCTGGAGCGGCATTTTCCTTTACAAAGAAAGTTTTGCCGGTTGTAGGATTCTCAGGTAATTCGTAAGCACCAATATCAATAGTTCCGTTGTATACCCTGTTTGCTCCAAGAATGTCTGAAACTTCCGGGTTCAGACTATTGTTTCCTGCATTGATGGCTGGAGAACAGGTGCAGAGATTTAATCCGTCATCTGCAGAATAAAAAAGCCTGTCGAAACCTTCAGGATTGCTGAGGTCGATCAAACGTGGATTAATTCGGGTACTTGAATTAGTAAGGATTGTGTTGGTCTGTTTAAACAAAATACTGTTCCTGATATCACAAATGACAGCGTTATTGTTATTTGCAGTAAGTACATCGTTTTCATTAAGGCTTATTGGATAGCCGGTTCCGTATCGCCAGATAATACTGTTATACAATTTCAATGTATCCGCTGTGGAGCTTGTTTGTATAATGGGATGAATTCTGATATTATCTGAAATGATTGTGGAATTGATAATTGAGCTTGTAGATCCCCCTTTGGCTATTAAAAACTGACCTGTGGCAATAGAACTGCTTCCAACCGTACCATTAAGATACCCTGTACAGTTAATTAACTTAAGCATTCCTGCATTATTATATAAAGCTCCGCCACCGCCTTGTGCAGCGCCGCAATTTCTAAAAATGCTGTTTTTTACTGTAGTGCTGCTATTTTCATTTGCTATTGCTCCTCCAAAATAATACGCAAATGAGTTGTAGAACCTGCATTTGTCTATTAACGCTGTAGAGTTGCTGTTATTTGAAATAGCTCCTCCATTGAAATTATTATTGTTATTAGCTGTGTCCCTGAAAACGCAATTGGTAATAACCGGAAGAGAAGAAATGTTGCTGATGCTTCTTCCAACGGTTTTTGTAAAGCTGCTGTTTTGGATAAGGGTATTGCTGTTCTGATTTGTTACAGCATTGTGAGCAGCCCTGAAAAAAATACAATTATCAATTGTTCCGCCAGTGCCATCAAACAAAAATTTAGCACCAAAATCAGGGGTGGTTGCAGCGGTTGTATCTTTTCCTATATAAGAATCAACAAATTGCGGTTCGCTATTATTGCGTATATAGATGGTTCTGGCTCCATCTAATGAACCTGCAGAGGTGAACCCGTTATAAAATGCACAATTGTAAAACTTAGGTTTGCTTAAATCAGCGATATATAAAAGGTACTGCGCCTGGTTGGTAAGGCTACTCAACTTTATCTTTTCCAGATATGGCGAACTCTTGCGAATAATTTTAACCGTTGCATTGTTAAAATAATAGAAATCGGGCGAAGCCGAATTTGTTATCTCAAAACCAATTAAACGGGCTGTGCTGTCATTATTATTAGAAAGAACAATGTTGTAGCATTTTAAATTACTATTGATCATACCGTTCAGCGTAGATGGGTACAGTTCGGTATTAATATCATTGTTGGTGGGTGATCCAAAGTCGGGGTACCCGCCAATAATCACACGGTTGTTGCTGAGTGTATAGCTGGCTCTTGGATCAGATGCGGATACTGGGTAAATCCCTTTTGCTACTTTTATAGTATCAGAACAGATGTTAAATGCCGATTGCAGATCGGTAAATGCATTCTGCCAGCTTGTTCCGTTATTTAAACCGGTAGCATTCTTTTTTACATAGATAACGGAAGGTGCAATAACAATTGCTTCCTGTACCTCATACGCACCGAGGTCAACAATTGCGTTTTTTATCCGTGTTGCTCCGGCGATATCTGAGTTTATTCCAGTAACAAAACTGTTGTTGCCTGCATTTATCGCCGGACTGCATGGATTCAATAGCCGCAACCCATCATCAGTTGTAAAATATTTACCGTCAACACCCGCAACATTTGCAGTATCCGTAAATTTAGGATCAACACCCAGGAAACCCGAACCGGCAAAATTGTACACTTCAGTTATTGTATTGCTTATCGTTATTGCAGAATAAACATCTTTTATAAATTCTGCAGTATCCACATTATAATTATTCCCATTGCGATAAAATATTGAATTCTGAACCGTCATACTGCTGGTATCATGAATAGAACTGAAGCCGTAGTTTTTAAAAACCGTGCAATTTACCAATTGTGTTGTTGAATAAGATTGGTTGATCAACAGCCTGGTTTTGTTCTTGGCAACTACTGTATTGATCAGTTTAATATTTGAAGTGGATGAAAGACTAAACACAGATCCAGTACCATTACCGGTTTCTGTAGCGTTATTTTCAATAAAAGTATTAGAGAGGGTGGCTGTTGTATTAATTGTGTTAATTGCGGCTCCACCCCAGTAATTATAATTATTACGGATCACTGAGTGATCAATGATACCTGTTGCGCCTGTGAAATATATCGGTCCCAGCTCTGTTGAACCTCCTGCATGTCCTTTCTCAATAACGAAGCCGTCTACAACAAAACCTTTTACATTGATGGCCTGGAGAATGATCTTAATATTGTCTAGTGAATTATTGGGCACCCCAATTTCACCGCTCATGATACTTTGATAGTCACCAAAATTTCGGTTTGCATCCGTTGGGTTCCCTGTGTCGGGATATCCGCCCATTATAATTACGGAATCCTTTAACTGGAAACTGTTCAACACGTTCGTTCCCGGTGTATATATGCCTTTAGCAACCCTGATCGTATCTCCCGTGTTAATTAAAGAAAAAGCTGTGGCTAAGGATGTGAAAGCATTTGCCCAGCTGCTGCCATTATTAAGGCCGGTTGCTGACTGTTTTACATAATAGCCGACCTGGCTTTTTACATTGTTACTGATTGCCGTTAAAAAAATAAGGGCAAATAGTATACTCAAAGGTTTGCGGGCACAGGGTTTGGTAAGCTTCATAAGCCAATTTATTTACCAAAAATAGGTTTTTTTAGGGAATAGGGTAAGTAAAGGCCCTTTACGAATTATACCCCCACTTAACCCATGTAGCCCCCCAGGTAAAACCTCCGCCAAATGCAGCCAGTATTACATTATCGCCTTTCTTAAGTTTCTTTTCCCATTCCCACAAACAAAGGGGTAATGTACCTGCAGTTGTGTTGCCGTATTTTTCAATATTGATCATCACTTTTTCTTTAGGCAGGCCCATGCGGTTTGCAGTGGCATCAATAATACGCAAATTAGCCTGGTGCGGTACCAGCCATGCAATATCATCGCCTGTCAGATTATTACGTTCCATCAGTTCGTAACTCACGTCGGCCATTCCTTTTACGGCAAACTTAAAAACTGACTGGCCTTCCTGATAAACAAAATGTTCCTTAGCAAGTACAGTTTCAACAGAAGAAGGTTTTACAGAGCCACCAGCCTTCATGTGCAAAAACTTACTGCCGCTTCCATCACTTTTTAAAAGGCTGTCTTTTATGCCAATATCTTCTGTGGTAGGTTCAAGTAAAATAGCGCCGGCACCATCACCAAAGATGATACAGGTAGTACGGTCGCTGTAATCAACAATGCTGCTCATCTTATCTACACCAACAATAACCACTTTTTTATACCTGCCGCTTTCAATAAAAGCAGCCCCGGTTGTTACAGCATATAAAAACCCCGAACAGGCTGCCATCACATCAAAACTAAATGCATTTACTGCTCCAATCTTATCGCAGATGATATTTCCCGTAGCCGGAAAAACCATATCTGGCGTAACTGTTGCACAAATCAAACAGTCAATTTCTTCCGGTTTGATTCCTCTTTTTTTACATAATTCTAAAACAGCAGGCACTGCAAGATCACTGCTGCCTTTTCCTTCTTCTTTTAAAATTCTTCTTTCCGAAATTCCCGTCCTGGTCCTTATCCACTCATCGTTGGTGTCCACCATTTTTTCCAATTCTGCATTGGTAAGCCTGTACTCGGGTACATAGCCGCCAACTGCAGTAATTGCAGCATTAATTTTTTGCATGAAACAGTCTGTTTAACTTGGTAAGTTTAAATTTGATAATAAAAGTAAAAATACAGAAAAAACCTTAGTTGTTATTTAAGGACTGTAGCTCATAAATTATCCTTATTTTCGCTATTGACTGTATATTAATTATGTACGCATATTTGCAAGGAAAGTTTACCTATAAAAACCCGGCACAGGTTTATGTAGATGTTAATGGTGTTGGGTATGAAGTTAATATCAGCCTTAATACATATTCGCATATTCAAAACCTGGAGCAGGGTAAACTGTTTACACATCTTCAGGTTAAGGAAGATGCACATGTATTATTTGGGTTTTTTGACAGGCAGGAAAAAGATATGTTTGTTCTGTTAACCGGTGTTTCGGGAGTTGGTGCAGCAACTGCGAGGATGATGTTATCTTCCTTAAAACCCGAAGAAGTGAGCATGGCCATAGCACAAAGCAACATAAGGCTTCTTGAGAGTGTCAAAGGAATAGGAAAAAAGACCGCTGAAAGACTGGTTCTGGAATTAAAAGATAAATTAGGCAAATTAGCAGCCGACGCAAATCTTTCCATACACATGGGCAATAGTTTGGAAGCAGATGCGTTAAATGCTTTAACTGCCTTGGGGATTACGAGAGCACAAGCAGAAAATGCCATCCAAAAAATTATCCGTGCCGAACCATCTGTATCGCAATTGGAAGATTTAATTAAAAAAGCCCTAAAAGCCATTTGAAAGAACTCTACGTTAATTGATTTACCGGATGTTGCTTATTAGAATAAGAAATTTAAGACTGATTAGCTTTGTTGTATTGGCAGTTACCCTGTTTGTACTTCATGCTGATACTGCTATTGCCAATCCTTACCATAAGAACTTTGTATCTAACCAGGTTGATACAGTACCTGATTACGGCGACAGCTTACATTACCCCATTAAAGACAGAAGAGGAGATTTTCTTTCGGGCGGAAACAGAAGTACTTTCGATCTGAACAATCCTTCTAATATACAGGACTCTGTGGTGTATGATCCTAAAACCCGTCGCTATGTAGTTTATGAAAAGATAGGTAACAAATATTACCGCACCACCACTACTTATGCATTTGAAGAATACTGGAAAATAAGGGACCAGCAATTACAAACAGCCTATTTTCAAAAACGCTCAAACTTAATGAGCATACTTAACCGGGGCAGGATAAAACCCAAATTATCGTTGTATGATAATTTATTTAACCGCCTGTTTGGTAATGGTAAAATAAATATCACTCCCCAGGGAAATGTAGATATCACTGCTGGCTACCAGGGACAAAATATTAAAAACCCTACCTTACCCGAACGGGCAAGAAAGAATGGAGGTTTTGATTTTGATATGAATGCCCAGGTAAATGTGAACGCAGATATCGGCGGTAAATTAAAGTTCCCTATCAGTTACAATACACTGGCAAATTTTGGACAGGATAATCAATTGAAACTTGATTATACCGGGCTGGATGATGAAATTGTAAAACGTTTTGAACTTGGTAATGTAGCTTTTCCTTCACGCAGTACATTGATACCGGGTGCCCAGCAGTTGTTTGGTCTTAAAACCACGCTGCAGTTTGGTAAACTGTTTGTAACCGGTGTAATCGGCAATCAAAAATCGGAGCGGCAATCTGCAAACCTTTCGGGTGGTACAGCATCGCAGTTATTTGAGTTAAAGGCCGATGAATATGAAGAGAACAGGCATTTCTTACTGGCTCAATATTTTAAAGAGAATTATAACAATGTAATGAGCAAACTACCTGCCATTACAGCCCCCATTCAAATTTTAAGGCTGGAGGTTTGGGTTACCAACCGTAATGGTACAACAACCGAAGCCAGAGATATTGTGGGATTGGCAGGTTTAGGCGAAAGTGGCGGCTCTCCATCAGGGATACCGTCTAATGGCAGTAATACATTGTATTCAAATATCATTTCAAATCCGGGTAACAGAAACTCTTCACTTGTTTTTCAAAATTTAATAACGATGGGTTTAAGCCCGGTTCAGGATTTTGAAAAAACATTTGCACGCAAACTTGATTCAACACAATACTTTTTTAACCGGCAGGTTGGGTTTCTTTCTTTAAGTCAGCCTTTACAAACAGATGAAGTACTGGGTGTTGCTTATCAATATTCTTATAACGGAAAAATATTTCAGGTAGGTGAATTTTCGCAGGACCTGCCTCCCGACAGTGCTTTAGCTACACAAAAAATAATATTCTTAAAATTATTAAAAGCCACATCACAAAGGCCAACTTTACCAATCTGGCAATTGATGTTGAAGAATGTTTATGCTATTGGTTATGGTACATTAACCCCTGCCGATTTTAAACTCGATGTATTGTACCAGGAACCCGGCCTTGGCTGGAAACGTTATGTTCCCTTTGGTGATAAGAACCAGGGCTTCCCTATCATTTCTCTTATCAATCTCGACAGGTTAAACAACCAACTTGATCCCCAGCCCGATGGTGTATTTGATTATGTAGAAGGATATACGGTTTACTCACAATACAGCAGGGTGATGTTCCCGGTACTGGAACCGTTTGGACGGGATCTTGCAAAGGGAATTTATACTAATCCTGCAATGCCTGGCATTAAGGATAGCCTGTATTATGCCCTGTATGATTCCATAAAAGCAGTAGCCCAACAGTTTCCAAACCTTAACCGCTTTGTATTAAAAGGTTCGGCAAAAATATCCGGCTCGGCCGATATCAGTATTGGCTATAATATTCCTCGAGGTTCTGTAACCGTATCTGCCGGTGGAAGGCTGCTTGTTGAGGGTATTGATTATGATATTAATTATGATTTGGGAACCATTAAAATTACCAATTCGGCCATCATCAATTCCGGTATTCCAGTACAGGTTAATTACGAAAACAATGCATCGTTTGGCCTGCAGCAAAAAAGTTATATGGCCCTCCGTTGGGATTATTTGGCAAAAAATACAGCCAAAGAGCAGTTGTCGATCGGTGGAACAGTAGTACGTTTAAGCGAAAGGCCATTCTTCAGTAAAGTAAGTTACGATAACAGCAGCAATGGCGGAACCAACGAGCCCATTCGCAATTCTATGTATGGCCTGGATATAAACTACCGGAAAGACATACCGAGGCTTACTAAAATTTTAGATAAACTTCCATTTTATAAAACAACTACCCCATCCACCATTAATGTATTTGCTGAGGGTGCTTACCTGAAGCCGGGACATGCACCACAAATTGGTAAGGGTTCAGCAGGTATTATTAATATTGATGATTTTGACGGAACCCAGTCGGGTTATGACCTGCGTTTTCCTCCAATCAGTTGGGCTTTGGCATCAGTGCCCGAAGGTGCAACGGCAAGGGGTAGTAATACATTACTTTTTCCTGAGGGTACAGGACCAGGTTCAAATGATAATATCAATGCCGGAAAAAACAGGGCAAGAATTTCCTGGTACCAGATAGAACCTACTTTACAACAATACAAAGGACCTAATAATCCCTTTTCCAATAATGCAGTGGAGTTGAGCGATCCGAGGGTAAGACAGGTTTATCAAAGAGAAATTTTTCCGCAACGAACAACCGGATTTGGAGAGAGTTTGCTTACAACATTTGACATGGCTTATTATCCAACAGATAAAGGACCATATAATTACGATGATGCAGCTATTACTCCAAATGGAAAATTATTAAATCCGAAAACACGCTGGGGAGGTTTGATGCGTAGTATTGACCAACCCGATTTTGAAACAGCCAATATTGAGTTTATTGAATTCTGGTTACAGGATCCCTTTATTGATTATGCTCCAAGGATACCGAATGCCAGCAGTTCTACCGGCGGAAAATTATATTTTAACCTGGGAAACATTTCGGAAGATATATTAAAAGACGGCCAGCGGTTTTATGAAAACGGTTTGCCTACTCCTAATGCACCTGCACCGGTTGGTAATTCAAACTGGGGCAGGGTTCCTATAAACCCGGTACAGGTTACCAATGCATTCAGTAACGATCCCAACGACAGAAAATACCAGGATATAGGTTTTGACGGGTTGGATGATACAGCCGAGGCTACAAAACGTTCGGTCTATTTAGCTCAGATTGCTGCTAATTTCGGAACAGGGTCACAGGCATATCAACAGGCTTCTGCAGATCCGTCAGCCGATAACTATCATTATTACAGAGGCGATGATTACGACCAACAGGGGCTTGGTATTTTAAGCAGGTATAAAAGGTTTAACAATCCGGAAGGTAACTCACCGGTTGCAAGTACCGGATCATCTTTTTCATCGGCAGCCACTTTATATCCCGATGCCGAAGATCTGAACAGAGACAATACTTTAAACCAGACAGAAGAATATTTTCAATACATCGTTGATATAAAACCGCCTAATCAGCCCGAAATGGCGATAGGAACAAACTTTATCGTTGATAAAAAAACGGTAAGTGTAAATCTGGCAAACAGTTCATCACGTAATGAGATATGGTACCAGTTCCGGATACCTATTGGCCAATACGATCGTAAGATTGGTAACATTCCTGATTTTAAATCAATCCGTTTTATCAGGATGTTTATGACAGATTTTGAAGACAGTGTTGTAATGCGTTTTGGAGAATTGCAGTTTACCAGAAATGTATGGCGTAAGTTTAATTATGAGATTGATACAACGGGTATATACACCCAGTTAACACCAGGCCCAACTACATTTAACCAGGGTGCCGTTAATATTGAAGAGAACGATAAGCGTACACCATTGCCATACCGTACCCCAACCGAAATTGAAAGGGTTCAAACCTTAAGCAACAATGGTGTTAATCTGTTACAAAATGAGCAGGCTTTAAGTTTACAGTTTTGCGATCTGGCTCAAAACGATGCCAGGGCCGTACAGCAAACTTTTGCCAACAGAGACCTTCGCCAGTTCCGTAAACTTCAGATGTACATTCATGCTGAGCAGAAGTTTTTAGGGCCTACATTAAATGATAAGGACCTTACTGCTGTTATCCGAATGGGTACCGATTTTGTAAATAATTATTATGAAATAAGGATACCTTTAAATTTAACGCCATTAAATGCCGGTACTATTTTCGATCCTAATTCTACAGCATATAATGATACGTTATGGATACCGGGTAATTCGCTTGACCTGGATCTGCAGACACTGGTTAAATTAAAACAGGCCAGGAATAACGATTTCTCTGCTTCCCCCACTGTAATTTACCGGCAGTTACAAAGTAATGGCCATTTGTTTTCTGTTATGGGTAATCCCAATCTGGCCGAAATAAGGGGAATATTATTGGGTGTTGAAAATACAAATGCACCTGTTGCCTGTGGCGAAGTATGGGTAAATGAATTAAGGCTGTCTTCGATTGACGAATCAGGTGGATGGGCTGCTCTTGGAAGGGTAGACCTGAACCTTGCCGATCTGGGCACCATTTCTATATCGGGTAATACACACAGCAGTGGGTTTGGTACTTTGGAGCAGACTGTGAATGAACGTTTCCGTGATGATTTTTACCAGTATGATATATCAGCCAACCTTGAACTTGGTAAACTATTGCCTGAGAAAGCAGCTATATCCATTCCGGTATTTGCAAGTATTTCTCAAACGGTAAGTACGCCTGAGTACGATCCGTATGATATGGATATAAAACTGAAAGATAAATTAAAGGATGCTTCGGGCGCTGCTAAAGACAGTATAAGGGAGGCAGCCATTGATATTACAACAACCACTACCCTCAATTTTACAAATGTGCGTAAGAACAGAACGGGCACCAAGGCTCCAAAGATCTACGACATTTCAAATTTCGATGTCAGTTATTCGTATCTCAAAATTAAAAGTCATTCGCCCTTAATTGAGAACAACGAAATAACCAGGCATCGCTATGGACTGGGTTATAATTTTGCGCCACAGCCAAAATATATAGAACCGTTTAAGAAAATAAAATTCTTCACCAAAAGAAAAACGCATTGGTTCGATCTGGTGAAAGATTTCAACTTTAATCTGATACCATCGCAGTTAAGTTTCAGGGCCGATGTTAACCGCCAGTTTGGTGCTATCAGGCCACGCAGTATCGGGGCATCAAAATATTCCATTCCCGAAACTTATGATAAGTACTATACTTTTCAACGTAATTATATTTTCCGCTGGAATCTGACCCGGAGTTTGAATTTTGATTTTACAGCGATTAACAACAGCAGGATTGATGAACCAGAAGGAAGGCTTGATACCAAAGAGAAGAAAGATACGGTATGGCGGAATTTGCTGAAGGGTGGCCGTAATACAACTTATAATCATACCGCCAACATTACCTATACATTGCCAACGGCTAAGTTTCCGTTACTAGACTGGACAACCGTTAACATACGTTACCAGGCATCTTATAGCTGGATAGGTGCTTCACGACTGGCTGTAGAGCTGGGTAATATTATTGAAAATGGTCAACAGAGTGAGGCCACGGCACAGTTCGACTTTAACCGTTTGTATCAAAAATCGAAATGGATAAGGCAACTTGAAACGCCAAGTAATAAAGAAGACCAGGCTAAATGGAGAGCCAGGATAACAAAGTACAAAGACACCATTATAAAGAAGAGCGGAAGAAAAGTAGTTAAGAACCGCAAAAAGATTGACCAGTCTGCTATGCCTTATGTAAGTAATGGCATGAAGATTTTAGGCAAACTTGCAACCAGTTTAAAGCAGGCCAGTTTTTCAATTTCGGAAAATGCACATACACGTTTACCTGGTTATTCCGACAGTACAAAATACGTGGGACAGAACTGGAAAAGTATGGCGCCGGGTGTTGATTTCTTGTTGGGGCGACAACCGGATACCTCCTGGATGAATGCGGCGTCCAGAAAAGGATGGATAACGAAAGACACCACTTTCAACAGCATTTTTATGCAAAGTTTTGATCAGCGTTTAACTTTCTCAGCTCAGCTGGAACCTATCCGTGATTTGAATATTACCTTAAACCTGAGTAAAAGCTTTAATAAAAACTATTCCGAAACATTCAGGTTTATAGATACCAGCGGTGGTACCAACCATAACTTTATTCACCTTAATCCTTACACTGGTGGTGGTTTTGATGTTTCCTATATCGCATTTAAAACATTGTTTGGCAAATTTGATCCCAATCGTGTTTCTGCCACGTTTAAAAAATTCCAGGATTACAGGTTGGTATTATCAGAGCGCTTGGGTAAGGCCAACCAGTATAATATTGTGAACGGACAAACTGCGCCCAATGCAGAAGGTTATTATTACGGCTACGGTAAATATGCCATTGATGTATTGATACCAGCATTTATTGCAGCATACACCGGCGAAGATCCAAATTCAGTTTCACTAATCAATCAGAACAATCCAAACATCAAATCAAATCCTTTCCGTGGTATAAAACCAAAACTTAACTGGAAGCTTGATTATAACGGGTTAAGCAAAATAAAAGGATTGGATAAATTATTTACCAACTTCTCGGTTTCACATGGCTACACCGGTAGCCTCAGTATGAATGGGTTTACATCAGCATTATTCTACGAGGATGTATCAAGATATGGATACCCTTCTTTTTATGATACCATTTCAAAAAATTATGTGCCTTACTTCCTGGTACCTAATATCAGTATTGGTGAGCAATTCTCTCCTTTAGTTGGTATCGACATGATGTTCACTAATCAGTTACAGGCCAAGTTTGAATATTCCAAAACAAGACAACTGAGTTTAAGCCTGGTTGATTTTCAGTTAAGTGAAGTGCGTACAACAGAATTTGTTATAGGTGCCGGTTACCGCAAGCGTGGATTAAAATTACTGGGTGGTTTAAAGCTGCCTAAGTTTTTAAGTAAAGACGGCGGTAAAAAACTGGACAATGAAATTAATTTCCGTCTCGATTTCAGGATAAGGGATAATGTAACAGCCAACAGCCGCCTTGATCAGGATAATAATTTTGCAACAGGAGGCAGCAGGGATATTACCATTTCTCCTTCCATTGATTATTTCCTGAATAACCGTATCAACATTAAATTATTTTTTGACCAGCGCAGGGTTAATCCTTATATCTCTTCCAGCGCTCCAATAGTTAATACAAGGGCAGGGTTACAGGTGAGGATATCGTTAACGCAGTAGGTGAAGTCAGGAAACTTGATTAAGAATAATATTAAAGGCCTTGATTTGATCAAGGCCTTTTGTTAATGAGTTCGTTTATTAATGCTGATAATTAAATTGCATTTGGGTTGTATACAATAATATAAAGTTCATAACAGCTCTTTTATTTTCTCTTCCAGCAAATCAATATTGATTTCTTTATCATTAAGCTTACCCTGCCTGTCAATCAAAAAATTATAAGGTATCCCGGTAATCCCCCATTTATTTAGCATGCTGTTGTTTCTCCATGTTTTCAGTTCGCAATATTGGTTCCATGGCTGAACATCTTTAGCGATAGCTTTTAACCATTTTGTTTTATCATCATCCAGTGAAATTCCGATAATAATAAAACCCTTGTTTTTATATTTTTCATACAATCTTATCAGTTCCGGTATTTCAGCTCTGCAAGGTACACACCAGGAAGCCCAGACATTTAAAAAAACTATTTTACCTTTTAAGCTGGAAATATCCAGGAGTTGATTTGTTGTATCGGTCAGGATCATTTCAGGAAAAATACTCCAGGTGTTAATACTGAGCGCATTTTTTGATATTTTATACTCTCCAAAACCCCGCTTTGCACGGGGCTATCCAGTAAGTTGTATAATGTATCAATTTTCTGCGTGTTAAAATATTTCCCCCAGGAAATAAATTGTGTGCTGTATCTATTTCGGGGATTGTTTTTTATAAACCATTTTATTTTTTCATATTGTAAAAAGGTCTTTTGATCAACAGGTAGTTTTAGTGAATCAAGCTGCTTAAAAAATGCAAGCATTTCATATAAAGGAATATCATTTACCGAGTCGGGCGGGGTGTTGCTTTGAGCCCTGGAACAAAGTGAACTAATAAGAGCAATCAATAAACATGTAAACTTCATAATGAAAGTAATGGAGTATAATCTATAAATATACGAATGGTTAAGGAGCTAATAATGAACTTAAATAGTATTTAAAGCAATTATTTTTCTTGAAATTGGGTTTTGATGGCTTAAAATAAGAAAGAAATTTTCACGCAGGGATTGCAGAGATGCAGAGGGCGCAGTGTTTATTCTCTGTGTCCCCTGCATCTCTGCGTCCCCAGCGTGAAACCTGTAAGGGAGACGATCTTTAACAAAGTGCATAAAAAAATCCTCCGTGTTTACCGGAGGACTTTATATAAAACCAAGCACTGGTTTAATTAACTTTTTTAAGCAGCATCACATAACCGCAAATATCTTTCTTCTTCTTATTAACCTGTACAGGCTTAATCATGTGAAACTCGCTGAACTTAGGAATGTAGGAGTAGCTGATCACATTACCATCCACATCGCCCCAGTATTTTTTCTGGTAAACAACCTGCTTTTCGTTCCAGTCAAACATACGTACCTCGTATAATTTCGAACTCATATCACCAATAAATACAAACTGGTACCAGTTACCTTCATTCAGTGGCACAATTACAGGCATCTCGTATTCACTTACCATTTGCATGGAAGCTTCTTTTACTACCATGAATCCCTGCTTTGCCAGCAAAAGTTTCATACTATCGGCCTGTTGAAGTATTTCGGGTGACATGCAGGGTTGCTGACGAATGACATCCTGTGCGGATACATTAAACCCAATGAGCATAAACCCTAAAATAATGTAAAATGGTAAACGGTTTTTCATACAATTATTTGTCTACTGGATAAAAGGATAATTTTTTTGTTTCAGGCGATACCGGCAATTAGTCAATTTACGGACCCTATTATTTAATTGATAACGTGATATTACAGGCAATTATTGTACCATAAAGAAAATGTCAAAAAATTAATACAGGCAGCATCAGCTTTTATTAAAATAATAGGTTCCGGCCTGTTGGGTACATGTAATTACCAGGTCGTTTATACATACATGAGCAGGTAAATTTACGCAGTAAAATACCGTATCGGCTATATCTTCGGCAGTAAGGGGAGTAAGTCCGTCATAGGCTGCTTTTGCAGTTTTGTCATCGCCTTTAAATCTCACTACGGAAAATTCGGTTTCCACAGCGCCGGGATGAATGCCGGTTACTTTTATATTATTTTTCAGCAAGTCAATACGCATGGCTTTGGTAATGGCATCCACAGCAAATTTGCTGGCACAATAAACATTTCCTTTTTCGTACACTTCCTTACCTGCAACCGAACCCATATTTACGATATGTCCCTTTTTTTGTGCAAGCATAAAGGGTAATACTGCTTTGCTTACATACAACAGGCCATGCACATTACTATTGAGCATGGTTTCCCAGTCATTCATATCAGCATCTTCAAAACTATCGCGGCCTAAAGCAAGGCCTGCATTATTTATGAGGGTATCAATTTTCTGCCAGCGTTTGGGCAAATTGCTGATGGCATTTGCCACGGCATGTTTATCCTGCACATCAAAACATAATGTCAGCACTTCTACAGCATATTCTTTTTCGAGTTTCGTCTTTAGTTGCAGCAGCCTTTCATTACGCCGGCCGGTAATGATCACATCAAATTTTTCAGCAGCAAATTTTATAGCGCAGGCTTTACCAATGCCGGCAGTTGCGCCGGTTATTAAAACAATTTTATTCATGGTTGCAAAATAATGGAAGGCGGTTAATTATATCACAAAGTTGCACAGAGGTTTTACACAAAAGATAATTGCCACAGAAAAACAAAAAATACATTTTTCAATTCAGTGATTCCGTGTTTCCCGAAATAATCGGAACAGGTCTATGTCAATCAAATTTCCCCACCAGGGAAATAAAGAAATTTCATTATTATCGTATTAAAACCGAAGTCCCTTTTTTCTGCCTTAACTCACCTTTGTAATTTATTCCTTCAGCCAACCATACATAAGTGCCGGGGTCCTGCGCTTTTCCATTAAAAGTACCATCCCAGCCATGATCTTTAGTTGAGGTTGAAAAAACCATCTGGCCGATCCGGTTAAACACTTTAAAATAATGCAGGTCACGCATGCCAAGTAAAATTGGTCTTAGTGTTTCATTATTTCCATCACCATTTGGCGAAAAAGCTTTTGGCACGTACAGGTCAGGATCTACCTTGTACAATTTAATATTGATAATATCTGTACCGATACATCCCAACGTTGTTGTAGCAGTAACCCTGTAGGTAATATCATCCTGAGGTAAAGCGATTGGGTTTTGAATGGTTGGATTGTTAAGCCATAGTGGTGGCGACCAGTCATAACTATCACCGCCTGTTGCATGTAATTGCAGGGGCTGTCCAAGTACCACGGTTGTATCTGACGGGCCTGCATTGGCAACTACCGGTGGAGCAACATACACCCAAACTGTATCTTTTACCGGCTTAGGGCAACCTAGTACATCTCTTACTGTAACTATATATTGTATGTTGGCCGTTGGATTAACCGACGTTGGATTTGGAATAAGTGTGTTGTTCAAAAAAGTTGCCGGGCTCCAGGCATAGCTGCTGCCACCGCTGGCATTTAGCTGTGTCGAAAATCCTGAACAGATTGTTAAGTCGGCTCCTGCATTTGGCCTCGGATATGGTACCACGGTAAATGTAATATTATCTGTATTGCTGCATTTGCCAATGCTCGAAACAACAGTATATGTAATATCGGTTAACGGAGTTGCCAGTGGATTTTTTATGTTGGCAACATCAAGATAGGTTGAAGGAGTCCATTGATAATACAATCCATCACTTACGGGATTTAACCGGATGGTATCTGTCTGGCATATTGTGGTATCTCCTCCGGCATTTAATGAAACGCTTGTTCTTACATCAATATAAATTGAATCATCACGGTAACAGCCAAAATTATCAGTTAAACGCACATAGTATGTTGTTGGTACATCGGGGCTTACCAATGGGTTGGCAATAGTTGTATTGCTGATCATATAGTTTGGCGTCCATACAAAATTACCCGTGCCGGTACTGTTTATCTGCAATGTATCAATAAAGCAGATAAGTGTATCGTTGGTGGTACTGATGGTGGGTAAGGTTCTTACCGTAAGCACCATGCTGTCGGCCCTGGTTTTACTGCAGCCGGTAACGCCAACTGCAACAGTATAAGTTGTAGTGGTATTGGGCGATGCTACCGGGTTGGGTATATTGGGATTACTTAAACCTGCTGTTGGTGTCCATTGATAGGTATCGCCACCGCTTGCATTCAGTTGTATGGTTGCCTGGCCGTTACAGAGTGCAGCATCGGGGCCTGCATCTGGAATGGCCAATGGTTTTACAACAATATTCTGATTGGCAGTTGCAACACAATTTGATCCCCACCTGGTGGTGAGTATATAATTTGTGGTAACAGTTGGATATGCCCTTGTGGTATCAATTGCTGGCGATTGAACAGTGCCTATAGGAGACCACTGCCAGATTATATTATTTGTCTTATTGGTAAATCCTTTAAGCACTATCGTATCTTCCTCGCAAATATTGATGGCACTTGCTGTCATTGAATTGGTAAGATCAAATGCCGGTGTTACTAAAATTGAATCTTTACTGAAGCAGCCTATGCCATCGGTTAATGTGGCTACATACCTTGTTGGCACAGTGGGAAAAACCCGGGGCGTGGCTGTATTGGCGCCAATAATATTTGTATTTGGTGTCCAGTTAAAGCTTCCGGTTCCGGATGCATTTAATGATAAACTATCTAGACCGCAATAGGTGGAGTCGGCGCTAAGTAAACTAAGCAGCGGGTTATTGTTGATGATAATATTTTTTGTTATACTGTCAATACAACCTTTGTTATTTGTAACAACAAGTTTAACGGGATATGTGTTGGCTGTTGCAAAAGTATGCAGCGGATTAGAAATGCCTGATGTATTCAATGGTCCGCTCAGAGGGTCTCCAAAATCCCAGTTCCAGGCAATTACATTTCCGTAACGGAAGTAACTGGTGTCGGTAAACTGAATGGGGGTATTTACACAAAGCTGGGCAGCGTTGATAAATCCCGGGAAAAATTCGGGATAAACTCCAATAGGCTTAACAATAGAATCCGAACAAACTCCCGATTTTGTTACGACCAATTTAACGTTAAATACACCAGTATCTGTAAAAGTATGTACTGGATTTGCAAAAGTTGAAAAATTGAGTGGGCCACTGAGAGGGTCTCCAAAATCCCAAAAATAAGTATCAGGATTTCCAGTGCTGCTTTGTGTTAAGGTCACTGTAAAGCCAGAGCAGGTTACAGAATTGAAATCAGGATTTGCGGAAAGCGGAATGCAACCTGAAACTTCAACAACCAAATCTTTTCTTTGAATTGATATCAATACATTGTTTCTATAAACCGAGATACAAACACAAACTACATATTTACCTGCAGCCGGTGATATCCCTGAAATTATACCTGTGTTGGGGTTAATTGTTACAGCATTTCCCATTGGGCGGATTGCGTTATAAGGTATTGTATAGTTTACCGATCCGTAAGGAGGAGGAGCTGGATTATCAAATGCTCCAGAGTTTGCAGCACCACCATTATATGCATTGCAAAAGCTATAAACTAAAGAATCGCCATCGGGGTCAACTGCACTGTAATCAAGTGTAAAGTTTGAGTTTTCGCAGATTACAGAAACAGGCAGGCTAAATACGGGTGAATTGTCAAATTGCGGGTTGGGTATTTGATTTAATCCTGGTATAGAACAACTGTAAGTTGCTCCTTGGTCTATCTGAATATTAGATGACCCCTGTCTGCTATAAGTTTGAAATGTAACCGTATAGCCATTATTAGTATCAGGAAGATCAATTACAAATGAATAGGTTTTGTAAGTGTAATTCAAAACTGGAGGGAACTCAATGCAAGGCGAAATGATAATCGGAACACTTAATACACCACTAAAGTCTTCATTTGCAGCCCAATTACTATTGGGACCAGTTCCTGTTACTTTAAATCCATTATCATTATTAAATACGCCCACAATATACTGAGTAGCTAACCCTGCACCAGTTGGTCCCCGGAATAATAGTAAACGGCACCGGTATTGTTTTGTATTTGGTAGAGAACCTGGTCCGATATATTCATACCTCATTTCACCACCAATAATATGTGTAGCAAATGCGTCGGAAATAAAAAAAACAAACAGGCAGAAAAATAAAATTTTCTTCATAATCAATATAGTTGCAGTTTGGGGAAAGGCTAAAACTAACGAAAAACGCCGTCTTAACAAAGCTGACGGCGTTTAACTTACTGACATTATTTAATTGTATTACCTTATCAGTATTACTGTACCTTTTCTTTTTATCTTATTATTCAAATAGTCTGTTCCTTCGGCATACCAAACATAGGTGGCCGACTCCTGGGGCCTGCCTGCAAATTTGCCATCCCAGCCTGCCCCGTTTCCGGTACCTGAATATAACATTTGTCCCCAGCGGTTGTACACCCTGAAGATATCTACCGATTTCATGCCAATAGGAATGGGTCTGAAGATACTGTTATTAAAATCGCCATTTGGCGTAAAGGCATTGGGTACATACAGATCAGGCTTTACTTTAAACACACGTACCAGAATAGTATCGGTATCAAAGCAACCAATACTGTTACTTACCCTTACCACATACTCAATATTATTTTGTGGCAGCGAAACGGGATTGTGGATAGATGGATTATCAAGCCAGGTGGTTGGTGTCCATGCATAATTAACGCTACCCGATGCACCTAACTGCAATGGCTGGCCCAGAACAACCGAAGTATCTCTTGGCCCTGCATCGGCTTTTATTTTTGCCACAAAAAGTATCATAGTATCTTTTACCGGCTTGGGGCATCCTAGTACATCACGTACGGTAACAATGTACCGCACATTATCCGATGGATTTACCGAAACCGGGTTTGGAATATTGGCAGCTGTTAAAAAAGCTGTCGGGCTCCAGGAATAAATACTGCCTCCCGATGCATTCAGTTGTGCCGAGCCTCCAAAACAAATAGTCTGATCGGCCCCTGCATTGGCCAACGGGTATGGAATGGGTGTGATGGTAATATCATCTTGGGCAATACATTTACCAATATTACCCACCACATGATAACTGGTGGTTACCAGCGGTGCCGCTTTCGGATTTTTTAATGTGGGGTCATTTAATCCTGCAGCTGGTGTCCACAAATAATGCAAAGCATCACTGTTAAGACTTAATATAACTGAGTCGGTTGTACAAATGGTACTATCATTACCGGCAAACAGCGTAACAAAAGATTTTACATTCACTTTTACCGAGTCGGTTCCCACGCAGCCAAAGGGATCGGTAAGGGTAACATAATAAGTAGTCGTAACGTCGGGACTAACCAGTGGATTGGCGATGTTTACATTACTGATCATATAATTGGGACTCCATAAAAAACTACCCGTGCCAACAGCATTTAACTGCAGGGTATCAATAATACAAATCAATGTATCGTTCGTTAACGTTAATGGCGGTTTGTCCAGTATAGTGATTGTTTTATGAATTGTATCATTACAACCTTTGCTGCTTTGTACAAAAAATACCACATTATATGTGCCTGTATTGGCATAAACATGTGTTGGATTTTGTAATGTTGAAATATTTGATGCTGATGAAGGATCACCAAAATCCCAATTCCATTTATCGGGCATGCCGTATGTGGCGGTTGTAAGATCGGTAAATTGTATGGGTGTGTTTTTACATTGTCCGGCAAAATCAAAACCAGGAAAGAAACCGGGGTAAACTTTTACAAGGGCAGTTGCAGAATCTGAACAAGGGAGGTTTCTGTTAACAACTAATTTTAAAGTATAGATGCCAGTATCTGCGTATGTATGCGATGGAGCAGTCAACGTAGATGTACCCCCGTCCCCAAAATCCCAGTCAAAGGTTTGAATATTGTTATTATTGCCATTAAAAAAATCAACTGTAAAACCATCACAGCTTATATATTCAGGATCCAGAACGGCTTCGGTCAGCGAACAATCGGCTACTTCAATATGCAATGATTTTCTTACTTCCGATATAATAATATTTGTTCCCCGTTTAAATTCAAACACGGTAACAGTTAATACATAAATACCTGGTGCAGGGGCAATACCAGTTACAAACCCGGTATTGGAATTAATACTAACAGCTCCCCCCATTGGCTGAAATCCCGAAAAACCGGCGGAATAAGGTATAGATGCATAGGGAGGACGTGAAGCCTGTGTTGGTACAGGGTCGGTATTTGATCCTCCACCATATGCAGGAGTGAAAATGTAAACCAGCGAATCGTTATTGAGATCTGTTGCACTAAAATCGAATGTAAAGCTGTTTCCCTGGCAAATTATCGCCGTATCATTTTGCGAAAACCTGGCGCTTGAATTTGTCTCTGCACCTGCAACCGCAGTTCCGGGAATTTTAACGGTCCATGTTTCGCCCTGATTATTAGACGGGTTCTGAATATTTACGATTCCCTGTATCCTGCAGCATCTTTGAAAGCTGATAGTATAACCATCTGGTGTATCGGGAAGCTCCCTTACTATTTCGTAAGTGCGTATTTTATAACAGATAAAAGGCACATTGGTAATACAGGGATGACACGCAGCACTTGTGCAGTTATTGGTATTGTTATCGCTGATAACCGGCGCAGTCACATTAAACAAGAAAACATTGTTAGATCCTCTGAAAAAGCTAAAAGGAACTGATGCATCAATTTGCCCCGGGTTTAAAGAACATTCTGTATAAAGTTTTAAAGTAATGCGGTAAGCCGAAGTGTTAGGAGTCGAACCTGGCCCAAGATATTCGTAATAAATCCAGCCGCCCTTTGTATGATTAGCAAATGCAGATATTGTAAGGATAGAAAAAAAAAGGAAAACTATAAATTTTTTCATGACGGTTATTAAAGCAAGTATAAGACCTAAAATTAACGAAAAACGCTGCCTTTTACTGAATAAGAAAGTTAAATGGTATTATTTCAATTGTAAAAGGGCATGATTAACTTTTTCAGGCTCTTCAAGCATGCCCATATGTGCACTGTTGCGTAAAATATGAATATGCGACAGATCGGGTAAATAGCATTGTTGCAGGCTTTGCTGAAAGGGTACTGCTTTATCATGCTCACCAATGATGAAGATGATAGGTTTATTGAAGTTTTTTAATACACTTGTTCTGTCGGGACGGTTTATCATGGCATGGTAATATGCAATGATAGCTTCATCGGTAAAGTTTTTACTTTTTTCAATAAGTTCGTCAACAACCTGCCTGTTATCAGCATACCAGTTTTCGGTAAACAGGTCAGCGATAACTGCTTTTAAAAATTCGAAGGCTCCGTTCTTTTTTACAAATTCAATTGATTTTAAACGGTTGGCTTTCTTTTCTTCGTTATCAGCAAAGGCGGAAGAATGCACCAGTGCTATGGAGGAAAACATGGCCGGGTATTTTTCGGCAAGTGCTAAGCTGATATAACCGCCCATGCTGTGGCCGGAAAGAGAAACCCCCTCCGCCTCCGCCGGTTGGCGGAGGAACCTGAGCTCAAATGCAATAAGTTCTTTTATTGTTTCGGCCATACCCTCAATGCTCATATCATTAATCATTTCTGATTGGCCGCTGCCGGGGAGATCGGGGATGATTAGAGTAAAATGATGTTGCAGAAATTCAATTTGATTTTTCCAGATATCACCATCCTCAGCAAAGCCATGGATTAAAACAACTGGTTTGCCTTTACCAACTGTACGGTAAAAAATTTTTGAAGACTGGTATGTGAGTGTTTTTAGTTGCATTGTTCCGGGTAATTCATCCGTGTTAATTAGTGTAATCCGTGGCTAACGATTTTTTTACGCTCCGGTAGATCAATAATAAAACAATTGGCAGCAATCCATTGTTCATTTGCTGCGGTAAAAAATACCAGCTTATTAAAACTGCCATTAAAGCCACAGCAGTAAACTTAAAATATTTTTTTACCCAGCTCTTTTTGCTGTTCACAAAAAACGCCATGATGCTATGCGTTGGCCATGCCCATATTAAATTGAAATTGTTTTTACACATCTGGTGATCGGTGCCTGTCCACATAAAAATTAAAATGATACCCAACACACCGGTAAGGAAAAAGAATAACCCATCGAAGCCCTGCATAAATGCCTGGGGAAATTTATTTTTCAGCAGGCTGATGAGAATAATTACAATTAATAAAATAGAGAAAACAACAAAGGGGGTAAAGATTGATTTGTTGTTATCATCTGTGTTTATAGTATATAGATTCTGTGATGATATCACATCATAATTCTTGCTGCTGTCTAAACTTATCATGAGGTTATCGGGCAGGAACTGCATTTGTTCTGCAGTCATCACAGCATCGCAGGGTTCGCCAAGTAAAATATCAATTCCCAGCTTGCTCCAGTCTTTATTGTTTTTATCAAGATACTGATGTATGGCTTGCCTGAACCTGCTGCCTTGCGGCATTACCGGCATTTGTGTAAAGGCAGAGTCGTGTTGCTTTTTTAGTATATCCCTGAGCCGGGTTGTACAGTTATCAAAAAAGAAATCGTATTTATAGTATTTATTTTCTTCCTTTAAATTGTTGTTTAAAAACTGCTGCATCGAAATTTTTTCAGCAGCGGATAAATTTAAAACCTGTTCGGTAATGCTACGATTGGTGCTTTGATACAGGTATTTGAAATCGGTAAAATACTCTGCCGAAACATAGTACAGTAATTTGCCTTGCACAAACTTTAAATAAAAGCCGTCATCATCAAAATTAAAAGTGCCGTAATTGTAAACAATATCGGTAAGGCTGGTGCTGTCAATTACCCGGAAGGCGCTGTGACCGAAAGTGGAATACAATTCTTCTCCCGGAGTACAGGTGAGGAGGGAGATGCGTAATCTTGAGGAATCCTGGGCAAATGTACTGATATGCAAATGTGCAAATGTGCAGATGAACAGAATGCTGATTAATACTTTCTTCATAGAAAATTATTGGATACTAAATTAAGGGAATTAACCGCAAAGACACGAAGGCACAAAGTAACACGAAGAAATAAATCAATGAAGTTCTTCAATTTTGCAATCTCCGCCTTAATCTCTTGCATGTTCAGTTCCCCCTTCAGGGGGCGGAGGGGGCCTCTACAACGGACTATAATTCGGCGCCTCCCTCGTTATCGCAATATCATGTGCATGACTTTCTTTAATACCTGCATTGGTGATTTTTACGAATGTTGCTTTCTGTAATTCAGCAATATCCTTTGCTCCGCAATAGCCCATGCCTGCCCGTAAGCCACCGGTAAACTGGTGAACCACTTCCCGTAAATAACCTTTAAATGCCACACGACCTTCAATACCTTCGGGTACAAATTTTTTGATATCGTCTTCCACATCCTGAAAATACCTGTCGCTGCTGCCCTGTGCCATGGCACCCAACGAACCCATTCCACGGTATTGTTTGAATTTGCGGCCTTCATAAATAATTGTATCGCCCGGGCTTTCTTCGGTACCAGCAAAAACATTTCCCATCATTACACAACTGGCACCGGCAGCAAGTGCTTTTACCATATCGCCTGTGTACCTGATACCACCATCGCTGATGATACCAACATTTTTATTTTTTAATGCAGCCGCTGCTTCCATCACTGCGGTAATTTGTGGTACACCTGTACCTGCAACAATCCTTGTTGTACAGATAGAGCCCGGTCCTATACCTACTTTCACAGCATCGGCTCCTGCATCGGCCAAAGCTTTTGCGCCTGCTCCTGTACCAACATTACCTGCAATTACCTGCAGGTTTTTATAGGTTTTTTTTATTTTCTTCAATGCATCCATAACACCTTTGGTATGACCATGAGCGCTGTCTAAACAAATCACATCAACACCAACTTTGTGTAATGCTTCTACTCTTTGCATAATGTCTCCAGTAATTCCAACACCTGCTCCAACCAACAGTCTGCCAAAAGAATCTTTCACTGCAAGAGGGTGAGACTTTAGTTTTAAAATATCGCTGAAAGTGATGAGGCCAATTAATTTCCCTGACTTGTTTACTACGGGTAATTTTTCAACCTTATTTTTTTTGAAGATCAGTTCCGCTTTTTTTAAGTCGGTGCCATCGGGTGCAGTAATGAGATTTTCTTTCGTCATTACCGTACTCACTTTGTTTTTATAATGGGTTTCAAAACGAAGATCCCTGTTGGTGAGTATGCCCACTAATTTATGATTGGCATCAACAATTGGAATACCGCCGATCTTATTTTCTTTCATCAGGCGTAACGCTTCGCCGATGGTTGCATCGGGATGTAGTGTTACCGGGTCAATGATCATTCCGCTTTCACTTCTTTTTACTTTACGAACCTGGTCGGCCTGCTGATCAATACTCATATTTTTATGCAGAATGCCCAGGCCGCCTTCTCTTGCCAATGCAATGGCCAATGCCGCTTCGGTAACCGTATCCATGGCCGCACTGAGCAGAGGAACATTAAGCGTAATGGTTTTTGTAAGTTTTGTACTGATGCTTACCTCACGTGGTAATATCTGTGAATAGGCAGGCATGAGTAACACGTCATCGAACGTTAAGCCTTCGCCGTAAAATTTTGTTGATTTGCCTTTTGAGGAGGAGTTATTTATTGTTGCCATAGGCAAAGGTATGGCAGAGAATTAAAAATTAAAAATTAAAAATTTGTGAGGGTTAAATCAAGGCTTAAGACAATTTATAAACTTTGCCCGGCAAACTAATTACAACATTCTGCATTTCCAGCATCAGCAGTGCAGTTGCTACTGAACTGCTGCTTAACCCACTTTTAAAATATAATTCATCTATCTGTATACTTTCCTGTTGTTGTAAAATATCAACTACTATCTTTTCATCAGTTGAAAGTTCAATAAATAACTCTCTTTGTTTTTTTGCAGAAGATTTTGGAGTTGCCTTCCAATTCATCATTTGCAGGAAATCATCAGCCGAGTTAATCAGTGCTGCTTTATTATTTTGTATAAGATAATTACAACCTTCGCTTTTTGAATCTGTAATACGACCAGGTATGGCGAATACATCTTTATTATAACCATTGCCCAGTTCGGCAGTGATCAGGGAACCCCCTTTTTTACTGCTTTCAATTACAACAACTGCATCACAAATTCCGGCAACAATACGGTTTCGTTTTGGAAAATTCTGTTTATCCGGATTTGTATTGCTGATAAAATCGGTGAGCAGGCCTCCCTGTTCTGTTATCTGTTTAGCAAGGGTTTTATTTTGTTGTGGATAAATTCTGTCGAGGCCATGAGCCAGTACCGCAACAGTTTGTAAATTATTTTTCAGTGCTGCTTTGTGTGCAATGGTATCAATACCGAATGCAAGTCCGCTGACCACTAAAATATTATCTGATTGCAGGTCTTCAACAAATTTTTCGCAAACCATTTTGCCATAATCAGAATTATTACGGGTGCCAACAATGGAAACGATTCTTGATGTATTCAGATCGGCATTGCCCCGGTAATACAGCAAAGCCGGACTGTCGTAACAGTTCAATAATCGTTTGGGATAATTTTCATCTGTTATGAAAAGGGAAGTGATCTTATATTTTTCAATGAATTTTATTTCTTCTTCCGAACTGCTGAAATCAGTAAAGTCTTTGATGGATTTTGCCCTTACTGTTCCAATGCCTTCAATAGCATCCAGTTCTTTTCTTTTTGCTTTAAAAATGGATTGGGCATCGCCGTAAATTTCAATCAATGCTTTAGCATGTACATCGCCTATATTAGGTACGAGTGTGAGAGCAATCTGATATAAGAGATCATTATGCATCAGGAAATTAAAATTGTATGCACAACAATATTAGAAAAAATATTTAATTACTTATTATAGAAAGTTCTGTTCTGCGGTTTAATGCTTTTCCCTGTTCAGTTGAATTATCTGCAACAGGTTTGGTTGATCCAAAGCCTTTGTAAGTAAGGCGTTGAGGATTAATTGATTTATTCAGCAGATAGCCAACAACAGATTTTGCCCGGTTAGTTGAGAGTAACAGGTTGTCTTTTTCCTGTCCTACATTATCTGTATGTCCGTCAATCTGAATTTTTAAATTTGGATTGTCATTCAGCAATGCAACCAGTTTATCCAACTCGGATTTTGATTCGTTCTGCAATTCAATTTTCCCTGTTTCAAAAAATATGTTTTTTAAAACAATGGCAGCTCCTTTTTCGATGGGCTGCAATGGAATGTTTACTGTAAATACCGAATCTGTGTTTTTGGTTAACGAAAAATTATCAGAATAAAATAAATAGCCACGGCGGTTTACGTTAAAACCATAATCCTTTCCAACTGGAAGTGTAACGAGATAATTTCCGTCTTCATCTGTTTGAATTTTACTGATCAGGTTGCCGGTTTTTATATCTGTTAATTCCACAGCCGAGGGTAGGCCTTCAGTTGTTTTTTTATCAAATACTTTTCCTTTTACCCATAAAGTTTTTAATGGCCGTATATCTTCTCTTAGCTGAAACGAATAGAGATCAAGCCCTCCTTTAGTATCAGTTCCTTCGCTGGCATAATAAGCCGTTTTGCCATCTGCAGCTACAATTAAAGAACCCTGGTCGTCAATGGTATTGATGGGGTATCCCAGGTTTTCTGCTTCGAGCCAACTGCTGTCATTTATTTTTTTTGAGAAAAAAAGATCCGTCATGCCATAGCCTGTATGCCCATTACTGTTAAAGTAAAGTGTTTCATTATCTGCATGCATAAAGGGACAACTTTCATCACCGCTGGTATTAACTGCTTCGCCTAAATTTTCGGGGCGGCTCCACTTACCTGTTGGTAAGCGGTGTGTAACCCATATATCTCGGCCACCAAAACCGCCAGGCATGCTGCTGGCAAAATAAAGATCTCTTTTATCAGGAGATAATGAGGGAGATGATTCCCAAAAATCGGTATTGACTATTGGTCCAAGATTCTGCGGCTCACTCCAGCCGTTATTTGTTCTTATGGAAAAATACAGATCACAACTGCCCTGGCCTTCGGGATAATTACAACCCGTAAAAATCAGTAATTGCCCATCCTGTGAAATGTTTTGAGCACCTTCGTTTAAATTTGTATTTACTTTACCGCCAAGTGGTTTGGCAATACTCCATTTTCCATCAATAAAATCACTTTCGTAAAAATCTTCATCACTTGCTACACGGCGGGTGAAGATCATTTTACTGCCATCAATGGTAAAGGATGGAAAATATTCCAGGTCTTTTGTATTGATACTATCGCCAAGATTTACAGGGGCAAAAATATAATCTTTTACCGGGTGTTTTTTTTCATACTCAACAGCAAAAGTATAAGTTGATTTACGGTAATTGCCTGCTTTAATACTCTGTGGATTTAAAGTGGGAGTTGCTAAAAATTCATTCACTGTATTTAATGCCTGTTGAAATTTTCCAACTCCTGCCAGCGAAATAGAGTAGGGTAGTAAATATGTTTTTGAATACACCGAATCCATTTGTATACCTTTTTCAAAATCGGTAACAGATGCTGCATAGTTTTTTAATTCGGCATAAATACCTGCCCTTGATAAATACACGTCTACAAATTTCGAATCAAGTGCAAGAGCCTCTTCTAAATGTTTAAGCGCTGCTGTATAATTTGCTGAAACAGCTTCTTCGTAAGCCTGTCCGTATATTTCCCCTGCCTTTTTATTTACTTTATCAGGATCGTACCATTGTGCGGTAGAAATTAAAAAGGAAAAATTAAAAATTAAAAATGAAAAGATTAACCTGAGGATATAAGAATTTTTATTTTGCATTTGTTTGAATTCAGTGAGTGAAGTTAAAACGAAAAGAATGCCGTTTTATTCTTTATGCAGAATTATAACATTTTCTTTTATGGTACATTGATGTACTTGTGAATCTGCAAGCTGAGCTCCCACTGTGGATTTTGCTTAATATATTCAATTATCAATGGGGTAACTTCAGCCGCTTTGTCCCATTCCGGCTGCAGGAATAATTTACAGGATGGTGAAACCAATGCTGCATATTTTTCGGCCCATTCAAAATCAGATTTATTAAATACCACAACTTTTAATTCGCTGGCAACAGGAAAAATTTCAGGCAATGGTGCTTTAAATTTTTTGGGAGAAAAACAAATCCAGTCCCAGTTGCCGCTTAAAGGATGAGCGCCGGAGGTTTCAATATTGGTTTCAAAACCTTTGGATTGTAAAGCGGCAGTAAGTTCATCCAGATTATGCATCAATGGTTCTCCACCTGTAATCACTACAAGTTTTGCAGGAGTTTTTTCAACAGTCAATATCAGCTCATCAATATCAACTAAAGGATGTTTGCCAGCATCCCAGCTGTCTTTAACATCACACCATACACAACCAACATCGCATCCGCCAAGACGGATAAAATAAGCGGCTCTGCCCTGGTGATGGCCTTCGCCCTGCAGGGTGTAAAAATGTTCCATCACGGGAAGTGAAACGGTATTGGTATTTTTTGTCTGAATCATTTGTATAAAGAAATAAAAGCCTGATGCTCTCTGGTATTATTTGTATTTATTTTCACATGCGGTAAAGGTATTCATCAGCAAAGCTGCAATGGTCATCAGCCCTACGCCGCCCGGTACGGGAGTTATGTAGCTGCATTTTGGTGCAACGTTTGTAAAATCAACATCGCCCTTTAATGCAAAGCCTGACTTTTTTGTAGCATCAGCAACCCTTGTAATACCCACATCAACCACTACTGCATTATCTTTTACCATATCCGCTTTTAAAAATTCAGGAATCCCCAAAGCAGCAACAATGATATCAGCCTGCAAACAAATTTCCTTTAAATTTTTTGTACGGCTATGACAAACAGTTACTGTACAATTTCCGGGATAAACATTCCTGCTTAATAAAATGCTGATGGGCCGGCCTACGATATTGCTGCGGCCAATCACTACAGCATGTTTGCCGCTGGTTTCAATGTTATAATGTTCAAGCATTAATAAAATTCCATAAGGTGTTGCCGGAATAAAAGTTGGCAAACCCTGCACCATTTTACCAATGCTCATGGGATGAAATCCATCTACATCTTTATCAGGGTTGATGATGCTGATTATTTTTTCTTCATCAATTTGTTTTGGCAAGGGCAGTTGTACCAAAATACCATCTACATCATCATCATTGTTCAGTTTTTCAATGGCAGTAATTAACTCTGCTTCCGAAATAGTTTCTTCAAAACGTATTAAACTGCTTTTAAAACCAACCTCTTCACAATTCTTTACCTTGCTGGCAACATAAGTTTCGCTGGCACCATTACTGCCAACCAGTATGGCAGCAAGGTGTGGTGTTTTATTGCCATTGCTTTTAAAAACTATGGTCTTTTCCTTAACCTTCTCTTTTACTGATTGAGAAACAATCTTTCCATCTAAAATTTGCATGGCGCAAAAGTAAACAACTATTTGCTGAATTAAGACCCTGTATCCATCGCATATTACATAAGTATTTATTATCTTGGAAATGGTTCATATTTAACTGCTGCAATATGAAGACAAAATTATTCTTGATACTGCTATTTGGGTTTGCAATCAATGCTGCATTTGCACAATCACTTCGTTACTCCCTGGCACAGCCTTATATCAGTTTGTCGGCTTACAGCCAGCAGCAAAACGATCCCTTGTCTTTTACCGGCAACCAGGCCGCACTTGCCCAATCAAAAAATGCCGGCGTTGGTGTTTTTGGTGAAAGAAGATTTATGCTGAATGAGACAAGTACTTACACTATGGCAGCTTCATTACCAACAGGTCTTGGAAATTTTGGAGTACAATTAAATTATGCCGGTTTTAAAAATTTTAATGAAAGTAAAATAGGACTTGCTTATGCCCGAAAATTAGGAAAGCTTGTTGATGTAGGTGTTCAGTTTAATTATTATGGGTACCGCATACCGGCTTATGGTAATGCATCAACCCTGAATTTTGAAATTGGCGCAATGCTGCACCTTACTGATAAATTAAATGCAGGTGTGCATGTTTACAATCCTGTGGGCGGTAAACTCGGAAAAAACAGTGAAGAGAAACTGGCTTCGGCATATAAAATAGGATTAGGTTACGATGCATCGGAAAAGTTTTTTATCAGCGCTGAAATTCTTAAAGAAGAAGATAGAGATGTTAATGTTATTGCCGGATTACAATACCGGTTTGCAAAGCAATTTTTTGCCAAAGCAGGTTTTATAAGTGAATCAACCACGGCTTATGCAGGCACAGGTGTGGCGTGGAAAAATCTCCGGCTCGATGTTTCATCAAGTTATCATCCGCAGCTTGGATTTTCTCCGGGGATATTATTGATCATGAATTTTAAACCGAAAGGTGAATGAGGATTTTGTACATAATGGGTTTAATTTTATTACTGTCTGTACAAACCAATGCACAGGTAACTGAACCTATTACGCCCAATACAGAGCAACAGCTTGAAAATATTACTGAGAATAATGAAGACCTGGAAACAGAAGATGATTCTTATCTGCAGCAAATGGTTCAGGATATCAAAAACCCAATCAATCTTAATAATGCAGATGCGGGGGAGTTAAATCAGTTGCGTATTCTTTCAGCAATTCAGATTCAGAATTTTATTTTGTACCGCGGCCTGGTCGGTAAACTGGTGAGCCTGTATGAGCTGCAGGCTGTGCCGGGATGGGATATCAGTACCATACAAAAAATAAGGCCATACATAAACGTGAGTTTGCAGGTTTCTGTAACAAATACATTTAATGACAGAATCAGAAACGGCGAGCATAGTATGCTGGTAAGAGTGTCGCAGGTGCCGGAGCGTTCAAAAGGTTATTTAATTGATTCTTCTGTGGCTACAAATTTTTATCCCGGCTCGCCGCAAAAAATATTGTTCAGGTATAAATATGTTTTCAAAAATTTGTTTCAGTACGGTATTGTAGGAGAGAAAGATGCAGGCGAACAATTTTTTAAAGGCGAACAAAAGCAGGGATTCGATTTTTATTCGGCACATATCTTTGCTCGTAAGATTGGCATAATTAAATCTTTGGCCATCGGTGATTTTACGGTAAACTTTGGCCAGGGCTTAACACAATGGCAAAGCCTGGCATTTAAAAAAAGTGTTGATGTTACGAATATAAAACGTGAAGCAGATGTTTTGCGGCCATACAATTCTGCAGGCGAAATTAATTTTCACCGGGGCATTGGTATAACATTTGCAAAAAACAACTGGCAGCTAACCGTTTTCGGTTCTTATAAAAATATAGATGCAAATTTTATTGCCGATACTTCTCAAAACCGGGAAGATTATATTTCGTCATTGCAAACATCGGGTTATCACCGCACAAAAAGTGAAACTGAGGATAAAGGCATTCAGCGCCAACTTGCTTTTGGTGGCAATTTTTCGTATCAATATAAAAGGCTTCACCTGGGTATAAACGGCATTCAATATAAATTGAAGCTGCCACTGATCAAATCGTACGAGCCATACAATAAATATGCATTAACCGGCAACAATTTTGGTAACTATAGTTTTGATTATAGTTACACTTTCAGGAATATGCATTTTTTTGGAGAAGCTGCATTTACATCAGACTTTGATAAAGCTTTTGTGAACGGGTTAATCATAAGCACTTCATCTAAAGTTGACCTGAGCCTTTTATATCGCAATATTTCCAAATCATACCAGTCTTTGTACACATCCGCATTTACAGAAGGAACATATCCAAACAATGAAAAAGGCCTGTATGCCGGTATTTCAATCAAACCCAATGCTGTATGGACTATAAATGCTTATGCCGATTTTTATAAATTTCCCTGGCTCAGATTCAGGGTGGATGCACCCTCAACGGGTTCTGATTATCTTGTTCAGCTAAATTATAAGCCCAACAGGCAACTGGAGGTCTATACAAGGTATCATTCCGAATCAAAGGCCATCAATGTTAATCCCGATCAGCTTACTTTATCTCCCGTTGTTCAACAACCCAAAAAGAACTGGCGTACACAGGTTAGCTATAAAGTGAATGCATCTGTTACCCTCCGAAACCGTACAGAACTGGTATGGTTCAACAAAAAAGGTACCGCTGAAGAACAGGGATTTTTAACCTATTTCGATTTTATATACAAGCCAATGCTCAGCCGCTATTCGGGTAGTATCAGGTTACAGTATTTTGAAACTGATGGATATAACAGCCGCCTTTATGCTTATGAAAATGATGTTTTATACAGCTTTTCCATACCGGTTTTCTATGATAAAGGTTATCGGTATTACATTAATTTGAACTATGATATTAACAAAAAAATTACCCTTTGGTTAAAATGGGCACAAACAATTTACATGGACAGAACCCTTATTGGAACTGGGTTAGATGAAATACAGGGGAATACTAAAAGCGAAGTAAAAATACAGGCATTGTACAAATTTTAACAAATTTCGTCCCTTAAAGCAGCTATTTAAAATCAATCGCTGTCCTTATACAGGATACATGGAAAAGGAAATTTAATTTAACAATATTTTGACGTTAAGAAATTATCCTTATTTTTACACATCATTAAACTTAACTAAAATGCACATGAGAAGATTTTTATCACTGTTTACAATGTTGATGCTCTGTGGGGTGTTGGCATTTGCGCAAAGCCGCGTGGTGACCGGCAAGGTTACCGATGTTGATGGTAATCCGGTTTCTTTTGCAACTGTAAAAATTAAAGGTACTCCTACCGGATTATCTGCAGATGCAAATGGCGCTTATTCAATTAGAGTTAATTCTAACGCTGTCCTGGTTATTTCCGGAGCAAGTTTTAAAGAAACAGAAGTGCCTGTAGGTACACAAAATGTTTTAAACACTGTTTTAGAAAAAGGCGGAACTGATTTAAAAGAAGTTGTAGTAACCAGTGCTTTTGGAATTAAGCGTACTGCTAGAAGTACAGCTTCAAATGCTCAACAGGTAAGTTCGGAGCAACTGAATACTATTCGCCAGCAAAATGTTAACGATGCCTTATCTGGTAAAGTTGCTGGTGTGCAGGTTCAAAGTCAGGCTGCCGGTAAACTGGGTGTAGGAGCTGTTATCAGGTTAAGAGGTGAAAACTCATTAAGTGCAGGTACTGGAGCTTTATATGTGGTTGATGGTACTATTATTTCCAATTCATCGGATATTAATACTGATGATATTGAAGATATAAACGTGTTACAAGGTCCTGCTGCTGCAGCATTATTTGGATCTGAAGGTGCTAATGGTGCGATAGTTATCAGTACTAAAAGATCAAAAAGAGGTTCAAAAAATGTTGGACTGGAAATTAATTCTACAGTTCAGTTTGATAAAGTTTATATTTTACCTAACTACCAGAATACTTATGCAGGCGGTAATGGTATTTTTGGAAGGGAATTAACACTGTATCAATGGCAGCCTGGTCAGCCAGAAGCATGGAAGGCGCTTGATGGTAAATATTATCCTGAATATACCGAAGATGAAAGCTGGGGTCCACGTATGGTTGGGCAGGAATATATTCCATGGTATGCATGGTATGGCGGACATGAGAGGGCTTATAAAACAGCTTCGCTAACACCACAACCAAATAACATCAAGGATTTTTATAATACTGGTGTTACCAAGATCAATAACGTGAATTTTTCAAAGGCTTCTGACAACTATAATATCAGGTTATCTTATACCAACCTTGATATTGATGGTTTAAATCCTAATTCATGGTTAAAGAAAAATACATTTAACTTCAATTCCAGTGTTGATCTTAGCAATCATTTTTCAATTTCTGCAAATATCAATTATGTAAATTCAAAGCGTAATGCCGAGAACGACGATACTTATTCAAATAACTCAACCGGTTCATTTAACCAGTGGTTTCACAGAGATATTGATGTTAATATCCTTAAAGAACTGAGAGGCTTAAAAACACCAACCGGTATTTATGCAAGCTGGAATCATGATAATCCTAATCTTTATGATCCTAATAATGAAATTGCTTTCTATGGTGCTTACTATTGGATGAATCCATATACTTATGCTGATAATGTATATAATTATTCAATTTCGGACAGGTTTTTTGGTGATGCCGCTGTAACTTACAAAGCTAATAACGACCTGAAATTCAGGCTGACTTACAGAAGAGAGCAATTCACTTCAAACATTGATAACAGGGGATATCAAAACCTCGAGAATAGTGCAGGTACTGCATTCGCAGGTCAAAATCCATTCGAACTTTTATCTGGCCGTGCTGCCAGGTGGGGATGGTATCAAAGAGGTTTTACAATTAATAAGAGACAGAATATCGAATTCTTAGCTACTTATTCGAAAAATATCGGCAAGAATTTTAAATTGAACAGTAATGCCGGTGTTGATATCCTGCAGGTAAACAACGAATTCATGCGTGCTAATACCATGGGTGGTTTATTGATCAAGGATTACTTCAATTTAACCAATTCGGTAAATGCGGTGAATTTTACAACCGGAAACAATATACTTAACAGGCAGCGCAGGGCTTTATTTGTAAGAGCTGATGTGGGATATCGTAATTTCTTATTTTTGGAAGGAACTTTCAGACGTGAGTACAGTTCTACAGAAGCTCAGGGATTTGGAATTAACACAAAATCTCTTGGTTTTTCTTTTGTATTCAGCGATCTGATTAACAAAGCCGGAAGCAATTCAATCTTATCTTATGGTAAGTTAAGGGCTTCTTATGGCCAGATCCTAAATACACTGGATCCTTATCAGAACAGTCTGGTTTATACTGTACAGCAGAACCAGTGGAATGGTAATTTCTTACAGAATGAACCCAATGGCATACCTAATCCTGCTTTACAAGGAGCAGCACAAACTGAATATGAAGTAGGTTTAGAAGCAAGATTTTTGAAGAACAGGGTTGGATTTAATGTTACATATTGGGACAGAACAAATAAGGACTTTCCATTTGATGCATCAATAAATTCACAATCAGGTTATACCAATACATCAATTAACATTGGTGAGATTTCTAAAAAAGGTATTGATGTACAGATTTTCTTAATACCAATACGCAGTAAGAATATTGACTGGACCTTGAATATGTCTTTCGGACGCTTATTAGATAACAAAGTTGTTTCTATTGCTCCCGGAATTACAACTTTCCCGATACAAGCGGCAGGTAATGGCGGTGTAAGTTTAAATGTTGATTCTGGCAGAACTTGGGGACAATTACGTGGCACAGGTATTAAGAGAGATGCTAATGGTTTACCATTGCTAACATCTGATGGATATTATGTTGCACAGCCCAATGTTAACTTCGGATCAGCACTTCCTGATTATACCGGTGGTTTCCAGAACAGCATTACCCTGTTTAATTCTTTCACAATAAATGCAAATATTGACTATTCTGTTGGCGGTAAATTCTTCTCTTTATCTAAATTTTACGGAACAGGAACTGGATTGTATGATGTAACAGCCGGTTACAACGATAAGGGTATTCCGGTAAGGGACAGGGTTATTGATGGTGGTGGTGTAAGGGTTGATGGTGTTGATGAAACAACCGGAAGGCCTGTTACCTATTATGTGGAACCACGTGCTTTTTATCAGAATATAGCTTATACAACAGTTATTGCTGAGCCTTATATAGAGGATCTTACATTTGTAAAACTTCGTGAATTAAGTATTGGGTATAGAGTTCCTGTTGAAAAATTAAGCATTGGTAAAATGATCAAAGGCGCAACTTTTTCAGTAGTTGCCAGGAACCCATGGTTAATTTACAGCAAGGCAAAAGGATTTGATCCATCAGAGATATCAACTAGTATTGGTGAGCAAGGTCAGTTCCCTGGTACAAGATCTTTGGGGGTTAATCTTAAATTAAATTTCTAAATCTCTAAAATTCTATATTATGTATATAAAAAATAAATTAAGAAACTATTTGGGAATACTCTCGGTGGGTATCCTGATGGTCAGCTGCAATAAGCTCGAAGACTTTGGCGACCTGAATGTAAATCCAAACGGCGCCACAACGGTAAATACCGGTGCATTACTGACTAATGTACTGGCTAATTTGGGAGGTACTACTTCTTCTCTGGTACCGGGTTTATACTGTCAGTATTATGCCGAATCTACCTATCCTGGTACATCGTTGTATGCAGACCCTAATTTCAGCTCTGCGGCGCTTTACAGTGGTATTCTTTATGACTGTCAGAAAATAATCAACTACAACTCTGACCCAGCTACTGCAGCTATCGCCGCAGCTAATGGAAATAACAATAACCAGATCCAGATTGCCAGAATTTTAAAGGTTTACCTGTTTTCAAATCTTACCGATAAATATGGTGATATACCTTATTCTCAGGCATTGGGTGGAGTAACGGTGTTATCACCAAAGTACGATGACCAGGAATCAATTTACAAATCTTTCCTTTCTGAACTGACTGATGCCTCAACTTTATTGGATCTGGCAGGGGCACCACAAAAGGGTGATATTGCCTTTAGTGCTGATATTGCAAAATGGAAAAAATTAGCAAATTCTTTAAGGATGTTATATTCTTTGCGTTTGAGCGAAAGGTATCCGGGTGCTGCAGAATATGCTGCAGTAGAATTTAATAAAGCTGTAACAGCGGCTGGCGGGTATATTTCTTCAAATGCAGATAATTTGCAGTTAACCTATCCTGGCGGAAATCTTAGGAACCCTTACTTTGCTTTGGGCCAAACATTGGATAATGCGGTTTCAAGTACATTTACTAATATATTAACAGGATTGTCGGATACAAGGGTAAATGTGTTTACAACCAGTTCAACCGGTTGTCCTTATGGATTAGCCAGTGCCGCTAATCCAAATCCTTCCAGGATATTTGTTGCTACATTAAGGGCCGAAAATGCAGCTTTTTACTTTGTAACAGCAAGCCAGGTATTATTAGCACTTGCAGAAGGAATGGAGCGTGGCTGGGTAGCAGGAGCTACTACGGCTAATGCGCAGATTGCATATAATGCCGGTATTACTGCTTCGTTTGCACAATGGGGACTTGCTGTACCTGCAGGTTATCTCACTTCAGGTACTGTTGATTACTCAACTGGATCAGGTGTTGCATCAATTGGTAATGCCATAACTGTTCCAGGCTCGTCTGCTGCAACTCCAACCAAGCTTGACCGGATTGCGTTGCAACAGTTTATAGCCTATTATCCAGAAGGTATACAGGGATGGAATAACTGGAGAAGGACTGATATGCCTAAATTAAAGCCTACCATCAATGCTACAAACAGTTCCAAGCAGATCATCCGTCGTTATACTTATGCACCTTATGAGTATAATTTAAACGGAGCTCAGTTAGCTATACAGATAGCAAAAATGGGAGCGGCAGGTAATTCTCAGGATACACATGTATGGTGGGATAAAAACTAATTATAAATAAATAAATATTTTTGTATGAAAAAAATAATTCCAATACTACTTGTTCTTGCATCCATCGGGTGTAACAAGAACAATGATTATGTCAGCATTAATGACTCTGACCCGTCAACAATAATTTTCACAACCCAACAGGGAGGTGGAGCATTGCCCAGGATTTCGTATATACCCAACGGAGCAGTTGATGAATATCTGTCTTTTTCGGATCATGAGATTAAGGTTAAATTCGAAGGGCCACAAACAGCACCAGAGGATATCACTATTACTTACAAGGTAGATGCTGCTGCTTTAGCCAAGTATAATGCAGACCAGGCTGCGGCCGATCCTGGTTATACCCCATTTAAATTGATGCCTGACAGCACTTTCACTTTATTAGTTACTTCTGATGTAATTAAAAAGGGTGAGGTGTATGCCCCTAAGGTTACCAATAACCTGCGTACGCATCCACAAAAAATAGATGCTGCAACAAATTATATGATCCCCATTACTGTATCAAACAGTGCATATCCATCATTAGCAGGTGGATCAAGTACTATTTTTTACTCTTTTATTGGTAATATTTTAGCTGGAAAATACTCCTGGAGATATAGAAGATGGCAAAGTGGTGATACAACTACTGCTCCTTTACAAGATATATTGGATGTAACGCAACTTGCTCCTATTAATTCTACACAGCTTTTAACAAATGAAGCATATACTACGACTTTTATTGACCCTAACGGTGGGATTGTATTAAACTTTTCAGAAACCGGAGGTGTTCCGAGTGGGTTTAATACTTCTTTATTACCTAGTACAGTTGCCGGAATTACTGCAGGAGGATTTATTTTAAGTGGTGCTCCAAAATTTGATGGACTTGGATTTACACTGGTAGGAAATTTAGCTTCAAGGTTTATAGGAACCCGATTCTCTACTTATATACAGTTTACTAACTCAAGTGGTGGTATTCGGACTTTGGTTAATAGTTTTGAAAAACTACCATAATTAGTTAATTAATTAATATTTATAACTGTCTCAATATTTTGAGACAGTTTTTTTATTTCAGTATATTCACAAAAAATATTAGAATGGAAAATATTAATCAACCCAACCAGATCAATATAGAAATATCGGAAGAAGTATCCGAAGGAGAATATGCCAACCTGGCCATAATAACCCATAGCCATGCCGAATTTGTAATTGACTTTGTAAACGTAATGCCCGGCACACCTAAGAGCAAAGTTAAAAGCCGCATTATACTCACTCCTTTTCATGCCAAACGCTTTATGAAAGCCATGGTTGAAAATGTGAAAAAGTTTGAAACAGCCAACGGAACAATACAGGATATGGAGGCAGTGGAAATACCTTTTAATTTTGGCGGGCCAACAGCACAGGCGTAGGTTTAATGTAAGGTGCTATATGTACGGGAGTATAAGTTGAATTTGCTGTTTCGTACTTAAAATCTCATACATTTAAAGTATCCCTTCATCGGCAAAACTATAGAACCCTTCTTCGCTAACAATAATGTGGTCAATAATCTTTATGTCGAAATAGCTTGCGGCGTCTTTTATTTTTTTTGTGAGCTCTTCATCAGCCCGGCTGGGTTGTAGATTACCCGATGGGTGATTATGACACAATACAATAGAGGTAGCATCTTCTTCCAGCGCTTTTTTTAATATCACCCTGGGATCGGCAACAGTACCCGTTATGCCGCCTTTGCTTATAATTTCAAAATGATTGATTTTGTTTGCACGGTTTAAGAAGATTACAGCAAAAACTTCATAAGAATAATCTTTTAATGATGCCTGTAAATATTGTGCAATATCCCTGCTTGATCTGACAGTGGTTTTTTCCAGCGCAGCACTGGCCTGTCTTCTTCTTCCCAATTCCAGCGCAGCAGCAATGATTATTGATTTGGCCTGTCCAATACCGGTAACCTGTTTAAAATCGCTCAACGATAATTTCCCGAGTTCATTTAAATTATCCTGGCCCAGTTTTAAAATTTCTTTCGCCAGCTCAACTGCACTTTTATTTTTGCTGCCGTTATTTAATAAAATGGCAAGCAATTCAGAATTGCTTAATGCCTCAGCTCCTTTTAAAACTAATTTTTCACGGGGCCTGTCATCAATTGCCCAGTTTTTTATAGATGTGGATGGCTTGTTGACATTTTCCATTGTAAGTATATTAAAACATCTAAACTAAATGATACTTTCGCAGGATATTATCTTACACTTATCTCAATATAAATATATATGGAATCAAATGCAAAAATTTTTTCAGGTACCGGCTCACAGTACTTAGCTGAAAAAATTGCAAAAAAATTTGGAGAACCTTTAGGGAAAGTAAATATTCAGCGCTTTAGCGATGGGGAAATTTATGTTGAGTTTAAAGAAAGTATCAGGGGCAGGTTTGTATTTCTCATTCAGAGTACATATGCTCCATCAGATAATTTGATGGAATTGCTTTTAATGATTGATGCTGCCAAAAGAGCATCTGCATATAAAGTAATTGCTGTGATACCTTATTATGGTTTGGCGAGACAGGACAGGAAAGACAGGCCAAGAGTGGCCATAGGATCAAAATTAGTAGCCAATATGCTTACTGCGGCCGGTGCCGACAGGGTTATTACCATGGACCTGCATGCACCTCAAATACAGGGTTATTTTGATATTCCGGTTGATCATCTGGATTCATCTGCCATTTTTATACCTTATATTGAAAATTTGAAGCTAGCCAATTTAACTTTTGCAGCACCTGATGTGGGCAGTGCAAACCGTATTCGGGAGATTGCTACTTATTTTGAATGCGAAATGGTGATTTGTGATAAGCACCGAAAGAGAGCTAATGAAATAGCCAGCATGGTTGTAATTGGCGATGTTACCGACAGGGATGTTGTTTTGATTGATGATATATGTGATACAGGAGGAACCTTAGTTAAGAGTGCTGCACTAATGAAGGAAAACGGAGCCAGGAGCGTTAGAGCTTTATGTACTCATCCTGTATTTAGTGGGAATGCCTATAAAAATATTGAAAACAGTGTTTTAGAGGAAATAGTAGTTTGCGATACAATTCCTTTACGAGGTGAATGCAGCAAGATAAAAGTAGTTTCAACCGACGAATTATTTGCTGTTACCATACGTAATGCTTTTGAAAATAAGAGTATTAACAGCCTGTTCATGCGTAGCCGTATGGCAAATAAGAAATAACGGATAACTGATAAATTAATATTGGGTAATTGAGCCCGATCATAAAGCTCAATTATCCATTATTTCATTATATAATTATCCATTAAATACCTACCTTTGCGCCTCATAAAAAAATTATTTAAATGAAATCTATTACAATCGAAGGACAACTGAGGACCGACAGCGGAAAAAAAGCCACCCGCCAACTTCGCTCTCAGAAAATGGTGCCAGGTGTAATTTATGGTGGTTCTACCGAGATTAACTTCTCTGCTCCGGCAACTGCTTTTAAAGACATCGTTTACACATCAGAATTTATGCTGGCAAACGTTAATATCGACGGAAAATCTTACCGTTGTATTTTAAAAGACCTGCAGTTTCATAAAGTAACAGATCTGTTACTGCATGTTGACTTTTTAGAACTGGTAGAAAATAAGAAGGTGATTGCCTCTTTACCTCTGCATTATATCGGTGTTCCTGCGGGTGTAAAAGCCGGTGGAAAGCTGGTAACCAAAATGAAATCAATTAAAGTAAAAACGCTTCCAAAATATCTGAAAGAGCATATTGACGTTAATATCGAAAGCCTTGAATTGAATGAGAATATCAGGGTACAGGACATAAACGCAGAAAATATGGAGGTTTTAAACTCTCCACGTATCCCGATTGCATCAGTAACTATGACAAGGCAATTGAAGCAGGAAGAGTCTGCTACTCCCAAAGCTGATGCTGCTGCCGCACCTGCAGCACCTGCTGCTGAAGCTAAGAAATAATATATTCTAACAACTATAATTTTAGCCTTCCCGAACAAGGGAAGGCTTTTTTTAATCGGTAAGATATAGCCATAAAACTTTAATTACCTTTGCAACCTTTAAAAACACGTAAACATGGGAATGGATAAAAATACGGTTATTGGATTTGTGTTGATAGGCGCACTATTGATAGGAATGTTTATTATCAATAGCCGTAGCAACCAGGCTTTTTTAACGGAAAAGAAAAGGATTGAAGATTCGATAACAGCTACAAAACCCAAAGTTGATCCTAAAATTGCTTTACTTGATTCTTTGAAAGTTGATTCTATGCAAAAGGCAAAGAATCAATTGCCTACCGCATTTATTACAGACTCGGCAACTGAAGAACATTTAGACACGTTGGAAAATGATTTATTGAAAATTGTTTTTACCAGCAAGGGAGGGCAACCAAAACATGTCGAAATAAAAAAATTTAAAACTTTTGATGGCAAACCCATCATTCTTGAAAATGGTAAGTTTAATAAACTGTCGTATGCCATTAATTCCGGCCCAAATGATATAGCTCAAACTGGAGATATTCTTTTTGTGAGTAGTAAGAAGATTAGTAATGCAGATAAATCTCAAAGTATATCTTTCGTTTTAAAAGATTCAACGGGTAAAGAAATAACACATCATTACACCATGAAACCAGATAGTTATCTGATTGACTTTAATATAACTATGAACGGTGCCGATAAGCTTGTTACTAAAAATTCGATTAACTTATTGTGGCAAACTGAAACACCGCAGGTTGAAAAGGATATAAGCTATGAGCGGCAGCAAACACATATCTGTTATTTAGAAAACGGGGATTATGATTTTGAATATGTGGGCTCGGGTGATGATTTAAAATTTGAAAAACCCGTAGAATGGCTGGCAGTAAAACAGCAATTCTTTGTTTCTGCCTTATCTGCAAAAAATAAATTTCAAAACGCACTGGTTAAGTGGGCTGTTCCTGCCGATTCCTTGCACATTATTGCCCAAACTACTGCCAATTGTAATATAGCCCTGCAGGGCGGGTCAATTGCAACTGTTCCTTTACAATTGTATTATGGCCCCAGTGATTATAATATCCTGAGCAAACTGAATAATAAGATGGAAAATGTTGTTCCGTATGGCAGCGGCATTTTTGCTTTTGTAAAATATATAAACCGTCATTTCTTATTACCTGTTTTTGATTTTTTAAGGAACAATATTGCAAGTATGGGGATGGTAATTTTATTGCTTACCCTTTTGATCCGTTTGATAACTTCGCCGATTTTATATAAAAGTTATTTAAGCGGCGCAAAAATGAAAGCACTTAAACCAGAAATTGACAGGTTGAAAGAAAAGCATGGAGATGATAAGCAGGCATTTAGTATGGACCAGATGAAATTATGGAAATCTGCCGGGGTTAGCCCATTAGGAGGTTGTTTACCAGCCTTATTGCAGATTCCCATATTTATGTCATTGTATTATTTCTTTCAGTCCAATATTTCTTTAAGAGGAGAAAGTTTCCTCTGGGCAAAAGATCTTGCAGCCTATGATTCAATAGCATCGTTACCATTCTCGATTCCTTTTTATGGAGATCATGTAAGTTTGTTTACCATTACTGCTACCATAACCAGTTTGATCATCTCTATATACAGCATGAGCACTATGCAGGATAACAGCAATCCTGTAATGAAATATATGCCGTATATATTTCCAGTATTGCTGTTAGGGGTTTTTAATAATCTCCCTGCGGCATTAACTTGGTATTATACAGTGTCGAATGCAATCACCCTGATTTTGCAGGTTATCATTCAGAAATATATTATAGACCACGATAAGATACTTGTTCAAATTGAAGAAAACCGGAAGAAACCGGTGAAGCAAAGTAAATTTCAGGAGCGGATGATGGCCATGCAGGAAAGCAATAAAAAGCTGCAGGAATTAAAGAAAAAGGGAAATAAAAAGTAATTTATAGTTAAAGTATTCATAACCTGCAGGCCGTTATCTGGTTTGCAGGTTTTTATTGCAGCTTATTTTAAACTTGGCACGTCTTTTATTACCTTTAGTTAAATAATCAAATCAAATGAAAAAAATCAGCAGATATATACTGGTCGTTACTTTGTTGGCAGGATATTATTCTGCAGGCGCACAACGCAATATTGCTGAAGCTACTATAGCTTATGATATGACATTCCAAACAGGTAATGGGGCTCCGTTGACTGGTGCTACTACAACGGTCTTTTTAAAAGGGAATAACAGCCGTACCGACATGGTTAGTGCATTGGGAAAAGAAGTCACCATCTTTAATTCAAAATCGGGGAACGCTGTTATTATAAAAGAGTTTAGCGGACAAAAGCTGATGATAACTCTTACAAAAGACAATTGGAAGACAAAGAACAAAATGTATACGGATGTAAAATTTGAACTTACCGATGAGTATAAAATCATTGGTACTTACAAAACAAGAAAGGCAATTGCAAAAATGCCTGATGGAAAATCCTTTGAAGTTTATTATGCACCCGACCTTGTTCCTTCTAATAAAGATTATGACGCAACTTTCACCAATCTTCCCGGGCTGGCTATTGAATATGAAATAGAATCTGGTAAGATGAAGTTCAAGTACACACTTGCCAAAATAAACTATGATCCGGTACAGGTATCGCAATTTGATTTTCCAACATCAGGTTACCGTATAATGACCTATGAGGAGAATCAAAACCTGAAAAAAGGAAACTGATAAAATAAAGGGAATAAAAAAAGCTTAAAAAAATTAAGCTTTAATATTAGTGAGTTTTGATTATTAATTTCATTCCGGTATATCCCTGCTTCATTTCCGGTACAGCAATCACTTGCCTTTGCGGAATGATATAAACAGTATTACCTTTTTGATAAGTAAGTAAAGTATTACTTAAATAAGAGGTACCGTTTACCTGTTGGTTTACCAACAAACTGCCTGTATATTTTAAACCGGTTTTAAGATTAAGAGAAATTGAGTTTCTTAATGAAGCTCCTGTGGTAATATTGAGATTAACCTTTGATTTATTCTTTTTGCCAATGCCTTTATCAGCCAACGCACTGAACCCTATGCCGCTAAGCATAAGAACAATCAGTATCATTTTGGCCCTTTTTATCATTGGTTTAAGTTTAATTAGAACAAATATATTGAAAAATATTTGGTAAAACCATACCATTCATCAATTCTTTTCTCTTTTCTTTAACGTAAATGTTTAAAAAAAGTTACTAAAAGTTGATTATTTCTTTAAAACTTCCTAATTTACAATAACCTACAGCCCATGAGTAAATATCCTTACCGACAGGACAGAGACGAATTAAAAGCTTTACTCCAACAATTTGATAACCTCAAAACTGGTAAACCTAACTCTTTTTTGGAAGAAGATTCATTTGAGCGCATAATTGACCATTATGATGAAAATGAACAACTACAGCAGGCATTAGAGGCTGCAGAGTATGGAATTGAGCAATATCCATATTCATCTATGTTACTCCTTAAAAAGGCAGATTTATTAATTGCTCTAAAATATTATAAAGAAGCTTTATTTATACTCGATCAGGCCGAATTACTGGACAGTAAGGATACTAATCTGTATATATTAAAAACAGATGCTTACCTGGCCCTGGATATGCAGGAAAAAGCTGCAATGGTTTTGGAGGCTGCTATTCATGATTTTGACGGGGAAGAGAAACTTGACTTGCTGTTTGAATTAGCTGATGTATATGACGATTATGAAAATTTTGAGAAAGTTTTCGATTGTCTGAAAATGATACTTGAACAGGAACCGAATAATGAAGAAGCGCTTTATAAAATCTGCTTTTGGACAGATTTTACAGGCAGGAACGAAGAGGGGATAAAATTACACCAAAAAATTATTGAAGAATTTCCATTTAACGAACTGGCTTGGTTTAACCTTGCTGCGGCTTATCAGGGTTTAAAGCTATATGAAAAAGCGATTGATGCATATGAGTATGCAGTAGCTATTGACGAAAAATTTGATTATGCATTGCGTAATATGGGTGATGCCTATATACGACTGCGCAGGTACAAAGATGCGGTGGAAGTTTTGGAAAGAGTGTTGGAATTAGCCAGGCCTGAAGATGTTATTTACGAAGCCATTGGTCATTGTTATGATAAAATGGGAAACTATGCCCAGGCACGTTTTAATTACAAAAAAGCAAGCCATTTAAACAATGAAGACACGCAGTTGAATTATAAAATTGCGTGTACTTATATGAATGAAGCTAACTGGGAAAGTGCCATAAAAAACCTGGAGATAGCCATGCGTATTCATCGCATGCAACCCGAATATAACCTGGCCATGGGGCAATGTTATATGGAACTGGATAAGCTGGATGATGCGATCACTTATTTTGGTAATGTTGTAAGGGTGAGACCCAAAAATATTAATGGCTGGACAGAATTATTAAAATGCCTGTACAAAGCCGAAATGCTGGAAGATGCATTGGAATATGCAGGATTTGCTTTTGAGCAGACTGATGGCAAGCCTATTTTCCTGTTTTACAAAAGCGCTGTTTTGTATGCAATGGGTAAATCTAAAGAAGCATTACTGAACCTTGAAGCCGGGATGAACAGGAACCCTAAGCTTATTAAGAAATTCATAGAGATCAATCCCTCAATACTGCAGGTACAACAGGTTGTAGATTTAATTGCACGTTATAAAAAACGCAAATCCCTCTAACTAATATTCTTTTCTCAAATCATGTTTTGGATAATACTTTTTTGAACAGCATCGGTTATCTTTGCAATCCTTAAATCAATCAAGATGAATTTTAATCTTTCTCAAATACCTGAGCGTAATAAGAAACCCCGTGAACATGGCATTACTATGGTAATGGATAAAGGCCTTAGTGTAGAAGAAGCCAGAAATTTTATGAACGCCAGTCATCCACATGTAGATGTGGTTAAACTTGGTTTTGGAACATCGTATGTAACGCCAAATTTAAAAGAGAAGCTGGAAGTGTATCGCTCTTTTGATATGCCCATTTATTTTGGCGGTACTTTGTTTGAAGCCTTTCTCATAAGAAATCAGTTTAACGATTATATAGATGTTTGTAAAGAATTTGGTGTTAGTTATATGGAAGTAAGTGATGGTTCAATTGAAATTCCCCATGCTGAAAAGTGCGGTTATATTGAAAAACTGACTAAACATGGTGTTGTATTGAGTGAAGTAGGTAGTAAAGATGCTGCACATATTATACCTCCATATAAATGGATTGAGTTGATGAGAGCAGAGCTGGAAGCGGGTTCCACTTATGTAATTGCCGAAGCCCGGGAAGCCGGTAATGTGGGTATCTATAGAGGTACCGGTGAAGTAAGAGAAGGATTGGTACAAGAGATTTTGACGCAAATACCTGAAGAAAAAATTATCTGGGAAGCTCCACAAAAAGCTCAACAGCTTTACTTTTTAGAACTGATTGGCTGTAATGTAAACCTGGGTAATATTGCTCCAAACGAAGTTATACCTTTAGAAGCCATGCGAATTGGGTTACGTGGCGATACTTTCCATTTATACCTGAATAAAGAAACAGTGTAATGGTAACTTACGGTATTATCGGCTTTCCTTTAACACACTCTTTTTCCAAACAGTATTTTACAGAGAAAATTGAGAAAGAGGGAATAACCGATGCTGTATATCATTCTTTCCCTTTAAAGTCTATAGAAGAATTTCCTGAACTTTTAAAGTCAGATCCTTTACTGAAAGGATTGAGCGTAACAATTCCTTACAAGGAAAAGGTATTGCCTTATTTAACTGAGGTATCTGGTGAAGTTGCTGAAATTGGCGCAACAAATTGTATCAGGATAAGAGGAAATGAGCTGAAGGGATTTAATACAGATATAATCGGTTTTGAAAAGTCTTTTATCAAACAATTAAAACCTGAACATAAAAAAGCATTGGTTTTGGGAACAGGCGGAGCTTCTAAAGCAGTGCAGTATGTGCTTAAAAAACTGGATATTGATTTTTTAGTTGTGTCAAGAAATGAAAGCAACAAGGATAATTTTATTCAATACAAAGAAATTACTCCGGCAATAGTTGCTGAATATAAAGTTCTGATTAACAGCACACCGCTTGGTATGTCTCCTGATGAAAATACCTGCCCCGACATTCCGTATGCTTTATTAACAACAGGTCATTATTTATACGATCTGGTATATAAACCCACCAAAACTTTATTTCTTCAAAAAGGGGAAGACAAAGGCTCGTTAATATGTAATGGTTACGAAATGCTGCTTATTCAGGCAGAAGAGAACTGGAGGATATGGAACGAAGAATAATTAAATACTTTCCAGAATTGACTTTAATTTTTCAGGAATAGCAGCTACTTTTTTTATGTCATAATCATAACAAACCATTCCGGTTTTAGCATTTGCCAGTAAAACAGATTCATTATTCCTTTTAGCAAAAAGCTGGTAATACAACTCAAAGCTTACCCTTGATATTTCAGCGGCACCAATCTTCACCTCAACAACATCTCCGTAAAAAGATTCGTTCTTAAATTCTATTGCCAGGTCGCTCATGATCAAACCAATACCTTCAATCTTAAGTTCTGTATAACCATATTGGTTTAGCCATTGCATACGGGCTTCATGTATAATGCTTACAAAAGCATCATTACCTACATGGTTGCCATAATTGATATCAGCAATACGCACAGGTATCTGAAATGATGCAATAACCTTTTCCGGTATTTCAAGTTTAATTCTTGCCATCTTATTTAATTAAAAAATCAATCAGCTTCTGCATTGCTTTTTTCCGGTGACTGAATTTGTTTTTTTCATCCATATCCATTTCAGCAAAAGTTTTAATGCTTCCATCCGGTACAAAAACAGGATCGTACCCAAAGCCATTTTCCCCTTTTCTTTCACTTATAATTTTACCGGGGCAAACACCTTCAAAAAAATATTCTTTACCATCCTGTATCAATGATATCACAGTTCTGAATCTTGCTGTTTTGTCTTTGGCAGAAGACAGGTTTGATAAAAGCTTATCAATATTGTCATCAAAACTTCTTTCTTCACCTGCATACCTGGCACTCTTTACACCTGGTTCTCCATTCAATGTATCCACTTCCAGGCCTGTGTCTTCGCTGAAACAGTTCTTGGCAGTTAACTGAAAAATGGTTTTCGATTTTTCAGTTGCATTAGCTTCCAGTGTATCATGCGGTTCGGGTATGTCAATATCAATACCGGCTTCTTTTAAAGTGATGATGTTAAATATACCTCCCAGTACTGCACGTACTTCTTTTACTTTGTTTTGATTGTTGGTGGCGAAAATAATTGTATCCATGAGCAATGATGATCAAATTGAAAATATCTTTTTTAAACAATTCCATAGTTTCATCTTTTCGGCTTTATCGGTTTGCAATTCAGCCAGGTTAACCGATGATAAATACACCTGGTTATTAAACTGCTGTATCTGATAATTTGGAAATTGTAACGGTAAACCTAAACCGTCAGCTTCTAAGCCAAATAAAAATACTGTTTCTGATTGAAGCTGGGAAGTAACGTCTTTATATGAAAGAGATGGATTTTTCTTAACATTTATCAGCGCCACATCAGCCATACTTAATTTGCAGGCGCTTAATATTCCCAATAAAAAATTTAATTCTTCATCTGGTAAATAAATAGCCTCGCTTGAGTTAATCAGGATTGCAATCTTCTTTACATTATCACCTAAAAAAGAAATCTTAGTTGATTGACCGGTATTAGATGGTGTTTTATTGTTGTTAAGGTCATATAGTGATTTGCTATATAAGCTTTGTAATACAGTTGGGGGTAGTTGAATCTTATCTAAACTCATTAAAAGGTAAATTTAACTCTTGTTTTTTTCGTTTCTTTGTCGTAAAATTAACGATTATGATTGCAGCTGAAAATATTAATATTACGAAAGCAGAAAGAAGTAAACTTAAGGACATAAATCTTGAAAATATTCCTTTTGGAAAATACTTTACAGACCATATGCTTGAAGTGGATTATGAAAATGGAGAATGGAAGAACGTAGAAATTAAACCTTATCAACCTTTATTATTAGACCCCTCAACTGCTGCTTTACATTATGCACAAGCTATTTTTGAGGGTGTAAAGGCCTATAAAAATGCTGATGGTGAAGCTTATATATTTAGACCCGTAGATAATTTCAAGCGCTTTAATATTTCAGCTGAGCGTATGCAGATGCCACTGGTGCCCGAAGATATATTTATGGAAGGGTTACGTATGTTAATAGAACTGGATAAAAACTGGATACCTGATCAACCTGACCATTCCTTATATATCCGTCCGTTCATGTTCAGCTGCGACCAGATGATTGGTGTAAAACCGGGTGATAAATATAAGTTCATGATTATTTTAAGCCCTACAGGGCCTTATTACAGTGCACCAATGCGTATTTATGTGGAAGAGCATTATGTACGTGCAGTACCCGGTGGTGTGGGCTATGCAAAGGCAGCAGGTAATTACGGTGCAGCTATGTATGCAACTGCGTTGGCTAAAAGCAAAGGCTACGATCAGGTTTTATGGACTGATGCTTTTGAACATAAATTTGTTCAGGAATGTGGTACTATGAATGTTTTCTTTATTATGGGTAATAAAGTAATTACGCCAGGGTTGGAAACAGGAACCATTTTGGCTGGTGTTACCAGAGACAGTGTAATTACCGTATTAAAGGAAATGGGCTTTGAAGTAGAAGAACGACGCTTAAATATTGATGAAATCATAGCAGCGCATAAGGCTGGAGAATTAAAAGAGGTATTTGGAACCGGAACAGCAGCTACAATATCTTTGATAAAAGAACTCAGATATAAGGATTATGTAATGGAATTTGATGTAGATAGCTGGAAAACAGCCCCTTCGGTAAAAGATCAATTGAATGCTATCAGGTATGGCCAGGTGGCTGATACTCATGGCTGGATGCAGAAAATTTAACCTTGAAAAGGAACTATTGATACTAAAACCAGCCCTAAAAGCTGGTTTTTTAAATTAATGTGAATAAAAAATGATTTTTTTTGATTTTTAGTTTCTCAAATCAATTTGTAAATCCTACCTTTGCCGTCCGAAAAATAAAAGGATAAAATGCCTACAATACAACAATTAGTAAGAAAAGGAAGAGAAGTAATCAAAGCGAAAAGCAAATCAAGGGCTCTGGACAGTTGTCCGCAGCGCCGTGGTGTATGTACAAGGGTATATACAACTACGCCTAAGAAGCCAAACTCAGCTTTACGTAAGGTTGCTAAAGTACGTTTAACCAATAAAATTGAGGTTATCGCCTATATTCCGGGTGAGGGACACAATTTACAGGAACACAGTATTGTATTGATACGTGGCGGAAGGGTAAAAGATTTACCAGGTGTACGTTACCACATCGTTCGTGGTAGTCTGGATACTGCTGGTGTTAAAGATCGTAAGCAGAGCCGTAGTAAGTACGGAACTAAAAGAGCTAAAAAATAAATTTAATTAAGGTCATACGAATAGGTAAGGCCAAAAAAGATAACAATGAGGAAAACACAACCGAAAAAGATTCCCTTAGCACCAGATCCTAAGTTTAATGACAAACTGGTTACACGTTTTGTAAACAACCTGATGTGGGCTGGTAAAAAAAGTGGTGCATACATAATTTTTTATGATGCTTTGGACAAAGTTGCCAAACAAACCGGTGAAGATGGATACGAGGTTTGGAAAAAAGCACTGGGCAATATTACTCCAGGTGTTGAAGTTAGAAGCCGCCGTATTGGTGGTGCTACTTTCCAGATTCCGGCGGAGGTTCGCCAGGACAGAAAAGTTTCTTTAAGTATTAAATGGATGGTTAAATACAGCCGTGAGCGTAACGGTCGAAGCATGGCCGATAAATTAGCTAACGAGATTGTTGCAGCAAGTAAAGGTGAAGGTGCTTCATTCAAGAAAAAAGAAGATACACACCGTATGGCCGAAGCCAACAAAGCTTTTGCTCACTTCAGAATCTAATTATAAAAAAATAAATATTTTGCAGCCGCTCCATTTTTGGAGCGGCTATTTTATTTATATACTTTTAATGATACAAAAACTGTAAGGCCTATGAAAAGAAGAGCATTTTTAAAACAATCAACCATTCTTTCCGCAGGAATTATGGCCATGCCACAACTGGCATTTGGAAAAACACCCAAGATAGGTTTACAGTTGTATACACTCAGAGACATTATTGCCAAAGATGTTCCCGGCGTTTTAACTCAGGTTGCAAAGGCGGGATATAATGAAGTAGAAATGTATGGTCTGTCTGCAGGAAATACTTTTTTTGGTAAAACGGTAAAGGAAATTTCCGCGTTGTTAAAAGCCAATAACCTTACTAGCCCGGGTGGACATTATATGCCCGACAAATTTTTATTTGAGAATGGCAATGGCGAGGATGTCAAAAACATATGCGATGTTGCCAATGAATTGGGAAACAGGTATGTCATCATTCCATGGTTAAGTGCCGAAAAACGTAAAAATATAGATCAGTATAAAGCACTTGCCGAACGCCTGAATAAAGCCGGGGAGATTTGTAAGAAAGCCAATCTTCAGCTGGCATACCATAACCACGATTTTGAATTTGCTGATTTTAATGGTGAACACGGATATGATATCCTCTTGAATAAAACGGATAATGATTTGGTGAAGATGGAATTGGATCTGTATTGGGTTGTACGTGCAGGTTACGATCCAATTACTTTGTTTAAGTCAAACCCCGGCAGGTTTCATTTGTGGCATGTAAAAGATATGTCGAAAACCGATAAAACGCAGAACACAGAGATATGTAACGGTGTGCTGGATTTTAAAAATATATTTAAATCGGCAAAGCTGGCAGGTGTAAAACATTTCATTGTTGAGCAGGAAACAAATTATTCACCTGATTATTTCGGTAGCATTGCCAGCAGCAATAAAGAAGTTAAAAAACTGTTTCGAAAAATATAGATACGTCAAATAAAAAGCAGCTCATTTGAGCTGCTTTTTTATTTATTCGATTTATGGGTTACAGCCGCTTTATTTTAATGTTACGATACCAAACCGTGTTGCCATGATCCTGTAATGCAATATGACCTGTTTTATAGGTACCAAATCCCGGCCATTGCTTAAACTTACTGCCTGCAACGAGATTGGTCCATACTTCATCCCACAACGTGGTACTAACTACATTTGTTCCGTTTAAAAGAAAATCCAGCTTACCGTCTTTCGAAATAATTTCAACAGCATTCCATTCGCCAACGGGTTTTACCGTTTCAGTACTGCAGGAAATCAGGTCGTACAGATCGCCTGCCCTGTGTTTGATGATCTTACCATCTCCATGTCCATCATTGTCAAGTATCTGCATTTCGGGGCCGGTTTGCCATACATGGTCATATTTGCTGGTATCCTCGTGTATATAAAAGATAATACCGCTGTTACCATTGGCCGCTATTTTCCATTCCAGTTTAAGATGAAAATTTTCAAACTCGTCGTCTGTTACAATATCACCGCCCCCTTTTATCTGCCAGCCATCTTTTTGCGTAGTGTCCAGGTAAAGGTTTCCATCCGCAACTTTCCATGCTTCGCCAACTGTTGTTTTTCCATAGTTGTGCCAGCCTTTTAAACTCTGTCCGTCAAACAATAAAATCCATCCGCTATCTATGTTTGTTTCGGCCATTGCAGGTTCTGTTTTTTTTTCTGATTGAGAATTGCATGCCGCAAAGCTTATTGCCAGCAGCATGATTAACCCCGTTCTTTTCATCGTTATCAATTTATTCTTTTAATAATAAAATATACTTTACCATTTTTATGGCATCTTCTTTTTTTACATCGGGATGCGCCAGCATGGGTACCTGTCCCCAAATACCCGAACTTCCCTTTACTATCCGGTCCGCAAGCAAACTCACGTTCTCAGGCGTATTAGGGTATTTTTTTGCAACTTCTCCATAAGGCGGACCAACCAATGGCTCTCTTAATTTATGGCAGGTAAAACAATCCGATTTCGCAATAAGGTTCAGTCCTGCATCATAATCAGGGTCGTCCATAGCTGTAGTGGTTTTTTTATCGGCTTCAGTTTTATTATCATCCCCGCCGCTGCAAGCGTACAGATAGGTTGCTATAAAAAAGACTGCAATTAATTTTTTCATGATCAGTAGTTATTTATTTAATCCCAAGAATTTTTTTGTTCAGGTCGGCATCGGGCAGTGTGCCGGCAAAATCATCAAAAGCTTTTTCGGTAACCCTTATAATGTGATCGCTGATGAACGCAGCGCCTTCCTTTGCTCCATCTTCGGGATGTTTGATACAGCATTCCCATTCCATCACCGCCCAGCCATCATAACCGTATTCGGTTAGTTTGCTGAAGATGGTTTTAAAATCAACCTGCCCATCACCCGGACTGCGGTAACGTCCGGCACGTTTCAACCAACTCTGGTATCCGCCAAAAGTTCCCTGTCTTCCGGTAGGGTTAAATTCTGCATCCTTAACATGAAAGGCTTTTATACGTTCATGATAAATGTCGATGTACTCAATATAATTAAGTTGTTGTAAAACAAAATGCGATGGATCGTATAACAGGCAGGCCCTTGCATGGTTGTTTACTTTCTCCAGAAACATCTCATAAGTAATACCATCAAACAGATCTTCGCCGGGATGAATTTCATAACAAACATTCACGCCGCATTCATCAAAATAATTTAGAATCGGCATCCATCTTTTGGCAAGTTCTGTAAATCCTTCATCTACCAATCCTTCGGGCCGTTGTGGCCAGGGATGAAAAGTATGCCAAAGTAATGAACCACTGAAAGTAGCATGTGCAGTAAGTTCCAGATGTTGAGATGCTTTAGCGCCGTACATAACTTGTTGCACCGCCCATTCCTGTCTTGCTTTTGCATTGCCATGCAGTTCTGCTGGTGCAAAAGAATCAAATTGTACATCATATGCCGGATGAACAGCTACAAGCTGCCCCTGCAGGTGTGTACTCAATTCAGATATCGCCAGGCCATAAGAATTTATTTTCCCCTTTAATTCATCACAATAGTTTTTACTTTCTGCAGCCAGTTTCAAATCGATCAGTCTTTTTTCCCAGGTAGGAATCTGTACTGATTTGAAACCAAGAGATGCAGCCCATCTGCAAATTCCTTCCAGCGAATTGAACGGTTCTTTATCGCCCATGAACTGCGCTAAAAAAATTCCCGGTCCTTTAATTGTTTGCATATTTTATTTTTTAAGAAATAAACAGCCTGCTGTTATATTTCAAAGTCTTTCCATTTTGTTTCGCTCTTGCCGCTGGCAATTACATTTTCAATAAATGCCATGCCCCTGATGCCTTCTTCTATTCCCGGAAAATCTTTCCACTCCTCCAATGCTTTTGTTCCGTTTTGTTTTGCCATCAACGTCAACGCAAAATTCCGGTACAGGTTGGCAAAGGCTTCCAGGTATCCTTCGGGATGCCCTGCTGGTACCCGGCAATTGAATTTTGCAACCGCACTTAAATAATCATTGCCTGCTCTTAAAATTTCTGCCGGCCTATCCAGCCATTTTATGATTAATGAATTATTATCTTCCTGTTTCCATTCCAGTCCGCCTTTTTCGCAATAAATATTTATGCGGATATTATTTTCTTCACCGGCAGCAACCTGCGTTGCATACAACATACCCGAGGCTCCGTTATTAAATTTCAATAGCACGGTTCCGTCGTCATCCAGTTGGCGGCCTTCAACAACAGTATTTATATCTGCACAAATATTTGTAACCTGCAAACCGCTGATATATTCAGCCAGGTTAAATGCATGTGTGCCAATATCGCCCATGCTGCCGGCAATGCCGCTTCGTTTGGGATCGGTACGCCATGCAGCCTGCTTCTGGTTGCTGCCTTCCAAAAAACTACTCAGCCATCCCTGAGGATAACTGACATATATTTTTCTGATTGTACCCAGTTTGTTTTGTCTGATAATCTCCCTGGCTTCTTTAACCATGGGATAGCCCGTATAGGTATGGGTAAGACAAAGCAGTTTTCCACTTTTGTCTAAAATTGATTTTAGTTCTTTTGCTTCAGCAAGATCAAAAGTCATTGGTTTATCAAGCACCACATCAAAGCCATTTTCCAAAGCCATTTTTGCAGGTTCAAAATGAAGGTGATTGGGTGTTACAATACTTACATAGTCCATCCGCTCGCCTTCGGGTAGTAATTTTTCCTGCTCAAACATTTCGGCATAGCTGCCATATACCCGTTGGGCAGGCAGGTTTAAAGCCGCTCCGCTTTCCTTGCTTTTTTGTGCATCGCTGCTGAAGGCTCCGCATACCAGTTGGATATGCCCATCCAGATTTGCAGCCATGCGGTGTACTGCGCCAATGAAAGCATCTTTGCCTCCGCCAACCATGCCCATATTCAGTTTTCGTTGCATCGCAGAAAGTTAGTGAATTATCAGTTCAGTAAATTTAAAAGAAAAATAATTAGCAACTGCATCAATAATGCATCGATAAATTATTGGCGGTTTTAATAATACAATCGCCAAAGAATAAAACGAATTATTTTATCAGTTTTATAAAGCCAAAAAATTTATATTTACCTGAGGTTTTACTTTTTACCAACTTCCAAATTGCTGCTGCATGAATCTAAACATCCGTTTGAAATTGTCGTCCATGATGTTCCTGAACTTTTTTGTATGGGGAATATGGTTTGTTACTCTGGGAACTTATTTAATGAAAGGCAATATTGCCGCAACCGGCGAACAAACAGGATTGGCTTATGGTACTCAGTGTCTGGGTGCCATCATTGCACCTTTTATTATCGGACTAATTGCAGATAAGTTTTTTTCGGCGCAGAAAATTCTTGGCCTGTTGCATCTGGCTGGTGCTGCTGTTTTGTATTTTATTGCAGGTCAAACAGGTTTTGCATCCTTCTACTCTTTGCTGATTATTTACATGGTGATTTATATGCCTACACTGGCATTGGTAAATGCCATCACTTTAAAACAGGTAACCAATGCTGAGAAAGAATTTTCGGGCATACGCATGTGGGGTACCATTGGCTGGATAGTGGCGGGACTGATTATCGGCGGTATGGCCTGGGAAAAAAATCCGGATACACTATCTATAACATTTAAAGTTGCGGCAGCTGTTTCTGCCCTGTTGGGTATCGGTAGTTTTTTTCTTCCCGGCACTCCTCCACCAAAAGCGGGGCAAAAAGTTACTGTGAGTGAAGTGTTGGGACTTGATGCGATAAAAATATTAAAGGATAAAAACTACCTGATCTTCTTCATTGCATCAATCCTCATTTGTATTCCATTGGCATTTTATTATGGACAGGCCAATTTGTTTTTGAATGAAGCAGGCATGGCAGGTGCAGCAGGAAAAATGACCATGGGGCAAATTGCCGAAACCGTGTTTTTATTCCTGATGCCTTTTTTCTTTGCACGCTTTGGCATAAAACAAATGTTGTTAATCGGGATGATTGCGTGGATATTGCGTTACCTGCTTTTTGCTTACGGCGATGTAGGCGGCAATATCTGGATGTTATACAGCGGTATTATTTTGCATGGCATCTGTTACGATTTCTTTTTTGTAACAGGCCAGATTTATACCGATCAAAAAGCAGGTCCGCAGATACGGTCCTCGGCGCAAGGTTTAATAACCTTAGCAACTTATGGAGTAGGTATGTACATTGGGTTTTATATGGCCGGGTTGATCGTGGATAAATATGTAATGGCAGATGGAGGACATGATTGGCAAGCGATCTGGCTTATCCCATGTCTGTTTGCTACCGGTGTTTCACTTTTGTTTTTATTATTTTTCAAGAGCGGGAAAAAACCTGTTGAACCAATTACAACATGAAAAGGCGAAAACTAATTCAATCATTGATTACCGGTACTGCTGCTGTAGCATTATCCCCTGTTCAATCTATGGCAAGGAGTTTTGAGAGCAACTCTTTTAATCCGAAAAATAATATTAATCATTCGGTTTGCCGGTGGACCTATGGTTTCCTTTCGCTTGATGAACTTTGTGTAACAGCAAAAAAAATCGGAATTAAAGCTATTGATCTGATCGGCCCCAAAGACTGGGCTGTATTAAAAGCACATGGCCTGGACAGCAGCATGTGTAACGGCGCTGAAATAGGATTGACAAAGGGATGGAATGATCCGCAATACCACAGTACGTTGATAAAAAATTATACCGAGCACATTGAACTTGTTTCTGCCGCCGGGTACAAAAATTTAATCTGCTTCAGCGGAAACAGAAACGGTATGGATGATGAAACAGGCATGAACAATTGTGTAGATGGATTGAAAAAAATAATCGGCCTTGCCGAAAAGAAAGGCGTTGTAATCCAGATGGAACTGTTCAACAGTAAGGTTGATCATAAAGATTATATGGCCGATAAATCGGAATGGGGAGTGGCACTTTGCAAAAATCTCGGCAGCCCTAATTTTAAACTGCTCTACGATATTTATCATATGCAGATCAATGAGGGCGATGTGATACGCACCATTCAGCAGAATCATGAATATTTCGGTCATTACCATACGGCCGGTGTACCGGGCAGGAATGAAATAGATGAAACACAGGAACTTTTTTATCCTGCCATCATGAATGCGATTGTAGCCACGGGTTTTAAAGGGTACGTGGCGCAGGAATTTATTCCGAAGAAGAGTGACAAGATTGCATCGCTTGTGGATGCGATAAAAGTTTGCGATGTATAAACAGAAATTAACTGATCATTTTATAATCTTTACAACATGTCAAAATTTGATTTCGATGCCATAGTAGTTGGATCAGGAATTGCCGGCGGATGGGCAGCCAAAGAACTTACCGAAAAAGGTTTAAAAGTTGTGATGCTGGAAAGAGGCAGAAATATTGAGCATGTTAAAGACTATGTAAATGCCAATAAGGAAGCATGGGAATTTCCACACCGGGGTCATGCAACGCAGAAAATGAAGGAGGAGCATCCGGTATTGCGTCGTGATTATCCGCTCAATGAAGAAACAGCCGGCATGTGGGCCAACGAAAAGGAAAATCCCTATACCGAAGACAAACGTTTTGACTGGTACCGTGGTTATCATCTGGGTGGCCGCTCCTTACTTTGGGGCCGTCAGAGTTATCGGTTTAATAAATGGGACTTTGAAGCCAATGCCAAAGAAGGCATTGCTGTTGACTGGCCGATCCGGTATGATGATCTGGCACCCTGGTATAGTTATGTAGAAAAATTTGCCGGCATTCAGGGCAGTAAGGAAGGGCTGGAAGTTTTACCCGACAGTGAATTTTTACCGGCAATGGATTTGAATGTTGTTGAAAAAGAAGTGGCCGCAAAAATAAAAACGCATTACAACGGAAAGCGCCACATGATCATTGGCCGCAGTGCGAATATTACACAGGCCAAACCCGAACAGAACAGGGTGAGTTGCCAATACCGGAACCGCTGCTGGCGTGGTTGTCCTTTTGGTGCTTATTTCAGTACGCAGTCGGCAACTTTGCCAGCGGCTAATGCAACCGGTAACCTGACTTTAGAAACCGATAAGATTGTTACTAAAATAATTTTTGATAAGGATAAGAAAAAAGCAACCGGCGTTGAAGTGATTGATGCTGTTGAAAACAAAACCTATACCTACACCGCCAAAATAATTTTTGTCTGTGCCTCCTCATTCAACAGCACCTGGTTATTGATGAACAGTGCCACTGATATCTGGCCTGGTGGTTTGGGCAGCAGCAGCGGCGAATTGGGTAATAATGTTATGGATCATCATTTCAGGATCGGTGCATCAGGAACTGCAGAAGGATTTGAAGATATGTATGTGTATGGAAAAAGACCAACGGGTATTTATATCCCGAGGTTCCGGAATATTTATGACGATAAACGTGATTACCTGCGTGGTTTCGGTTATCAGGGTGGTGCCGGAAGGGGAAGAGGTGTTGAGATTGCCGAGATGACTATTGGTGCTGCATTAAAAGAATCATTAACCGAGCCGGGGAAATGGGGAATTGGTCTTACCGGTTTTGGAGAAATGCTACCTGATCACAGCAACAGGATCTACCTGAACAAAACTGTAACTGATAAATGGGGTTTACCGGTTTTGGCCATGGATGTAGAAATGAAAGAGAACGAAATACGCATGCGGAAAGATATGATGGCCGATGCGGCTGAAATGCTGGAAGCAGCGGGGATTAAAAATGTAAGTCAGAATGATTGGGGATATGCTCCCGGCATGGGCATCCATGAAATGGGTACAGCTCGTATGGGCCGTGATCCCAAAACTTCGGTACTTAACGGTAATAACCAGGTTTGGGATGCACCCAATGTTTTTGTTACCGACGGTGCCTGTATGACAAGCGCCAGTTGCGTTAACCCTTCGTTGACTTACATGGCAATTACCGCAAGGGCAGCCGACTTTGCCGTAAAGGAATTGAAAAAAGGAAACCTGTAACCTGATCAACAATTGATTAAATAAATTTTATGGAACGTAGGGAGCTTTTAAAAATGATAGCTGTTTTAACCGGTGGTGCATTAATTGGTGGGGATGTGTTTTTATCGGGGTGCAGAACATCGGTAAAAGAAGGAACGGGATTATTGTCCACTTCAAACATTGCTACTCTGGATGAGGTGGGAGATACCATCATTCCGGATACTGATACGCCCGGTGCTAAAGCAGCAAAGGTTGGTGAGTTTATGAATGTGTACGCAACAGATTGTTATCGTCCCGAAGTACAAAAAGCATTTACCGAGGGATTGATAAGTCTTGATGCTGTTTGTAAAAAGCAATTTGATAAGAATTTTGTGGATCTGGCACCCGAACAGAGAATGACTGTCTTAAAAGCACTTGAGGCCGAAGCAAAAGCCTTCAACGATGCAAAAAACGAAAAGGAAAAATCTGCACGTGATGCTGCCAACAATGCCCAAAAGGAATTTTATGGCGAAGCACCCCATTATTATACTTTGATGAAGCAATTGACCTTATTAGGATATTTTACATCGGAGATTGGTACAAAGCAGGCTTTACGGTTTTTACCCATACCCGGAAAATATGACGGAGCTTACCCGTACAAAAAAGGCGACAAGGCCTGGGCATAGAAGCTAAGATCTACTCAATACTGAGCCTTTTTTACCGGACCTATTACAATAAAAACTTAGATAAAACGCTTTGCCAGTAATCAAATAAACCTTACCTTTGCGGCGCTAAAAGGTACAGCAATGTTAGGATGGGCCGTACTTATTTAGCATACTATGAGAGTTTTATAATACATATTAACCCCGGTTCGCTTACAAACGAACTTTATACAAGGGGTATGCTTATAACAAAGGCATAAAAAAAATCAGCAAAGAAATAAAGTACAAGAGTGATTAATTTTCACTTTTTATTAAAAAGCAAAAATTAACAAACAGCCGTTGCCAATGAAGCTTCATAAAGATTCAAAAGCCGGGCTCACAATAATAAAAATTTTAAAAAACAATAAACATTAAAAAATGGGAGATTTACGTTATCAACGAAATTTTGGAATTGCCGCTCATATTGATGCAGGTAAAACCACCACCACCGAACGTATATTATATTATACCGGGGTGAATCATAAAATTGGTGAGGTGCATGACGGTGCCGCTACCATGGACTGGATGGCACAGGAGCAGGAGCGTGGTATCACTATTACCAGTGCTGCTACTACCTGTTTTTGGAACTTTCCAATGGCTAATGGCCAAAAAACACCCGATACACATCAATACAAATTCAACATTATTGATACTCCGGGTCACGTGGATTTTACCGTAGAGGTAGAACGTTCTTTACGTGTACTGGATGGTTTATTAGCATTGTTCTGTGCCGTATCCGGTGTAGAACCACAGAGTGAAACTGTTTGGCGCCAGGCCAACCGTTATAAAGTACCACGTATTGGTTTTGTAAACAAGATGGACCGCAGTGGTGCCGATTTCTTAAATGTTGTAAAACAAATTAAGGAAATGCTGGGCGCTAAAGCTGTGCCTTTGCAATTACCAATTGGTGCTGAAGATAACTTTAAAGGTGTGGTAGATCTGATCACCATGAAAGGAATGGTTTGGGATGAAGCCGGACAGGGTATGACTTTTAATGAAGTGCCTATTCCGGAAGATATGATTGAAGAAGTGAACGAATGGAGGCAACATTTGATTGAAGCAGTTGCTGATTACGATGAAAATCTATTGGAAAAATTCTTTGATGATCCTAACACGATTACTGAAGATGAAATTCATGCAGCGATCCGTAAAGCAACCATTGATATTTCTATCATACCGATGATGTGTGGCTCATCTTTTAAAAACAAAGGTGTACAAACTGCATTGGATGCTATCGTTCGTTACTTACCTGGTCCTTTGGATATTGAAGCAGTTAAAGGAACCAATCCTGATACCGGTGAGGAATTACTGCGTCATGCAGATCCTAAAGAACCATTCAGTGCTTTGGCATTTAAGATCATGACAGATCCGTTTGTGGGCCGTCTGGCTTTCTTCCGGGCTTATAGCGGTCGTTTAGATTCTGGTAGCTATGTGCTGAATACCCGTACAGGTAAGAAAGAGCGTATCAGCCGTATCATGCAGATGCATGCCAACAAACAAAACCCGGTTGATTATATTGAAGCCGGTGATATTGGTGCTGCTGTTGGATTTAAGGATATTAAAACAGGAGATACACTTTGTAATGAAGATAATCCGATTGTACTGGAAGCAATGACTTTCCCTGAGCCGGTAATTAGTGTTGCGGTTGAACCAAAAACACAAGCCGACGTTGATAAAATGGGTATGGCGATTGCCAAGCTGGTTGAGGAAGATCCTACATTAAGGGTTAAGACTGACGAAGAAACCGGCCAGACCATTTTAAGTGGTATGGGTGAGTTACACCTGGAAATCATTATTGACAGGATGAAACGTGAGTTTAAAGTTGAAATTAACCAGGGTGCTCCGCAGGTTGCTTATAAAGAAGCATTCCATAATACAATTCAGCACCGTGAAACGTTGAAGAAGCAAACCGGTGGTCGTGGTAAGTTTGCCGATATTATTTTTGAGATTGGACCCGCTGACGAAGAGTTTTTAAAAGATAAAGAAATCAATAAAGGAAGCAACTTCCAGTTTGTGAACAAATTGTTTGGTGGCAGTATTCCAAAGGAATTTGTACCAGCCATTCAGAAAGGTTTTGAAACTGCAATGACTACCGGTGTACTTGCCGGCTATCCAATGGAGAGTATGAAAGTGAGTGTATCGGATGGTAGTTTCCACCAGGTGGATAGTGATGCGATGAGTTTTGAACTTTGTGCCAAGCAAGGATACCGTGAAGCCGGCCGCAAGGCAAAACCGGTTTTACTGGAGCCAATCATGAAAGTGGAAGTGTTAACACCAGACCAGTACATGGGTGATGTTACCGGTGATCTTAACCGCCGCCGTGGAATGCTGGAAGGTATGGACAGCAAGCATGGCGTACAGGTTATTAAAGCCAAAGTTCCTTTGAGTGAAATGTTTGGTTATGTAACTCAGTTGCGTTCATTATCGAGCGGCCGTGCTACTTCTACTATGGAGTTTAGTCATTACAATCCTGCACCAAATAATATTGCAGAAGAAGTAATAGCTAAGCAAAAAGGTAAAGTGAAGATTGCTGAAGATTAATACTGAAAAGCAGTTATAAAATACAACCCCATTCTGAAAAGGATGGGGTTTTTATTTGTAGATCTATTTCCCTGATAGAATGTCTGAAAACAAATTTACTCACTTTTAACAAAGTAGAAAAAGGTATAATTAAAAATTATATTTGTGTAAGTTCAAAATGCGATCAAAATGGCCAAAAAGAAAAATACAATCTCAGTTGCCGATGAAGTAATCATGAATAAGATTTTTATGGTAAGGGGGCAAAAGGTGATGATTGACCGGGATTTGGCAGATTTGTACGAAGTAGAGACAAAAAGATTAAAAGAAGCGGTAAGAAGAAATCTTAACAGGTTCCCAAAAGATTTTATGTTTGAAATGAGTAAGAAAGAGTTTGAAAATTGGAGGACGCAATTTGCGACCTCCAGCGAAGATAAGCAGGGTTTAAGATATGCTCCGTTTTGTTTTACGGAGCAGGGCGTAACCATGTTAGCATGTGTTTTAAACAGTAAAAGGGCAATTGATGTGAATATTCAGATCATCAGAATTTTTACAAGGATGAAAGAAATGCTTTTGACAAATAAGGATATTTTACTGCAGATGCAAAAGGTTGAAAAGAAGTTAACCGAACATGATGAAGATATAAGGTTGATTTTTGAATATCTGAGGAAACTGCTGAATCCGCCACAGGAACCGAGAAGGCGGATTGGATTTAAGCCTGACGATTTATAAAAGGTGAAAAAGGGGAGGGAATGATAAAAACGAGAAACAGCCACTTTATTTGGCATAGTCTTGGCAGATAACGAGTATCCATCCATAAAAACAATAGTATGCAAAAATTACTGACGATTATTTTTCTTTTAATAAGTACCTCTTCATTTGCTCAACGCAATAAACTAAGCGGCGATCATGAAAACTTTTTTCGTTTTGGTGCAAAGGGCGGCGTTAATATCAATAAAATAACCGGACAGTCTTATAAAGATGGGTTTAATTATAATTTCCAGGCAGGCGTTTTCCTGCAATTTAATTTCAGTAACCGTTTTGGTATTCAGCCCGAAGTTAATTTTGTGCAAACCTCATCGGAGTTCAGCAATGACCCTACTGAAATTTATGATGACCTGTTCAGAGATGGCAGCCAGAAAAAATCAAAACTGAATTACCTGGAGGTTCCGGTATTGCTGAATATAAATGTGGGAGAAAGTAAAAGAGTTAAACTGCAAATTGGACCTGCATACGGTGGGCTTTTAAAACAAACTGTTGACAGTTTAAAAACAAATGGAAATATTTATAAGAACGGAGAGTGGGCAGCCATTGGTGGTTTATGGATACAGTTACCGTTTGTGAACCTTGGTGCCCGGTATAAACTGGGTTTAACCGAGCTTAATGGCATTGATAACCGGCAGAGCTGGAAGAGCCAGAGCATACAGATATTTGTGGGAGTAACTTTTTAAGCGTGAGTGGTGAGTCGTGAAACGTGAGTGAGGAACCTGTTTTGCAACAATCCTGTCGTTCATCTTATATTGCCGATCCGCATTCGTTTGCATTTTTAAATTCTGGTTTGTATTTTGTTTGCATAATCATCCGCTATGCAAAACATACGATTAGAAAACCTGCTGCTGATAGATATTGAAACAGTATCTGAAAGATCAAATTTTGATGAACTGAGTGCAGACTGGCAAGAACTTTGGCAGGAGAAAGTTCAGCGCCAGTTACCCGAAGACATTACCGCAGCAGAATTTTATCCGCAACGTGCGGGCGTTATGGCCGAGTTTGCAAAAGTAATTTGCATCAGCGTTGGTTATTTTAAAAGAGAAGGCAAGTCGTTTCAGTTCAGGTTAAAATCTTTTTATGGCGATGATGAAAAGGTATTGCTGCAGGATTTTATTGATGCCTTGCAAAAGATGGAAACCAATAATAACCGCTGGAGTTTTACCGGCCACAATATAAAAGAGTTCGATATTCCTTTCATCTGCCGCCGTTTATTAATTAACGGTCTGCATATTCCTCCCTTTCTCGACTTTCAGAATATGAAACCATGGGAAACCAATATGATTGATACGTTTCAGTATTGGCGCTTTGGCGATTACAAACATTACACTTCATTAAAATTGCTGGCAGCAGCATTACATGTACCATCGCCCAAAGATGATATTGACGGCAGTATGGTTGGCGATGTCTATTGGAAAGAAAAGAACCTGCAACGCATTGTTACTTATTGTGAGAAAGACGTGATAACAACAGGTAACATAATTCTCCGATTTAAAAACATGCCATTACTAACCAACGACCAGATTGAAATAGTTAAATGATCTATTGCAATAAAAGTTTTTGTGTGGCAACTTTATCGGCGGTGCCGATCTTAATAAAATACAAACCACGGCTGAGTTTTGATGTATTGATGTTGATTACAGATTGATTTGTTTTTTCTGTTAATACTAAATTTCCGGATGCATCAAAAAACTGGATGGTTGAATTAGTACTGTTGATTTTATCCATTGTGATAGTTACTACATCTCTGGCCGGGTTTGGTGCAACAGTGATCATGTAGTCTGCATCAAAACGAACATTTCTTACAACCGATACCTGCAATTTATTGTTATTGTCAACCTGTTTTATACGATAATACCCTGTTCCATTTAATGGCAGGTTATCATAAGCAACATACTCCAGGTGATTGCTGCTGCTGCCTGCAGCGCCAACGGTTGCAATTGCTTTCCAGTTTCTTCCATCAGCCGATCTTTCAACAATAAAATGACTGCTGTTTATCTCCTGTTCAGTGGTCCAGTTCAGTCTTACAGCTTTATTTAGTTTTTGAGCAGTAAATATTCCGAAAGTAACCGGCAACACTCCATTGTCTAAACGGGTGTACCAAACCGGGGCTGTTATAACCCTGCTGCTGCCATTGGTAATATCAATATAATAATAACCTGTTGCAAGGTTTGCCAGATCATTATCAACATAAGTTAAAGTGCTGCCAACTGCGGAATTAATTTCAACAGCATTAACATTACTTCCCGGAATACCGTACATCAGTTTAATTACTGCTGCAGCCGTACTGGTGGTTGCATCGGTAAGGTTTACTGAAATAACCGGGGCACCCGCTGCAACGACACTGCTGCCCATTATTTTTGTATTCAGGGTAAAATCAACTTTGCTATCACAATCCTGCGTAGCATAAAAATGTATGTTACGGAATCCTTTAATGATCTCAGTTTTTGTTTTAACAGGAGCTACAACTGCTGTTCTTGAGTATGTAGTTCTTCCAAATGTGGTATTATGATTATCATGATCAATTGATGGCCCGATATGGTATCCTTTTGATAATAATTTTTTATAGTAAGCAAGATAACTCATTGAACTCCCCGGGTTGCTGTAGGTTGTGTTAGTTGATGTTGAAGGTCCGCTTTCTACCGCTGTTCCCGTGATGGCTGCATCTGCAATGGCACTATATGCAATGTTTGAAAGGTTTCCGAAATCGGATGAGTTTGGATGCGCCATTGTTGCAAACGTATTGCTGGCGTTGTTATCGTTGATCGTTTTATATAAACCGTTTGCTCCGGTATAATCCGATTTGGCAATAAAGGCATCATAGTTATTGCTGCCGCCCCAGCTACCGCTGCCGCTTTCCCATCCCCATAAATCATTCATACCATCTCCATAAATAAGTACGTGGCCGCCACCACTTATAACGCCCCACTCCATTCCGTACAAGGCAACAAAGCCCGGAAATGCAGTTGTGAAATTTGTTGCTTGTGTTACGCCCAGATGATAATTGCTGAGCCTGGTTCCGGCAGTATAATGATTGTGTTCCGAAATACCGAGGTAATCCATACATTGAGATGACATGGCATAATTATAATCATCATAAGGCGTAAACCCAGGGTTATCCTGGTTGCCATCTGAATAATCGGAATGTGCATGCAGGTTGCCAAAATAATAATTGTTGACGGCATCATTGTTTGTAGTGGCATTTCCTTCCAGCGGATTAACAGTTAAATATTTTGTACCACCACTACAATTTGTATTTGAAGCAAAAACATAAAAGTAATAGGAAGTATTTAACGCAAGACCTGCAGTTACAAAACTTTTGTTTGCACTGTTATCAATTACAATGCCTCCTCCTACATTATCGCCAATTAAATAATCAGTATTATTAACCGGCATTGATGATAAAGTTGGATTAAGGCTTCTTACAATCAGGTAACCATCATTTCCGCTTCCTGCATTAAATGCACCGGAAATTGATGTATTGGAAATGGTAAAAGAAATATTGTTTGGCTGTGCTGTGGGGGGTGAACAGGGCGATAAATTAGCTGTGGACCATGATCCGTTTAATGGCGATGCTACATTATACATTGGCCCGTTACTGCAGTTAAGATCATTGTAACTGAAGATATAAAAATAATACATCGTTAATGATGATAAACCTGATGCCGTAAAATTGGTAAGACTGCTTTGCTGCACAACAACAGCGTTCCCGATAACATCTCCAGCATTATACGAAACCGCATTAGCAGGATTATTACTTAATGATGCTGATGTGCTTCTTAAAACGAGATAGCCATCTGTTGCTGCAGCAGTAAATGATCCCTGAATTGAATTTACTGTTGTTGTACCAAAAATTAAATTAGTTGGCTGAGCTGATGGAGTGGTACATGGTGGAAGCCCTGCTGTTGTAGCAGCATTACCCTGTAAAGCATTTGTGGTTAAATATTTTACACCGCCCGAACAAATATTGTTTACAGAAAAAATATAAAAATAATAAGTGGTAAGCGGTGATAAAGCTGTTGCAGAAAAATTAAGTGAATTGCCATTTGCAACAACATATCCATCGCCGATATTATCTCCCAAATTATAAGTTGTACCGTCAACAGGCATAGAAGTAAGGCTGCTGTTATTGCTGATAACAACAAGGTAACTGTTTGGTGCCGGGCTGGCAGCAGTAAAACTGCCATCAATACCTGTACTCGTTATTGTACCAAAACTTAAAGCAGTTGGTTGTGCTGTAGGTGTTGTACATGGAGTGCTTGCAATAGCTGTAATTGATAAATTATCAATTGAAATTTTAGGCCGTGAACCTGTAGTGCCACCCGTTCCGTTATGATAATAAAAACGTAAACTGGCTGTAGGTGAATTATTAAACGATGATGGCAAAGCAACAGATGAAATGGTTCCACTGCCAGCAACATTGTTTGTGAAATTAGATACAAATGCAGCAGTAAGGTCAGTAAATGAAATACCATCGGTACTGGCATATAATTTTAAAGAACCGTTTCTGTTACCTGTTGAGTTAAATACAACGGCCCAGTCGAAACTGATGGTACCTGCATCAACACCTGTAAAATCCATATACAGGTCAATGGATGCAGAAGTTGTGTTATCAGATGTTCCGGTAGATACAAGTAAAATAGAATTTGTTAATACGGTCTGATCTGTACCACGCTGAACACCTCCAGAACTTCCAGTTGAAAATACCGAAGTGTTTGTTGTGACCCTTGTAGCTGAAGGAATACTTGTAGCCCCGCCAATGGCAACAGATGCAAACCTGTTTGCACCAATACCGGCAGTAAAATTATTAGTCCAGTTGACTACATCTGTAAAATCTTCGGCGTAAGTTAGCCCTGGTTGCGATGACATGGGTACGGGTGTTTGGGCAAACAGGGTATTTAAAAACAATAAGAAGGTAAAAGCAAGTACAAATTTTTTCATCAAATGGGTTTCAATAATGGATAATTGAATAATTCGTCATAAAAAGCAGCTAAAACCAACCTGTTTCAGCTATTACAGCTACTAAACGTTTTTTTCAGGAAATAATTTTAAAATCAAGCCATTTTGTAATCGGCTGTCATATTAATGGATTAATTCACTTTTTTAAGCATGGTTAAAAATACAGGTAAGTGATCACTGTATCCATAATTATATGTAGTGCCATCCCAGGTTCTTTTTGGGTATCCTTTATACCTGCCCGTTTGCTGAATCAGGAACTCCCGGTTAAAAATGGTTGCTTTTTGAAAAAAGTATCCGGCCTGTTTTTTATCAAGCCAACCTTTTGAAATAACTACCTGGTCAAATAATCCCCAGGCATCCTGGTAAGCAATAGTGCCTATTCCTCTTTTATAAAAATCGTACCATGGATTATACAATCCGCCATCTTTTAAATCTTTAATTGATCCTGTGGCACCCAAAACTTTTGTAAGACTCGGGCTGATGGGATCGTCATTCAAATCTCCCATGATAACCACTTTAGTTTGCTTGCTAATGGCCATTAAAGAATCAACAACTCCTTTACATACACTTGCTGCGGCTGCCCTTGCAGGTATTGAGCGTTCCTCGCCACCCGAACGTGAAGGCCAGTGGCCAACCATTACATGAATGGTGTCGCCATCCAGAATCCCTTTCACATATAATATATCACGTGTGGAATATGAATCTTTTGATCCCCCGGGAAGTTGCACAAACAGCGGTTCGCTATATAGTGGTGTAAAATATTTAGGGTTATACAACAGCCCAACATCAATACCTCTTTTATCCGGTGAATCGTAATGCACAAATTTCAAACCACGGCTTTGTAAACTTTTATGTTTTATCAAAGCGGTAAGCACGGTGTCATTTTCAATTTCCGAAACACCTAATAATGCAAAACCGTCGGGATTTACATCGGTGCCCAATTGAGCAAGTACCGATGTAAGCCTGTCAACCTTGTCTAAAAATATAGTTGTATTATAATGTCTTTCGCTGTTGGGTAAAAATTCTTCATCATCCACAATCGGATTATCCACAGTATCGTAAAAGTTTTCAAGATTATAAAAACCAATCAGCGAAGCATGGTATTGTGCCTTAACAGAGTAGCCCGTTGAAACTGAAATGATTGTAATTAGTGAAGCAACTAAAAATTTCTGCATATCGTTTTAAAATTGTGGCCAAAGTTATTTAACTGAATCAGATTACAGGAATATTAATATGACTAATATGTTAATCTTGATTTTTTGCGTCCAAAAACCTGATAAAGGGGTACATTTGCTGACTTTTTTAACAAAACATTTATGATGGCAAAAATTAGACATTGCTTGTTTATGGCTGTTCTTACCGGTGGTTTTTTACCTGCTGCTTTTTCGCAGGAAGTAAAACCCGTTACGCCCCAGGCTTTACCCGACACTTCCATTATTGAAACGCTGAGAGAAAACATGCAGGACAACATACCTGTAATTTCGCTGTATGAAAGTGATGGCCAGGATGGAAGTGCTCAGAACATTTCATCGCAGCTGGGTGCCGGCCGTGATCCATTCTTAAACGCCGCCACTTTCAAATTTGGTGCAGTGCGTTTCAGAATCAGAGGCTACGATGCCGACCAGTTTAACACCTACATCAACGGCGCTCCTATGGAAAACCTGGATAATGGTTTTACACCTTACGGCCAGTGGGGTGGATTAAATGATGTGATGCGTAACCGGGAGTCTACTGCCGGGCTACGATCTACCACATTTGGTTATGGTGATCTGGGTGGCCTAACCAATTTTGATACCCGAGCCTCTCATCAGCGTAAACAAACCAGTATTAACTATGCCAGGTCTAACCGTACTTATGCAAACCGTATTATGCTTACGCATTCTACTGGTTTAAATAAAAATGGGTGGGCTTTCAGTTTTTCAGGTTCACGCCGTTGGGCCGAGGAAGGTTATGCTGATGGAACTTATTATGATGGATGGTCGTTTTTTGTGGGCGTTGATAAAAAATTTAACGACCGGCACCTGCTTTCTTTTGTGGCGTTTGGTACACCAACCGAAAATGGCCGCCAAGGAGCTTCGGTAAAAGAAATGAATGATCTGGCAGGGGATACTTATTATAATTCCAACTGGGGATATCAAAATGGTAAGAAAAGAAATGCCAGTATCGCAAAATCTTTTCAACCGGTAGGTATTTTAACCCACGACTGGAAAGTATCTGATAAAACAACTTTACTAACTGCCGCATCGGTAACATATGGTAAAAGAAGTGTTTCTGGCCTGGACTGGTATAATTCTGCCGACCCAAGACCCGACTATTACCGCTACCTGCCCAGCTATCAGTTGGATCCAAATTTTGCAGCGCAGGTTGCCGATGAATTAAGAAATGATATCAACAAGCGTCAGATTAACTGGGATGCACTATATCAAACCAACTACGCAGCAAACGATATAGTTCGCAATGTTAATGGAATAACTGGCAATGATGTCGCCGGCCTCAGGTCGAAATATATTTTAGAAGACAGGATAATAAATACCACCAAGTATAATTTCAACAGTACTTTAAATACTTCGGTATCCGAGAATGTTACTTTTACTGCAGGTGTAACGTACCAGTCGCAAAAAAATCATTATTATAAAGAAATTGTGGATTTGCTGGGTGGTGAGTTTTATGTAGATGTTAATCAGTTTGGCGAACGGGATTTCCCCACTAATTTTGGTGCAGGCCAAAATGATTTGAATAATCCTAATCGTTTGGTTGGCGTTGGCGATAAACACGGCTATAATTATGACCTGAATATTAAAAGAGGTTCGGTTTGGCTGCAGGGCGTTTTTAAATTTCCAAAATTTGATGTTGTTGTATCTACCGAGCATTCATACACCAGTTTCTTCCGTTTTGGAAATGTAAAAAGCGGATTATTTGCCAACAATTCTTACGGTAAATCCACCACCTATAATTTTTATAACTCAGGTATTAAAGCGGGTGTAACTTATAAGATTGACGGACGTAATTATATTTTTGCCAACGGTTCTTACGGATCAAGAGCGCCTTTCTTCGAGAATGCTTTTATTGCCCCACGTACCAGGGATTTTGTACAGGATAATCTTAAATCGGAAGAGATACTGTCAACCGAAGTTGGGTATGCCATGAATGCCCCTAAGTTAAAATTAAGGCTCAATGGATATTTTACGCAGTTTAAAAACGGATTGGATGTACTTACTTTTTATAATGACGAGTACCGCAATTTTGTAAACTACGCCATCAGTAATATTGGAAAAGTACATATGGGTATTGAGTTTGGTGCAGAGGCGAAAGTGTACAAGGGATTGAGCATAACGGCTGCCGCTGCAATCGGTCAGTACACTTATAACACACGCCAGTCGGCAACAGTGACCGCTGATAACAGTGCTGCAGAACTGGATAAAGATGTTACAGTTTATTCAAAAGATTTTTACGTGCCAACCGCACAACAGGCTTATACCATCGGGTTCGATTACAGGTCGCCCCAATTCTGGTTCCTGAATGTGAACTTCAATTACTTTGATAAAATGTACCTGAACTATAATCCCATCCGCCGTACGGCATCTGCTGTTAGCGGTGTAGATGAAGGATCGGAAAAATGGCGTCAGATCATTGATCAGACTGAGCTGGATCCTCAGTATACCCTGGATGCATTTGCTGGTTACAGCTGGTTAATGAACAAAAGGTTTAAAGAACTGAAGAAAAGAACTTTCCTGGTTTTTAATGTGGGTGTAAACAATATTCTTAATAACAGGAATATCGTATCGGGCGGCTATGAACAGCTTCGTTTTGATTTTGCCGAAAAGAATACAGAGAAATTTCCCGACAGGAGATTTTATGCTTATGGCATTAACTTTTTCGCCAGTGTAGGTATCCGTTTTTAATAAATAAAATACTATTCAACTTTTTAAAATATACATTATGAACAAGATTTTTAAATTGACAATTGCAGTAATGATTGTTGCAACAGCCTTTACGTTCAGTGCCTGTAAGAAAAACTTTGATAATCCTCCGGGCCCAACTGACCCGGCTATTGTTGCCAATACATCTATTAAAGCGTTAAAAGCTATGCACACTTCTGCAGGTGCATATGATGTTATTACTTCTGATATTATCATATCGGGTATTGTTGTTGCAGATGATAAAAGTGGTAATTTATACAAGCAGTTATATATACAGGATGAAACCGGCGGTTTACAGATCACATTAGATGCAAACAGTTTATATGGAACTTACCCGGTAGGCCGCAGGGTATTTATTAAGTGTAAAGACCTTTGTATAAGTGATTATAACAAAACCATGCAACTGGGGATAAAAGCCCTTGTTGCCGGACTTCCTTCAATAGAAGGTATTCCCGGAACCCTGATCAGTAAATATGTTATAGGAGGCTCCTTAAATAACCCTGTAGTACCAACAGTTGTAACACTTGCACAATTGGGTGGTACCAGCAACACCAACATGCAGGATCAATATATTGGTTCCCTGGTACAGCTCGAAAATTTTGCATTTAATAATGTGACTACAACCTATTCTGATACTTCTGCTTTTAAAGCTACTGTAAATCTTGATCTGAAAAACTGTTCAGGCGATGCCATTATTATCCGTACAAGTGCTTATGCAAATTTTGCAGGTCAACGTGTTGCACAGGGACGTGGTACAATAACAGCAATATACACAGTGTTCAATAATACAAAACAGTTTATTATCAGGGATGTATCCGATGTACAGTTTAATGGTACTTATGCCTGTCCTTTACCTCCGGGTACTTTGTTCCTGGAAGATTTTGAATCTATTGGCGCCAATAACGGAACATTGACTTTAACCGGCTGGAAAAATATCGGAGAGGTTGGTAATGTATCTTACCAGAATGCAGTTTTTGGAACTACAAAATGTGCTAAAATATCAGCCTTCAGTACCGGAGCATCAACAGTTACCAGTTGGTTCATTATGCCTTCGGTAAATTTAACCGGAGCAGCTGCACCAAAACTAACATTCCTTGAGGCGGCAGGTTATGCAACAGGCCCAACAGTTCTGGAAGTATTGGTGTCAACAAATTATAATGGCAGCAACACGCCATCAACATCAACCTGGACACAGGTATGGACAAAGACAGCTTTAACTCCAACTACCGGATATGGTACTTTAACCAGTATTGGTAATATTAACCTGTCGGCATTTATTGGCCAAACGGTTTATATAGCATTCAAGTATAGTGGTGGCGATCCAACAAAGACCACTACTTATGAATTTGATGACGTAAGAGTTTTGGCTCAGTAATAAATTAAAGACTTAAATTATGTACGTCCTGTTTAATTGAAGGGGACGTACAAAACACGGATTTTAATACAACGACAAATTTTCTTTATGAAAAAACTATATTTTTTTCTTTTTCTTTTTCTGATTGCCAATGTTACATCCGCACAGTTGTTAACTGAGGATTTTAACTATCCCGCAGGTCAGTTGATAACAGCCAATGGATGGACGGCTCATTCAGCCGGAGGAACCAATCCGATTACGGTAACAGCGCCTGGCTTAACTTATACCGGCCACCCGGGTTCGGGTGTAGGTAATGCTGTTACTATGACGACCAGTGGCGAAGATGATAACAAGGCTTTTACTGCAATTACCAGCGGGAGTGCTTATTTTTCATTTTTGGTTAATGTAACTTCTGCCACGGTTACAGGTGATTATTTTATTGGCCTTTTACAATCCAATACAGTTTTTCCGCTGAGACTTTATGCAAAATCAGATGGAGCAACAGGTTTTTTCTTTGGTATAAGCAAGAGCAGTTCAGCCGTTGTTTATGAAACAACTTCAAGAAGCTTTGGAACAACTTACTTTATAGTTGCAAATTATGTTTTTAATACTGCCACCACAACAGATGATGTGGTAAACCTTTGGGTGAACCCTGCCCTGGGAGGAACAGAAACTACAGGAACATTGGCAAATGTAACAGGAACATCCACAGATAACACTTCAAATGCTGGAGTTTATCTAAGGCAGGGAACTGCAGCTAATGCTTCTGTACAACGGGTAGATGCAATTTTAGCAGGAACAACATGGGCACAGGTTACACCTTCTGCAGGCAGTTCTCCAACATTATCAGCATCGGCACTTCCTTCATTTGGAAGTGTTTGTGTTAATACCACTACTGCGCCGAATTCATTTACAATAACAGGTACTAATCTTACTACAGCTAATGTAACTGTTGGTGCTTTGACCGGTTTTACTTATTCAACAACAGCAGGCGGAACATACACAGGTTCATTAAATTTAACCCAAACAGGTGGTACGTACTCCCAGGATATATTTGTAAAGTTTACACCAACTGCTGTTCAATCATATGATGGTGATATACCTGTTGGTGGAGCTGGTGCTACTTCAATTAATGTAGCAGCAACCGGTTCAGGTACAATCAACCCGGTTTTAATAACCGGAGCTGCATCAGTAATTACACAGGTTTCTGCTACACTTGCCGGAACCATTACTGCAACGGGTTGTACGGCTGTAACGGCCTATGGTATTGAGTACAGTACTACCATTGGTTTTCCAAACGGATCAGGAACTGCAGTTCCTTCAACTAATTTAAGCGGTGGAAATTTTTCTTCTGATCTTACCGGACTCACTGCCGGTACTGTTTATTATTATCATGCTTATGCTGTTAATGGTGGCGGTACAGGCTATGGTACACAGCAATCATTTACAACAAGTGCTCCAACTGTTCCCGGTATGGTTATAAGCCAGGTATATGGTGGTGGCGGTAATGCTTCTGCAACATACAACCAGGATTTTGTTGAATTATTTAATAACAGCACGGCAACTATTGATATCAGTGGATGGAGTGTGCAATATGGTTCAGCAACCGGACCGGGTGGCACCGGAGACTGGTCAGTTGCAGCAATACCTGCCGCTACTACTGTTGCTGCCGGTAAATATTATTTAGTAGCATTGGCTACTGCTGCAACTGGAATTGCATTACCAACACCTGATTTAACTGTTTTAACAATCAATATGGCTGGAGCAGCCGGAAAAGTTGCACTTGTAAATGATGCGGTAGCGCTTAACGGGTCAACTGCATGTGGTGGTATTACGGTAAAGGATGTTATTGGGTACGGAACAACTGCCAGTTGTGGTGAAACAGAACCTTTTGATCCAGCAGGGATTGATAATACCACGGCTGTTTTCAGAAAAAATAATGGTTGTACCGATCAAAATATCAACCGTACAGATTTTGAAGTACTTGCTGTTAATCCAAGAAACAGCGCTGCTGCAGCAAATATCTGCGGGGCTGCTTCTCCTGCAATATCAGCAACAGCTTTAACAGCATTTGGTAATGTTTGTATCAATACAACAGCAGGACCCAATTCATTTACAATAACAGGTACAACATTAACAACTGCAAATGTTACAGTAGGTGCATTGGCGGGCTTTACTTATTCAACAACTGCCGGAGGAACTTATACAACAACATTAAGTTTAACTCAGCCAGGTGGTGCATATACACAGGATATATTTGTAAGATTTACACCAACTGCGGTTCAGTCTTACAATGGTGATATACCTGTTGGTGGTGGCGGTGCAACTTCAATAAATGTTGCTGCCGCAGGATCTGGAATTAATACCATACCAACCGTTACAACCGGTGCTGCCAGTGCCATAACAACAACCTCTGCAACTTTAGCAGGTACCATTCCGGCAAATGGATGTAGTGCTGTTACTGCTTATGGTGTTGAGTACAGTTTAACAAACGGATTCCCTAATGGCAGCGGAACAGCCGTGCCGTCAACAAATCTCACCGGAATAAATTTTTCTTCCAATGTCAGCAGCTTAGCTCCAGGTACTGTTTACTATTACCATGCTTATGCAACCAATGCCGGAGGAACAGCTTATGGTTCACAGCAATCTTTTACAACAGTTGCTGCACCGGTTTTATCCGCATCGACCTTAACAGGCTTTGGTAATGTTTGTATAAATACAACAGCAGGTCCAAATTCATTTACAATAACAGGTACTAATCTTACGGCAGCCGATGTAACTGTTGGTCCGTTAACCGGCTTTACGTATTCAACAACTGCCGGAGGAACTTATACCGCTTCATTAAATTTAACACAACCAGGCGGTGCATATGCTCAACAGATATTTGTACAGTTTATGCCAACACTTATACAATCTTACAATGGTAATATTGCTGTTGGCGGTGGCGGTGCAACATCAATCAATGTGGCTGCAACAGGCAGTGGTGTTAATTCGATACCTACCGTTACAACCGGCGCTGCATCTGCTATAACAACAACAACGGCAACTTTATCCGGAACTATTCCTGCAAACGGCTGTACTGCTGTTACGGCTTATGGTATTGAGTACAGTTTAACAAACGGTTTCCCGAACGGTACGGGTACAGCAGTTCCATCAACCAACCTGAGCGGAATTAATTTTTCTTCTGATCTGATTGGTTTAACACCCAATACAACTTATTATTATCATGCTTATGCTGTTAATGGTGGCGGTACAGGTTATGGAAATCAGCAGTCGTTTATTACACTTGCATTAACGCCAACATTAAATGCAACGACATTAGCTGCATTTGGCAATGTCTGTATCAATACAACTGCGGGACCAAATTCATTTACGTTAAGCGGATCTGCACTTAACGCAACAAATATTACGGTAGGTCCATTAACCGGATTTAGTTTTTCAACAACAGCAGGCGGAACCTATACAGCTTCATTAAGTTTACCGCAACCTGGTGGAACTTATTCACAACAAATTTTTGTGAATTTTACACCAACGCTGGTTCAATCATACAATGGTAATATACCAGCAGGCGGTGGCGGAGCGGCAACAATAAATGTGGCAGCATCCGGAGCCGGTATCAATACCATTGCTACGGTAACATCTGGTGCAGCCAGTGCTATCACTTCTATATCTGCAACAGTTGCCGGAACCATTCCTGCAAACGGTTGCTCGGCCATTACAGCTTATGGAGTTGAGTACAGCACAACCAACGGTTTCCCTAACGGAAGCGGAACGGCGGCGCCATCTACAAACCTGGCAAGTATCAACTTTTCTTCAAACCTTAACGGCCTTGCTGCAACAACCACTTATTATTATCATGCTTATGCATCCAATAACGGTGGTACGGCTTATGGTACACAGGGGTCGTTTACTACAGCAACTCCGGGTTTAACTACATCGGCATTAACCGGTTTTGGTAATGTATGTCTGAATACAGTTGCGGGTCCAAATTCATTTACCATAACAGGCACAAATCTTACAACGGCTAATGTTACTGTTGCTGCATTGGCAGGATATACCTATTCAACAACAGCAGCCGGTACTTATACTGCTTCGTTAAGTTTAACACAACCGGGTGGAGCATATTCGCAAACCATTTTTGTAAGGTTTACTCCAACAGCTGTGCAATCTTATAACGGCAATATAGCTGTTGCTGGCGGTGGCGGAGCAACAGTAAATACTGCGGCTACTGGTGCCGGTATCAACACTGCTCCTTCGGTTACAAGCGGTGCCGCAAGTACCATCACACAAACGTCAGCAACAGTTGCAGGAACCATTCCTTCTACCGGATGTTCTGCAGTAACTGTTTATGGTATCGAGTACAGTACAACAAATGGTTTCCCTAACGGAACAGGAACTGCAGTTGCATCAACTAATTTAAGCGGTGTTAATTTCAGTTCTGCTCTTGCAGCCCTGTTACCGGGCACTGTTTATTATTATCATGCTTATGCAACCAATGCCGGAGGAACATCATACGGAACCCAGGGTTCATTTACCACTTCAGCGCCTGTATTAACAGCAACACCACTTACTTCTTTTGGTGCTAATTGTGTAAACACAACAGCAGGGCCAAATTCATTTGTAATAAACAGTACGGCTGTTACTGCAGCCAATATTACTGTTGGTGCTTTGGCAGGTTATACTTACTCAACCACAGCGGGTGGTACCTATACAGCATCGTTAAGTTTAACACATGCAGCAGGGCCATTTACACAAACTGTTTACGTGAAGTTTACGCCGACAGCAGTGCAGTCTTATAGTGGAAACATACCCGTTGGTGGTGGCGGTGCAGCAACCATTAATGTTGGTGCAAGCGGTAACGGTTCAAATACAGCAGCAACAGTTATTACCGGAAACGCAACTGTTCTTAATCCAACTGCTGTAACATTAAACGGAGCGGTAAGTAACAGCGGTTGCAGTCCGGTTTCAGGTTATGGTATTGAATACAGTGGTATCAGCGGACTTGCAAATGGCCAGGGAACTAAAGTGCCATCAACCAATTTAGCTGGAGGAAATTTCTCTGCTGCATTAACTGGTTTGGTACAGGGTGCTACATACTATTACAAAGCTTATGCAATAAACAGCGGTGGTACAACTTATGGTATTGAACAGGCATTCACGATGACAAACATTCCATCGGGTTTTGTAATTTATGGTAACCCGGTACAGCGTAACAGTAACCTGCATTATACTTACACCGGTATTAAGCCGGGGCATTATCAAATTCAGATATTTAACAGTGCCGGGCAGTTGGTTTTCCAGCGGGAACTGATAACCCAGTTGAATTTTATTGATGATAACTTTATTGTGCCGGGTAATCTTTCTCCTGGTACATACAGTTTACAAATTGCAAATCCAGATTTCAGGGATAATAAGACATTTATGATCAGGTAAGAAGATCAATGAACTGATAAATGCAACGGCTTCCGGTTTGGGGGCCGTTGTTTTTATATGTAATAGTTTTAAGTTTTCAAGTAATTTGTAACCTGTTTGACTTTCCATGCCAGAGAAGATGCTGAAAAAACAAGGCATATTGTTTATTGATTAAAAATTTAATTCAGAATGACAAAAAAAACTAAATGGCTTCGAAGTGATGTTTTTGTTATCCCACTCTTAAATAAAACATTTTCTGTTGGTCAAGTATTGGACCTGCAGATGGAAAATGTTGTACGTATAGCACTCTATGACGAAATAATTAATAGTATCATTTCTGTAGAAATAGACGAATTGTGTAAATCTAAAAACCTGATTTCACTGATTGCTTCATCAAGAGAGCAATTAGATTATAAGGTTTGGAAAATTCTTGGTAATAAGCAACAAAATATACCTGTTTCTAATTTTCCGAATGAAAAATATAGAGAAAAGGGCTGGGTTGGTGCTATAAGTTATGATGCTGCATTAGTTGAGGATTTTGTAAACTCATTTTACTCACTCCTGCCGTGGGATGATTGGTTTAAACCTGATTATTTAGATACTTTTTTAATTGATCCGAGTAAAAAACCTAAGAATTTAATTTATAAAAAGTAGTTACTTCACCATGTTAAGTATATTACCCAGGCATCCACGATATAATGGCCGACTTTCAAACAACGTCTCGGAGACGTTGCAGAAAAAAAGCGACTTCTTGGATATAGATACTAAAGATGCAAACAGGTATTTAGTGAAAAATAACAAATAAATAATGCTTAGTAACACAAAGGAATTATATACTTTTTTAGGTAAATTATTTATTCCCCATGGCTTTTGTAGAAAAAAAGATACCTATTATTTATCTACAGATGAATGTATTTGTTTTTTTTCAATTGGCAAGTCTTCACTTGGTGGCAATTATGACCATATGATGGGGTGTTTTTTAAAAGAATTAATGATTGATAAAGATGATTTTCCAAAATATAATATGAATCACCTGAAATTTTCTCTCAGAGAATTAGCAAACAGGAAAATAGTAAAACAAGTTTTTGATTTTGAAAACCATGCTTACAAAAATGAAGAGAGAGAAAAAGTAATTAAAGACCTGATTGAAAAAAAGACATTACCTTTTTAAAGGAAATAAGTACCAAAGCAGGGATCTTAAATGCTTTAGAAAGGTATAAAGATTTAAAGTACTGGATGAAGGGAGATTTGGGGGTATACTTAAATATTCCTTATCCATAAGACTAAATTTCTAGCGGCATGGGTGTTTTCCTGGGGTTTGCCGCCGATTTTTTATGACAAAGCCAAATAGATTTTAAGCTTTTTTTCAACATTCTATCTTAAAAACCAAATTTTAAGATAAAGTCAAGATAGAATGCCAAGCTGACAGCAAATTCCTCTTGGTACTATGTTTGCACCCAACTCAAAAAACTAATCAAACCATGCAAAAAGGCAGTATACGGGTACAAACCGAGAACATTTTCCCCATTATCAAGAAATTTTTATACAGTGAACATGACATTTTTATACGTGAACTGGTCAGTAATGCAGTTGATGCCAACCAGAAACTGAAAACGCTTTCTTCTATCGGCGAAGCAAAAGGTGAATTGGGAGAGTTACGGATTGATATTAAAATTGATAAAGAGAAAAAGACTTTGACCATTTCTGATACCGGGATTGGTATGACAGAAGAAGAGATTGATAAATACCTGAACCAGGTTGCATTCAGCGGAGCTGAAGAATTTCTGGAAAAATATAAGGGCCAGAATGAAGCCAATATCATTGGCCATTTTGGGCTGGGTTTTTACAGTTCCTTTATGGTAAGTGATAAAGTGGAAGTTATTTCAAAGAGTTTTAAAGAAGGCAGCAAGGCAGTAAGATGGGAATGTGACGGCAGTCCTGAATTTAGTTTGGAAGAAGTTGAAAAGGAAAGCAGAGGAACTGATATAGTTTTGCATTTGAATGCCGAAAGCGAAGAGTTTTTAGAGCCTTCAAGAATAAGTACAGTACTGGAAAAATTCTGTCGCTTTTTACCAATACCAATTTTCTTTGAGGATAAACAAATCAATAATCCTGCACCAGCCTGGACAAAAAAGCCATCTGAATTAACAGATGAGGATTACCAGAATTTTTATAAAGAATTATATCCATTTGGCGAGTCGCCATTGTTCTGGATTCATTTGAATGTTGATTATCCATTTAACCTTACGGGTATTTTGTATTTCCCTAAGATTAAACAGAGCTACGAAATACAGAAAGATAAAATTCAATTGTACAGCAATCAGGTTTTTGTAACCGACGAGGTTAAGGAAATTGTACCGGAATTTTTAATGCTGATGCATGGTGTTATTGACAGTCCGGATATTCCATTGAACGTAAGCCGCAGTTATTTACAGGGCGACCCGAATGTGCGGAAAATAAATTCGCATATCACCAAAAAAGTTGCTGATAAACTGGAAGATATTTTTAAGAATGACCGCAAACAATTTGAAGAAAAATGGGAGAGCCTTGGTTTGTTTGTTAAGTATGGTATGATGACTGATGATAAGTTTTTAGAAAAAGCGAATAAGTTTCACATTCTCAAGGACAGTAAAGAAGATAAGTTTTATACTTTAGAAGAATTAAGATTAGCTACAGAAACCCTGCAGAAGAACAAAGACGGTAAACTGGTTATTTTATATACAACCAACCCCGTGCAGCAGGATGCCTATATACAGCAGGCTTCAGCAAAAGGCTATATAGTAGTAAGTCTTGAAACAATCATTGACAACGGCTTCATCAACCAGATGGAAATGAAATGGGAGAACGTACAGTTTGTACGTGTGGATAGTGATATCACTGATAATTTAATTGATAAGCAGGAAGGTGGTGATAGTGTATTAAGTAAAGAAGACGAAGAGAAATTAAAAGGCTTATTTGCGGTGCAGATTCCTGAATTAAATGTATCGGTAGAAGTGAAAGGATTAAGCGCCGAAGCGCCACCGGTTGTTGCAACCAGGCCCGAGTTCATGCGCCGCATGAAAGACATGGCAGCCATGCAGGGTGGAATGGGAGCGTTTTATGCACAAATGCCAGATGAAGTAACACTTACTGTAAATGGTAATCACGCTATTTATAAAACGGTGCTGGCAGAAGCTGCAAAAGAAAAACAAGAAAAAGTAGTACATAATCTTGCCGACCTGGCTTTGTTATCGCAGGGTTTATTAAAAGGAAACAGTTTAACCAGTTTTATAAACAGAAGTGTGGAGTTGATGAGTTAGTCAGGTGCCAGGTCACTAAGCAGTATATTATTTGTAAAAGCATTTCGAAATAAGAAATGCTTTTACATTTGTGGAGTATTAGTAATGGCCAGACACCAGATAGATTAATTTTCCAAGATCACAGCTTCAATATATTTCATCTTTTTGCTGTACCAGGTTTGGGTATATCCTGCTTTTAAAAACTGTTCTTTGTGTAAAGGGTTTGCGTAAATGATATGGAGTTTCCTCGGATTATTTTGCAGGCTTTCAAAAATATTATTTACAACAGCACTCATGATGATCTCATCAAAGGGGTTAAATAAAAAGATACAATCCACATCATCGGGTATCTCAAAATAAAAGGCATCGTTATGAATAACCTTAAATTGCATATCAGGAAATTTCTGATTGGTAAGGCTGAGGTTTTCGGTTGCAATTTTGCAAAGTTCTTTTGAAAGTTCAATACCGGTAACTTTATTAAAACCATGATGGGCAGCTACACACAGCGCCCTGCCTTTGCCGCAGCCCATATCCAGAAAATGATTGCGAGGAGATGCAGGTAACTGTTGAAAAACTTCTTCAAGTAAATAATAATTAACCGGCATGTAGATTGTGGAGTGTGAAATATCAACGCCGAGTTCCTCAAGCTTTATCAACTCATCTTCACCAGTAGTATTTATTTTATATTTTCTTTCACCTTTTATCTCCTGTTTTATCATGTACCAGGCAATTTTTAAATCCCAGTTATCAAGCAGGAAATAAAAATATCTTATGTAGGTTATCAATTTCATCAGTCGCTGCTGCGGAGGTCAATTACTTTTAATTGTAAACTTATGTTGCCGTTCCATTCGTTTTCATCAAGTGTAAAAACAAGGTCGAATGGTTTTTTTAGTAATTCAAATTTTTCAGCCAGGTTAAAACCTATTCCGGTAAATGAAAACTTATCCTGTTTTACCACAAAACGTATATGCAGTTCTTTTACAATTTTTGAGTAGCCGGTATCCTGTATATTTTTTGCAACAAAAACAGGCCGCATGTTTTCGGGACCAAATGGTTCCATCTGGCAAATGATATTGTAAAAGTTCTGTGTTAAATCGGCAAATGGGATTTCTGAATCAATGATAATTTCAGGAATTAAAAGATGTTCAGGAATTGTTGCTGATACCACTGCTTCAAATTTTGCAGTAAAGGGTTCAATATTTTCGGGCAGCATCGAAAGACCTGCTGCCGCAAAATGGCCACCATAGCCCAACAGGTATTCCCTGCATGCATGAATGGCTTCATACAAATTAAAACCCGGAACACTTCTGGCACTGCCGGTTGCTATCCCATCGCTTTGTGTAAGTACAACAGTGGGGCGGTAATAAGTTTCAATCAGCCTGCTGGCAACAATGCCCACAACGCCTTTATGCCAGTGATCACGAAATACAACTGTTGTTTTCTTATTTTGAAGAGCAATATTTGTATTAATAATTTCCAGCGCTTCTGCAGTGATGCTGCTGTCGGCTTCTTTTCGGTCGGTATTGTCGCTGTGCAGCATTTCAGCAAATTCCAATGCTTTGTTATAATCCTCTTCAACAAAAAGCTGCACCGCTTTTTTTGCATCATCCATCCGGCCGGCAGCATTTACTCTTGGTGCAATAACAAATACCACATTATTAATAGATAATTTTTTTTGAATACCACCTAAAAATATCAATGCTTTAATACCTTGATTAGGGATGCTGTTTATTTTTTCCAAACCATAATAAGCCAGTATCCTGTTCTCCCCGGTCATGGGTACAATATCTGCAGCAATGGCAACAGCAACCAAATCAAGGTAGCAATGATAATGTTCTTCATCAATATTAAGATGAGATGCCAGTGCGGCAATTAATTTAAAACCTACACCGCAACCGCAAAGTTCTTTATAGGGATAGTTGCAATCAATTTGTTTAGGATTAAGAATGGCAACAGCCGGTGGAATTTCTTTATCAGGGAGGTGATGATCGCAAACTATAAAATCTATGCCAATATCTTTTGCATAAGTTATCAGGTCAACAGACTTAATACCACAATCTAAAGAGATGATCAAAGAAAAATTATTTTCTTTTGCAAAATCAATTCCCATTTTACTTACGCCATAACCTTCCCTGTAGCGGTGTGGAATATAAAAATCGAGGAATTCTGCATTATAAATCTTGCTCAGGAATTTGTACATGCAGGCAACAGAAGTTGTACCATCAACATCATAATCACCAAATACCAGGATCTTTTCTTTTTTTGCAAAAGCAGTATCAATGCGCTGCACTGCTTTGCCCATATCTTTCATCAGCCAGGGATCATGCAGGTCGCTGAGTTGTGGTCTGAAATACTGCCTGGCTTTTTCAAAATCATCAAATCCTCTTTCTATCAATATGCTGCACAGGGCAGGATTAATTTTTAGTGATTCCTGTAAAGCATCTGTTTTACTTTTATCTGCCTGTAATATTTTCCATCTTTTCTCCATATTAATATTTCCTGTCGGTGGTAAATCGTACAAGTTCTTCCATTGATTTTCTTACCGGACTTTCGGGAAAACTATTTAAAATTTCCAGTGCCTCATCCCTGTAAGTATTCATTTTATCCGAGGCATATTTAATACCACCGGCTTCTATAACAGCATCAATAACAAATTTTACTTTTTGTGGATCTTTATTTTCATTTTTGATGATATAAATTAATTTTCTTTTAGTTGCCGCAGGAACTTTGTTAAGCGTATAAATCAGCGGGAGTGTAAGTTTTTTTTCCTTTATATCATTACCAGTTGGTTTGCCAATATCATCTTTACCATAATCAAAAAGGTCGTCTTTAATTTGAAATGCAATGCCTACTTTTTCGCCAAAAATTTTCATTTTGGAAGTAACTTCTTCATTCTTGCTTGTGCTGTAAGCTCCAACTGAACAAGCTGAAGAAAGCAGTGATGCAGTTTTATTCCGGATGATTTCAAAATAGATTTCTTCATCCAGGTTTAATTTTCTGGTTTTTTGCAGTTGAAGCAGTTCTCCTTCACTCATTTGTTTCACTGCATCCGAAAGAATGTGCAGGTGCCTGAAATCATTATTGGATGTAGCCAGTAATAACCCTTTCGAAAGCAGATAATCGCCCACAAGTACAGCAATCTTCTTATTCCATAATGCATTGATCGAAAAGAAACTTCTCCGTTCAAGTGAATCGTCAACAACATCATCATGAACGAGTGTGGCTGTATGCAGAAGTTCTACCAATGCTGCGGCCCTGTAAGTACTTTCATTTATCTCGCCATGTAATTTTGCACTTAACAGAACAAACATCGGCCTGAGCTGCTTCCCTTTTCTTTTAATGATATATTTCATTATCGTATCCAGCAAGCGGGTTTCACTTTTAACAGCCTCAGCAAACTTTTTTTCAAAAAGTTTTAATTCCTCACCAATAATGTTATTTATAAAGTCCATACGTAAAATTCAGGCAATATACCACAGTAAGTAACCTTGTCAAATAAAATTATTTCAGGTTTATACAATTAAAATTAAGTAATCAGCGCTTTTATTATAAAAACCCTAACTTTGGATGCAACAAAAATACAAATATCCGTGTCTGACCTCTGAAACCTGTAAAAATATCTGTACGCAAACTAAATAAATTACAAAAAAGTTTGATTATTAGTCAGTAAGTGATATTTTTGCTTTTAGTTAACAATTACATATTGAAAAATTTTCTTAATTATTAAGTTATGGTAAGCAAAAAGTACAAATTCTTATTAGGGGTATTGTTTTTATTCCTTTCAACCGGGCTAAGTGCTCAGGTAGGGGGGGCTGGGAGCGTATACGACTCTTCAGTAATATCTGCCAAAAGAATGCCTCAGCAAAATGAATTCTGGAACGGATCTTATAATTTTCCGGCCAAGCCACGTAATATGTGGGAAGTTGGAGTTTCCGGCGGCATGTTCACAGTGAGTGGAGATGTAGCAGCCAAATTACCAACACTGGGCTTTTCAGCTCATGTACGTAAAGCATTTGGTTATGTATTCTCTTTGCGTTTGCAATATTTAAATGCAACCGGTAAAGGGTTAAACTGGTTAGGCAGCTATAACTACGGTAAAAACCCTGCTTTGAGTACAAAGTATAATGCACCCTTCAGAGTTCCTGGTAATCCAGACAGAACAATAGGGACGCTTGATCCTTCTGGAGCTCAAAGAGGATTTGACCAGGTTTTTTATAATTACAAAATTCATATGCAGGATCTTGGCTTGCAGGGTATAGTAACTTTAAATAATATCCGTTTCCACAAACAAAAAACCGCAATTGTGATTTATGGTGGTGGAGGTATCGGTGTTTCCTGGTTTAAGACAAAGATAAATGCTCTGGATGAGAATGGTAATCCATATACTGCTTTGTACAACTCGCTTGCAAGCCCTGATTACAGTAACAGAAAGGATATCTTAAAAGCGTTAAAGAATGGAATGGATAAAACCTATGAAACAGATGCTGAAAATGAATTAACAAGGCGTCCTAAATTAGGTGATAATACATTAAAACCTTCTGGTACTGTATTAGCAGGTATTGCCATCAGGTTGAGTAAAAGAATCAATTTAGCTATTGAAGACAGGTGGACTTTTGTAAAAACAGATTTATTAGACGGACAGCGTTGGCAGGAACATGCAAGAGGTGATGCAGTTTTAACATCTGATTTTGATTCATATAATTACGCTTCAATCGGATTAAACGTGAACCTGGGAGGTAAATCTGTTGAGCCTTTGTGGTGGGTTAATCCATTGGATTATGCTTACGACGAGTTAAGGAATCATCGCAATGTTAAAATACCTAAGAACGAGTGTAATGATGCTGATGGTGATGGTGTTTGCGATCATTTGGACAGAGAACCAAATACACCTGCAGGATGCCCTGTTGATACTCATGGTGTAACAAGAGATACAGATGGTGATGGTATTCCTGATTGTAAGGATAAGCAATTAATTACTCCAACTGAGTGTCAGCCGGTAAATGCTGATGGTGTAGGTAAATGCCCGGATCCTGAGTGTTGCAATAAGATAGTAAATAACCCTACTCCGATTTGTCCTTGTGATTACCCAAGCCTGATTTTCAAGGGTAATACCAGTGGCTTAACCAATGATAATAAAGCTATGCTGGCAACAGTTGCTTCTAAATTAAAAGCAAACCCTAATTGCAGCATAACTATCAGCGGTTATCCCGAGGCTTCAAAAGCATCTCAGGCTAATTGCCAAAAAAGGTTAGATGCAGTTAAAATATACCTGATTGAGAAAGAAGGTATCAGTGCAGACAGGATCATGACTAATTGTAATGATATTGGAGGCGGAGATAAGAATACAGTTGATATTAAGTGTAATTAATAATAACAAGCTTAAGAAAAGAACAGCTCCTCGGTCTCGGGGAGCTGTTCTTTTCTTATAGATTATCCTGCTTTATCAAATCATTAACTTTGGTTTTTTGGCTATTTGTATATTTGCAGGCATTTTTGAGTTATTTACGTTAATTTTGCAGTCCTTTATGAGATCAATGAAAATAGTATTAACATCAGTAATTTTATTACTACTTGTAACTTCCTGTAATAAGTACAATAAGGTTACTAAAAGCAAAGATTACGAGTATAAGCTGAAAATGGCTGATGAGTATTACGCCAAGGGAAAATATAAGATTGCCCAGCAGTTGTACGAAGAACTGTTCCCTGTGTTTAAAGGAACTGTAAAATTTGAAGAGTTATATTTTAAAGACGCCTATTGTTTTTATTATATGAAGATGTATGCTGATGCCGAGAACCTTTTTAAAGGTTTTTTGGAGGTATTTCCAAATAGTAAAAATGCAGAGGAGGTTGATTATATGCGGTCATATTGCTTTTACAAGCAATCTCCAAAGCTGGAATTAGAACAGGTAAATACGATAAGGGCAATGGGAATGATGCAAACCTTTATTAACACACACCCCGGATCGGAAAGAAATAAAGAAGCATCGGATATTATTGATAAATGCAGGGAAAAACTGGAACAGAAGGAATACCGTGCTGCTGAATTATATTATAATATGGGACAGTACCGTGCTGCAGCAATAGCTTTCACTAATTTAATCAATAATTATCCCGAATCGTTAAAAGGCGAAGAGTATAAATTAAAAACAGTTAAAGCCTATTATAAATTTGCAAAATTAAGTTACGAGGATAAACAGGTTGAGCGTTATGAAAAAGTAATTGAGGAATACCAGGATTTTGTGGATCGTTATCCGGAAAGTAAACTATTAAATGAAGCAGAAAGCTTCAGTAAGTTAAGTCAAAATCACATTAAAGTTATAAAAAATGAGCAAACTCAGACGTCAGCTAAGCGCTAATACAAGCAGCGTAGTAGAACCAAAAAAATTATCTGACATTAAAGAAAAAACAGGTAACCTGTATGAATCTATTGCCATCATAGCAAAAAGGGCAAACCAGATAAATATTACCCTGAAAGAAGAACTGCATAATAAACTGGAAGAATTTGCAAGTCATACAGACAGCCTTGAAGAAATTCATGAGAACAAAGAGCAGATTGAAATTTCAAAAGCATATGAGCGTATGCCTAACCCTGCCCTGCTTGCAACACAGGAATTTATGGAAGATAAAGTTTACTTCCGTAAGAATGACGAAGATTTGTTCAGTTAATTACTGTAAATATTTTAGCAACTTATTTAGTTAAGAAGTCATAATTTTAACCCCACACTAATTTAAAACGGTGTGGGGTTTTTATGTTGAAAAATAAAAAGATTTTACTGGGGATTAGTGGCAGTATTGCAGCCTATAAATCTGCTGTATTAACCAGGCTTTTGATAAAAGCCGGAGCCGAAGTAAAGATTGTTATGACGAATGCTGCCAAAGATTTTGTAACACCACTTTCCCTTTCAACTTTATCAAAAAACCCGGTACTTACCGATCTTTCTGAAAACGATTCCTGGGCAAACCATGTAATGCTTGGCCGTTGGGCCGATGTAATGCTGATAGCACCTTTAAGTTGTAATACCTTGGCTAAAATGTCAACCGGCTTATGCGATAACTTATTGATGGCAGTTTATCTTTCTGCAACCTGCCCTGTAGTTGTTGCGCCAGCTATGGACGAAGATATGTGGCTGCATGGCACTACAAAAAGGAACCTTGAAACTATAAAAGCATTTGGTAATCATGTTATACCTGTAGAAAGCGGTGAACTGGCAAGCGGTTTGATTGGAGAAGGGAGAATGGCCGAACCTGAATCTATAGTAAAATGGATTGAAGGTTTTTTTTTGAACACAAATGAACTGGAAGGAAAAAAAATTTTGATAACTGCCGGCCCGACTTATGAACAGATTGATCCCGTAAGATTTATTGGTAATCATTCCTCGGGTAAAATGGGTATTGCCTTAGCAGAGGAAATGAAAAAAAGAGGAGCTGATGTAACACTTGTACTTGGCCCTTCTGATATTAAAGTGAATGGAGGAGTTAAGTTGATAAATGTTACTTCAGCAGCAGAAATGTTTAATGCCTGCGAAAAAGCATTTGCATCAACCGATATTGCCATTATGAGTGCTGCAGTGGCTGACTATACTCCTGTAACTATTGCCACAGAAAAAATAAAGAAGACAGAAAATGATCTTGCTGTTCCATTAACCAGAACAAAGGATATCTTAAAAACACTGGGGGCTGTTAAAACCAAAGATCAGATTTTAGTTGGCTTTGCATTAGAAACAAACAATGGAAAAGAGAATGCACTAAAAAAACTACAATCCAAAAATGCTGATATGATTGTTTTAAATTCATTGCAGGATGCAGGTGCCGGTTTTGGGCATGATACTAACAAAATCACTATTTTTGATAAGACGGGTAAATCATACCCTTTTGCTATCAAGTCGAAAAAAGATGTGGCCATTGATATTGTAAATACTATTATTCAACAATTTTATGCAAAAAATTAGTTTATTAATTATCCTTGCTTTTGTAATTAAAATTTCTGCCGCACAGGAACTAAAGGCCAATATAACTGTAATAAGTAACCAGGTTGGTAATAATGTAAATCAAAATGTATTTCGTACCCTGCAAACGGCGTTAAATACTTTTATAAATACCCGCAAATGGACAACAGATAATTTTCAGCCAAATGAAAGAATTGAATGTAATTTTTTATTGAACCTGCAATCAACCGGCGAACTTAATGTTTACAATGCGTCTTTAACGGTACAGGCAGCCCGGCCCGTTTTCAATACTTCCTATTTGTCGCCTATAATTAACTTTAAGGATGATAATATAATATTCAAGTACATCGAATTTCAGCAACTTGAATTTAATGAGAACAGGGTTTCGGGGTCAGATGCGCTGGTATCTAATTTAACAGCCATTTTGGCTTATTATGCTAATATGGTTCTGGCTTTTGACTATGAGTCATTTTCATTACGTGGGGGCGATCCATATTTTCAGAAGGCACAAAATATAGTTAACAATGCTCCTGACGGAAGGGGTATTTCCGGATGGAAGGCTTTTGACGGAATCCGCAACCGGTACTGGCTTGTTGAGAATATGTTGAACAGCCGCTATGCCATAATGCATGATATTTATTATAATTATTACCGCCTGGGAATGGATAAATTATATGAAGATGAAAATGCTGCAAGGGCAGAAGTAATGAACGTATTGAACCTGCTGAGCAATTTCAATAATGATAACCCCAATAAAATGATTAACCAGTTTTTCTTCCAGGGAAAAGCAACTGAGCTGGTAAAAATATTTTCGAAGGCGCCCCAACAGGACAAGATCAGAGCATCAGAATTATTACAGCGGCTTGACATTACCAATGCCTCCAAGTATAAAGATGAATTGAAATGATAAGGATAAGCATATTGCTTTTTGGGCTGTTTTTATTAACTTCCTGTAAAGACGATGATAAAATACCTTCGGGTATTTTAAAGCCTGAGAAAATGCAGGCTGTTTTATGGGATGTCATCAGGGCCGAGGCATTTACAAACCAATTCATCAAATCCGACTCAGCAAAAAATGCTGAAGAAGAAAATTTGAAACTGCAACAGAAGGTTTTTGCAGTACACAAGGTTTCTAAAGAGACTTTTTATAAAAGCTACGACTATTATAAAAGCAAAACATCTGTGTTTAAAGCGATACTGGATAGTATGGTTATTCAGGTGGAAAGAGATAAAAAAAAACCGTTAATGCCGGAGTGATATGAATAAAGTGTACAAAAATGCTGCAGATGCAGTAGCTGATATTAAAGATGGTGCCGTTTTAATGCTTGGTGGATTTGGATTATGCGGTATTCCGGAAAACTGCATAGCTGCATTGGTAAAGAAAGGCCCGAAAAATCTCACCTGTATTTCAAATAATGCCGGGGTTGATGATTTTGGTATTGGGTTAATGCTGCAGCAAAAGCAGGTAAAGAAAATGATATCTTCTTACGTTGGTGAAAATGCAGAATTTGAAAGACAATTATTAAGTGGTGAACTTGAAGTGGAACTTATACCACAGGGAACTTTGGCTACAAGATGCATGGCTGCTGGTTATGGAATGCCGGCCATATTTACGCCTGCAGGTGTGGGTACCGAAGTTGCTGAGGGAAAAGAATCAAGAATATTTAACGATAAGGAATATTTACTGGAGTACGCATTTGATTCCGACTACGCCATTGTAAAAGCATGGAAGGGAGATACGGACGGTAATCTCATTTATAAAGACACTGCCCGCAATTTTAATCCTTTAATGGCCATGGCAGGAAAAATTACCATTGCCGAAGTGGAGGAACTGGTTGCACCTGGCGAACTCGATCCAAATATTATTCATACACCAGGCATTTATGTACATCGCATTTTTCAGGGGAACAATTATGAGAAAAGGATTGAACAAAGAACAACCAGAAAAGCAGGGAACTAATTATGGCACTAAGTAAAGAACAAATAGCACAACGTATAGCAAAGGAACTTAAAGATGGTTACTATGTAAACCTGGGCATTGGCATACCAACACTGGTTGCAAATTATATTCCCGAAGGTGTTAATGTAGTATTGCAGAGTGAAAACGGATTACTGGGCATGGGACCTTTTCCTGTGGAAGGAAAGGAAGATGCCGACCTGATAAATGCAGGAAAACAAACCATCACCACATTACCCGGCTCATCTATTTTCGACAGCGCTATGAGCTTTGGAATGATACGTGCCGGCAAAGTTGATCTTACAGTTCTTGGAGCGATGGAAGTAAGTGAACAGGGAGATATTGCCAACTGGAAAATACCCGGTAAAATGGTGAAAGGCATGGGCGGTGCCATGGACTTAGTTGCCAGTGCAAAAAATATTATTGTGGCTATGATGCACACCAACCCGAAAGGCCAAAGCAAATTATTACCGGCTTGTACATTGCCGCTTACAGGAATAAAGTGCATTAAAAAAATTGTAACTGAAATAGCTGTGATGGATGTTACTGAAGATGGTTTTAAGTTACTGGAAAGAGCTCCTGGTGTTTCGGTAGAAGAAATAGTTGGTAAAACTGCTGGTAAGTTGGTTGTGGAGGGAGAGATACCGGAGATGCAGTTTTAGTTTAAATAATTCTTTAAATAAAAAACCTCTGAAACATCAGAGGTTTTTTTTAAGCTGTTAGCTCGCAGTGGTAATTAAGCTTTAGGTGCAGCAGCCAGAATTTCTTCATTGGCGCCGCTGGCATATTTCTCAAAGTTTTTCACAAATTGTCCGGCCAGGTTTTTAGCCATGGCATCATAAGCTGCTTTATCGGCCCAGGTATTACGTGGGTTTAAAATTTCAGTTGGTACATTAGGGCATTCGGTTGGCATCATCATACCAAATACCGGGTGTGCTTCGTAATCAACTTTATCCAGCTTACCCTCCAGCGCTGCAGTTATCATTGCCCTGGTAAAACCAAGTTTCATACGGCTTCCAACACCATATCCACCACCGCTCCAGCCGGTGTTTATCATCCATACATTTACATTATGGTCATTCATTTTTTTACCCAGCATCTCGGCATATTGTGCAGGATGCAATGGTAAAAACGGCGCCCCAAAACATGCACTGAAAGTAGATTTAGGTTCGGTAACACCAGCCTCGGTACCTGCAACTTTTGCCGTATAGCCGCTGATGAACTGGTACATAGCCTGTCCGGCAGTTAACTTACTGATTGGAGGTAATACTCCATAAGCATCGCAGGTTAAAAAGAAAAGATTTTTAGGCGTTTTACCAATAGACGGCTCCAGTGCATTGCTGATAAAAGTTAAGGGATAACTTACCCTGGTATTCTCTGTAATTTTTTTACTGCTGAAATCTATCTTATTAGTGCCTTCAATAAAAGTAACATTCTCAACCAACGCCCCAGGCCTGATTGCATTGTAAATTTCGGGCTCTTTATCAGCACTCAGGTCAATACATTTTGCATAGCAACCGCCTTCAAAATTAAATACGCTGTTATTGGTCCAGCCATGTTCATCATCACCAATTAATTTACGGTTGGGGTCGGCACTTAAAGTTGTTTTGCCTGTTCCGCTCAAGCCAAAGAAAACAGCTGTATCACCTGCATCACCCATGTTGGCGCTGCAATGCATACTCAGCACATTGGCTTTTGTTGGCAACACAAAATTCAGCATGGTAAAAATACCTTTCTTCATTTCTCCGGTATAACCGGTGCCACCTATTAAAATGGTTTTATGTGTAAAACTTATAACAGCAAAATTTTCTGCACGGGTGCCATCAACAGCAGGATCGGCCTTAAAACTTGGTGCCTGAATAATATGCCACTGAGGCTCAAAATTTTCCAGATCTTTTTCTTCGGGGCGGATAAACATATTGTAGCAAAATAAATTGCTCCAGGGATTTTCGTTGATCACCCTCAGTTTTAACCTGTACGTTTCTTCGGCACAGGCATAACAGTCACGTACCCAAAGTTCTTTATCGCTCAGGTGAGCAAGCATTTTTTTCTTAAGCTGAAAAAAGAACTTTTCTTCAAAAGGAATATTAAAATCATTCCAGTGAACAGTGTTTTCGGTAAGGGCATCTTTTACGGTAAACTTATCCTTCGGGCTTCTGCCGGTAAATTTTCCGGTATTGATGAGTAAAGCGCCAGTATCATTTAAAACACCATCTCCACGCTGAACAGCCTGTTCGGTAAGGGTAGAAGGATCTAATTGATAATGGATGTTTTCGGCATTAGAAAAACCCAGTTTTAATAAGGCAGTTTTAGGGACAGCAAGCATCGTTTTTACTGACATAGCATGTAATTATTTAGGTTTACGCAATCGTTGCCGCAAAGTTATACAATTGTAAATTCAAAAAATTAATTCAGCAGACGTATATTCAAAAGTAATAAGGCAAAAATGATTAAATATTAATAAATATTAAGTAATTATAGCTTAATTTAAATAAATTTAAATAATAGAGGATTAATTTTGAAATTGTTGATTTGGGCCCGAATACAGGCTGGTAAAAAAAGCTTATGAACAGGGTATTTTTATACCCCTGACTTATTATTGATAAAAATCAGTTTAATAGTTACAGCAACAGGAAAAAACATGATTAAAATGTATATTGCAAACCATTCATTAATTTATAGCGAAATAAATAAAGACACATGAAATATCTCCCCCTCAACTCCGAAATATTTGTACAGAACAGGAAACGTTTTGTAGAAAAGATGGAAAAGAATTCTATTGCTGTTTTTAACAGCAATGACGAATTGCCAACAAACGGTGACCAGTTGCATCGTTTTAAACAGAACAGCGATTTGTACTGGCTTACGGGTATTGAACAGGAAGATACGATGCTGATCTTATTTCCGGATAATCCGGACCCAAAACACCGGGAAGTATTGGTTTTGGTAAGACCAAATGCACTAAAAGAAAAATGGGATGGGCATAGATTGAGAGCTAATGAGGGTACAGCCATTTCAGGTATCAATACAATTATCTGGTTAGATACTGCAGATGCTTTAATGCAGACCTGGGTTCATTTAGCCGATACTATTTATTTAAATACAAATGAAAACGACCGTAAGGCAAATAAAGTTAACGTAAGAGATTATCGCTACGCACAATTAATGCAAGAGCGATTCCCATTGCATAATTACAGGCGCAGCGCTAAACTAATGAAAGAACTGCGTGCTATTAAAACAGCATTGGAGGTTGAAGTACTGCAAAAGGCAATTGATATAACTGATATTACTTTCCGCAGGGTGATGCAACTCATTCAGCCCGGTATAATGGAGTATGAAATTGAAGCAGAAATTTATCATTCCTTTTTATCACAACGATCAACCGGCCCTGGTTACAGCTGCATAATTGCCAGCGGCGACAGGGCCAGAACATTACATTATGTTGAAAACAGCAGGGAGTGTAAAGATGGTGAACTGATATTGATGGATTTTGGAGCTGATTACGGGGGATATAATGCTGACCTTTCACGAACAGTTCCGGTAAACGGTAAGTTTGGCCGCCGGCAGAAAACGGTTTACAATGCCTGTCTGCACCTGCATGAATATGCCGCAAGTATTTTAAAACCTGGTATCAGCATTGTTGACTACACCGAAAAAGTTGGCGATGAAGCAACGGTTGTTTTTCAAAAGATAGGCCTGCTTAAAAAATCAGATATTAAAAATGAAGATCCGGAAAACAGGGCTTACCGGAAATATCTGTATCATGGCATTTCTCATCACCTTGGTTTAGATGTACATGACCTGGGCACAAGAACGGCTCCCATAAAGGCTGGTATGGTTTTCACCATCGAGCCGGGTATTTATATTGAAGAAGAACAAATGGGAGTAAGGATTGAAAATAATTTCTGGATAACAAAAACCGGGAACAAAGATCTGATGAAAAATATTCCCATCACAGTTGAAGAGATAGAAGCTTACATGAAAAAATAGCCTGATAAAATGATCAAACAAATTCCGAATCTCTTTACACTGCTCAATCTTTTTTTAGGCTGTATAGCAATCCTCTTTGCTTTGCAAACTGAAACAATCAGTATTTATGTTGGTGATGACCTGAGTACGCACTATAATATCCCTGAAAAATTATCGGTTGCAGCATTTTTTATTTTTGCTGCTGCAGTCGTTGATTTTTTAGATGGCTTTGTCGCCCGCCTGCTGAACGCATCTTCTGAAATGGGCAAGCAACTTGATTCCTTAAGTGACGTGGTGAGTTTTGGTGTGGCGCCTTCAGTAATTCTTTATCAATTACTTCGTATCAGTTTTATTAAAGAAGAAAACGGGCTGGAAACCTCAATAGCCTGGTTGCTGCCGGCTTTTGTAGTTGCCTGTGCCGGAGCATACCGTTTAGCAAGATTTAATCTGGACAATTCTCAATCTTATGGATTTAAGGGAGTACCCATACCGGCAGCGGGTTTATTGATTGCTTCGTTTCCATTAATACTGGATTATGGAAACAGTTTTATAAATGTGAGTGAATGGCTTACTAATAAATGGGTGCTGTATGCTGTTATTGCAATTGTAAGCTGGTTAATGGTTTCAACTCTGCCGTTAATGGCATTGAAGTTTAAAGACTACAGTGTAAAGAATAATATCCCGAAAATAATTTTAGTACTGGTAACTGCTGTTGCCGGGCTATTTTTGCAATGGCTGGCAGTGCCGATAGTATTTATAGTTTACATTATTTTATCTTTGCTTTTCAAACAACAACAATCATGATATTTACTGTACAGATAAAAGTAATGCCACTTAAAGATTTGTTAGACCCGCAGGGCAAAGCGGTTTTGGGCGGCTTACAGAATTTAGGACTGAATAATGTTTCAGATGTAAGGATAGGCAAGCATATTGATCTTCAGATTGAAGCTGATAATAAGGAAGCTGCTATTGCTACTGCAGAAGAAGCCGCTAAAAAACTTTTGGCAAATCCGGTGATGGAAGTGTTTGAAATCTCAATCGTATAATTTTAATATAGCCATTAGCTTTTAGCCATTAGCAGGAGCTTTGGTTTTGCTGGCAGCTAACGGCTAACAACTAACAGCTGTTATGCTCTATCTCATTCCTTCACCTATAGGTAACCTCGCTGATATCACTTTCAGAGCGATAGACATTTTAAAATCTGTCGATCTTATCCTGGCAGAAGATACCCGTACTTCAGCTGTTTTATTAAATCATTATCAGGTTCAAAAGCCCATCACGCCTTACCATCAGCATAACGAGCATAAAATACTTACACATTTAACTGAGCAATTAGCTGCTGGTAAAACAATGGCTTTAATTACCGATGCCGGCACACCGGGTATCAGCGATCCGGCGTTTTTGTTGGTAAGAGAATGCATCAAAAATAATATCAACGTAGAATGTTTGCCCGGTGCAACTGCTTTTGTGCCTGCTTTGGTAAACAGCGGACTGCCCATCAACAGCTTTTGTTTCGAAGGTTTTCTCCCCCTTAAAAAAGGAAGGCAAACGATGATGAAAAAACTGGCTGAAGAAGAACGCACCATGGTTTTTTATGAAAGCCCTATGCGGTTGGTAAAAACCCTCAACGACTTTATCCAATACTTTGGTGCCGACAGGCAATGTTGCGTTAGCCGTGAACTTACAAAAAAATTTGAAGAGAACGCCAGAGGTAGTTTACAGGAAGTGCATGATCATTTTAATGCAAAAACCGTAAAAGGCGAAATTGTAATTGTGGTTGAAGGAAAAAAGTAATTCAGCCTTTAATAAAACTTAGCAACCTCATCTAAATTTTTTCTTTTAATATCCGGCACCCAGCATTCTTCAGCAGCATACCCAACCGGAATCAACAAATATGGCTTTTCATTTACCGGACGGTTTAAAACCTTACTTAAAAAATTCATCGGGCTTGGTGTATGGGTTAGTGCAACAAGGCCTGCATTATGTATGGCAGCCAATAAAAATCCGCAGGCAAGCCCGCAGCTTTCATTGGCGTAGTAAGTGTTAGTTTTTTTTCCTTCTGTATCAAAATCATAACTTTTTTTAAAAACAATGATGAGGAAAGGAGCAATCTCTAAAAATTCTTTTTTCCAATCTGTTTGCAGTGGCAACAAGTCTTTCTTCCAGTCTTCAGGCATACGGCCATTATAACTTTCGTACTCTTCCTTTTCAGCTTCCACACGAATTTTACTTTTTATTTCGGGATTGCTTACCACACAAAATGTCCAGGGTTGTTTGTGGGCACCGCTTGGGGCGGTAGATGCAGACATTATGATATTTTCAATGACTTTTTTGGGTACAGGTTTGTCAGAAAAATCCCTGCAGGTACGTCTTTTATCCATCCAATCAGAGAACGATGCCGCTCTCTCATTCATTTCATCAGCATTATATGTTTCTCTGCTGAATTTCATAAATGGGTAACCATTTATCAGTTTTGTATCTTTCATAAACTTATTTTACCGAAATTTACCACTATCTAAATTATTATAAATGAAGAAACTATTTTTTTTCCTGATTACTGTTTTTTGTTTTCAACTTTTAGCCATAGCCCAACCCGACCGCTGGCAGCAAAAAGTTAAATACAATATGAGTATTGATATGGATGTAAACACAAACAGGTTTACGGGTAAACAAAAAATTGAGTACAGCAATAATTCTCCTTATACACTCGATAAAGTGTTTTACCATTTATACTTCAATGCGTTTCAACCCAACAGCAGTATGGATGTAAGAAGTCAGGAACTGGGAAAGGTATTGGTGAATAACAGGCCCGATTGGGATGGCAGGGTTAAAGACCGTATTGCCAATCTTAAACCTGATGAAATTGGCTATCAAAAAATTATTTCTTTAAAAATGAATGGCGTTAACCAGCCAATTAAATACCATGAAACTATCCTTGAAGTGTTATTGACCAAACCCATTGCAGCAAAAACAAAAGTTGTGTTTGAAATGGAATTTGAAGCACAGGTTCCGTTGCAGATACGCAGAAGCGGAAGAGACAATCCAACGACAGGTGTTCGATTGAGTATGGCCCAATGGTATCCTAAAATGTGTGAGTATGATTATGAAGGCTGGCATCCTACAACATATGTGGCACGTGAGTTTTATGGCGTTTGGGGCGATTTTGATGTAACCATCAATATTGATAAGACCTATAAACTTGGCGGTACAGGTGTTTTGGTAAACGCCAGTGAAATTGGCTGGGGTTACGATGCACAGGGCACTGATTTAAAACCAACCAACAAAGAAAAACGCAGCTGGCATTTTGTGGGAGAAAATATCCATGATTTTGTATGGTGTGCCGATCCTGAATATAAACACCTGAGTTATAAAATGCCTAATGGCGGACCAACCCTGCATTCAATTTATAATTATAAAGAGAATGATGCAAAAAATGATTCAGCATGGGCTACCGTGCTAAGTGCTGCAGCAACAGCACTACCGTTTATTGAAAAGAATTTTGGTAAATATCCTTATCCTCAATATTCATTTATACAAGGCGGCGATGGAGGAATGGAATATCCGATGGCAACATTATTAGTAGGTCCGGGATTGGGTACTGTATTTCATGAGTGGATGCACAGCTGGTACCAGATGATGCTGGGTACCAATGAAAGTATGTATGCCTGGATGGACGAAGGTTTTACAAGCTATGCTGAAGACCTGGTTTCAAAATTCTATAATAAAAAATCTTCCTTACAGGGATTAAGAGAAGCTTTGCAAAGAAATCCAAACAATAAAAATCTTGCTGCAATGATTGATATTGTTCCGGAAGATCACAGCTCTGCTTATGCCGGTTATTTTAACCTGGCTAAAAGTAATTTTGAAGAGCCAATGACAACACATGCTGATCACTTTAATTCTAATTATGGTTACAGCACAGCGGCTTATTCAAAAGGCGAAGTGTTTATGGAACAGCTTGGTTATATTGTTGGTGCCCAGGTAAGGGATAAAATTTTGCTGGAGTATTACAGGCAATGGCGTTTTAAACATCCCAATGCAACTGATTTAATGAGAGTGGCAGAGCAGGTAAGTGGCATCCAGTTAGACTGGTATAAAATGTACTGGGTAAATACAACCAAAACCATAGATTATAAAATTGACAGTTTATGGGAAGAGGGCGGCGTAACCAAGATCCGTTTAAAAAGGATTGGGCATATGCCAATGCCAATTGATCTGCAACTGACTTATACCGATGGCAGTACGGAAATGTATTATGCACCGTTGAATTTAATGTTTGGTAATAAACCAAATGAAAACGCTGCGCAGAAAAGAGAAATACTTGAAGCGTGGAGATGGACCCATCCGACATATATTGTTGAAACAAAGCGCAGGCTTACAGATATTAAAGTGGTGGATATTGACCCTTCTAAAAGAATGGCAGATACTGACAGGAGCAATAATAAACTTGAACTAAATTGGTAAACCTGGTCCGGTTCTCATGGTCTGATGCAAACATCAAACCATGAGAACCGCATCAAAAACTTGTTATGGAAGTAAATATCCGGAGAGTTACCATTGCTGATGTGGATGCATTAACTGCAATAGCCAGGCAAACCTTTTATGATACTTTTACCGGCACCTGCACCGAAGCAGATATGCAGTCATTTTTAGATAAGCATTACAATGCGGTACAATTAAGCTCGGAATTAAGTAATCCCGAAACATGTTGTTTTTTTGCTGAAGCTGATGGTAAGGTTGTTGCCTATCTCCATTTTATGGAAGATTACAAAAGTTTCCCCCTGATAAAAAAATGGAAGGCGCTGGAGCTAAAACGTATTTATGTGCTGAAGGAATATCACGGGCAGGGGATAGCACAACAACTGATGGATTATATTTTGAATTTTGCAGAAGAAAAAAAATATGAAGTGGTTTGGCTTGGCGTGTGGGAAAACAATATAAGGGCACAAAAATTTTATGAAAAGTACGGATTTGTAAAATCGGGCCATACCCATGATTTCCCCATTGGTAATACGCCTCAAACTGATGTCTGGCTCTGGAAATTTTTATAACGATAAACCCCGGAATCTCCGGGGTTTATCTATTTGTGCTTGCTTGGTTATCTGTAGTTAGCGTCCAAAATATTTATTCACTGCTTCAACACGGTTGCTTACGTGGAGCTTTTCATAAATATGGTAAACATGTTTGCGGACGGTTTCGGAACTGATGGTCAGCTTATCAGAAATTTCTTTGTATAAAAGACCGGTTGACAACATTTCCAGGATCTCATTTTCTCTTTTTGATAAAACATCCAGCGAAGTACCAACTGATGTTGTTATAGATTTGTTTTGAAAAGCAGCAACAACCTTACTTGCTATCTGGCTGCTCATGGGTGCACCACCTTCAATCAGCTCCTTAATACCTTCCAGTAGTTTTGCAGGAGATGTTTTCTTTAAAATGTAACCGCTGGCACCCGAACTTAAAGCTTCAAAAATCTTTTCATCTTCGTCATAAATGGTACACATCATGAATAACATGCCGGGATTTGTATGCTTTAGTTCCTTCACTACATCAATGCCATTCATACCTTCTCCAAGGCCAATGTCCATTAAAACAACTTTAGGGTTAAGTATCGGTAATTTTACCAGTGCTTCTTCACCGGTTATACAAGATCCGGCTAATGTAAAATCAGGTGAGGATTCTATTATTTGCTCTAAAGCGTGGCGGATATCGTTGTTGTCTTCAACTATTGCAACTGATTGATTCATATAATGACAAAATTGAGTAAAACAAAAGAATTAAACAATACCACAAAGTGGTAGGTTTTGATATTTTTATATATCACCTGATGGGAATATATAACAGATACTTTTCATTAAAGTACGACTGCGGAAATATTTTGTCAATTTCCCATACCATTGGCTTACAACCGCTTTCAAATATTTCAGTAGCTAAATCGCCTCCTTTAAGGCAAATTAAACCATTAGGTACCCCCTTTTCTGCAATTTTTGTTTTTTGAATTAAGGGTTTACTCCAGTGCCAGAGATCTTTTAAAGGAGCAACAGCTCTAGATACCACCACATCAAACTTTTTGTTTTTAATTTCCTCGGCTCGTGAATGTTGAGTGTTAATGTTTTGCAATCCGATGGCAGCAGCAACTTCTGCAACAACTTTCAGCTTTTTATTGATGCTGTCAACCATTAAAAAATTTGTTTCGGGAAACATGATTGCTAAGGGTATTCCGGGAAATCCGCCGCCACATCCCAAATCCATCACCTGCATATCTTTAGTAAACTCAAATTTTGCAGCAATGGTTAATGAATGCAGAACATGATGCTCATAAAAATTATCCATGTCCTTTCTGGATATCACATTAATTTTCGAATTCCAGTCGGCATACAAATCCTTTAGCGCAGCAAATTGTTTAACCTGCTGTTCTGTAAAATCACTAAAATATTTTTGTATTAATTCCATAAAAATAATTCACTGCAACATTATCTTCCAGTTACCCTTCCAGTTCCTTCTCCTTTGGAGTGCCTGCAAAGGAACGAGCGATAGCTCTTGGGGTGAGGCCGGGCTCTCCTACTTCCACACCCTTTTCGGCTTCCTGAAAACCGATGCTGCAAATATCAGGTAATAAAAAAACATCCAGATATCAATAAATAAAAACCAGGGGTACATGGCCTGCTCATTCAGTTTTTTCATGCCGGGGTGTAAAACGAATGCCTGCACTAAAAACCGTACGCCAAAAACTATCAATGTCAGTTTCCAGCTAAACAACACAATGGATGCAGCCATTAAAGGATAAAATAAAAAATGGCTCAGGGTATATAATCCTAACAGAAATTTGTGAACCGGCTTATACAATTTACCTGTGCTGTAATGTCTGTTTTTTTGCCGCACCCATTGCCCCCATGTTTTTGGCGGTTCACTTAAAGTAAACGTATCCTTATCTATATTGATTTTAGTATTTGTTTTGGTGGCCGCCATATTTATAAACAGGTCGTCATCGCCACTGGGTATATTGTTATGTGCCGAAAAACCTTTGTGCCGGTAAAAAATCGTTTTCTTATAACTCAGGTTTCGGCCCACACCCATATATGGTTTACCTGCCAGTGCATAAGAAAAATATTGCAGGGCTGTATGAAAGGTTTCCCATCGAACCATCTTATTTAATAAGCCAGGTTTTTTATGATACGCACCATAACCCAGTACAATCTCTGTATTATCATCGTAGGTCTCCTGCATTTTATCTATCCAGTGCTCGCTGGCAGGTACACAATCGGCATCGGTAAGTAAAACAATTTCGTATTTGGCGGTTTTAATTCCGATGCTTAACGGAAATTTCTTGCCGGGTATCAGCTTGGCTTCCTGTTTTAATTCAACAACCTGCAGTTGTTTGTATGTTCGTTGATATTCTTCCAGTAAATATTTACTGTCATCAAAGGAGTTATCATTAACCACAATAACCTCATGTGTGGTGCGGTATTGCTGAACCAGCGCTCCCGGAAGATTTTTCGCTAAATTTGCGGCTTCATCACGGGCACAAATGATTACTGATACCGGGTGAGTTTGAGATGTGGACCTCGGTTTCGGTTTATAAACAGCCAGTCTTGTAAAAAAGAACAGGTAATAAAAAAGCTGTATCAGGGTTACCAGGCAAAATACATAAAACAGTATTTGCCCGGGTTGGGTAAAATTCATTTGACAAAAATAGCAGTAATCGGCATTAGTATTTTACAATTTTAAGATAAGGAGAAGATTTATTTTTATGGCAGCTTTACAATTCGAGTTACAGCATACCGACACCCTATCAAAGGCAAGGGCAGGAAAAATTACAACCGACCATGGCGAAATTTTAACCCCCATTTTTATGCCCGTGGGTACCGTGGGCAGTGTAAAGGCAGTTACCCAGCAGCAGTTACATACCGAAGTAAAGGCGCAGATCATTCTTGGTAACACCTACCACCTGTATCTGCGGCCGGGGCTTGAAATTTTAGAAGAGGCCGGCGGACTTCACAAATTCAATGGCTGGGACAAGCCCATCTTAACCGATAGCGGAGGTTACCAGGTTTTTTCCCTGGCCAATAACCGTAAGCTGACTGAGGAAGGAGCTTTGTTTCAAAGTCATATTGATGGTAGTAAACATTTATTTACACCCGAAAATGTAATGGATATACAAAGAGTGATAGGCGGTGATATTTTGATGGCTTTTGATGAATGCCCGCCTTACCCCAGTGATTATGATTATGCAAAAAAAAGTATGGGGCTTACCCATCGCTGGTTAGACAGGTGTTTTCAGCGCTTTGACAGCACAGCAGATAAATACGGCTACACACAAAATTTATTTCCCATTGTACAGGGCAGCACTTATAAAGATTTGCGTACTGCTTCTGCAGAATTTATTGCATCAAAAAATGCGACTGGCAATGCTATTGGTGGGTTGAGTGTTGGCGAACCTACAGAGATAATGTATGAGTTTACCGAACTTTGCTGTGATATTCTGCCTGTACAAAAACCACGCTACCTGATGGGAGTTGGTACACCATGGAATATCCTGGAGGGGATTGCATTGGGGATAGATATGTTCGATTGCGTAATGCCCACACGTAATGGCCGTAATGCCATGCTGTTTACCAGCAAAGGTGTTATAAACATTGATAATAAAAAATGGGAGAAAGATTTTTCGGTGATAGATGATGGTATTGATTGCGCCATGAGTAATTATTACAGTAAAGCCTATCTCAGGCATTTAATGAAAGCGAAAGAATTTTTAGGACTTACTATTGCCAGTGTACACAACCTGGCATTTTATATGTGGCTGGTTGGCGAAGCCCGTAAACATATTCTGGCTGGGGATTTTAAAAGCTGGAAAGATGAAATGGTGGTTCAGTTGCAGCAAAAATTATGAGCTGTTAGCTATTAGCTGTTAGCACCGCTACGATGACTACAGGTTTATCTACATTAATATTGATACTAAAATATAATGTTTAGCTAATGGCTAACGGCTTGCAGCTAACAGCTATCTCAACACAATAATTGAAAAACCCGCATTTGTCTTTTTATAATTATCTTTAAAACCAATTTTAAAACAGCTGTTATGAAACGGATTTCACTGATGTTGATCATGCTTGGCCTGTCAATATTTGCTATTTCGCAAACCACCATAAAAATGAAACAGGATGATGGCATATCAACTGTGCCATGTAAATTAAATGGCCTTAACCTGTCATTTAGTTTTGCCACTGCTGAACCGGGTGTAAAAATTGCTTTGGCCGAAGCCAACTTTATGTTTAAGAACAGGTACCTGGGAGCAGGTGATATCATCAGTCCGGCTGGTTATACAGGAGATGAACTCGTAGAAGGTATCATAATCAATATCAAAGAAATTGAATTTGCGGGGCTGAAACTGAATAATATTAATGCAACAGTTACAAAAGATTTAACTGCGCCATTGTTGCTGGGGCAAACGGCCCTGGCAAAACTCGGGCCTGTGCAAATGGATTTCGCCAATAACAGTATTACCATTTTAAACGGATCGGGCAATTACGATTTTTCGGGAGGGGCTAATAATACAAGACCTGCTGCTGTAAACCCGGCACCAAAAACAAATACCGGTGGCAGCCAGGTTCAGGATGCATCTATTCCCAAGGATGCACCTGTAGATGTGTTCATGACCGATTTTAAAAAGAACATTCTGCCACATGAGATAGTTATTTTCAGAAGCCTTGCCAACAACAGGGAATACCAGGCCATGACCGGGCTTGATGGCAGGTTTTCAACACGTTTGCCGGCAGGTGATAAGTACGAGATATTTATTTTGGGATTTAAAGATTCAACCAGTTATATAGTGCTGGATATTCCTTCGGTGCAGGGAAGGGCTTATTATAAAGACCCGTTTAAAGTGGATATACAATTCATGCCATCAAAAAGTTTTGTGCTGGAGGATTGTAATTTTGAAACCGGCAAGGCCGACCTGGAAGAAGACTCTTATAAAGTGATTGACGAACTGGTAGCGTATTTAAAAAGAAAAGAAGATGTACGTATTGAACTTGGCGGGCATACCGATAATGTAGGCACTGCAAAAAGCAACCAGGTATTATCCGAAGCCAGGGCAAATACCGTAAGGGATTACCTGATTGAAAAAGGAATAGACCCGAGCCGGGTTACTGCAAAAGGGTATGGTTTAACTATGCCGGTTGAAACTAATAAAACCGAAGAGGGAAGGGCTTTGAACAGGAGGACGGAGGTTACGATACTGGATAATTAAAGGGTTTAACTGGCTCTTCAAGTCTGCAAACTTGTTATCAGTCAATTCAAACATAAAATTCTGGGAAACGGGTTAGTGTTACACTTTACCTGTCGTTTTAATTCCTTTGTTTCTACTTTGTGCATTTCCAACAACATAAAGTCAGGCATTACTTTCTCAGATAAGGTAAATTTTGTTTATTATCTTTTCTTCAACGAAATCTTATTAGAGTTGCTTTTGGGCCTTAGTAAAGGCAGGGAATAAAGCTATAAATAAAAGAATCCTTTTCATACAAGTAGAAAATGATATTCATTAATATCCCGCCTTCGCTCCACCAATATTTTCAATCGGGTGCCAGGTGGTTTTTATTTCCTGCATGTCCATAATAAAATAAGGAGACTGGCCTGTTGCATCATTCCATTTTACTTTATCATACAGTACAACCCTTTTCACATTCAATGCCGATTTTTCTTTGATCATTTTTTTTGTGGCCGCATCAGCTTCGCAATAAACGGTTGCATTTACATCCATATGATCTGCAAAGAAGGGGACAAGCTCAGCTACTTTTCCGGTAAGGATATTTACAACGCCGCCCGGTAAGTCAGAACTGTTAAGCACTTCGGCAAATGTTACTGCACAAAGTGGTTTTGTATTTGATGCAAGAACAATACAAGTATTCCCTCCTGCGATGATTGGAGCAATTACAGAAACCAAGCCCAATAAAGAATCGCCTTGCGGCGCAATAGCAGCAGCAACACCCATCGGCTCAGGATTGGAAAAATTAAAATGTGATGAAGCCACCGGATTTACAGAACTGTACAGTTGTTGAAATTTATCGCACCAGCCGCTGTAATAAATTAAGCGGTCAATACAAAGGCTTACTTCTTTTTCGGCCTGTACTTTTGTTGCATCCTGTTTCATCAGCTCGTCAACAAACTGTGCTTTTCTACCTTCCAGCATTTCGGCAATACGATATAAAATTTGTCCACGGTTAAAAGCAGCTCTGCCGCTCCATCCGCCAAAAGCACCACGTGCTTTACCTACGGCATCTCTAAAATCTTTTCTGGAGCTCAGGCAAACATTGGCCAGATTTTCTTTTTTTGAATTTGTCGCAATATAATATCTGCCTGACTCCGTTCTTGGGAATTGCCCGCCGATGTATATTTTATACGTTTTTAAAACTTCTAAACGTTTTTCGTTTTTTGTAGCTGTTGCCATAATCTTGTCTTTTAAAGCCAATGTTTTTTAAACTAAATTGATGTAAGCTGATAAACCATGCAATCCACCTTCTCTGCCGTAACCACTTTCTTTATAACCGCCGAAGGGTGAAGTAGGATCAAACTTATTAAATGTATTTGCCCAGATAACACCTGCTCTCAATTTTGTTGTAAGATTAAAAATCTTGGAACCCTTGTCAGTCCAAACTCCTGCACTGAGACCATAAGGCGTGTTATTTGCTTTTTCAATTACTTCATCATCGGTACGGAAACTTTGGATTGCCAGTACCGGTCCAAAAATTTCTTCCTGTGCTATTCGGTTGCTTTGCGCCACATTGGTGAAGATGGTAGGCCTGCAATAGAAACCTTTCTTTGGTAAGTCGGCCGAACTCTGGTACATTTCTGCTCCTTCCTGCTGACCAATTTTGATATAATTATTAATTATGTTTAATTGCTCTCTGGAATTGATAGCACCAATATCTGTATTCTTATCCATCGGGTCACCTACAATCAATGTCTCCAGTCTGTCTTTTAATTTGCGAACGACTTCTTTAAATACAGATTCCTGTACATACAGGCGACTACCTGCGCAACATACATGGCCCTGGTTAAAAAAGATGCCGTTGATTACACCTTCCACGGCCTGATCAAGCGGTGCATCATCAAAAATTATATTGGCAGCTTTGCCACCGAGTTCCAATGTTGCTTTTTTATCGGTACCGGCAATGGCACGCTGAATAATTTTACCTACATCAGTTGAACCGGTGAACGCAATTTTATTTACATCAGGATGATTAACGATTGCAGCACCCGTTGCGCCTGCACCGGTTATTATATTTACAACACCGGGCGGAAGATCTGCTTCCTGAATAATTTCTGCCAATTTTAATGCAGTAAGAGAAGTATTCTCTGCCGGTTTTAAAACAACTGTATTGCCACAAGCCAGTGCCGGTGCAATTTTCCAGGCGGCCATCAGCAATGGAAAATTCCAGGGGATGATTTGTCCGGCAACGCCAAGCGGCGAAGTTGTTCTGTTTGGAAAAGCATATTCCAGTTTATCGGCCCAGCCTGCATAATAAAAGAAATGATTGGCAGCAGTGGGTATATCAAAATCACGACTTTCACGAATAGGTTTACCGCCGTCTAATGTTTCAATAATGGCAAATTCTCTGGCTCTTTCCTGTATCATCCTCGCAATTCGATAAATATATTTTGCACGTTCTGCAGGCGGCATTTTTTTCCAGGTCTTATCATAAGCTGTTCTGGCAGCTTTCACCGCTTTGTTTACATCTGCCGTATTGGCTTCGGCAATCATCGATAATTTTTCTTCTGTTGCCGGATTGATGGAAGCAAAATATTTTTTACTTGCAGGTTTTTCAAACTTGCCATTGATGAACAGATCATATTGAGGATCTATTTTAGCCCCGCTTTTACTTTCGGGAGCAGGGGCAAGTTTTCTTGCACTGTCGAATTTTAATTTGAGGGTATTGTTTTTTTTTGTTGCCATAATATTTTTTTTACCGCTAAGACGCCAAGTCGCAAAGTAAAATTTAATCCTTTGCGACTTAGCGCCTTTGCGGTTATTAATCTATCGAAAAATAATTCGCACTTTGATAAACTCCCGTTCTTTGTTTCATCAGCTGCATCAATATATCATTTGCCAGGCTGCTTGCACCAAATCTGAACCATTCATTGTTCATCCAGTCTTCACCAAGCACTTCATTCAGCATAACCAAATAATGCAATGCCAGTTTTGATGTGGAAATACCGCCCGCTGGTTTCATCGCAATCTTCTTTCCCGTTTTGTAATAAAAATCACGGATGGCTTCCAGCATTACCAAAGTAACAGGCATGGTAGCAGCAGGCGAAATTTTTCCGGTAGATGTTTTTATGAAATCGGCACCGGCATACATAGCAATATCACTTGCTTTGCGAACTTTGTCATATGTAACCAGTTCTCCTGTTTCTAAAATAACTTTCAGTCTTGCTTGGCCGCAGGCTTCTTTGATAGCAGCAATTTCATCAAAAATAAAATTGTACTCGCCTTCTAAAAATTTTCCACGGGAGATAACCATGTCCACTTCATCGGCACCGTTCTGCACGGCAAATTTGGTATCTCTTAATTTAATATCACGTGTTGATTGTCCGCTGGGGAATGCTGTAGCAACGGATGCAACTTTTACACCTGAATCGCCTAAAGCAATCTTTGCTGTTTTCACCATGGATGGATAAACACAAATGGCTGCTACAGTTGGCAGGCCGGGATAGGTATCATGCAGGTGCAGCGCTTTATAACAAAGTTGTTTTACTTTTCCCTGTGTGTCTTTTCCTTCCAATGTGGTAAGGTCGATCATGTTCAGGGCAAGCATTAATCCGTTTATCTTACTCTCGTTTTTTATACTTCGCTTGGTAAACCGGCTTGCTTTTTCTTCAATACCAACCTGATCAACATGAACAGGAGCAGAGAAGTCGGGAATTATTTTGGTTGCCATCATTTGTTTCTATTCTTATGAAGCTGTTAACGCTTCCAGTGATTTTATAATTAGTTTTTCAACAGCCGCATTGCTGTCTTTCGAAAACTCTTTTACCACCCGGTTTGCTATAATGGCATTAATGCTCATGCATTCATGCCCCATCAGTTTACCTAAACCAAATATAGCCGAGGTTTCCATTTCAAAGTTAGTGATTCGGTGATTATTAAAACTGAAATGAGATAGTTTATCAACCAGGCCGGGACTGCTTAATCCTAAACGTAAGACTCTTCCCTGGGGACCAAAAAAACCGGGGCAGGTTACCGTGATGCCTTTGTGATATCCTTCGTTAAATTTATTCAGTAATGCTTCACTTCCGCTAAATGCATATGGATTGGTGATGGCAGTATCTAATCCTGTCTGCTCAATAAAGGCATCAGCCATTGCTTTATCATCGGCTGTTTTTTTGTAGCTGTAAAAATTAAGCAAATTATCCAAGCCAAGTCCGTGAGAAGAAGCGACGAAACTATCAACTGGTATATCAGCTTGCAATGAACCTGAAGTACCAAACCTGATAATATTCAGTTTGGTCAGTTTTTCTTTTATCATTCTGGTTTCAAAATCAATATTGGCCAAGGCGTCTAGTTCGTTAAAAACAATGTCAATATTATCGGGTCCAATACCAGTGGAGATAACAGACAGATGTTTGTTCCCAATATATCCAGTGTGTGTGTTGAATTCCCGATGAGAAAGACGATGTTCAATCTTATCAAAATGAGCGCTTACTTTCTCTACCCGGCCGGGATCACCAACGACGATGATGGTTTCGGCAAGTTCATCAGGCCTTATATCCAGATGATAGATAGCGCCACGATTGTTGATGATTAATTCTGATTCTGCGATTCTTTGCATAGCTAAAAGTTAATGGGCAAAGATACCGCTAAAACGGTTGTAGTTAATGTCCTAATACTGCCAATCGTTCAAGATTTCCATGAACCCCATTTCCATATTAAAAAAGTAAGCAACAGAAAAAAAACATTAAAGAGGAAAAGGATAATGATAAAAGGTGTCCAGGAACTGTTGTTGTTACTTGTTGTAAGCAGGAGTGAACTATCGTTGGCATTGTAGCCAAGTATATGTTGTGCAGTCCAGTTATTGCCCCAATGCAGTCCGATAGGGAAAAGCAACGTTTTAGATTTTAATAAGGCTGTTGCAAAAAGCAGATGGCCAACGGGGATTGATACTGCCAGAAAAATCAACTGCACCGGGTTTTGCAGCACATTGGCATCTAAAATATGCACCAGCATAAAAAGTACTGAAAAAATAATGTTGGCCTTTACAACACTGCTTATCTCGATTGTCTTTTTAAACAAATATCCTCTGAAGAGAAATTCTTCTACTGCAACTGTTGGTAATATTATATACAATGACAGCGCCAGTTTTTCTATAATAACGGATGGGTTTACCGTCCATTTTTCGCCGGTATAGAATGATGTAATATATTTTTGAAGTCCGAGGGCTGCTGCACCAATTGCCAATCCTAAAAATAAAAAACCAATATTACGAAACGAAAGATTAAGCCCGATTGCTTTCAGGGTTTTGTTTTCTGTCTTATATAAAAACCAAGTTGAAATTGTAAGCAGGATTACAGAAACGAAAGGGAAATATTTTTTTATTAGATCAATCTGAATAAATTCAGTTACAAACAGAGAGAAGCCAAATAAGATTATGGCAAGAAGAAAACGGGAGACAACCGGATACTTTTTAAAAATTGCATTCATGAATAAATCAGAAATTAAAAATCCAGGATGAAAAAAAAGTATTAGTTATAAGAGTTTATCAGGAGTAATTGGTAATGTTCTGATCCTTTTTCCGGTTGCATTGTACACCGCATTGGCAACAGCAGGTGCAACACCAACCAGTGCAATTTCGCCGATACCTTTTGAACCCATAGGATTGATGATATAGTCCGGTTGATCTGTAAACAACACATCTATCTTTGGAATATCCGCATGAACCGGCACATGATAATCCGCAAAGTTGGCGTTGATGTAACGCCCATATCTGGCATCAACCAATGTCTCTTCTGTGAGTGCCATACCAACGCCGCCAACGGCACCGCCAACCATCTGGCTACGGGCCGGATGGTAAGCAATGATTTTTCCGGCATCGGCTGTAGAAACAATATGCTTGAGCTGAATAACACCGGTAAACGGATGTACATGCAGTTTTACAAAATGTACAGAGAAAGAATTCATGGCATATTTTCTGGCTTCGGCAGAAAGCCTTTCAGCATCTTTTACAATTTCAAGCAATGGTTTGTTGGATTGCTTCAGCAAATCAGTGAAATGAATCTTTGTTGTATTGTCATTTTTAAGAAAAATATTTCCGCCTGCATAGTCAAGTTCATCGGCTTTTGAATTTTTAAAACCGTCAGCATTAGCGATGGCAAGTTCTTTTAAATTCTTTTTCATCTCATCGCATACGGCTGTGATTGCAGTGCCTACTGCAGATGTAGAGCCAGAGCCACCTTGTGTAGGACCGGGAGGAAGATCAGTATCACCCATCTCAAAATCAACTTTATCAGGTGTTATGCCCATCAGTTCGGAGCCGATCTTAACCATAGCAGTTGAAGTACCGGGCCCCATATCACTTACAGCACTTTGAAAAACAACAGTACCGTCATTTTTTAAAATTCCTTTTACCGATGCCTGTCCACGCCCGGCACCAAACACACCACCGCCCATGCCATAACCAACCAGCATGCCGTTTTCTTTTAAACTACCGGGAACCATTGGCCGGTTTTGCCAGCCGATTTTTTCTTTACCGAGCTGATAACATTCTTTTAAAAATTTACTGGTCCAGGGCAGGTTGCTGACCGGGTTAACATCTGTATGGTTGATGATCCGTAGTTCAATTGGATCCATATTTAATTTATATGCCAGTTCATCCAATGCACATTCCAGCGCCACACAGCCTGTAGCCGGGCCGGGGCCACGCATCCAGGTTGGTGTATTGATATCGAGCGGTAATAATTTATAGGTTGTATTTACATTGGGACAGGCATACATAAACTGTGATGCATTTACAATTCCTTCTCCAAAGTCTTCATACTTTGAAGTGTTACTGACAGCGAGATGAGTTATACCGGTTAATATTCCATCTTTTGAAGCACCAATTCCGATCTGCTGCCAGGCATAAGGACGGTAACCAACCATGGTAAACATCTGCTCTCTTGTTAAAACAAGCTTTACCGGGCGTTTTAGTTTTTTGGCTGCAATACAGGCTGCTGGCACATTTGGCCAGCTACGAAGTGCTGCTCCAAAAGCACCGCCAACATTTTCGGTTATCACCCGAACATTTTTCTGATCCAGGTTGAAACAACCGGCCAGGCCAGACTGCGTACCCTTTGGTCCCTGCGATTTATCATAAACCGTAAGCTTTTCATCTCCATCCCATACCGCAATTGTTGCATGCATTTCCATGGGGTTATGCGTTTCATAAGGCACTGTATATTCAGCTTCAATAAATATATCCGCAGTTTTATAAACGTCAGCGTCGCCACGTTTATAGTTGTTCATATTTTTCAGCTTAGCCTCATCGGTCTTCAGTTTTTCAAAGTCGATGTCGAATTCTTCGGTGATGTATTCGGCTTTTACAAGCGAGGCGGCATGTACAGCACGTTCCAATGTATCAGCCACCACCAAAGCGATTGGTTGTCCGTTGCTCACAACTTTGTTATCGCCAAAAACTTTCAAGCCCCGCCATTCGAATCCTTTTTTCACCGGATCTTTTGCATAAGGATTATAACCCGGCACGTCGGGACAATTCAGGTAATAAATGATATCTAACACGCCGGGCGCATTTTTCGCTTTAGCAAGAATCATGTTTTTAATACTGCCTTTGGCAATAGTGCTGCAAACGAAAACAGCATAAGCCATGTTTGGTAGTTTATGCTCTGCTGAGTAGGTGGCTTTGCCGGTTACTTTGTCTATGCCGTCAACTCTGTCATCAATTAATAATTCTTTATCCATAGTTGTTATTTTTTTTGAACACGGATTGACCGGACTTTACGGATAAATACGGATTTGATTCAACAAAGTTGAATCTTGATTTAAAAAATTCGTGTTTATCCGTAGAATCTGTGTCATCCGTGTTCCAAAATTTTCTCCATATTCGAAAGCCTGATTTATTTAAGCATTTTCTTTTTATCGTTATCAAATAATTTTCTTTTGATTTGAGGAGTTTTGCCAAAATTCAATAGTAAACCCACTTCTATATTCGTGGCTTTTAAATAATTTAGTAATTGGTGTTCATTTCTTTCAACCAGAAATTCATTGGCTTTTAGTTCTGCTGTTACCACATCTTCAACTATAAGGTCTGCATTATAATCTCCAACTATCTGCCCGAAATAATAAACTATTATTCTTTTTTCTTTTTTTGTTTTTAGTCCCATGGACACTAATTCAATATACATGGCATTGAGGTAAACCTTTTCCAGGAATCCATATCCAAGCGTATTGTAAACTTTATAAAACGCCTGAATAACTTTTTCTGTTATGTCTTCGTGTTTCATAACAAATATCATTTTATCTTTTTGAACACGGATTGGACAGATGTTACGGATGAACACCGATTTTATTCAACTTCGTTGAATCCGGATAGCCTTTGCCAATCAATCTTTTTGCGAAGCAAAAAGATTCCGTTCCCATCCGTTCAACCCGTCCAATCCGTGTTCAAAACTCACCCAACTGCAATTGTCAATGCCTCATAAACAGCGGCTTTACCCAATTTTATTTTAAATTTATTATGCTCAAACGTTTTTGCCTCTTTCATCGCCAGTTCAGCAGCGTCTTTAAAAACTTGTCCTGTTGCATTTTTCCCTTTCAGGAAGTTTTCAACTTCTGTCAGCCTCCAGGGTTTATGTGCCACGCCACCCATAGCAAGATTAGCAGACTTGATAATGCCAGCATTTACCTCTATAGCAACAGCAACCGAAACCAATGCAAATGCGTACGAAGCCCTGTCTCTTATTTTTAGGTAATGATTTTTATTGAATGAATTTAGCGGAATGGAAACTGCAGTGATCAATTCGCCGGACTGTAGGTTATTATCCAACTCAGGTGTATTACCCGGCAGGCGATGAAAATCGACAAAAGAAATTTTCCTATCTGTCTTTCCATTGCTGATATGCACCGTTGCATTTAATGCTGCCAATGCCACGCACATATCACTTGGATGGACAGCAATGCATTTATCGCTGGCGCCGAAGACCGCATGCATTCGGTTGTAACCTTGTGCAGCACCGCATCCGCTTCCCGGTTGTCGTTTGTTACAAGGCATTACGGTATCATAATAATAAGTACACCTTGTCCGCTGCATGATGTTTCCGCCAATGGTTGCCATATTGCGTAACTGGGCAGATGCGCCGGCATTCAATGCCTGTGCAATCAATGGAAATTTCGTTTTTACCATTTCGTTTTCTGCAACATCGCTGTTTAATGCCAAGGCTCCAATGGTAATTCCATTTGTATCGGCAGTTATTTGCTTTAGCGGTAAACCTGTGATGTCAATCAAAGTTTCTGGCGTACTAACGCCTTTTTTCATCAGGTCAACCAGGTTAGTGCCGCCGGCAATAAATTGCGATGATGTATTTTTTATTCTTGCATCAACGGCTGCTTTTGCAGAATTTGCTTTTATGTAATCGAAGTTTATCATAATGGCAGCCCTCCTTTTTTTACTTCGGTGATGGCATCTACAATGTTTGGATATGCGCCGCAGCGGCAGATGTTACCACTCATATATTCTCTTATCTCATCATTGCTATCTGCATGGCCTTCTTTAATGCAACAGATGGCCGACATGATTTGTCCCGGTGTACAATAGCCGCACTGGAAACCGTCGTGTCTTAAAAATGCTTCCTGCATGGGATGTAGGTTATCGCCATTTGCAAGTCCTTCTATAGTGGTAATTTTTTTTCCGTTGTTCATCACAGCCAGTGAAAGACAGGAATTAATTCTTTTGCCATCCACGTGAACCGTGCAGGCACCACATTGCCCATGATCGCAACCTTTTTTCGTACCCATCAATCCGAGTTGTTCTCTCAACAGGTCAAGCAATGTTACTCTTGGTTCTACCTGCAGCTTTTCAACTTTTCCATTCACTTCCAATTGCAATGGAAGTTTTTCAAACAGCGAGGCTATCTTGTGATCATTCTCTGCAGCTTTAACAATAGCAACCGGCGCCAGACTTAATGCGGCGAGTGCAGTTGAATTCTTTAGAAAGCTGCGGCGGCTTTCGTTTGGTATTTGTTTATCCATAAAAATATATCTACTCTAAATTTACCTGTTTTATTTTAAGGGAGGAAATAATATTGGGTGATGTTTTTTGATGGAACACGGATTGGACGGATTTTATGGATGAACACGGATTTCATTTAACTACGTTGAATCTGGATTGCCTTTACAAATCGTTTTTTTTGCGAAGCAAAAAAATAATCCGTCCCAATCCGTTCAACCCGTCTAATCCGTGTTCTCTGATACAAACTAATAAAAAACGCTACTGTAAAAACAGTAGCGTAATTAAAATAAAAGTTAAGAAAATCTATTTTATCCCATATTTCTTCTTATACTTATCTGCCAGCTGCATTTGTTTATTATTCAGCTCAATCTGGCGCCCTTGTATAAAAGCATTTGTAATGATATTTGTACGCATGTCCAGAATATCGCCTTCGCTTACAACAATGTTTGCATCCTTACCGGTTTCAATACTGCCGGTTTTATCAGCAATTCCTAAAATGGTGGCAGCATTTAAGGTAATGGCGCTGAGAGCTTCTTCTTTTGTCAATCCATAAGCAGATGCAGTGCCTGCATTAAAGGGCAGGTTGCGGTAACGGCTGTTACCATCATCATCATTAATGGTAAACAGCACACCTGCTTTTTGCAACATGGCCGGTGTTTTATATGGCTGGTCAATATCATCATCAACCATGGTTGGTAAATTATGAAGCTGATGTAAAATGACAGCTATATTGTTTTGTTTAAGCAGATCGGCGATCTGCCAGCTGTCAACAGCACCAACCAATACCATTTCAAAACCAAATTCTTTTGCAAAGTCGATAGCCAGCAACATTTCCTTTACAATGTTACAATGGATAAAAAGTTTTGCTTTCTTATCGAAAAGATTTCTCACCGCTTCGTATTTGGGATTGATGTTTTCATGCCTGCTTTCGGCAAGATATGCTTTGGCTTCTTTGAAAAAAGTTTTAACAGATTCAATCTGCTCCAGTCCTCTTTTTACCGGATCAACATTTGAAACTGGAGCAAATCCGCCAAATCCACCTCTTCTTCCACCACCCCGGTTTAATAAAGAAGGCATGCGAAAATGAATACCCACATCCATTTTATATGCAGCATCTTCCCAGTTCCAGGCATCCAATTGCACTACAGAAGATGAACCCGAAATAATTCCTCCATCGGGAATAACATTGGCCAGTAAAATTCCATTGGTGCGTAAAGTATTAATGACTTTTGAATCGGTGTTGTATGCCACAATAGAACGAACACTTGGATTCATGTCGCCTATTTCCGATCCATCAATGGTAGCTCTTACACTATTCACTTCAATCAAGCCCAGTTGCGATGCAGTTAAGATAAGGCCCGGGTAAATATGTTTGCCCTTGCAATCAATAACTTTTGCGCCGGCAGTTGAGGCAGTAGCTCCAACTTCACTGATCTTCCCGTTTTTAAAAACCACTGTTCCGTTGCTGATCACCTGGCCATTGCCAACATGAATAGTGGCATTGGTTAAAGCAATGGTTTCTTTTTGTGCATCGCCGGGTAAAATGGTTTCCTGTGCCGAAACATTTGCTATTGCAAAGAAGCAGGCGATATAAAGAATTATTTTTTTCATTTTATTATTTTTCAGATTAATTATTGGTTATCCAGGTCATCGTTATCAATGGCTAATAAACCATGACTGTGATAATGGTCGCTGCAGGTATTGATTACTTCAAATCTAGGTCTTGCTCCACGGCCTGCCCCAGCAGCAGCACCAGGTCCGGCTGTTCTTTTTGCAGCGGTAAGTTTTGCAATGATCCTGGCTTTTTCGGCCTGGTTAAGTTTACGCATGGCCGCATCTTTTTCCCTGTCGAAATAAATGATACCATCCACAATTGTCTTTTCTGCCTTGGCATAAATAGATAATGGATTATCGCTCCACAAAACGAGGTCGGCATCTTTACCAACTTTTATACTTCCGGTTTGTTTATCAACATGCATCATTTTTGCAGGGTTAATGGTAACCATTTTCCATACTTCTTCTTCTGTTAATCCGCCATACTTTACGATTTTTGCGGCCTCCTGGTTAAGGCGACGAGCCATTTCAGCATCATCTGAATTGATAGCTACATTCAATCCAACTTTTTGCATGATGTATGCGTTGTATGGAATGGCATCCACTACTTCCATCTTATAATTCCACCAGTCGCTGAAGGTAGATACGTTGGCACCGTGTGCTTTCATCTTATCAGCAACTTTATATCCCTCCAGAATATGAGTGAACGTGTTTACAGTAAATCCGTATTTATCGCCCACTTTCATCATGGCATTAATTTCGCTTTGTACATAAGAGTGACAGGTGATGAACCGTTTCTTGTTCATGATTTCCGACAAAGCATCCAGTTCAAGGTCTTTTCTCACTGTTCCTTTCGTACCGGCAGCTTTCAGGCTGTTTTGATAATCGGTTGCTCTCTGAAAAGCATCCATCAACACCTGATCAACACCCATACGGCTATCAGGAAAACGGGGATTGCCCTGAGTTGACGAACTTCTTTTTACATTTTCGCCCAGTGCGAATTTGATAAAGGGATCAGCGCCGGCGAATTTCAGATCCTGATCGTTGGCACCCCAACGCAGTTTTATTAATTGTGTTTGTCCGCCAATGGTATTGGCAGATCCATGAAGAATATGTGAACTTGTTACACCACCACTTAACTGGCGGTAAATATTCATGTCATCGGGATTCAGATTATCGCCGATGCGTACTTCGGAGGTAACACTTTGACCACCTTCGTTGGTAGATGAAGATGCAATATGTGAGTGTTCATCTATCACACCTGCGGTAAGATGTTTGCCTGTTCCGTCAATAACTTTAGCGGTAGCGTCAGATAAATTTTTTCCAACAGCAGCAATTTTTCCATTCTTCACTAATACATCTGTGTTCTCCAGTTTTGCTACCTGTTCACTGGTCCATACCGTTGCGTTTTTAATCAGGATATTTTCCAGCTTTGGTAATTCTTCCCAACCATAGCTTAAGAAAGGATAGGTTACTTTGCCCAGTACCAATGGCTGTTTTGCCCTTGTACTATCAGATTTAGCTTCAGCAGCTTTAGTAAATGAAGCAGTCCAGGTAAAGGGATTGCCTGAAGCATCACTACCTGTTCCGTTCCAATTATTTCCGGCAACGGCGCCGCTTAAAATGGTTTCTTTGGCATTGGGGCCACGTCCTTCGGTATAACTGAGTTTTACCAACTTACCATCGTAACTGTATTTACCGGTTAGTGTGTCTTTGCCGATGAACTGGGCAACACCTGCATCTTTCAGATCGAGTGAAAAAGCTTTTGCGCCAGCATTGGTATTGGCTAAATAATTATAGCTTCCTTTTACATCGTACCAATTATCATCTTTAATCGAATTTTTTATGCCTTGAGTCCAGTTTTGTAATAACACGGTCTTCTCTGCAAAAACAGGCCCCGATGTAATTAAAAAGTTTGCGATCTTACCTGCGTCCAGGCTGCCGATCTTGTCATAAACACCCAGTAAACCTGCCGGTGTTTTAGTTAATGCTTCTAATGCTTTTGCTTCCGTCAATCCATATTCCATGGCTTTTCGGAGATTGGCGATAAATTCAGAAACGTTGGTCAGGTCAGCGGTAGTGAGGCAAAAATTGATTCCTGCTTTTTCAAAAGCAGCAGCGTTGCCTGGGGCCAGCTCCCAATGTTTCAGGTCATCCAGGCCAACAAAACGAAGATCATTCGGATCATCAACATCCATAGCAGCCGGATAGTTTAATGATAAGATAAACGACGCTTTTGTTTCGGCCATTTCTTTTATGCGTTGGTATTCGTTGCCCCCGCCTTTAATAATGTATTGCACACCAAATTCATCGCCGATTTTATCAGCACGCAGATCATTCCATTTATCATTGGCTTCAAAAATCTGTGGTAAGTTTTGGTTATCGTTCCAGCTTTTTAAGGAAAGGTTTACACCTTCTGAAACAGGATTAGATTTATACCATTGAGCATCCAGATAAGTCTGGCGTAACAGTGCGATCATGCCCATCATTGAGCTGGGATAGCTTTGGGTGGATGTACCACGATTGAAAGAATAATGTGCCGATGCTTTGTCTTTTATTAAAACAAAATTATCAGGCTGGTTTGCCAATGTAACAAAAGCACCGGTTCCTCTTGCAATACCGTCTTTCTGATGTGTAAGTACCGAGCCGAAACCCAGGTCCCTCAACGCTTTCGCTTTGGTATCGTCGGCGCTAAAAATTTTATACGCTTCGGTTTCACTTTTAATCGACTGGTTCCAGCCATAAGCACCTTTGGTGTTTGATGTGAGTTGCTGTGTTCGGAAAAATCCTCCGCCTCCGGCCGCCTGTTGTCTTTCTGCAGCCGGAATTCCATAATCACTGTAAATATCAATGAAAGCCGGATAAATGTATTTTCCCTTACAATCAATAATTACTGCATCTTTCGGAACAGTAATATTATTTCCTGCCGATTCAATTTTGCCATGCCTTATAACCAGCGTGGCATTCTGTAAAGTCGTCTGGGCATCTTTTATAATCGTTGCGTTTGTAAAGGCGTAACATCCGTCTTTGGGATTGGCTACATCATTAACCGGGTAGGTTGCCTGTGCATTGATCAGCTGAGTAGCACTTGTCATAATCGTAAGCACTATCAACACAAATTTAAATTTCTGCATGCAATTGGGTTTTGGTTGTTAATTTAAACGATAAATATAACAAATGATTAATCGTAAAAAACACCAACCCTCTAATAAAGTTTTCCATATTCCGTATTTTTACGATTCTGATAAATAAAAATGAATATAGAAAAGCATATAGAGCATACTGCATTAAAACCTGAAACAACCCTTGCTGATATAGAGGAATTTTGTGCTGAAGCAAAAGCATATGAATTTACAATGGTATGTGTGCCACCTTTATTTGTTAAAAAGGCTAAGGAGTTAACCGCATCTTCTGCTGTAAAGGTAGCCACAGTCGCAGGTTTTCCTTTGGGATATAATGCTATTGAGGCAAAGGTTGCAGAAATTGTTTTAGCTGTTATAGATGGAGCTGATGAGGTAGAAATGGTTATTAATACAAGTGCTGTTAAAAATAAAGACTGGCAGTACCTGGCCAATGAAATCAATACGGTATTACCAATCATCAGGGGTAAGGGCAAAAAGATAACTGTAATATTGGAAACGGCCCTGATGACCGATGAGGAAATTATTACAGCTTGCGATATTTATGGAGCTGCCGCTGTTGATTATATTATGGCTGGTACCGGATATTCAGCAGATGAAAATGCTGTTGAGCATATTAAACTGATCAGAAAACATCTGACTGAAGCAATTCAAATTAAATCTGCCGCCAGATCAGTAAATTTTAACTTTGCCAGGCAGTTGATACAGGCCGGCGTAAACAAGATAAGCTGTAACAATGGCATACAATTGATACAGGAGGCTTTGCAGCAAAATTGATGGAACGGTTTTTGTAAAATCTGGGATATGAAAAAAAATGTTATTGTAATTATTTTATTAATGAGTTCAGTTGGGGTATATGCTCAGAATTCAGTTAAAGATACTGCTGCAGTGGCAAAAGTTACGGTTAATAAAGACCCCCGGCTTGATATTCTGGCAAAAGCAGCAATTGAAATTAATAACCGGGCCAACAGGTTTGTAAAAGGATTCCGGTTATTTGTTTTAAAAAGCAATAACAGGGATTACGCTTTAAAAGTAAGAGCTTACCTATTGCAGACTTTTCCGGATGAAAAAGTAATCATGACCTATCAGTCGCCGTTTATTAAAATGAAATTTGGCGATTTTGAAGATAAAAAAGATGCTGAAAAATACCGGGATATGATTATAAAAGATGGCGTGGTAACAGGCGGTGTTTATGTGATACCCGATACCATTGAATTAAAGCCCGATAAAATTAAAGAACAGGAATTTTAATTTTTTTATTCTATACAGAGTTTCTGCCCGGAAACTCTTTTTTATTCTGATACTTTAGGGTTATATTTATTTCATGATGAAAGAACGCATTCAACAACTGGCAAAAAAATACGCCCCCGAATTTATAGAAGTACGCCATCAGATTCACAGCAATCCCGAGCTGAGTTACCAGGAATTTGAAACCTCAGCATTTGTACAAAAAAAACTTGCAGAGTTTGGAATTCCTTTTGAAGTAAAAGCTACCACCGGCGTCGTTGGTTTGATAAAAGGAAAAAATCCGGATAAAAAAATTACTGCTTTGCGTGCCGATATGGATGCATTACCAATCACAGAGGAAAATGATGTTCCCTACAAATCGAAAAACAATGGTGTGATGCATGCCTGCGGGCATGATGTGCATACAACCTGTTTACTGGGTGCAGCAAAAATATTAAATGAACTGAAAGATGAATGGGAGGGAACGGTTAAATTAATTTTTCAGCCCGGCGAAGAAAAAAATCCCGGCGGAGCAAGTCTGTTAATTAAAGAAGGTGTTTTGGAAAATCCAAAACCCGAAAAAATATTTGCCCTGCATGTGCATCCTGGCCTGGAAGTAGGAAAACTGAGTTTTAGAAATGGTATGGTAATGGCCAGTGCTGATGAAATTTATATCAGCATAAAAAGTAATGGTGGCCATGCGGCTGCACCACAATTTACTGCCGATACCATTTTGATAGCATCGCATTTAATTGTAAGTCTGCAACAGATTATAAGCAGAAACAACAGTCCGTTCAATCCTTCAGTTTTATCAATAACTTCGTTTCAGGGTGGTAACACAACCAATGTAATTCCTTCGGAAGTAAAGCTGATGGGTACTTTCAGAGCTATGAACGAGGAGTGGCGTTTTAAAGCGCATGAGCTTATAAAAAAACAAACCATTGAGCTGGTGGCAGCAATGGGTGCCGAAGCAACCATTCATATTGACGTAGGTTATCCATTTGTTTTAAATAATGAAGACCTGGGTAATGAAACGATCAGTAAGGCCGGCGAATATTTAGGTGAGGCGAATGTGGAAGAAACGGAATTAAGAATGGGTGCTGAGGATTTTGCGTATTATTCTCATCAGATACCAGCCTGTTTTTTCAGATTGGGTGCAGGTAATAAGGCAAAAGGAATTACAAGTGGCGTGCATACACCAACATTTAATATTGATGAAAGAGCGATAGAGATTGGAATGGGAATGATGGCGTGGGTGGGAACCCCCTCGGCCCCTTGAAGGGGGAACTGAGGGCAACAGTTCAAGATAAAAAAATAGGATTTTGATTTGCATAGAAATCATTTTTTAATATATTTTAAAACTTAATTCATAATATTTCAAACTATGCATTGGGATACTATGAATTAAGATTCCTCCGCCAGCTGGTGGAGGGCAGCGTATGAAAATAGCATTCCACGGCGCAGCCCGTACTGTAACAGGGAGCAAACATTTACTTACTTTAAAAAACGGCAACAAATATTTATTGGATTGTGGTATGTTCCAGGGCATGGGCAGGGATACCGATATGCTGAACAGGAGTTTTGGATTTGATCCGGCCGAGGTAACGCATCTTATTTTGTCACATGCTCATATTGATCATTGCGGCCTGATCCCAAAATTGGTGAAGGATGGATTTGATGGAAAAATATTCTGTACGCCTGCAACCAAAACACTGGCAGCGTTAATGCTGGAAGATTCGGCAGGTATACAGGAAGATGATGTGAAATATGAAAATAAACGCCGTGCACATGATGGACAGCCCTACCTGCAGCCTTTATACACAACTAAGGATGCATTGAATGCGGTAGATTATTTTGTGGAAGTTGATTATGCAAAATGGTTTACTATTGATGAGCATGTGGAAGTGATGTTCCGGGATGCAGGGCATATCATCGGGAGTGCATCGGTACATCTGAAAGTAAAAGAGAATGGAAAAGAAACCCGTATCAGTTTCAGCGGAGATGTAGGCCGCTACAGGGATGTAATACTCCGTTCACCTGCTGAGTTTGAACAGGCTGATTATATTTTGCTGGAATCAACTTACGGAAACAGCCTGCATGATAATGCAACTACAACTCCAGATCAGATATTGAAATGGGTTGAAAAAGCCTGTGTTCAAAAGAAAGGCAAACTGATTATTGCTGCATTCAGCGTGGGCCGTACCCAGGAAATATTATATGCACTCAATCAACTTGAACTGGAAAGAAGATTACCTGCAGTTCAATATTTTGTTGACAGTCCGTTGAGTGTAAAAGCTACAGAGATTATCAAAAGCTATCCTGAATACTTTAATAAAACAATTCAGAAAATTCTGGAAGTTGATAATGATCCATTTGGTTTTGAGGGTTTAAAATTCATTAAATCAGTTGATGAATCAAAACGACTGAATTACACAGATGGTCCTTATGTAATTATTTCGGCCAGTGGTATGGGTGATGCAGGCAGGGTTAAACATCATATCAGCAATAATATTGAAAACAGCCGCAACACTATTTTGTTCAGTGGCTATTGTGAACCACATTCGCTTGGGGGCCGCTTACTTAAAGGAAATAAGCAAGTCGGTATTTTTGGAACAGAACATGAAGTGAACGCTGAAATTGGTTCTATCCGGAGTATGAGCGCTCATGGCGATTATGATGATCTTTGTCAATGGCTGGCCTGCCAGGATCCCAAGCAGGTAAAACGATTGTTTCTTGTACATGGTGAATATGATGTACAATTAGATTTTAAACAACGTCTTATTCGTAAAGGGTTTGCTGATGTTGAGATACCAGAGATGCACTATGAGATAGGTTTGGAATAGTTTTTGAACTATAACGTAACTATGAAAAGCAGCGTTGGTTTTTTAAAAGCTGTCAGTCTTAGCTTGTCGAAGACGGTATATTCTCTACAACCCACCTTCTACAGCCTCAGACTGACATTTCAATTTAATAGAAACTGTATCCAAATCCCGGATGGAATAAATTATAATAGAAGAAATAATGAAGAAGTTTAAAAAGTTTTTGAAAATATTTGTCATCAGTCTTGTAGTATTAATAGGGTTGCTTTTTGCATCAACTTATATTTTCAGAGGAAAGATTGTTTCGATGGTAAAATCGGAGATCAACAAAAATATAAATGCCAGAGTTGATTTTAAAGAAGTGGATATTTCTTTCTTCCGTAATTTTCCGAAAGTGAGTATAGGCCTGGATGAACTGCAGGTTGTTGGCGCTGATTATTTTGCAGCAGATACTTTGCTGTATGCAAAAAGGCTGGATGCCGCCGTTGATATCATGAGCTTTTTCCGTGGGAAAAACATGAATATCTACAATGTGTTTTTGGTGTCACCACGTATTAATGCCATTGTCAGCATAGAAGGATTTGCAAACTGGGATATTGTGAAGACGGATGAAAGCAAACCAGAAGTTACCACCGCAGCCAAACCCTTCAATCTGCAACTTGAAAAATATGGCATTGAGAACGGCTACGTAAAATATACTGATGCAGAAAGTGACATGAGCGCCGTAGTTGAAAATCTTAATCACAGCGGCAGTGGCGATTTTACATCCGATCTGTTTACGCTTAAAACCAATACCAGTGCCGATGCGGTAACATTTACTTACGGGCTGATTCCTTATTTATCAAAAGTAAAAACCGTTGTAACCACCGATATTAAAGTAGATAATAAAAACAGTGTGTACAGTTTTGATGGATTGGATGCGTTGTTAAACGATCTGATGATAAACGGAAATGGAAATATAAAAAGCCTGGCCAATGGTTATGGTATGGACATTAATTTTAAATCTGCTTCAACCGATTTTAAAAATATACTGTCGCTGATACCGGCTGTTTATAAGACAGACTTTGATAAAGTAACTGCAAACGGCACAGCAAAATTTGAGGGGTTTGTGAAAGGTGTTTACAGCGAAACTACCATGCCGGGCTATCATATAGCGATGAATGTAAAAGACGGTTCGTTTAAATACACCGATCTTCCGAAAGCCGTACAACAGATTAATTTTAATGCCGTAGTTGATAATCCCGACGGACAAACAGACAATTTAGTTGTTGATGTTACCAACGGGCATCTGGCTATTGATAACGAACCTTTTGATTTCAGGTTGCTGGTTAAAAAACCAATCAGCAATATGTTTATAGATGCTGCTGCAAAAGGAAAACTTGACCTGGGGCAGGTTTCCAGCTTTGTAAAATTGGATAAAGGAACAAGTATTGCCGGATTGATGAATGCTGATGTAAATATTAAAGGCAATGTAAAAGAGATAGAAAATCAACAATTCAATAATTTTTATGCTGCTGGTACCATTGATATAAATAATTTCAATTACACATCACCCGATTATCCAACCGGTGTTAAGATCAACAAAGTAAATACTGTTTTTACACCAACAAAAATTGATGTATCGAACCTGAACGGCCAGTACATGAAATCGAATTTTAATGGCGGCGGCCAAATCAATAACCTGTTGAGTTATCTCTTAAGCGGAAAGCCTTTGAGCGCTGACTTAACTGTTAATGCTGATAAGATAAACCTCAACGACTGGATGGGGGTGTCATCAGATACAACTGCCACAGGCTCTGCAGCAGCGCCTTTTGTTGTGCCGGCAAATCTTGATATCAATTTTAACACAAAGATTGATGACCTGCAGTACGATAATATCAAAATTCAGAACTTAACAGGTAATCTCAAAGTGGAAGACGAAACAGTAAAACTGAATAATGTAAATGGTAATGCACTGGATGGTACTATGAAGATAAACGGTTCTTACTCTACCAAAGAAAGTAAAACAAAACCTGCTATAGCGATGAGTTACGATGTAAGCCAGGTAGACATTCAAAAAACATTTTACGCTTTTAATACCGCACAAAAACTGATGCCGATCGGTAAATTTCTTGCAGGTAAACTTACCTCTGTTTTATCGGCCAACGGCAGACTGGGCGATAATATGAGTATAGACATGACTACGATCTCGGGTAATGGAAATTTATTCTTGATTGAAGGTTTGCTTAGCAAATTCGCCCCGTTGGATAAAATTGCATCCACACTGAATGTAAAAGAACTTCAACAGATTTCGATGAAAGATGTGAAAGCATTTTTTGAATTTTCGAACGGGAAGATGCTGATTAAACCTTTTACCGTTAAAATAAAGGACATTGAAATGGAGATCGGCGGTTTACAGGGTATAGGATTTGATGAAGGGATTAATTATGCGATAAACCTTAAACTGCCAAGAGCCTTGATTGGTACACAGGGAAATCAACTGATCAATAATCTGGCATCGGCAGTAAGTGCGAAAGGTATTCCGGTTAACATTGGCGAAACGGTTAACCTGAAACTGGCCATGGGCGGCACTATTAAAAATCCTTCTATAAAAGTTGATCTGAAACAGAGTGGCGAAAGCCTGGCCGATCAGATGAAAGAACAGGTAAAAGATTTTGCACAGGCAAAAATTGACAGTGCTAAAAATGCAGCAAAGGATACGCTGGCTTCCATTAAAAAACAACTGGCAGAATCAGCTAAAGAAGAATTACGTAAAAGATTACTGGGGATAAAAGATACAACTGCTGTTACTGACAGTACAGCACCTGTAAAAAAACCTGAGGAAAAAACAAAAGAGTCGGTTAAGGGGTTGCTGGATAATTTATTAAAGAAGAAGAAAAAAGATACAACAAACAGTCAGTAATTTATTCAACCACTTTCTGTATATAATTTGAATTCATAATTCCCAATGCCCCCATATATTTTAACTGAAAAGTTACCAGGTCGCCCACTTTGTAATTTTTTTTATTCCTGTCCAGATCCAGCACCAGCATATCGGAACTGGCTTCAATTACTTTAACGCTGTCATCTTCGGGAATTAAAAATTGAGGATTACATTCCAGCAATCCAATATCAATTATGGCACGGTAAGATTTTTTGCCGATATCTTCTTCATCAAAAGTTGTCAATTTACCCGAAGGATTTTCCATTTGCTCGCCTGTAGGTGTCATGGGTTTTTCATACAATTCTATAATCTCGGTATATAAACGGAAAACATCTGAACGTAAACCTTTGATCAAACCATCAGTAAAAATGTCTTTTCCAAAATAAAGAGCTTCGCCAATACGAAAATGATTCACCGATTTTGGAATCTGGTGTTTGATAAGCATCGGTACGGCAACTGTTGTTCCGCCCGATACCCAGGGGATTTTTTTGTTGAATTTAACTTCAATCAGTTGCTTGTATAATGAGAGCTGCACCATTTTATCCTGCGATGGCATGATACCGTTGAGGCAATTGAGGTTGGTACCGATACCTACAATATTGATATTTGGCAGTTTGAAAACCTGTCCGTAAAAATCCAGCAGATCCTCACCCATCACGCCTTCCCGAAGGTCGCCCATTTCTACCATGATGATGATCTTGTGTTTTTTCTTTTGTTTTACGGCTTCGTCGCTCAGCATTTTAATAACGGAAAAGTCGGTGTTAAAACTTACATCAGCATATTTTATAAGTTTAGGGATGCTTCTTTTGGGTGGAGGTTTTATATACACCGTTTGTACATCCGGTGCAATTTCTTTTATCGCTTTTAAATTGCTGATTCGGGTATCATGCATTTGTGTAACACCTATTGTTGCCAGTTCTTGTATAAAAGTTTCATTGCCACAGAGTACTTTGGTAACCACACCCCACTCTTTATTATTTTTTTTAAATAATTTATCGAGGAATAGGAAATTATGTTTTAACCTGTCTTTATATAATTTTAAAAAAGCCATATTATTTTTTAATCAACAATTATTCTTGGAATATCCTGTGGCAAACGGGTCAGCATTTCGTAATTCAGCATATTACTCATTTCGCTGAAAGAAAAAACACTTACTGTTTTATTTTTTTGTGTGCCGATGAGCACTACTTCGTCACCCTTTTTTACATTTTCAATATGTGATATATCAACCGTAATAGCGTTCATGTTTACAACTCCTGCAATCGGAGCTTCAGCACCATGTATTAAAACTTTTCCGGTATTGCTCAGGTTGCGGCTGTAACCATGCGAATAGCCAACAGGAATGATTGCCACCGTCATGTCTTGATGCGCCAGGTACGTTGTGCCGTAGCCTATAAAATTCCCTTTCTTCACTTTTTTAACATTCATTACTTTACTTTTCCAACTGATGATTCTTTTGACGTGTTTATTGTTCCTTTCTTTTTCTCCGGTAAATCTAACATAGGTTTCTGCATTTGGCCAAAAACCATATTGCATGATGCCAACACGAACCATATTGGAAACTGTCTCAGGGTAATTCATCACTGCTGCAGAGCAGGCCAGGTGCTGGTAAACAGGTTTCATTCCTGTTCTTCCAACAGTAAGCATCGATTTATAAAAACTACCAATCTGTTGCGACACCCTGAAGTTGTTAGCCATACTCTCTGCTCCTGCAAAATGAGTGCAGGCACCTCTCAGGTCAAACTGATCAGCATGTTTGGTTATTAATTCACCAGCAGTAATAATTATTTTTTCATCAAGACCGGTGCGATTCATACCAGTTTCCAGATCAATATGAATCTTTGCTTTCTTTTTTAATTTTTTTGCATATTTCAATGCTGTTTCCAAACGCTGCATATCAAAGATGCAAAATTCAATGCCTTCGTTAATGGCCCATTCCACCGCCTCATTTTCTACGAAACCGATGATATAAATTTCTGGACGCTTTTTAATATTTTGTACAATTTTGTATGCTTCATCTGCGGAATAAACTGCAAAATAATCTACGCCACAGTCCATTGAAAGTTTTACAAACTCAACCAAGCCGTGCCCGTAAGCATTGCCCTTTACCACGCTGCAGTATTTTGCATGGGGACCAATGCGCTGCCTTAAAAACTTCAGATTGGTTTGTAAAGCCGATTTGCTGATTTCTATGTAGGATGATTCAAACATTATTTATTCAATAAAATTTTAGTGATGCTATGAAAAATATTCAGACCTGTTGCAGTGATAGCGTCAGGAAAATCATAATCGGGATTATGTAATGCAGGCTGGGTTTTCCCGGCACCCAGGCCAAACATGCAACCTTTATATTTTGAGGTAAAATAACCAAAATCTTCGGCCCACTTAAATGGAACAGCTTTTTCTTCTGTTGTAAATCCGTTTTGTTTTGCTGCTTCTCTTACCACATCGTTTGCTTCCTTGTTATTATTATTGGCAAAGAAGGTTTGTGTAAACTCATGTTCAAGCTGCAAATTAAATTTTTGTGCAATGTTTTTTGATTGATCAACCAATGTTGTTTCAAGTGTTCTTAATCTTTCATTATCCCAGCAGCGTAACGTATAATGCAATTCGGCTTCTCCTGCTGAAATGCCATAAGCAGTTGTACCCATATTAATATATACCGGCGTTACCAGTTGAAAATTTTCATCTTCGGGAATATTATGATTCAACCCATCGGCTATTGTAATTATTTCACTGATTGCTTTAGCAGGATTAAAACCAAATTCCGGTTCGGCAGCATGTGCTGTTTTTCCTTTTAGTTTGATAATGATACTGTTTACTGCTGCAGAAAACAATCCATCTTTAACTACAATATTTCCTGCTTCATAGCCGGGCAGATTATGCAAAGCAAAAACATAGTCAGGCTTAATGTTGAATTGCGGATCATTAACAACCCTTGCTGCACCCTCGCCGGTTTCTTCTGCAGGCTGAAATAATAAATACACTTTTCCTGTTTCCGGTTTTTGTTCCGAAAGTTTTTCTGCCAGTCCACACAAAATAGTTGTATGACCATCATGTCCGCATTTATGGGATACGCCTTCATGCACCGACCTGTGTGAAAAATCATTTACTTCTTTAATGGGCAGTGCATCCATATCAGCCCTGAAAAGGAGTACATGTCCAGGATTTGCTGAATCGAACAAAACTAATATCCCTTCACCGCCAATTTCATTTATCAACTGATCAGGATTCAACTTTTTTAAAAAGCCATAGATATAAGCAGCAGTTTTTTTCTCATCACCCGAAACTTCGGGATAAGTGTGCAGCAGTTGCCGCAGGTGAATAAGATGTTGTGCTGTTGTCTCCATGTTGTTATCGTTGCAAACGCATTTCTAAATATTTATTGGTAAAGCCGAGTTTTTCGTACAAAAATTTTGCAGGATTATCCGGCTCAACATGCAATGCAATGCTTCCGGTTGCCCGTTCCATTGTTTTTTGCATCAGGCTTTTGCCCAGGCCTTTTCCACGATGATCTTTATCAACAGCGATGTATACCAAAATGTTTTCAGGAATATAGCCATTCATACCTGTTTCATTAACTACAACTGCTCCGCCAATCTTTCCAGCTTCATGTGCTACAACAACAAACCCGCCACGCTCAGGATTAAAAACATAATCCAGGCATTTTAATATCAGATCTTTTTTGTCACCAAACTGATCAAGGTGTTGAAATAAAAATGAAGCGATTTCGTCATTACTGAAGATATGCGGCTTGCTGCTTTGCTGATCTATAATTATTGTTTCCATTATACTGCTTTTAAAGTTGTTTGTTTTTGTGGCAGTAAATAACTTCCTGCTACAAATAAAATAAATGAAGTTGAAATACCAAACAGGTTGGCATCCAAACCAAAAGGTAATTCTTTAATGGCGATACTTAAAATTACGGTTGTTAATCCGCCGCCGATCATCGCCAGTATGGCGGCATTTGAATTTGTTTTTTTGAAGAACAATACGGCCACCAGCGGGACAAATAATCCCGAGACCATGAATGCGTATGAATACAGCATCAGCTCAAGCACATTACCCATCATGGATGCCAGTATTATGGCCATAATACCCAGTATTAATGTAAACAACTGACTCAGGCGTAAAGTTCTTTTACTATCGTGATCAATATGAAAAAAATGACTGAGGATATCGGTTATGATATTACCAGATGCTGCCATCAGGCAGCTATCTGCGGTTGATAAGATTGCAGAAAAATAAACTGCCATCATCACACCCATTAAACCAATTGGTAAAATAGTTCGTAATAAAAGTGGTAATCCCATTTCGGGATCCATACTTCCGGCAGTTGCAAAACCAAGTCCTGCAAACATGCCCTGCTCTGCCGCAACCCTTGCAAACAAACCAAGGGCTACACCCATGAATGCCATAACAGGCCATTCAAATAAACCGGCGATGAACCAGGCTTTTTTTGCTTCCTTCTCATCACGGCTTGCATATATGCGTTGGTACAATGTCATTCCAACAAACCAGATGGGGATTATTGTTATACCCCAGTTCACCAGTGTTTGCCAGGTGATATTTGTGAGCGAAAGAAAATCTTTACTCAATGTTGCATTAATTGCATCCATCCCGCCAATAGCATTGTATGCAAGCGGAATTCCCAATAAACATAGTCCACCAATCAACACAATCCATTGAATGGTATCGGTATAAATCACTGCATTCATTCCGCCCAGTACTGTATATCCAACAGTGATGATACCCATTACAATTAATGCTGTCGTCATATCAAGCGAAACAAAAGATGCAGAAGCCAGTTTTGCTCCGGCAAGAATTTGCGAACTGGTAAAACCGAGATAACCGATTGCAGAAATTATTCCTGCAACCAATGCAACCCGTTTATTAAAAAAATGGCCGAACACCTGGGGAAATGTAAATAGCTTGATATCTTTTCCCAGCGGATGAATTTTTGGAATCAGAATCACCGCACTCAACCATGCACCAATCAGTCCGGTGAACAGCATCCATGATCCTGAAAGTCCCATGATAAAACCCAATCCGCCGAGACCGATTGAAAAACCTCCGCCTACATCTGTAGCCACAACAGAAAGACCGATATGCCAGCGGGTCATTTTTCTTCCGCTTACAAAATAATCTTCGGCATTTTTATTTTTCCGCAGAAAATAAAAACCGATGACCAGCAGAACCAGCATGTAAGCAATAAATATCACGGCATCAATCCAGTGCATGATCAATATTTATTTGATGAAAAAATAAGATAATAAACCGCTAAGGGCAAGACAGGCGTATTTGCCTGAGAAGCGGCAAAGTTACAAAAAACGAAGGCGGTAGAAAAGTTATGCGGATTAAAATTTAATTAAAATAAAAACTGATCGGCTAAAAGCTTCTGCTGTATGGTGTTTCATCGAATGGTAATATGGCTGTTCAGTGACGGTTCTATCCAAATCTGTTAATCCTGAACGCATCAATCGGAATACTCAATTCATCCTGGTGAATAATTTCCTTAACTAATTTTCCGGTACCGGTTGTTAATGAAAGGCCTAGCATGGCATGACCTCCTGCAAAAACCACATTGTTTATTGAAGGATGTCTTCCTATAAAAGGTAATCCATCTGGTGTAACCGGACGCAGACCACTCCATATTTTATCTTCAGGAGGAAAATCAATTTTTAATCCGGGATAATAATCTTTTGCAGAATCAAAAATACCGTGCATGCGTTTAACAAGAATTTTATCGTTGATACCGCTCAGTTCCATAGTGCCGCCAATGCGGAGCTGATGACCCCAGGGAGAGATGGCACATCGTCTGTCGACAAGTATTGCAGGGTATAGTAAATTTTTCTCCACGTGTTGATAGGTATGACTATAGCCTTTGCCGGGCTGTAATAATAATTTAATGCCCATCATCTTTGCAAGCTCAGGCATCCAGGATCCGGTGGAAACCAGTATTTCATCTGAATCAAATTTTCCCTGGTCGGTTATGATCGCAGTAATTTTATTGTTTGATTTTTCAAATCCGGTGACAATTGTGTTCAGTTGAAATTTAACTCCATTATTTTGCAGGTAGGTATATAAAGCTGTCATCAGCTTAGCGGGGTTAAAATGACAATCATCTTTAAACAACACCGCACCGGCAACATTTACTTCCACATTGGGCTCCAGAGCCTGCACGCCTGCCCTGTCAAGCCGCTCCACTTTTAACCCAAACATTTCGCCAGCATCGGCTATCACAAATTCATGATCGAGTGTTTTTTGTTTTTTACACATCATCAGGCAACCCTTTTCCTGCATTTCAAAAACGTTGCCTACGTCATCTCTTAATGTTTCTATCAGCCTGCGGCTTAGTTGTAATATCTCATGCAGGGGCTGAGAATTCTGATTTACTTTTTTATGTGTAGCGCTTTTCCAGAAATGATATCCCCATTGAATCAGGTCAAGATTTAACCTGGGCTTAATATAAAAAGGAGAAGTGGAGCTAAGCATCCATTTTAATCCCTGAGAAATAATTCCGGGATTGGCCAATGGAATAAAATGGCTGGGTGAAATAAATCCCATGTTGCCGAAAGAGCATCCATCAGAAATGTCGCCACGTTCAATAATCGTTACTTCGTAACCTTCTTTTTGTAAAAAATATGCACTGCATAAACCTATTACGCCGCCGCCAATGATGGATACTTTCATTTCTCGTTTGTTGATTTATAAACCGGAGGGCAATTTAATGTTTTAATTGATTGGTAATGATTTTCTATCAACCAAATCTTTCAACATTAAAAGCGGAGACAGGCATGCTGAGTTTTTCCTGTTGAATAATTTCTTTCACCAGCAATCCGGTTCCTGTTGCCAGTGATAGTCCCAGCATGGCGTGGCCGCCGGCAATAACCAGGTTTTTATATTTTGAATGGCGGCCGATATAAGGAAGCCCATCGGGGCTAAGTGGTCTGAGTCCGCTCCAGGCCTGTTGTTGCTCCGGATAGGGAAGTTTCAGGTCGGGATAATATTTTTTTACGGAATCCACAATAGCTTTTACCCTTTTAGGCATCATGGGTGAACTTGGGGTATTTATTTCCATGGTACCTGCCAGCCGCAGATCGTTACCAACCGGTGTTGTTACAACTCTGTGGTCAACGAGTATTGCCGGGTATTGTAAATTGGGTTGATAATCTGGATAAGTGATGCTATAACCTTTGCCAGCCTGCATCAAAATATGTATACCCAATTTTTTTGAAACGGGAGGGAGCCAGGCACCGTTTGCCAGGATAAATTCATTGGCAACAATTTTTTCTTTATCCGTGATGACTGCAGTGATCTGTTTACCCGAAGTTTCAAAATCAATCACGGTTTTTTCTGCAATTATTTTTACGCCTTTTTTGGTAAGGTGTTTTTTTAAAGCAGTTGTAAATAAACCCGGATGCATATGAGCATCTTCTTTATACAAAATTCCTCCAAGCACATCAATGGTTGTGGAAGACTCCAGTTCCTGAACCTGCAGATCAGTTAATATTAATGGATGCATACCCATTTTTTCAGCCTGCTTCGCCAGCTCCTTTTCATGTTTTTCACTTTCGGCTGTTTTATAAACGATGAGAATACCTTTCTCAATCATAAAAAAACTATTACCCAACTCATGCATTATGTCTTCAAATAAATTTCTACTCAACATCAGTAGCTGATGTAAATGCGGAATATTTTCCTGCATGGTTCTTAAACCTGACTTGCGCCAGAAATTAAACCCCCATCGGATCAGGTCCATCTCCAGTCTTGGTTTTATGTAAAACGGACTTGATGAATTCAGCATCCACCGCATACCCTGTGCAACAATGCCCGGCGATGCCAGCGGAACAAAATGTGATGGAACAATGTGCCCGGCATTGCCATAGGAAGCGCCGTCAGTCATATCGGTGTTATCGATAACAACAATATCATGTCCTTCTTTCTGTAAGTAATAAGCACAACTTAATCCAATAATCCCTCCTCCAATAATTGCTACGCTCATTTTTTACTTGTAATTTTTCTAACTAGAAATCTGTGATAACCGGTAGAATCCGTGTCATCCATGTTCCAACCTACAGCACCTGAAACCCAAAAGCATACGGATCATCTTCATCATCAATCGTAATCGTATTATATCCGTAAACTCTTGCCCAACCTTCAATACTTGGACGTATTGCCGGTTTAACTGCAACCAATAATTCTTCTTCTATCCTTCCAGTGAATTTACTACCTATGATACTCTCATGAATAAATTCGTCGCCTTTCTTCAGCAATCCTTTTGCATACCATTGTGCCATACGGGCCGAAGTGCCCGTGCCGCAAGGACTGCGGTCAATGGCTTTATCGCCGTAAAAAACAGCGTTTCGTGCAGTTGAAGATTTATCCAAAACAGCACCTGTCCATAAAATATGACTGCATCCTTTTATCGTTTCATTTTCGGGATGAACAAATCCGTATTTATCATTAATATTTTTCCGGAGTTCTCTCGACCAGCTTATTAATTTATCAGCAGTATACTTTTCAAGTCCTTTAAAATTTTTCTGCACATCCACAATGGCATAAAAATTTCCACCATAAGAAACATCAACAACAATTTCTCCCAGTTCTGGACAAGTAACGGTTAATTCTGTTTCGGCTAAAAAAGAAGGCACATTGGTTAGTTTAACTGATTTTACTTTACCCGCCTCCTCTGTGTAAGAAATCAAGACCAGGCCTGCGGGTGCTTCCATCCTCACTACACCCGGGGTTTTCGGTTTTATCAATCCTTCTTCTATCGCAATGGTGATGGTGCCAATGGTGCCATGGCCACACATAGGAAGGCAGCCGCTGGTTTCTATAAATAATACAGCAACATCATTTTCCGGATCATGCGGAGGATATAAGATACTGCCGCTCATCATGTCATGTCCACGGGGTTCAAACATTAAACCTTTGCGTATCCAGTCATATTCCTTTAAAAAATGCTGACGCTTTTCACTCATGTTGTTGCCTATGAGTTCTGGCCCTCCTTCCTTTACCAGGCGTACAGGATTGCCGCAGGTGTGGGCATCAATACAAATAAATGATTTCTTCAAAGTTGTTTGTCTGTTTGCTCTGCAACTTAATTAAAACTTTGCTTGTTTCGTTGAAGAACAAGGAAAGTTTTTACTTTATAAATTCACCAACTCTTTAAAAGCAAATAGAAAAGACCACTACTAAAAAATAGCAGTGGTCTTATTAATAGTTCTCAGGGTTTATTTTTTCTTAATCTTAGTAGATTCTTTGAAAACTCTTTTTTCTGCACTTATGCCATAGACAGGGCAGTAGTAATCAAGCGCATCCAAAGCTTCATTGTAGCTTAGCCAGTAGTCGGTTACCGTACCGGTAAACACAAATCTTCCGGAATAGTTATACATATCTTTTGTACCTAGACTGCTGAAATTACCATAAACAAGATCGCCTTCGTAGGGTTTATAGCCGGCATAGGAACGAATAATATTGTATCCGTTATACGTCTCTACAACATAATAACTACAATACGGATCGCTGTAAACTATTTCTCCCTCTTCTTTGGTCAGCCAGTAATTTTCATTGTTACCAACTGCGATGTCTTCTTTTACACAACTGCTTAATAAAATCATTGCAAGGAATAAGCTTGCGGAAAGTGTAAATATTTTTTTCATGATGTTTGGGTTTAAAATTTGAAAAAATGTTTTGTTATTTAAATTGGTAATAAAACTGTGCCAGAAATCTGGGAGTTCGATTTTGTTTTTGTTAAAATGAATGTATCGTGAATTTTCGTTTTATGAAGGTTTAATCTGAGGATTCATCTTGTGGTTTTTTTAACATTGATTTAGTTGATTCAAAGTGGCGGGATATAGGTGTTTGTGGGAACATATTGATTTTCGGGCGTGGAAGTGTTTTGCGGGATTTAAAAATTTTCGTAGCCTTAATTTGCATTTCATTGTTTAATTTCATGTAATGGAACAGTATGGAAAGATTTTATTGTTTGCTATGCCTGCGTTTCTGGTATTGGTGCTATTAGAAAAATGGTATGGCTGGAGCAGAGGAAAAGATACAGTGCGTAATATGGATATGATCAGCAGTCTCAGCTCGGGTGTTACAAACGTAACTAAAGATGTACTGGGGTTGAGCGTGGCTGTACTGGGTTATAGCTGGTTAGTAGATAAGATTGCAGTAACACATATTGAATCTACCTGGCTCACTTTTTTAGTTGCATTTATTGTCCTGGATTTTGCCGGTTACTGGGTACATCGTATTGATCATAAAATAAATTTTTTCTGGAATGCTCATATTGTTCATCACAGCAGCGAGGAATTTAACCTGGCCTGTGCATTAAGACAAAGCATTTCAACTTTTGTAAAACTATTTTCTTTTTTACTGATACCGGCAGCTTTGCTGGGTGTGCCAGCAATTGTTATTGCAACAATAGCACCCATTCATTTGTTTGCGCAGTTCTGGTATCATACACAGCATATTGGCAAGATGGGGTTCCTCGAAAAAATAATTGTTACCCCATCGCATCACCGGGTACATCATGCCATCAATAAAGAATATCTTGATAAGAATCTGGGGCAGATATTTATTTTCTGGGATAAACTGTTTGGTACTTTCCAGGAAGAATTGCCCGATGTGCCGCCGGTGTACGGGATCACCCGTCCTGTAAGAACATGGAATCCCATCAAAATAAATTTCCAGCACTTGTGGCTGTTGATAAAAGATGCCTGGCGGGCAAAAAATATAAAAGACAAATTCCGTATTTGGTTTATGCCCACCGGCTGGCGGCCTGCCGATGTGGAAGAAAAATACCCGGTGTTTAAAATTGAAAATGTGTACAGCTTTGAAAAGTATGATACCAAAAGCTCTGTGTTTTTATCAACCTGGACATGGATACAGCTTATCATGCTCTTATTATTTGTAAGTTATTTCTTTGGAAATATTGCAAAGATCGGCAGTCCGAATATGTTTATTTATGGCGGCTTTGTATTTATATATGTATATGCTTATAGCGAACTGATGGATGGAAATAAAATGGCCATCTTTTGGGAATCTTTAAAAGCGACCATCGGAATCGGTACCATTTTTTATCTGGGCGATTGGTTTGGGGCCAATACAATCTTACCATGGATAAGTAATGTGCTGATCGCTTATTTTGTAATTTCTGTTGGCGTTACCGGCTGGCTTGCTTTTTCAACTGAAAAAGAAAACCAGCAAGTGCCGGTCTCCGTTTAAATTTTTTCTTTAGATAATTCATCATTCACCGTCCGCCATATACCCAGCGGATTTTCATTCTTTAATTCATCAGGCAATAAATCATTGCTCCAGTTCTGAAAAGCAATAGGTCTGGCAAAACGCCGGATGCCATCAGCGCCAACGGCGCCAAATCTGGAATCTGTTGAAGCTGGAAATGGCCCGCCATGATGCTGACTTAAACAAACTTCCACGCCGGTTGGTACGCCATTCAGAATAAATCTTCCGCAAATATTTTTTACAGATTCAACTAACTCATCATTTTGCTTTATTTCATTATCAGTAGCCATTAAAGTAGCAGTTAATTGTCCTTCCAGATTTTTAGCAACAGCAATCATTTCGTTCATATCCTTACAACGGATAATAATAGAGTAAGGCCCAAACACTTCCTGGTGTAAAACAGGGTTGTTTAAAAATGCCTGTCCGGTTGCAGTTGCAATAGTAGGCAATCCTTCATTTTCTTTTACATCAGTTTCACTTTCGGCAACCAAATGCACATCGTCTTGTAATAACGCATTGCCTTTATTTTTTTTGTATGCTGATACGATACCGGAATGTAACATGGGCGCAGGATCAGTTTTTTGAATGGCTTTGCCCAGATCATGAACAAAAGTTTTCAATGCCTCGCTTTCTATACCTATGATCAATCCGGGGTTGGTGCAAAACTGCCCAACACCTAAAGTGATAGAACCTGCATATTGCTGTGCAATCTCAGCAGCAGATGTATTTAGTTTTTCAGGCATCAGGAAAACCGGGTTGATGCTTCCCATTTCTGAAAAAACAGGAATGGGCTCCTTGCGCTGATTGCCCCAATCAAATAATTGCCTTCCGCCTAAATAAGAACCGGTGAAGCCAACAGCTTTGGTTTGAGGATGCTGCACCAAAGTTTTACCCACTTCAAAACTTGCACCATGAATATGTGTAAAAATTCCTTTGGGCATTTTTGTTTTTTCTGCAGCAATCAAAATCGCTTTCGCCACCATCTCCGAAGTATCGGCATGTGCCGGATGTGCTTTTACAATTACCGGGCAACCGGCAGCAAATGCACAGGCCGTATCGCCGCCTGCAGTTGAATACGCAAACGGGAAATTACTTGCACCAAAAACTACCACGGGTCCAAGCGGCACCAACATTTTTCTGATGTCGGGTTTTGGTGGTGTCTTATCTGGAATGGCTGTATCAATTCTTGCATCCAGCCAGGTTCCTGTTGAGCAGGCATCGGCATAACTGTTCAGTTGAAAAATGGTTCTTGCTCTTTCGCCTCTCATTCTGGCTTCGGGTAAATTGGTTTCCCTCATGGCAGTTTGTATCAATGCATCGCCGCTGTTGTCGAGTTCAACAGCAATGGCTTTCATAAAAGAAGCCCTTTGCTTTAGAGAAAATTTTCTATAGATATGAAATGCATTCCATGCATCCTGCATCACTTCATTTATTTCTTCGTTACTGAAATCTTTATAATTCATAGTAAACTGTTTGCTTCAAATAAATTCTTAATTCTTCATTTTTAATTCAAAACGGGCCTTGTTGCAATCCCATCATCAATGATCTTCAAAATTTCTGCTCTTTCTTTTCCTTCCAATATTAATCTTGGTGCTCTTACATTTTCTGATCCTAAGCCAACCTGTGTTTCGGCCAGTTTAATATATTGCACCAGTTTTGGGTGAATGTCCAGTTCCAGTAAAGGCATGAACCAACGATAAATTTTTGCAGCTTCTTCTATCTTACCGGCTTTTACCAAATTATAAATGGTGATGGTCTCTTTTGGAAATGCACAAACCAATCCGGCTACCCATCCATCGGCACCCAAACACAATTCTTCCATAGCCAATGTATCAACGCCACATAAAATTTTTATCCGGTTACCAAAACGATTTTTCATTCTAGTAACATTGGTTACATCTCTGGTACTTTCTTTTACTGCTTCAATATTTTTGCAGGCAATCAGTTCGGCAAACATATCCAGGGTTACTTCGTTTTTATAATCAACCGGGTTGTTGTAAATCATGATAGGTAATTCAGTTGCATCTGCTACGGTTTTAAACCACTGCACAGTTTCCCGGTGATCACTTTTGTAACGCATCGGTGGTAACATCATCAAACCTTTGGCACCCCAAGCTTTTGCATATTCAGCTTGCTGCAAAGCATCTTTAGTACTTCCTTCTGCAATATTCAATACAACAGGAACTTTGCCTGCACATTTCTCAACAGCAAATTTTACCAGTTCTTCTTTTTCGTAAGTAGTTAATACACTGGCTTCGCCAAGTGTGCCGCCTAAAACAATGCCATTAACTCCGGCATTCAGTTGTGCATTTAAATTTTTCTCAAATAAAGGGAGATCTAATTTATCGTCTGCTGAAAACTTTGTTGTAAGTGCAGGAAAAACACCTGTCCAGTTGATGCTCATAAAATAAGTTTTTCCTAAAGATAAATCATTGAATTTTAACAATACGTTTTAAACAATATTATCAATTCAGTTTTCTTTTTTTTCTGTTTTTTTCTTTTGCTAAACTTTCACAATTCCGGTAACAATATGAGCATAGTTGTTGCGTATATAAGTTATGGAACACAACGTACTGTGTAACGCTTATATATTTATTATTCCGCACTACACAGCCTGGCGGCATAAAACAATTTAAATTAAACCACTATGGCAAACAGATCAATCAAGAGGGTTACAGCCATTTTAGCTGTAGTAATATTTGCCGGTTGTGCCGGTAATGCCCATATCGAAAAAGACAAAAATGCTGATTTCAGCAAGTACCAGACCTATGCATGGATAGATAAGGCTGAAACAAAGGAAAACAAAAAAAACAGGAAGCATGATCTTACAGAGATTAATGTACGCAATGCGGTAAATGCCGAGCTACAGAAAAAAGGATGGAGTGAGGTAAATACAAATCCTGATGTGATCATTAACTACGAGTTACTGGTAGAAAAAAATGAGAAGGAACAGCAAGACCCTGTGTATTCTCAATCGTACACCCGGAGTTATTATAACCGGCGTACCGGAAGGGTTCATACTTTTTATTACCCATCGCAGTTTATCGGTTACGACAGCTATTCCACAACCGTTAAGGAAGGAACTGTTACCATAACTATGATTGACAGCAGAACTGATAAGGCGGTATGGCAGGGTTGGACAACCAGTGAACTGGATGGCAGGAATATCAGCAGCCGTGAAATTAATCGGAATGTAAAAACCATCTTTAAAAAATTTGATGGAGGAAAATAGAAAAACCAATTACTGGGTTTACAATTGGCAAGAGCCTTTCAGTAATGGAGGGCTCTTGTTTATTTTAGCCGATTGTATTTTTATTCTTCCCTCAGTCTTCGTCTCTGACAGGGAATGTTTAAATATTTTGTTTTAGCTGAAAAATAATGTCTAACTGAACAGAAGCACCAAAAGGTAATTGTGCAACAGCAGTTGCGGTTCTTGCATGGCGGCCGTTCTCTCCAAAAATTTCAATTAACAGATCAGAAGCGCCGTCAACAACAGCGGGTTGCCGGGTGAACTCTGGCGACGAACGTATAAATCCTGTAAGTTTTACAACACCTGCAATTAAATCCAGATCTTTTACATCCTGTTTTACGATGGCTAAAATGGTTAAGACCAGATTCCGTGCTGCTTCTTTTGCCTGTTCTTCCGAAACTGCTGTACCCACTTCTCCGGCCAGGTCGCTTACCCTTCCTGCCGCAAAAAGTAATTCACCAATTGATTTACTGCCCAGGTAATTTCCAACAGGCGGTTTTTGTTCGGGTAAGTGGAGGCCAAGTGCCTGTAACCTTTTTTCAAGTAAGCTCATTTTATTTCGGGATTTATTTAATTGATTTTTTTTTAGACTCAGGTACATTGCTGGTCAAATCCAGGCAACGGTAAAAGGCGTTTTTTCATCCGCTTATCTTGATGCAAAATTGGTTTCCAGAAATTTAAAAACCAAGTCAAAATGTTTTAAGGGTTCTGCGTGCCGGCCTTCAATAGCAACATGTTCAAAGTAATGTTTAAACTTGTTATTTTTAAGTCTTGTAATCATCTTTTCAGCCATTGCTGTTGAAGGACAAATTTCATCCTTGGTTGCAGAAACCAATAGAACCGGGCCATTAATATTTTCGACTTTTATAACGACTTTTTCTGATGCAATACTGTCTTTAAGCATTGCTTCAAATGTGCCCCGCAGATTTCGTTTCAGTAAATATGGAACGGCTTCTTCATTAACAGGCACAAATGGTAATTCCTTTTTTTGATAGGTCCATGCAGATGTAGTAAAGTGATTTGTATTGCCCGGGAAAGTAACATTACTTGCAACTATTCCAACTACACACTTAATGTCTTTGTAATAGCTTCCTAAAAGTAATGCCAGGTCTGCACCTCTTGAGCCGCCAACAATACCAATTTTTCTTTTGTTTATCTTTTTGTTTTTTATTGCTGTTTCAATAGCATAATGCACATCTTCGATAGCTATTTTTTGCAAGGTATCCGGTGTTCCTTTTGCGCCGAAGTAACCTATGGCTAAAAAAGCGTAGCCTTTCTCAATAAACTGGTCTCTGGTTTTTTTCCAGTAATTGCTTGCCCAGGCATTGCCACCTTCCGAACCGCCCAGTCCAACAATTAAAGGTTGATTTTTTCCGTTTCCGAGATATAATTTACTCTCAACATTTGGAGTTTCTAAAATTATTTGAGAAAATGTGTTGGATGAGATAACCAGAAAAAATCCAAAAATGAACTGTCTTAAATATTGCATTTTTATTAATTTAAAAAGCAAAGTTCAGGTTTATAGTGTTTATAATTTCTGACCTGTATCAAAAAATTACTTTTCGGCTCTGATTTTGCTTTTTTTTACCATCACCCAGGCTTTGACCAACAGTGAAAACGAAATGTACTTTATGAAACCTGCTTGTTTTTTTGTGCAGTATATTTTTAAATTGAAAAACTTTTTAGACTCAGATACGTCGCTGGTCACAACCCAGGCGACGGCAATGCACCTACCTGCAGCGGCAAAAAGAAATTTAAAATAATTAAGATAACTCTTTTGTACTTGAAGTGGCTTTGTCCAAAGCCAGGAAAGAACAGATAAGACCTGCCAGCCATATCAAAGACCTGACCCAGTTCATTCTTCCCCATTCAGATGCAGCTTTTTTGAGTGTTTCTGTATCGGGAATCTGTTCCGAAAGAAACATAATCTCATTTCTGGGATAAAAATAGTTAAAGGTTAAAATCATGGAGAATATATAGCAAACTAAAGCTATCCCCAGATACAATCGAATGGAAGTTGATTTTTTCCAAAATAAAATTAAAGCCAACATAATCAAAATCAGATTTGTAGGGTCAATCAGTTGAAAAAAAGTACCCGGATTGGCAACTGCAAAAAAATCTTTGGCAGCTGTTATGGAATTAGGGACGTTACTTTCCCAGTTGGCTGCATTGACTATAGAATTGTAAATATTTGTAAAAAACAATCCACTTGAAAACGCAATGGATGCATATAGAACTAACTTTTTCATATTTCGTCATCTTTATTTCTGTAAAAATATCTCTTTAAAAGAAGCAGAGATAGTAAAAAAACGACAAAATCAGATGTTGTTATAGTCAAACTGAAACTGCATATGTTCTACTGATATTTCTTTGTAAACAAGATTAGGTGTGAGTTTAGAAAACTCCTTAAAATCCTTAATTAAATGCATGTGGTCGTAATATCCTGCTTCATATGCCAAAGCTGTACGGGAAATTGTTGGCTTTGCTTCCAGCATTTTATACGCCTTATGAAATCTGGCAATTCGTGCATACATCTTGGCAGTCATCCCCAATCGTTCTTTGCATTTACGTTCAAAACTACGCAGACTCATACAAGCCATTCCAGCAATCTGGTCTATACTTGCATTATAGTTTGCCAACAAGTGTTGCAGGGCATAATCAATGGGTAACGGTTCTTTTATCTGAGCTAGTTTTCTAAGAAAGTAAGACTGTACAATATTATCCAATTCGTTTAAAGAAATAGTGTCGTGAGATCTATCTAAAAGTTCGTCAATCTCCCTGCCTATAACTTCTCTGGCACTGTAACCATTGTCAAATATTTCCGTCAATGGAATATTCAAAAAACGGTTTAGCCCTCCTGGTTGAAAAATAATTGATACGGATTTATGGCTTTCTTCTGCCACTAATTTGAAGGGGGTAATTTGTGCTCCTATCAGTGTACAAGATGTAACGGTTTTGAAATTTTTTTCTCCTGATTTTTTGGACTTGAATTGGGTATTTAGATTGATAAACATTGCCTGGTCGGGTGAGGGCATAAAATTACCCTCTATATTAACAGGAATATTGCCAAAATCAGCTTCAATAATAACGATATGCCGTATTAGCGAACGTAATGCAGGTTGAATATTGCATTGTTCTGTACGGATATTTGGCATCAGGTTGTTCATCTTTTATTGACAGGAGCAATGGTCAATTATTCTCTTTTCTTTGTTTTATTTTTGTTTTATCGGGTATTCCAAGATTGCTGCTAACATTTGTATTGGTGTCACTGTTGTTCATTTTTCATTTGATTATCAATATAGATAGGAGCAAGCCTCTTTGCGTAAATGCAATGTAATAAAAATTATAATATTTAATACCGCATAGCATTGGTAGAGTTGGGGAATATTGCTTAGTTCAATGGCTGCCGGATAGCAGTGTAAAGCGAATGAAGTGAAGCTTGCAACAGATAGCCGGAACAAAAGCTTAGAAGATCTACAACTGCCCACAGCCCCAAAACAAAAAAGCCTCTCATAAAATGAAAGGCTTTTTTAGTACCACGTACGGGATTCGAACCCGTGATTCCTCCGTGAAAGGGAGGCGTCTTAACCCCTTGACCAACGCGGCATTTCCTGTTAAAGGACGGCAAAGATAACGTCCTGTAGTTTTTCAGCCAA
>Ga0138256_10000042_pt1 | contig 160361 bp, 131 predicted proteins | sample KNB2016incub_MG_FD_105486 | JGI IMG/M metagenome (GOLD analysis project Ga0138256, IMG submission 105486) | Active sludge microbial communities from wastewater in Klosterneuburg, Austria - KNB2014incub_MG | ecosystem: Engineered > WWTP > Activated sludge > Unclassified | place: Austria...
GATGGTACACCCGGCATGATTCGAACATGCGACCCCTTGATTCGTAGTCAAGTACTCTATCCAGCTGAGCTACGGGTGCACAAAAGGCGAATTGTTAGACTACAAAGCAATCGGCGGTGTGTCAAGCCCGCAATAGACGGCTCCTCGGTCTTACTTTGCAAAATATCCCTGGCGGGTTCGCGAGATCAACTCCGGGTTTTTAACGTCGATCTTGATCGCTCTCCACTTGCCGTCGCGTTTGTCGTTGGTCGACTGGTATTCGACGGTGTAGAGAGTGCGAAGGTCGGCTGCTACCTGAGCGTAAAGACGACCCATTTCTTCGAGGCGATTAATTGTATTGAGAGTGCCGCCCGTGCGGGCAGCGACGATCGCGAGACGATCTCTCGCCGCCTTGAACATCGCGACCTGGCGCGGGGTCGGATCAGCGAGTTTGCCGGGATCCCCCGTTGGCAAAGCTAGCGGGTAGATCGTAACCCCCTGTGCATCAGAGCGGTTCAGCACTCGATTTAAGATATCGTTGGTCTCAGGCTTGATGGCGGTTGCTATTTGAGAGTCGGCGACCGGTTCCAATAGTGAACGATCCTGGTCCCGTACCGTCGTGTCGACTCCGTCGGTTAAAACGATTATCGCTTTACGCCTGCTCTTCTCTTTTTCGAGTTTATCCAGAGCAAGGTCAAGAGCCTTGTAGAGTTGAGTTTTGCCGCGGCCATTGGCTACGTTGATAGAATTTGCTATTGTTCCGCGATCGGTCGTGAAGTCGTTGCGGACATTGACCTTGTCGTAAAATTCGATCACGGCAACACGATCTTCCGGCAATAATGCGTCCACAAATCGAAAAGCTGACTGCTTAATGACCTGCCGAAATCCAAGCGTCGAGCCGCTCATGTCGAGGAGGATGACAACGCTAAAAGGAGCCGTGCTTGGCTCTAATCTTGATATTTCCTGCCGAACGCCGTCCTCAAAAAGCTCAAAATTGCCTTTGTTCAGACTCGTGATCGGACGGCCCTTCATGTCGACCACACCAACATTGAGCCGCACGAGCGACGAATCCACGCGTATCGGATCGTCATCCTGCGACCATGCGAGCGATACGCTGCACAGGATCAAAACCCAAAATACCAATAGTCTTCGAAAAGCCATAAACCAGATGTTAGCAATTTGACGCGTATTGACGAAGTCCGGTTGCATTTCGATGCCCAAACTTATCTCATAACTGGTTTCTGTTTATGGTATACTCATCATTAACCTTATGGTGTGCAAGAGAATCACCTGCCCATTATCCAGGCGGGTGTGACGAAAAGGTGTAGCTGATGTTATTTCGGCCGAATTTTTGTGCGAATTGTGGCGAGAAGATAGAGCGGCCGGAATGGTTTCCATGGACGAGCCGAAGATTTTGCGGCGTTTGCGAGATCGAGTTTAAGGGGCAAGATCTCATCCCGAAGGTCGTGGTGGTTTTTAGTCTGCTGGTTGGTATTTTTGGCATCGGATCCTATCTTAAAAGCGGATCGTCCGAATCTGACCTACAGGCGTCTAGGCAGCCAAAGAAGCTATACGAGCAACCTGCATCGATAGCTAAGATGCCGCCGAATGTTGCAGCAGCCTTACCGCCGGCTGGTCCGGCCTTTAATGGACAACCGGAACAGCGAGATTTTTCATCTACAACAGGAAATAGGCTATTGACGCCACCCAGTAAACCGAAAATCGAATCTGATGAACCTGTAAATTTTTGCGGAGCTGAAACCAAGAAGGGCACGCCTTGCTCCAGGCGCGTTAAAGGCAACACGCGATGTTACCAACATATAGGAATGCCGGCGATGGCAGTTTCCGGAAAATCTGACATAAGATCTCAAAGATAATTTCGGTACGGAATATTCATGAAAGCACTCAACCCGAACTCAATGATCCAAGGCCGTTATCTGGTCGTGCAGCCGATCGGAAAAGGTGGAATGGGCGAAGTTTACCTGGCTGTTGACCAGCGACTTGGAAGCGCAGTTGCACTGAAACGCACCTTTTTTAGCGAAGACAGCACGCTTGGATCTGCCTTTGAGAGAGAGGCAAGGATACTGGCACGGCTGCGTCATCCAGTACTTCCAAAGGTCATTGATCATTTTGCGGAGAACGGCGATCAGTTTTTGGTGATGGAGCATATCTCTGGCGACGACATTGCCAAACGGATGGAATCGGCGAATAAACCGTTTCCATTGAGTTGGGTGATGTTCTGGGCCGATCAGATGCTCGATGCTCTGGCATACCTCCATTCGCACGAACCGCCGATCGTACATCGCGACATCAAGCCGCAAAATCTTAAGCTAACGGACGACAATCACATTGTCCTGTTGGATTTTGGGCTATCAAAGGATTTTGACAGCAAGGCAAGCGGATTGAATTCGGCAAGTGTCGCGGGTTATTCACCACATTTTGCGTCCATGGAGCAGATCCGGGGCACTGGTACTGATGCTCGAAGTGACCTTTATTCTTTGGCTGCGACGCTTTATCAGATGCTGACCAACGTCATTCCACCGGATGCATTGACACGGGCAGATTCTATGCTCGGCGGTAAAGGGGACCCGATCAAGCCGTTGAACGAGCTGAATTCTGAGATCACGCCCGCGATCTCGGAAGTTATTCTGAAGGCGGTTGCTATTCGCCAGGATGAGAGGTTTGGCTCGGCTGTTGAGATGCAAAAAGCCTTGCGAAGGGCATTTAATAAGGATAAGGCTGATCTTGATGCAAAACCGGTAATGGTGGTATCTGGAGCGACGCCGCCTGCGGCTGAAAAAGCAGCGGTGAAACCCGATCCGGAACAGCATACGACGATTCGCGACACGCCCGAGCCCGAGATGGAGACCCAGATCCGTCTCGATACCCCGACTCCGCTCGACGCGACGATGCAGTTGCAATTTGGGCCGGAGCCTGCCGAGGTTAAGCAGTCTGAGCTTAAGACAGCCGTATTTTCGGCCGGGGAACTGAGCGAAGACCAAGGACCTTCGGCACAGGAAGCCGCAACAAAAGTGAAGACACAACCAGTCGTAGAGCCGCCGGCATCGGCGCCGGCCGCTGTCGCTGCTTCGGCTGCTGCTGGTAGTGGAGCAGGACAGGTTTCTCGCCATGAAGTGAAATTGCCGCCGGCAAAGCAGCCGCAATCGCCGGCAGCACAGAAATCGAAGGCGGGCTTGATCGTCGGAGTTCTGGTTGCTTTGCTATTGCTAGGCGGCGGCGGAGGCGGGGCTGCATGGTTTTTGATGAAGCGTTCAAATGCCGGCGTTACGGTTACTCCTGCTCCGACACCGGCCCCGACGCCTATTTCTACGCCGGTTGTTGCGGCGGATACGAATCCGGCGAATAATTCGAATTCGGCAGCTTTTGATACCTCAAATTCAAACGCGAGCAATGGCAATTCGACGGTTTCAACCACTTCGACGCCAGTAGGCACAAAGCCTACTCCATCGCTTTCGACTAAGGAAACGCCGGTAAAAACGACTCAGGCCCCCGCAGCTAAGGCAACGCCAAAGGCGAAGGCGAAAGACGACCGGACTACGATATTGCAGTAATTATTGGGTGACGATATGAAAAGGGAGAAATATTTCAACGCGATCCTTCGATGCTTTGTTCTTTTGCTATTTGTGGCAGTACCGCTTTCTGCTCAATCAAAAAAAGATAAGGACCAGGCCAAGAAATTTCAGGACGAAGCTGACAAGGCAATTGCCGCGAAAAATTATCGAGAGGCAGCTGATCTATATGGAAAATCCATAACTCTTGTCCCGAATAATAATTACGCCCATTACCGCAAAGGTTTTGCTCATTTCAGCCTGAAGGAAAATGATCAGGCGGTCAGCGAGTTCACTCTTGCCCTAAACCAGGGTTTCAAGGCCATCGATATCTATCGGATCAGATATTACATCTATTTTGAGCAGGGGAATTACGATGCGGCACTTTCTGACATTCAGAAAGGCCTGCAGATAGTCCCAAACGACCAGGCTTTTCTCACCGCCGTTGGCGAAATCAATTACGCGCGAAAGTCTTATCCTCAAGCATTGGAGGCATTTCAGAAAGCCTCTAAGGCAGCTCCGAACAACGGCGATCTCTATTACAATATCGCTCGGGTGAGCCTGGCCCTGAATGACTCGGCGTCGCAGGCCGAGGCGGCTGAATCTGCTTTGGCAAAAGGAACTCGATTTCCAGGTGAGGTGTTCTATCTGCTGGGCGACGCCCGTCAGAAGTTAAAGGACTCGGCAAAGGCCATCGATGCATACCAAAAAGCTCTGGGTGTTAAGCCGAATATGTATCAGGTCTATCAAAATCTGTCGGACCTTTTTAAAGCCGAGAGCAAGTTCAATGAATCGATCGACATATTGAAAAAAGGGCTTCTGCAGTTCCCGCTGGATGGCAATTTCTACACTGAATTAGGCCTCGTTTATAGCCTTGCCGGACGGTCAGCGGATGCCGTACAGGCAGCAAAATCGGCTGTGCAGATCCTGCCAAATCAGGCGGCGGGATACACGATCCTCTGCCGGGCCCATAATGAGACGAAAGAGTTTGCCCAAGCGGTCATGGCCTGCAACAGCTCGCTGAAGATAAGGCCGGAAGATGGAGAGACGTATTTTTATTTAGGTAATGCTCTCGTTGGTACCGACAAATCAGTTGAAGCAACACGTGCATATTCAAATGCCGTTCGCGGCCTATCGGAATTGACGAAGAAGTACCCTGAACAGTCAGATAACTGGTATCTTCTTGGAAATTCTTATTTCGCGGACAAGCAGTTCGATAAAGCGATCGAGGCATATCTGAAATGTTTGGAGATAAGCCCAAAATTCCTTAAGGCGCGAGCAAATCTAGGGATCGCTTACACCAGAAAGAAAAACAAAGCAGCTGCGACAGAGCAGTATAATTTGCTTATGGCAGCGGATGCGAGTTTGGCTGCCAGAGTAAAAGCCGAGATCGACCGTATGTAGTTTAAGATCTTCGCCTTGATGGCTTAGAACCGGTTCTGACGTCAACGCTTTGGAATTTAAGTACAATGCGTATGTTCTCAGGCCGGTTTTCCATTACCGCGGGAACGAATGGGGTCGATGACGCATCAGATCCAAGGGCTTTTTCGAGGTCGCCCAGCGATCGGCTGTCACGTGGAGATTCTACCACTTCACTTATCCTTGCAAGACCGCTCCCAAAAACGTCCGCAACGACCACTACCTCTTCATCCTTCATACCGCCTCGGATCAGTGATCTCGTCAAAGCAACGAGGCCGCCTTGCGGATTTATACTTGGTGATTCGCTGGCAAATCCCATACGAGAATGAGCAAAATCGACCGGCGAAATAAATGAAGCAGCATCTTCGTTGTATGGGTTCGAGTTGCTTGCAAGTAGGATAGATCCCTCGCGTCCGCCGTTCGCGACCTGGATCGGTTTCGGCTGCAGCATTCCCGAAAACATCATTGTCAGAAATGTCACGCCGATCAGAAGGGACGCAAAAACGCCAACGCTGTAGGGCATGACACGCATCTGCAGCCATTCACGCAGATCCGAAGATAGGGGCAGCGTATTTTCTCTTGCATTGTTCAACTCTGAGCGAACAGCAACCCGGAGGTTCGCTTTAAAGCTAGCTGTGATCTCTGCCCGGCGAATGCGGGCGAGATCGGACCGTATCTCCAGGTATTCTGCATTCCTAAGACGGCACAGAGGACAGATATCAAGGTGGCCCTTTACAAAGGCCGCTTCGCCTTCGTTTAGAGATCCGTCCGTGTATCGAGATAAATTAATTTGTATATCTGAGCATTTCATTGCTGCATTGCTCCGACCTTCCTGAGTGAATGGCTGACTGACCCCGGCTGTCACTCCGCACGGAGCAACAACGCTTCAGTTGGCGACGGATTTCGTGTTTCTGCGTAAAAAGGCATACCTTGTTTCGAGTGTTGCTGGTCGATTCAAATACCACCGTTCTTACACATTTCACGGACCCGATCCCCAAATTCTGCTCTCTGACCTATCGTTTGGCACCGATTTTGTTAGTCTTCAAAAAAATGAGACCGGGGCGAGTCAGCCATTCATTCAGTTTTCAAAAATCTTTCAGTCTTCGCCGCAATTCCTCACGGCCGCGTGAAATACGTGATTTCACTGTTCCCAAACCGATCCCTAATGCGGTCGCGGTTTCTTCATAACTAAATCCTTCGATGTCGCAAAGCACGACAGCTTCTCGAAAGATCTCAGGGATGTCCATCAACGCTGACTTGATCGCATATTCGCGTTCACGAGTGAGTGCTGCATCTTCCGGGTTAGCTGAGCGATCCGCTATCGTGTCCGAGAGCGTCGTGTCGGAATCGCCGATCGATGCATCCAGCGAGATCGTTACGTCCCGCCTTCGGCGTTTCCACCATCGGAATCGATTTCGCGATTCATTTATCGCGATGCGCGTGAGCCAGGTCTTAAGTTCTGATTCACCGCGAAAGCTGCCGATCGAGCGAAGGGCCCGCATAAAGGTGTCTTGCGTCAGATCGCTGGCCTCCTCTGCGTTCTCCGTGATCCGACAGAGAAGGGCATAAATATCGCCCGAGTATTTATCGATCAGCGTGTCAAAAGCCGCGGCGTCTCCAGACTTCAATTTGTCAATGAATACGGGCTCGTCCGATTGCCGGACGCTGAGCGGCTGAGGCGACAGTACGGCCTTTCCAATTTCTTCGCCGTCAAATGTGATTGACTTACTGAAGATCATCGCCTGCCTTATTGCTTTCCCATTATTCGAAAAGCACTCAAATTGCCCCGTCCGCTTCTTGCGGACTGTAACGTTAGACACCACCCGACGGATTTTGTTCCCGGGATTTTCTAAAATATTTGATGTCAAAAATAAGCCGCGTTTATCATCTTTCCTTTAGTTATTTGCTCTTACCGCGAATTTACGCTAAATTAACTCTTTTGGAAAAAGTCCGCTTCCGGCAATTATATAACGAGCAAACAGTGAGATTTTGCAGTTTTTTTAACAATGGCACGAAAAAAGAGACGTTTTGAACAACTTCAGGCAGCCGCGTCCGCACCGCAGGACAACCGCATCTACACAAACCCGGTACAAAAGCAGGTTAGTGAAAAGCTCGACGAGGTCGGAAAAAGATTCGAGGGCAAAGGACGTACGGTTCTTTATGGCATAGCTGCTCTGGTAGTTCTCGCTATCCTGGTCATGCTGTTCCTCAATTGGAACCGCCGTGCGAGCAGCGCGGGCCAGACGGCACTTGGAAAGGCTATCGAGATCTCGCAAGCCCGCATTTCTGACACCGGAACGCCTGCCGGATCGACGGCGAAGACCTATAAAACTGAAAAAGAGCGTGGTGAAGCTGCCATTGCTGAGTTCCAGTCGGTCGCTGACAAGTTTGGCGGTGATATCGCAGAAAAGGCGAAGTACTTCATCGCGGTCAACAAGCTCGATGTAGATCGTCCGGCGGCGATCCAGGAGATCGAAGCGCTTGCCACAAAGGGCGGTGACGTGGGCAAGATGGCGAAATTCGCCCTTGCTCAGACGCGCGTCAACGATAACAAACTTGACGAAGCACTTACCCTGTTCCAAGAACTTGTAAAAATGGATGATCCAATAGTTTCAAAGGACACACTGAATTTCGAGATCGCCAAGATATACGAAAAGCAGGGTAAGAAGACGGAAGCTGTCGATATCTATTTCAATATTGCTAAGACAGCCGCTGAGGCAAAGGATATGGATGGCAAGGCCATCACGCCGACTCAGACCGCGACCGATGCAAAAGAGAAATTGACCCAGCTCGATCCTGAGCGTGCAAAGCAGATCCCGGAACCGACGCCTGAATCGCCGTTTGGCGGCAAATAGGTTTTTCGGGAAACCCGGTCGAATCGTTCTTTTTCTTTCGGTAATTACTAAAGGAACGGCACTATACTTGAACGACATCCGTCAGTCTGAAATTTTCGAGGCGATCGAGTCCGAGAGCGACGCCTCGCCTCAGCACAAAGAGCCGATCTCCATCCGCGTGTCGCCTCATGGCTATTTCGCCGGACTCTTCCTTGGCTCTTTTTTTTCCGCACTCCTTTTTTATATCCAGATCGACGCTGCGGCGATATTGCTTTTCGCCGTCTCGTGGATAGCCATTCCGTTTTTTGCTCTAAATGACAAGATCTCGTTCGACGGAAAGCGTCTTTTCCGCACCGGTGTTATACCTCGCACCTGGTCCTGGATAAACGGCTCGAAGCGGCGTCTTAAGCTGTCGGACATCGAACAGGTTGAAACAGAGGCGATCCGTGCTCTTAAACGCGGCGGCAATATCTACTACCGTTACCGAACCGTCATGCGGGGCAAGGGATTGAGCGTTGCGATCGCTTCTGGCGGCGAGGATTACCGTCGAATGATCAAAGCTATTCTGCCTCGTTTGTCTGAGAATGTTCTGGATAATCGTTCGATAGAATTGCGCGATCATCTGGCGGATCCCAAAGAGGCGTTGATGCGGGCTGAGTTTTCGCGAATTCCTTCGGTTGACGTGCTTGAGAGCTCAATGCGAACCTCAAAACGGAAACTGCCGGTATTGCTGAAAACCGTCGAGATCAGCGAGGATGAGGTCGACGAGCTTCGGAGCCTGGCGAACGAGCTGCGGCTCTCAGGTTATCTTATTCAGGCTCTGGAGGCTTTTCGCCGGGCTCTGATCCTGCGGCCATCAGATGCAAAGCTCTTATTTGATTTTGCACGCTGCCTTCACTCGTTTGCGGGTGTTGAACGAAATAAAGGCCTTGAACGTAGGGCTCTGGCAGCTCTTCGTTTGTCAGAACGGCGTGCTTCGGAAGATCCTGACTTGCTTGTTCGCCTCGGTGAATGGTATTTCCAGATCGGGGAATGGCGGCGGGCCGGGAACGTATTTAATAACGCTCTGGAGCGTGTCGGCGAGAACTTTCGCACGGCTCGCGGGCTAGCAGAGATCGCACTTCGCGAAGGTAAGATCGCCCACGTCATCCACCATTTCTCGAATGCGACTCGCCTTGCAGAAACGCCGAGCCTTCGCCGCTGGTCGCGGAGCGAAGCGGAGTATTTCTCAAACCTGAATTCCGATGACGAATACATGGAACTCGAGGTCAGTCGCGTCAACATGCTGGAAACGGTGGAACGGTCAAAAAAGACGGCACTTCGGATCGTATTTTTCGCATTTCCCCTTATCGTCATTGGGGGAATCTTCGAAGATCATCTGGTTGCAAATATTGGATGGGCCATCTCGACGGTCTCGATACTCATCTGGATCGGACTCGGAATAAGCACCAGATTGCTGAGCCAGCGAATTCCATACGAATTGGTCGAGACCGAAGATTAGGAACCGAACCGACCGTTATATCGATCTTGAGGCTGTCTGAAAAGGTAGCCTCAATTAGTTTTTTTGGGGTGGAAAAAAAAGTGAAATATTTTGTGCCGGTCAAAATGGCGCCTGAAAAGTGTGAATCGATTCACACTTTACATAAAAAGCCCTGTTTACGCCATTATCAAACGAAAAAAGGCCAGTTAGGTCAAAGGGATCAGCCGGTTTGTCCGGCATCAATGCCTTGATTGGTAGAGGTATTCGGGAGATTGGTCAAAGGTCTTTCCAGCCCAAAACTACTCTACCAAGTGTCGTTGCATCATTGCTTGGGGGGAGATTGGACTTTAGGTCCTGCTTTTGACCCCGGTTTTGTATTTTTTGCGCAATTTGAGGCGACAGCTATCACCGCCAAGGTACGCAGGTAGCGATCCTCGAGAGTTCGGGCACTGGTGAGTGACATTTCGAAATCTTTCTTGCTTAGGTCAACAAAAGTCTTTTCGAGGTCATAGCCGGGCGTGCCGAATGAGGCGAAGAAGCTGAAATCCTTGCCGGTGATCTCTCGCCTGACCATTGTCGAAAAAATATCCGGATCTTTCAGATTATTGGTTACGCGGATCGCTTCAGAGAGTTCGTCGATGGCGACCGAATGGCTTACCTTTTCGTACATATTTGCCAAACCTAATAGTACCTGGGCCTTAGAAACCGAGTTTTCGGCACTTCGCGTTATCTTGGAAAGCCGATTGAGTGTCTCGAAGAGGCTGGAAAGATCCCCCTCATTCTTGGATTGGAGTTCAGCCATTTCGAACATTAGTACGGCTCGATGCTCCGCTTCGGGAACTTTCGCAGTAAATTTATCGGCATCCTCCCAACGTTTCTCCTTGATCGCTAGTTTGGCCCTCAGGAACCAGAAGTAGTTCGTCAAGCCCATCCTCGCCTTTTCATCTTTTACTTTCTCGATCCAGGAAGTAACCTGTGCAAATTGCTCCTCACTCTTAGCGGCTCTAACTAGATTTAGCACCATGTAATCTGTCAATTTACCAGTGCCATCCGACTTTTCCATGTCCGCGATCCTTTCATCGAAAGAAAATCCTTCGCCGCTAAAGGTTTTGTCTTTCTCTTCAAGCTGTTTATTCATCTCCGCACTAAGTAGCGCCGCCGCCTGCGATTTAGCTATCGCGAGCCTTTCCAGCATATCGGGCAGTTGCTGTACGACCAGAGGTTCCATTTCTCTTAAAGCTGAAACCATATAGATCGGTTCAGCCGGATAACCTTTTTCAGGAGCTTGATTCATCTCCTCAGCACTTGCGGCGTATCGGGCGATGCGGGAGAAGAAGACGTCGAGGAATTGCCGCTGTAACGTCGAATTGGGCCGACTGGCTGGAGGCCCCATGCTTATCGAGTATTTATCAATACCAAAAATTCGTTCGTTCGCGAAGGGATAAGCCGAGAGCATTAACAGCCGACGAGGCGATTCATTGCGGTAGTTGTTCAGTGTTTCCTGATACAAAGACTCCGTGAAAGCCTGTTGGGTTAAGGGAATACCAAAAAAGACAAAGAACCAGTGGTTGAAAAGAGGATATTTCATCACTCGGCGAAAAAGAAATCGGCTCAGTTCCGGGTTGGTCTCGACACTTTCTCGCGCGAGAGCTAATAGGTCAGAAAGTTCGCGGGTCTGATCAAAGTCCTTTCGGTCGGCAGCAGACTTGTCAAAATCTGTAAGCATCTGCTCGGACAATTTTTTTGACCAAACGGAATCTTTTTTTGCGATCGCCCGGACCACTTCCATCCGCTGATCGGGAAGGCTCGTTGTCAACTTGCTGCCGCTTGCCTGCTTTGATTCAAAACCAAGTTCCTTAAAGCGATCGTCCGCCATCTTCCACGCCTCGGAGAAATAAGTGCGGGCGGTTGGTTCATCGAACTTCCAAAGGAAATCGGCGGACCGCAGCAGAATTTTGATCCGTTTCACCGGCTCAGTAACAGACTTTCCTTCAAGCACCTGCTGCTGAACCAGTTGCTGGGCAAATTCGGCATTGCAGACAGGGCTTTGAGTGCCGGGTATTTGACCGAAAGCGGAAGGCGAAAAGGCTGCAAAGATGACAACGGCGGAGGCGAAGCGATATCTCATTGGTTTTGATCCTTATGTGAATTGTTGAAGCTTAACAGACTTTTTAACGCGAGGGCTAGAGTTTTGTTGCGATGCTTGTGCAAGAACGTACAACGAACACCGTTCCTTTAAACGTCAAACAAAGCGCACCACGATTCGCGCTCAAAAATTCAGTTCGGAGATTTGTCGTTATGTTGAGATCAATTGCCGTTGTTTTATGTACCGTTTTTGCGGGTTTTTTGTTTTCGAACGCTGTGAAAGCGCAGGGTGTGATCGTACCGATCGTCTGTGATCTGCGTCCATGCCGCCCTCTGCCGCGGCCTTTGCCGCAGCCGCTTCCGAATGCTTTGCCGGTGAAATCCATCCAGCTTGATACAAAGATCAACGGCCAGGTCGCGACGACGCATATCGAGCAGGTATTTCGCAACGATACGCAGTACACGCTCGAGGGAACGTACTTTTTCCCGATCCCGGAGAATGCGTCGATCACTGAGTTTGCGATCTGGGAGAATGGTAAGAAACTTGTCGGCGAGGTTCGCTCTCGTGAGGAAGCACGACGCATATACGACGAGATCGTCCGCCGCCAACGCGATCCGGGTTTGCTGGAATATGCTGGAAAGAATCTCTTTCAGGCATCGATCTTTCCAATCCCGCCAAATTCTGACAAAAAGCTTGAGCTTACGTACACGGAGATCTTGAAAGCGGATTCCGGCACGGTTGCGTACAGATATCCGCTCGGAACCGGCCGCAATGTATGGAACCGCCAGCCGCTGCCGATGGAAGACGTGATCTATAACCGTCAGGGGCCGGGCGTTGGCAAACAGCAGTTTGGCACGATCTCAGGTTCGATCGAGATCGTTGGAAAAGAGGCGTTGAGGAATATCTATTCGCCTTCGCACACGATCGATGTGAAACGAAAAGGCGAAACCGGAGCGAACGTTTCGTTTGAGACAAAAGGTAATGACACCGATTTTCAATTGTTTTACGGCCTGTCGAACGGTGATTTTGGCATGTCGCTCGTCACATATCGGGAACCGGGCAAAGATGGCTATTTCTTGCTGATGCTGTCGCCAAAAGATAACTTGGAAGATCGCGAGATGGTTAACAAAGACATCGTTTTTGTACTCGACACATCCGGTTCGATGGCCGATGAAGGGAAGATGGAAAAGGCCCGCAAGGCTTTGCTTTTCGGCATTCGAACTCTCCGTGACGGCGATCGGTTCAATGTGATCAACTTCGCCGGCGAAGAGCATTTGATGGAAAGCGGATTGATCCCGGCGAACGCGGCCGGAAAGAAACGGGGCGAGGAATTCGTGGGCAAGCTCCAACCGACCGGCGGAACGAATATAAACGATTCGCTGATCGCGTCGTTAAAGCAATTCGATAAAAGCGATCGTCCGAAAATGATGGTCTTTATGACCGATGGCCTGCCGACGGTCGGAGAGACGAACGTCGACCGCATCATCAAAAATGTTCAGACGGTGAAGGTCGACGGGCTGAGGCTGTTCACGTTCGGCGTCGGATACGATGTCAACACGCGTTTGCTCGACAAGATCGCTGCGGAAAACTCGGGCGATGCCGACTACATCGAGCCAAAAGAAGACCTTGAGATCAAGGTTTCGAACTTCTTTTCGAAGGTGAATTCGCCAGTGTTGACTGACCTCGAATTTGATTTTGCCGGCGTCCAGACCGATCTGATGTATCCGCGAAAGCTGAAGGACATCTTCAAGGGAGCTCAGGTTACGATCATCGGTCGATACAAGAATGATAAAGATCTGAAGGACGTAACGCTCCGCCTGCGCGGTAAGAACGGTAAGGAATCGCGAATATTTAGCTACCCGAACCTCGATTTCCCGGTCCGAAGCGAGGGCAATGAATTCCTTCCGCGGCTGTGGGCGACACGCCGTGTTGGCTGGCTGGTCGAGCAGATCAGGTCGAACGGGGAGAACAGGGAACTGCGAGACGAGGTCGTTGATCTCGGAACAAAATACGGCATCGTGACGCCGTACACTTCGTATCTCGCAACCGACGGCAGCGAGAAAGAGTTTAGAAAATCGGACATGACCGGAGGGATAAGGCGAACGCCGGCTCCGGCAAAGTCTATCGCAATGGATGCTCCGAGCGGTGCCGAGGCGATCTCGGCAAGCAAGATGGCTCGTAATCAGCAGGAGCAGATCACACTGGATGGCGTAGGCGTAGACGATAAGGACGGCAACTTCTACAAGAGGAAAGCCAGGGAAGAACAGTCGCTGAAGAAGGTGAATGCGAAAACCTTCTACCTCGAGAATGGTGTCTGGATCGATTCTGAATTCAAGGAAGACGCGAAGATCGCCGAGACACGTATTGCGTTCGCCAGCGAAGCGTACTTCGACCTTGCGTCTAAAGAGAAAGATCTCGGCCAATATCTCGCACTCGGTGAGCAGGTTGTGATCGTATGGAAAGGAAAGGTTTACCGGATCACTAAATAAAGATCCATGTAAACTCAAACCTACAAAATTACATCGGATAAGGTGATTTTTGGCCATCGAACTATTATTCTATTGGCTAACGATCACCTTTTTTCGTCGGAATGCAGGGAAGTTTTGACCTTTCTTTGGGGGGAATAATTTTGAAGATCTATCTACACGCTCTCTTATTGATCTTGATCCTTGGGATCGGAGCAATTGCTCAAACCGGCTGGATCGTTCAACCGTCCAATATAAAGGGCGACTTGGTTGCAGTTTTCTTTACGTCGTCGGACCGTGGCTGGATCGCTGGTGATGACGGCTTTCTTGCTTCGACCACCGACGGCGGTAAGAATTGGGTAAAGTATCCGCTCAACACGACGGAGAATATTAACGAGATCTATTTCCGGAACGACGACAACGGCTATCTGGTCGCCGGAAGGCGAATGTTCATGACTCGTGACGCCGGAAAGACCTGGCAGGACATTCTGATCTATCGGAATGGCGAATTCGGTGCCGGAAGGCCGGAATTCCTGAGTATTCGATTTTCGGACAAGAAGAAAGGCTATGTCATCGGTTCGGTTCTGAGAAAAAGCGGGGCCGATGAGGTTGTCGTCGATTCGCTGCTAATGCGGACCGAGGATGGCGGCGAAACATGGCGGAGGATCACCGTTCCGACCAAGACCGAGCTGTTTCATCTGGATTTTAGCGGAAACTCGCATGGTTGGATCGTCGGTGACGGTGGCGTTGTCCTTCACACGTCAGACGAAGGACTAACCTGGAGAAAACAAGACGCTCAGACCTCGCTCCCGCTTTACCATGTCGATTTTAGAGACGATAACGAAGGCTATATCGTCGGAAAATCGGGAACCATTCTCAGAACAGAAAATGGTGGTTCAACCTGGCAGCCTGTTTTGACGAGTTTCAAAGAGACTTTCATGCGCGTCGATTTTGCCGATGACAAGAATGGTTGGGCCGTCGGTTATGGCGGCAACATTCTCCGCTCGGACAACAAGGGCAAAACATGGACCCGCCAGGAAAGCAACACCCGAAGCCGCCTTTATGGCCTGTACATGGATAAGAAATTCGGCTGGGCCGTGGGCGAAAAAGGCCTAATTCTCCGCTTCAAGAAATAAAAAAGATTACAAATTTGTGGCGAATCGGTGTTTGAGTTAACACCGATGTAAAACTGTGCTATATTGCATAAGAATTTCCAACAAGTTTAAGTGTATTCATCACGTTTTGTGATATCAGCCAATCGATTTTTTGGAGGACTAAGATTATGAGAGAGCGGTTTACGAACGCGTTCGCAGTTTTCGCGTTTTTATGTGTTTTTGCTGTTGCGGCCTTCGCACAGGGAACGACTTCACGAATCACCGGCGTCGTTGCGGACGTTGCGGGAGCCCCGATAGCGGGAGCCACCGTCTCGCTAAAGCAGCAATCAACGGGTTCGGTTCTGAAGACTCAGACCAGCGACAACGGCACCTATGTATTTGATCTGATCCAGGCCGGAACTTATGAAGTAACGGTCGAGAAGGCGGGCTTTAAAAGGTTCGTCTCTTCGGGAAATGCGGCTTTGATCAACCAGCCTTCGACAGTGAACGCAACGCTCCAGGTTGGCGATATTTCGGCAACCGTAAGCGTGACGGGCAGTGCAGAGCAGGTTCAGACCAGCTCATCGGGAAATATCGGAAACACCATCGATCAAAAGACTCTTGAGAGCCTCCCGATCGTCGGACTTCGCGGACGTAACCCTCTCGATCTGCTCAACTTTCAGCCTGGAGTCGTTGTTGGCTCCAACACCGGTGGCGGTGTCAGCGTTCATGGATCGCGAGATCGCTCATTCAATTTCACCCTCGATGGCATCGATATTAACGAGTCGACCGCAGGTGGTTCGAATTTCACGCCGCTTCGTCCAAATCCCGATTCCATACAGGAATTCCAGATCGTTACCTCCAATTTCACCTCCGAGCTTGGCCGCAGCAGCGGTGCGTCGGTGACATTCGTGACACGGTCGGGCACGAACGATTTTCATGGAAATCTGTTCGAGTACTACCAAACCCCTCGATTCAACGCTAAGAGCTATCCCGTGACGATCGCTAAGCTGCCAAAGGATCAATTCGTACAGCATATTTACGGCGGAAGCTTCGGCGGACCGTTGTCGAATTTTGGCCTGGGCGAGGGCGAACCGTTCAAACTGCTCCGAGATAAGGCATTTTTCTTCGTCAACCTTCAGCTTTTGAGAGCTTACGATACTGCTCTCGTGACCAGGACCGTTTACACCCCAACCGCTCGTGCGGGCTTGTATAGATACGTCGTTGGCAGGGCGAACGCCCCGTTTGGCAGTGCAACAGCGGCAGTGGACGCAACCGGAGCTCCGACGCTGCCCCCATGCTCGGCCACCGTTACAACGCTTTGTATTGCAACCTATAACGTAGCGACGGCTCAATCGGTAGCGACGATCGATCCCACTTTGCAGGCATATCTGAATGCTATGCCGACGCCGAACAATTTCACCGCGGGTGACGGCCTCAACACGGCGGGATTCAATTTTGCCTCGCCTCAGCATGAAAAGCAGTATGACTTTTCGAGTAAATTTGATTTCAAATTTAACTCGAAAAACTCAGCGTATGTTCGATATTCTCAGGGAAGCCAGACGAGTCTTGGGGATTCCGCAAACGGCGGCCGTCCGATCTTCCCCAATTCGCCGAATTTTGTCGATACCGGCCGCTTACCGAAGAATCTTGCGGTGAACTGGCGGTGGTCGCCAACGGCAGTTGTCGCTAATGAGTTCATCTATGGCTTGAGCAAATACTTCTTCTCGTTCGCTACGCCGACGCCGGATCCAAATCTTCCGTTCGCGTTCATCAATGCGGCGACACCGAATACGAATTTTAGCTATAACGCCCGAGGCGTCAGGACACATCAGTTCGTCGATAATCTGACGTACGTGAACGGTTCGCATACCTTTAAGACCGGTATCAACTTCCGGTTCAATCAGCACAAAGATGATCGTTCAAGCGTTGCAGGTACATCGATCGAACCAGCCGTAACTCTAAGCGGTACTGCAGGCGGCGATACGGGATTTAACTACCCGACATCTGCGTTCATTCAGACGGCTGACCTGACGCGGCTCCGGAACACGGTTGCGGACCTTCTTGGACGCATCGGTTCAGTTTCGCAGGCCTTTGTTGCGGACCCGACCAACGGCGGCGGCTTCCTGCCGCGCGGCTCAAGATGGATAAACAAGGCGAACTATAAGGAATATGATTTCTACGGCCAGGATAACTGGCGCGTGAAATCCAATCTCGTATTTGATATCGGCCTGCGCTGGGAAGTTCGTGCGACACCTGAGCTGGCTAACCGCCCCTTGCTCGTGCCTAACCAGGCAGTCAAGTTAGGTGCAGCTCCATCGAACTCGATCCGCTGGGTCGAGGGCGAACTGTTCAAGACGGCGTATAACAACATTCAGCCGTCAGTCGGTTTTGCATGGGATCCGTTTAAGAGTGGTAAGACCTCGATAAGAGGTAACTATCGCCTTGCTTCGGACCGCTTTGCAACCTTCCTTTTCGGATCGAGCATCTTTCAGAGCACGCCAGGAAATGCTCTAGGCGCGACAAATTCAAACTTTGGTGCGGCGGGCGGACTTTATAGAAATATCAGTTCCGCTATCAGCGGGTTACTTCCCACCCTAACGCCTGATCAAGCTCGTACTCCGGCTTCGTTCGGCACGGGGTCGATCAGCGTCATCGATCCGGATCTTCAATATCCTCAAATTCACTCGTTCTCGCTCAGTTTTCAGCGTGAGATCGGCAATGGAAATGTAATCGAGGCGACGTATATTCGCAAGCACGCGGTACACCTGCTTGGCGGATACAACGCCAACCAGGCGAATATTTTCGCATCTGTAAGTTCACCTGCAATTACCGACGGAGCTAACACGTTCATCTCTGCGTTCAACCTGCTTCGCAACAATTCGGCAGCGAACTCGCAGCTGATCAATCTCCTGATGTCGGGTAATGCGAACAACAATAACGGCTCGGCTCGCTTCCGTGCTCTCAATACAACTGCTCTCGCAGCAACTGGAGCAGGCTCTGGAGCGGCTGGCTCAGCGGCTGTCACGCTTTCGCAGAGGACCTGTCAGGCGGCAGATGTCACGGCGACGATCTGCACGGCTGCCCAGCTCAACCAACGGCTGTTGGATGTTAATGGATTTCCGTTCTTGATCCAGCCATATCCGCAGTTCACGGGTGGCCTGAACGTCTTCGACAGCAACGATTACTCAAATTACAACGCAGTCGAACTCCTCTTCAAACGCCGTATGACCGCCGGACTCAGTTTCCAACTGGCATATACTTGGTCGAAGTCGAAGGACAATCGTTCGTGGGATCCTTCACTATCCACGATCAATACTGCAAACTCGCAGGCTGGATCGGCAACGCCGTTCGACCTACGCGATCGTTCGCTGAACTACGCATTATCTGATTTTGACCGCACACATGTCGTTCAGGCTCTTTATGTTTATGAGTTGCCTTTCGGCAAAGACAAGGCGTTCGACTCGGGCAATCGGGCCTTAAATTACCTGATCGGCGGATGGCAGTTGTCGGGAACTGCTCTTTGGCAGACGGGCCGGCCTTTCACGGTTTATTCCGGAGCAAATACGGTCAGCAACGTTATTCAATCGCCGGCGAACTGCAATGGCTGTACCCCGAATATGGGCCAGGTCGTTGTCGAGAATGGCGTCAACTACTACTTCACGGCTGCACAAAGGGCGATGTTCAGCGCACCTAATCCAGGCACCCTCGGAAATACGGGTAGAAACTTCTTCCGCAACGCGAAGTATTTCCAGACCGATCTCTCGGTGCTCAGGAAATTCAAGTTCAACGAGAAGTGGGCATTTGATTTCCGCGTGGATCTCAGAAACCTGACAAATACCCCGAACTTCGATATTTCGGCGTCGAACAACAATCTGACCTTCAATAATACGGCCTTTGGACGCATCCTCGATGGCGTTGCTAATGCCGCTCGTAGAGTTCAGATATCGGGCAAGCTCTCCTTCTAGGGCCGGATAGATATCTGGTTTTAGCATGGAACTAAAACGCCCCGTCCTGATCAGGACGGGGCTTTTTTTTCCGGCGAGATCTCGAAGGCCGGATGTATTTGCTATTTGTTTTGTTGACGTCTGATCTTAGCGGCAAGGGACGCAAGCTGGGCGGCATTCGGGAGGGTTTCGACCGCCTTGGCAACCTGCGGATCGTCTTCGATGAGCACTTGATTTGCAGAGATCGCACCGAACGATGCCATGATGATGTTGTAGCGAAGTCTAAGCTTTATAAAGGTGGTCGAGCGTTTCAGCGCCGCCTGGCTATAGCCTCCATTTTCCGGTCTTGAAGCCCATAAATTGAATTCTGCCAGCAGCGAATCTGTAACTGGGAAGTCACGCGGAGTTATCCGTTTCCCGAATGTCACGGGGATAGACCGATAGCTCTCCTGGCCAGCCACGCGCCCGTTAACTAGATCTCTTGTGAACACAAATATTGGATCGAGTAATGCAAGATCGGAATCCGCAACATCCTCCACCTTGACGATCTCATCGGGCTGAATGCCGTCGCCGCCGTAAACCTTGCGGTCGGTGATCGTTCTCGCTTCAAAAAACGGCTTATCTATCTCAGCGACATTAGCCTTATGGCTGTAGTAATCGTAAAGGGCGATCTTCGAGTAGTCGCGCTGGATCGACCTGCCGGAGGGCGTCAAATACCTTGCAGTCGTGAGTGTTAATCCGGTCTTGCTCGGCAGGTCTATCACACTCTGTACAAGACCTTTCCCGAACGTTCGTTCGCCTACGATCATTGCCCGGTCGTCATCCTGAAAAGCTCCGGCGACGATCTCTGAGGCGGATGCGGTATCCTCATTTACGAGAACAACCAAAGGCATCTGCTCAGGGTTGTTATTCATCGATCTCCAAACGCGGTTGTCGATGCGAGAGCGGCCACGCTGGGTTAGGATAAGCGTTCCCGCGGGCAGGAATTTTTCAGCTACCTTTACCGCTTGATCAACGATGCCGCCGCCGTTTCCGCGAAGATCCAGGATCAGAGATCTCATTCCGCCGCGTTTAAGCTCGGCCATCGCGGCGTCGAGTTCGTCCGCGGTTGTGTAATTAAACCCCTCTGAAAGCTCGACATAACCGACGCCGGGGCGAAGCATATAGGCATCCGGGATCGACGGCTGCGGAACTCGATTGCGACGGATCTCGATCGTTTCCAACCGATTCGAGGCTGCTCGCTGAACGGTCAGCCGGAATGTTGTTCCATTTGCTCCCCGGATCTTGTCTCTGACAGTATCGGAATCTTTATCGGCCATTTTCTCGCCGTTAATGGCGACTATCTTGTCCCCATACTTGAGCTGGGCACGCGCGGCGGATGATCCTGGGAAAGTTGCGATGATATAGGTGTCGGTAACGCCGTTCCACGAGAAATTCGCGATCGTCGCTCCTATGCCCGTGTAGCCGCTTCGCTGCTCATCGAGCAGGTCCTTCCATTCGGCCGGGTCGTAATAATTCGAATGAGGATCTAAAGAGCGTAGCATTCCATCTAAGGACCGCTTGGTTAACTCACTCGGTGTTGAGACCGACCGGTCGAAGTAGTTGCGGGCGATCAGATCTTCAGCTTCACGGATCTCGGAGGCGATCTTGGCCGCTTTTTCACCGATCTCACTCGAACTTCCAAACGTTCGAACGTCAGGCGATCCGCCCGAAGCGGAAAAGGTGCTGCCGGTCCGGATGGTGAATGGATCAGCTTGGTTTAGCGGGGCTTTTTGGATTTGCGCCGTGAGCGTACCGGTCGAGATCGAAAAAAGGAGGGTAAAACATGCGATTCGGCGCGAGATGCTCATAGTATATTAGGCAAGCCAGTATCCGCAGACAAAGATCGGGATCGGTCCGGACGATCGTCACCTGAAAAAAAAAGATCGGCAGCCCTGGCGGCACCCAGGCGGCCACCGATCACAATGTTGAATGCCTTATTTATATACCGAAAAGGGGTTCCTTTCCAAATAAATCGTGGGTGTGCGGGAGAATCGTTAGCAGCTCACTTTAAAAAAAGGACCCGCCGACAGAACCGGCGGATCCGTTATCGCGTTGTTATGGACGGAACCTATTCGGTCGTGACGCCGTCAAATTCCTCTTTGATCGTTTCCGCATCGTGTTTGGTCGCTCGGATTATACCGTCCTTGTGATGAGCCGGCGAGTAGATCGTGTACATCTTCAGGGATTCCGTCGCCGACGTATTGATGATATTGTGCTGAGCACCGCTCGGTACAACGACCGCATCGCCATCGGAAAGCAAGTATTCGCTGCCATCGATGATACATTTACCGTTCCCTTTCTCTACACGGAAGAATTGATCATTCGACGCGTGAGTCTCGAGGCCGATCTCCTCATTCGGCAGTAAACTCATGAGTACAAGCTGGCTGTGTTTTGATGTATATAGAACCTTCCGAAAATTATCATTCGCAACCGCATCGTTTTCAATCGCTGATTTGAAGCCTTTCATATTTTTATTCACCTCTAATGCTTAAGATCTTAGCGTCAAGGAGCTCACTTGTAAGTGCGATTGGTCACATTCGCGAACCAAGAAGCCAACGCGGATGAGCGACTGATGTTTTTGCTTTTTTACACTCAAAATGTTCTGATTGAAGTGTTCCGAGCTTCGGCCTGCTGTCCTAAAAACATGGGTTGAAGTGAGATATTGCCGGAACAGAAACTGAATTATATATGTCAGAAACATTTAAATTGCCGCCGCTCGAAATTGAGGAATACGGCCTTGCGAACGGCCTGCGGGTCGTCCTAAATCCTGATAATTCAATTCCGGTCGTCTCGATCGCCGTTTATTACAACGTTGGTTCGCGAAACGAGCGCGACGACCGTACGGGCTTTGCACATCTCTTCGAGCACATGATGTTCCAGGGTTCCGAAAACGTGCCAAAGGCGGGCCACTTTCAGCACATAATGAAGGCCGGCGGCACGATGAACGGAACTACGTCGAGCGAGCGTACGAATTATTACGAAACGCTCCCGGCAAACCAATTGCCGCTTGCTCTTTGGCTGGAATCGGATAGGATGCGTTCACTCGCGGTCACCCAGGAGAATCTCGACAACCAACGCGAAGCCGTTAAAGAAGAGAAGCGTTTGCGGTATGACAACCAGCCGTACGGGCAAATTTTTGATCTGATCAATGAGATGATCTACAAGAATTTTGCCAATTCGCACTCGACGATCGGTTCAATGGATCATCTCGATGCAGCGACGGTCGAGGACGTGCAGGAATTTTTCCGGATCTATTACGCACCGAATAATGCCGTGTTGGTGCTGTCAGGAGCCTTCGAAACCTCAACGGCGAAAGAGCTGGTCGAGACTTATTTTGGCGACATCGAGTCGCAGCCGTTACCGCCCGAGCTCGACGTGACCGAGCCGGCTGAGGTTGCTGCGAATTACAAGGAATGGGAAGACAAACTCGCTCCGTTTCCGGCTTTTTTGATCGGCTGGAAGATACCGCCGCGTCGCTCGCCGGAATTTTATGCATTGTATCTGGCCGGTAAGGTGCTTTATGACGGTGACAGTTCGCGGCTTTATCAAAAGCTTGTGAAAGGCGAGGAATCGGTCATTCAGCTATTTGGCTTCACGGACGAACGCCGCGGCCCGTCAAGCATTTTCATCGGAGCGATCCCGAAACCGGAAAAAGATCTGAGCCGGATCCGTGAAACGATCATGAAAGAGATCCACGATCTCGCCGCCCACGGGCCGACTTCCGAAGAGATGGAAAAGATCGAAAATCAGCTCATCAATGACTCCGTCCGCATGCGTCAATCGTCAATGGCACGTGCTCAACAGATCGCGGAATTCGCTTTGTACGACGGCGATCCAGAGCTCATCAACAGTGAATTAGACGCTCTTTTATCGGTCACGGCCGACCATATCCGCCATGCGGTGGGCAAATTCTTGAACACAGAAAACCGGGCACTGCTTGATGTAGTCCCTGCCGGCAAAGGATAAGACTTTAACGCAAAGTAGCAAAGGAGCAAAGACGCAATGTTTTTGAATTCCTTTGCGTCTTTGCAGCTTAGCGTCTTTGCGTTAAGAAGATCAGATATGACACCAGAACTCAGAAAAAATCCTCCGGCGCCGTTGGCTCCGGTTTCTTTCGACATTCAGAAGCCATTTGAGACCAAGCTCGACAACGGTTTACGCGTCGTGATCGTGGAAAATGAGAGGCTTCCGCTCGTGAGCTACCGTCTGGCGTTCGAGAGTGGCGACATAAACGATCCCGATGGTATGACCGGGCTGACATCGGCGATGACGGCGATGTTGACTGAGGGAACTGAGAATTATTCGAGTCTTCAGCTTGCCGAAAAGATCGAGCGGCTCGGCTCGAGCGTCGGAGCGAGTGCGTCGGACGATTTCACGATCGTCTCTGCATCGGCCCTGTCGCTTTACAGCTCGGAAATACTGCATCTGCTTGCCGAGGTCGTTTTGCGGCCGACTTTTCCGGAGAGCGAACTTGATCTCTATCGCCGCAACACCATCGAGAATCTGAAATTCCAGCGTTCGCAGCCGGGATTTCTCGCGGGTGAACAGTCGGCGCGCCTGGTCTATGGCGAACATCCATACTCTAAAGTTTCGCCGACAGCTGCGGATATTGAAAAGATCGACCGCGAAACCCTTGCTAAGTTTCATTCGGGAAGCTTTGTTCCAAATAACGCGATGTTCATTGTTGTTGGCGATGTAAATCGAGACGAATTCATCGCTGAGCTCAACGAATTGTTTGGCGATTGGCAGCCTGGAGTTGTAAACAAAAAAGCGTTTCCTGAACCGCCAAAGCGTAATTCGCGGAGCCTGACGATCGTCGACCGTCCTGGGTCCGCCCAGTCAAATATCGTCATTACGAACCTCGGCGTAAAGCGTGTCGATCCTGATTATTTCCCGCTGATCGTGATGAACCAGGTCCTCGGAGCCGGGGCTTCGTCCCGTATATTCATGAATCTGCGTGAGGAAAAGGGCTACACCTACGGGGCGTATACACGCCTGGAATCCAAACGGCTCGCCGGCGATTTCGAGGCGACGGCTGAGGTTCGTTCTTCAGTTACGGGAGATTCGCTCAAGGAATTCTTCTATGAACTAGACCGTATTCGCAGTGAAAAGGTCGGCGAAGACGAGCTGCAGGATGCTAAGAATTTCCTGACCGGCGTTTTTCCAATACGTGCGGAAACGCAGGAAGGTTTGACGAATTTGATCGTCAACCAGCAGCTCTATGGGCTGCCGGATGATTATCTGCAGACATACCGCGATAACATCAATGCGGTTACGGTCGATGAAGTTCAACGGGTTGCCGTGAAGCACATTCGTCCCGACGAGGTGGCGATCGTGATCGTAGGCGATGCCGAGGAAGTCTTGCCGCAGGCCCGCGAATATGCCGATTCCGTCGAAATATTCGATACCGAGGGTGTCGAGCAGGACGAAGCCAAATACGTTGTCGGCGACAGCGGTGAAACGGCGGATGTGGCAGGGAAGTGGAAACTCGTGATCGATTTTCAGGGCCAGCAATTACCTGTTTCGCTTAAGCTCGAGCAAGATGGCGAATGCGTCACAGGCGTTCTCGAAACAATGCTCGGCAACGGCAAGATAGCCGATGGCAAAGTTTCAGGCAGCAAACTCGCCGCAACCGCCCTCGCCGAAATGCAGGGCCAGCCCATTGAATTTGTGATAACAGGAAAGGTCGACGGCGATTCGATGAGCGGAACTTTGACGGCCCCGATCGTCCCCGATCCATTGCCGTTCACCGGGACCAGAACGTAATAGAAAGAAGAGAGAGTAGCCACTAAAATACACGAAAAGACACGAAATAGAAGAACGCAAATTTCGTGTCTTTTTGTGTTATTTCGTGGTTACTTCTTATGCTTTCGGGCGTTCGAACTGGATGATCGCGAAGCTCGCTCCTGATGGGTCCGCGACCATCGACATTCTGCCGACACCTGGTGCGTCGAAAGGCGGGATGTGAACGGTTCCGCCGTTTGCGGTTATTTTTGCGACGGTTTCGTCCGTATCGTCGACCGCGATATAGTTTGCCCAGTGCGAGGGAAGTTCGCCCCATTCATCGCCCATAGGTAGAAAACCACCGGTGGCGGTTCCGTTATGGACTATTTCTTTGTACGGTATGTCGGGGCTGACTTTGGATTGTTCGAGCGACCAACCGAAGAGCTTTGTGTAGAATTCGGTTGCGGCACCAAGGTCTTCTGTTCGTAGTTCGCGCCAGCATATCTCGCCGGCTGCGGGTATATTAAAATCTGCCATGATCTTTTCTCCTCCTAGCTCTTCATCTTAAAGGTCGCAAACATCGCTCCGGACAGGTCGGCAATGATCGCAAAACGGCCCGCGTTGGGAATGTCCATTGGTTCTTTAATGACCTTGCCGCCGAGCTCGACCGCCAGTTTGGCATTCTCATCAACATCATCAACCGCGATGTAGGTGAGAAAATGCGGCGGCGGTGGAGCTTCGCCTTCAGGGCACATCTCGGGCGTGATCTGGTAGAGACCGCCAGTCGGATAACCGCCGCCGATTGAAAATTCATGGTACGCAAATCCATCTGTGGACGCATTACTATCCTGAAAAATCCAGCCGAAAACGTTCGCATAAAACGCTTTTGCCTGGTCGGCATCGTTGCTGGCGATCTCAGTCCAGCAAAAATCGCCGTGTCCGGGCCCCGAAAACGCGGCCATTTCACTTGCTTCTTGTGACATATGTTCACTCCTTTTGGTTAAGTTGAGAAAAGTACCCTATTCTGCTTCGAATAACAGGTTTTACGCAAGTGGGAGTAAGTTAGTTCTTTGTTAAATATCGTGTGGGAGTTTCGAGCTGCGGCCCATTGTATTTGCGCTTCATGGAGAAAGCTTGGATGGACGAGCCGCAGCTCAAAACACTGGTTGCCGCGTTACCGGCATTAGCTAGCACGACGGATCGGAAGAACGCCGTTTCTCTGAATATTCTGTAAGTGGTCGATCAGATCGGACGCCGAACGCTTTGACAGTTCCGAAACACTGCATTTCATCAAGTCCATACACTCCTTTGCGGCATCGATGTCACCGTCTCGAGCGAGCGATCGGATCATGCCGAGCTGCTTTGGCGTGACGAGATCGCCGAGAGTCTTCGCAACTGAATCTTCGAACTTTCTCGGCTCCGTCGTCGAAACGGCCGCTGCTTCTGCCGTCACAACCGATTCCTCACCGTTTATCGAATCGAACTCACGCTTATAAAGCTCTCTCGCAATACCAAACTTAACGGCTGCACGTTTCAGAGCGTCGTGCTCGGCTTTCTTGATGCCCGTTTCGCTCGCAACGCGGCCTGTTCCTATGCCTTCGCGGGTCACACCGTCGATCGTGATAGCAACAGTGACCGTAATAATGTCACCGATAGGGCGAATGTCCTTGATCGAGTGGCCCCAGTTCGGAGCGTGTTCGTCGAGAATGTCGGCGACCGTGTGCCATTCAACATATTCGACCATATGCGTTTGGCCATTACGATCACGGCGTCCGGCACGCTGGCGGACAAGATTTGGATCTACCGTTTTTCGCAGCTCCTTTAATGTAGTCGAAAAATCGAGCACATTGCTCGCTGTCTCATTTAGCTCAAACAAGGTTGCCGTTTCGGCAGCTTTCGGTTCGTTTAGTGCGTTGCGTTTCATTTCGTTTCTCCTTCGTGTCTACAAATCGGGCTGCGATGTGACCTATATATATATCGGATCGTCTGATCATCCGATCTCATCCATCACCGTACCCGAGTTTCTGTTCGCGGCATGTCAGACACATGCGACTCAGTTTTCATGTCAAGAGATAGTTAGGGGAATATCGATTCACCGTTCCATCTGTGAAACAGTGTATCTGAAAAATAAAAGTGTTGCAAGTATGAAATGAGGTGTTGCAATTAAAAATATCGTGTGTTATGTTTTATCTGTGCAATAGCAATGGCATTAATGGCACTTGCAAAACCATGGAGGATAAAACACAAAATTATGGCATTTAATAGGAATGAAAGTTTGATCAACACGGGCGAGCTGGGCAAAGCGATCAAGCGCCGCCGCGAGGAATTGAAACTTAGCTTACGCGATGTAGCTGATGTGACCGACGTATCAGCATCGACGCTCTCGCGTATCGAAAACGGAACGGGCCGTCCCGACGCGGACAACATCGCCCGTCTGACACAGTGGCTCGACATGCCGGTCGATCGTCTCATGACGAAACACACCGACGACAACATCGAACCGGTCATCTATTATCCACACGAACCGACCACCGACATTATCGAAGCTCACCTGCGTGCCGATAAAAATCTTACGCCAGAAACAGCAAACGCTCTGTCGGAGCTTTTCCGCGTCGCATACAAACAGTTCAGCAACAGCAAACAGTAAATTACTCACGACCAAAAATAAACACCACAATAGATAAAATGAATCACACAGCGAACAAAAGCACGATAGCGGAATTTGGCGGAATGGTCAGTTTTGACACGACGTTTGTGTTGTTTTTTCTGGCGATGGAGTACGGCCGCAGCACTCAGATGTTCTCGATCGACGCAGTTTTGATGGGAATAACAACGCTGATGGTACTCGCTCTGCCGTACTTTCTGCCTTCGCTATACGAAAAGCCAACTTACATGAACTGGCTCGCCGGCCGCGGAGTCATCGCTGTGTTCGGAATGCTGCTCGGCCTGGTATTTAGGCAGAGCGTCGGTGTGGTCCTGCCTGAATCGCTTCGGTATCTCCCAATGACATTTTTGGTCCTGACGGCAATGGTTAGCTGCTACATACAGTTTTACAGCTTGATGAAACTCCGCCTGGCAAAATAGGCAAAAGGCGCCAGTTGGAGTAATTAAAAAGATCCGCATACGTCTCGGGAGGCGTATGCGGATCTTTTTTGTCAGAGAATTGACTGACTAGGCAGCGGCTGAGGCCTCAGCTTCAACAACGATCAGATTTCTTATGGCTTGCACCTGTCTCACGAGATCAAGATACTGTACTGGCGTCAACGCCTGAGCCCCGTCGCACATTGCTTCCTCAGGGCAAGGATGAACTTCAATTATTAAACCATCCGCACCAACTGCGACTCCCGCACGGGCTAATGGCGTTACCATGTAATTGTGGCCCGTTCCATGCGAAGGGTCGACGATCACAGGTAAGTGCGTCATGCGATGAACCGCAGGCACGATGGAAAGATCGAGCGTATTTCGAGCATGACTTGCAAAGGTGCGGATGCCGCGTTCGCAGAGGATGACGTCGTAGTTGCCCTCGGCCATGATGTACTCGGCCGCGAGAAGAAGCTCGTCGAGGGTTGCGGACATTCCGCGTTTTAACAGTACGGGTTTTCTCGTTTTGCCGACGTACTTGAGCAGCGAGAAATTCTGCATATTTCGGGCACCGATCTGGATGCAGTCGCCGTATTTCTCCACCGCGTCAACCCCACGTTCGTCCATCGCTTCGGTGACGATATTGAGGTCGAATTGCTCGCGTACCTCAGCCAGCATCTTAACTCCGTCTTCGCCCATTCCCTGGAAAGCGTATGGAGAAGTACGTGGTTTATAAGCTCCGCCGCGAAAGAACCGGGCACCGCTTTTTGCGATCGTTTCGGCTGTCTTAAATAGCTGCTCGCGGGATTCGATCGCACAAGGACCCGCGATCATTGCAAGTTCAGAGCCTCCAATGGTTGCATTTCCGACCTTGATGACGGATTTCTCCGGCTTGATGTCCTTAGAGATCAGTTTGTAGGGCTTCGTCACGCGAATCGCGTCGGCAACACCTGGCAAATTCTCAAAATGTGCCGGATCGATGGAGCCACGATTGCCTGTGACACCGATCGCCGTGCGGTTTTCGCCCGGCAAGGTATGCCCGCGAAATCCTAACGTCTCGATCACGTGTAAAACCTTTTCAATATCCGACGCTTGAGCGGTCGGTTTCATTACGATCAACATATAAAATAACCTCTAATAAAAACTCTAAACTTGGCTCGATCCGGAATAGTGATAGGTGCGAAGTAATATATTTTAACTTAAAACCTATTACTTATAACCTATTCCGAAAATCCCGCAGCATTTGGAACAAGCCCGGCTACAAAACCTTCAACTTCTGCAACAGCCTGATCGCCGCTTTTCTCGATAACGGATACGATCGCCGATCCAACCACCGCAGCATCTGCATATTGCCAAACCTCGGAGATCTGGGCGGCAGTTGAAATGCCAAATCCGACCGCGATGGGCAGATCGGTAAACTGCTTTGTTCGATTCACCAGGTCTTCGGCCGTCGAACTCGTCGATGCCTGGGCACCGGTCACTCCGGCCCGTGAAACCGCGTAGATAAAGCCGCGAGCGTTGTCGCAAATGGCTTTTAGGCGTTCATCGGTCGTAGTCGGGGCGACGAGTGAGATGAGATCGATCCCTTGTTTTGCGAATCGTTGCGATATCGCCGCAGCTTCGTTCTCGATCACGTCGGTGAGCAGAACTCCGTCGATCCCGGCTTCGGACGCGACCTTTTCAAACTCGTCCAAGCCAAACCGCAGGATCGGATTGAAATAGCTGAACAAGACAAGCGGTACATCGCTCTGTTTCCTGAACTCGGCTGCCAGTTCCAAAACACTTGCGAGTGTAACGCCGCCCGCCAACGCGCGTTCAGACGAACGCTGGATCGTCGGCCCGTCAGCCATCGGATCACTGAACGGAACTCCTAGTTCGATGATGTCGGCACCGAGTTCCGCAAGTTTTAGAACGATCGAAAGGGAAGTCTCCAGATCGGGATCTCCTGCCGTGACAAAAGGAATGAAACCCTTCCGGTCTTTTTCTTTTAATTCCTCAAATTTTGAGCTGATTCGACTCATTGTGATTCTAGACTCCCAACTCTTCGCGAACGGTATTAATATCCTTGTCGCCGCGGCCTGAAAGATTGACGATCATGACGGAATCGCGGCTCATTTCTGGGGCGATCTTCATCGCGTGAGCGATCGCATGCGAGGATTCGAGGGCCGGAATGATGCCTTCGGTTTCGGAGAGCGTTTTGAATGCGGCGAGGGCTTCCGTGTCGTTCGCCGAGACGTATTCAACTCGTGAAATATCATGCAAATGAGCATGTTCCGGCCCGATCGAAGCGTAATCTAGCCCGGCGGAGACCGAATGTGTCAGAGCGATCTGGCCGTTGTTATCCTGAAGCAGATAGCTTTTCGTGCCCTGCAGAACCCCGACATCGCCGTCGGTCATAAATCTCGCGGCGTGTTCCCCGATCGCTGCTCCACGGCCGCCGGCTTCGACGCCGATCATTCTAACGTCGTCGTTCAGAAACGCGTGAAACAAACCGATCGCATTCGAACCGCCGCCGACACAGGCAACCAAAACGTCCGGCAAACGATCTTCTTTATCAATGATCTGCTCGCGAGCCTCGCGACCGATGATGCTCTGAAAATCGCGAACCATCAGCGGATAAGGATGCGGCCCGAGAGCTGAACCGAGCAGATAATACGTCGTGTCGACATTCGTCACCCAATCACGCAACGCCTCATTGATCGCGTCTTTCAGAGTACACGAGCCCGAATCCACGCCGCGAACCTCAGCCCCGAGCAAACGCATTCTAAAGACGTTCACTTCCTGCCGCCGCATGTCCTCGGTGCCCATGTAAACGACGCAATCGAGCCCGAACAACGCACAAACGGTAGCGGTCGCAACGCCGTGCTGTCCGGCCCCCGTCTCGGCAATGATCCGCCGTTTGCCCATTCGCTGAGCGAGCAGGATCTGGCCGAGGCAGTTGTTGATCTTGTGCGCACCGGTGTGGTTTAGGTCTTCGCGCTTGAGATAGATCTTGGCACCTCCAAGTGTTTCGGTCAGGCGTTTTGCAAAATATAGAGGCGATGGCCGCCCGGTAAAATTCTGATGCAGATCATTGAGCTCCGCATGAAACGCCGCATCATCACGCACCGCAAAGTACGCGGATGTCAGCTCATCCAGCGGAGCGACCAACGTTTCCGGCACAAACCGTCCGCCATATTCGCCCCAAAAGCCGTGTTCATCTGGCTCGTAATTCATAGTGCTTCCTTGGCGGCTTCAATAAATGCCGCAACCTTCGCGGGATCCTTTTCGCCTGGTGAAGATTCAACTCCGCTGGCGACATCGACGGCAAATGGCCGAACTTCGCGAATCGCTTCCGCGACGTTTTCTGGCGTCAAGCCACCTGCCAGATAAACGCGGTCCACCAATTCCGCGACCTGCCTTGCAACCGTCCTGTCAATCGTCATTCCTGTGCCACCGCGTTCTACATCTGAAAAGGCATCGAGCAAGATCGCGTCGGCCTTATATTTCAATACGTTCCTCGGTTCAAAACCCTGACCGATCCGAACTGCCTTTATTATCGTCGCGTCCGACTCCAGCCGTAGCGACTCTATAAACTCGGGCGTTTCGTCGCCGTGAAGTTGAACTGTGTCGAGCTGCGCCGTGTCTTCGATCTCGACTATTTCCTCAACGCTTGCGTTCACAAATACACCGATCTTTTCCACCCGCATCGTGACCTTCTCAACGATCGCGGCGGCATCGCTTGGAGCAATATATCTTTTGCTGCCCTTGTAAAAATTGAATCCTATCGCGTCCGCACCGTTATCTGCCGCCTGTTGAGCGTCGTCGAGATTGGTTATTCCGCAGATCTTTGTTTTGATCATGATTTTTAATGCAAAGAACAACTATTTCTCATTTTCCTCTGCTTTCTCTGCGACTGATATTTCTTTTTTCTCATCCGTTAAACGCGTCACGAGATACCAAACGATGAATACATTCAAAACCAGCAGAGCAACGCGAACCCATGTAAATTTTTCGTAGATCTCATAGATCTCGATCGGTATAAAGAGCGAGGTCGCGATCGCGGTCAGGTATTCGGCCCAGCGTTTTTGAATCCAGAGGCCGATTCCTTCCGTAAAGAGCAGGCAAGAATATCCAAATGCGACGCCGCTCATCTGCATTAGCTGCGTGTTGCCAACGCCTGAGAGTTTATCGAGAGCTGACTGAACATACTTATTCGCGATGTCGATACCATGCCGCGTTACAAAATCGGTCGCCCAAGCCTCAACGTCGCGGCCCAGCAGCGTCAGGAGCTTTATCCCGATCGCCACCAGGATCGCACCCTTGACCACTTTCATTACCGAGATGAAATGAATCGTCCACGTGCGTTCGCGGGGCGTCTGGTTTCTATATCTTAAATGCGGCTTATTCAAACCCAGGCTCCTAAGGTTTCGCTGGCATTTCCGGTTCGCATCAAGGTCTCACCTATCAAAAAGCCGTTAAATCCGAGTTCCTTTAGCTCGTCGATCTCATCTTTTGTCGATAGACCACTTTCCGAGATCATCAAAACGCCTTCGGGCCGCAGGCCGATCAATTCGCGTGAAACATCAAGCGAAACTTCGAGAGTTTGCAGGTTTCTATTGTTGACTCCTATGATCTTTGCGTCGATCTTCCGAGCTGTTTCCAGTTCGTCGGCGGTATGGATCTCAACCAGTGAATCCAAGCCGAGCCCGTCCGCGATCGCTGAGAACTCTCTAAGCTCTGTCTCGCTCAGTGCAGCCACGATCAAGAGTATCGCATCTGCTCCGGCGGCGGCCGCTTCGTAGATCTGGTAGCTGTCAACCATGAAATCCTTACGCAAAACCGGAATGTCTACCGTTTTTGCCGCCAAGACAAGATCCGCGATCTCGCCGCTGAAATACTCGCTTTCGGTTAGAACGGATATCGCAGCGGCACCGCCTGCCGCATAATTGCCGGCGACCTTAGCGACGTCAATGTCTGCATTAATAACGCCCTTTGATGGCGAAGCCCGTTTGATCTCGGCGATGATGTTCGTTCGGCCACTGTGAGATAAAGCCACCCGAAAACGATTCGCTTCCTTTGACGCCCGCACTCTCCTGGCTCGCCGCTCGATCGCCGCTGCATAGCCGAGCGATCTCGTCCTTTCAACCCTTTCGCGGGTTTTGGTGACTATTTTATTTAAGAATGTCTCAATCATTTCTGGTTTACTGAAAGAGTGTTAAGTTTTTGCAACGCCGAACCGCTTCTAATACTTGCTTTTGCCAGTTCATAACACTCCGGCAGCGTGTCGGCTCTTCCGGCGACTAAGATAGCCGCGGCGGCATTGAGCAGTACCAGCCTTTCCACATCGCGGTCTGCCATCTCGTTACTTAGGACAGCTCTGATGATCTTCGCACTTTCAGCGGCCGAACACTGCTCCGGCAGATCTTTTCCAAGAGTAAAAACATCAAAATCCGCGGCACTGATATCAAAAATATCGACCTTGCCATCTGAGACCTCCGCGACGAGCGTTGTACCCTTCAAACTGATCTCGTCCAGTCCATTCTCACCATAGACGACCCAGGAACGATCCGCTCCAAGACGCAAGAGCACATTTGCGGTGCTTTCGAGCAGGTGTTTGTCCCAAACCCCGATCACATGATGCGGGGCAGAAGCAGGATTGCAGAGCGGGCCTAGATTATTAAAGATCGTCGGCCTTCCAAGTGAGCGGCGAGCCGCTGCGAGCGTAGGCGACAACGCATGAAAACGCGGAGCGAACATAAAACAGATTCCGTGCTCATTCAAATGTTCTTCGGCGATCGTGGGGTCAACGTCAATTTCTATACCGAGTTCGGAAAGTACGTTGGCACTTCCGGAATTACTTGTCGCCGCACGGTTGCCGTGTTTCGCAACTGGCAGGCCCGATCCTGCAATGACGAACGAGGCTGCTGTTGAAACGTTGAAGGTTTTAGATAGACTGCCACCGGTTCCCACTGTGTCAACAAATGTAGAGTGTACAGAATTGACGCGCTTCATACGGTGGCGCATCAGGTGGGCGAATGCGAATAGCTCATCTTCGGACGTGCCTTTTTCGCCCCATGCCGCAAGAACCTCGGCGATCACCATCTGGTTCGTGCTGCCGATCAAAGCGTCAAACAAAGTCTCAGCCTCGTCGACCGGGATGTCCGAGCCGAGCTGAAATTCTCCTAGGTAATGATCTAAGATCCTGTCGTTCATTTATACGGTTCCACTTTCCGCTATCTCCAACGCTCTCAGCAACACCTTCGCCTTATTCACTGTCTCATCAAATTCCAGCGAAGGTACCGAATCCGCCACGATCCCGGCTCCCGCTTGGATCTTCGCGACACCATTTTCGAGCACCAGCGTGCGGATCGCGATGCACGTGTCCATATTTCCCGAATAATCAAAATATCCGACCGCACCCGAATAAACGCCGCGTGCGGTTGGCTCGAGGCCGCGAATTATCTCGATCGCACGCACCTTTGGAGCCCCCGAAACCGTCCCGGCGGGGAAGCATGCCGCGAGGGCGTCGAAACGATCGAGCCCACTCTTCAACTTCGCCGAAAGCGAGCTGACCAGATGCTGAACGTGTGAATATTTTTCGACGTTCATCAGCGTATCGACTTTAACGCTGCCGTATTCGGCGACGCGTCCGAGGTCGTTGCGGCCAAGATCCACCAGCATCAGATGCTCTGCGACTTCCTTTTTGTCGCGACGCATTTCTCCTGCCAACGCCTCATCCTCGGCGGCGTCTTTGCCGCGATGACGTGTTCCGGCGATCGGACGATATTCGAGCCGTTCATTCTCACAGCGAACCAGCATCTCAGGCGACGCACCAACGATCGACTGCTCTTCAAATTTTAACAGGAACATGTACGGCGACGGATTCAGCGAACGAATTGCCCGATATATCGCCACCGGCGAAGCGTTGGTCTGCTTCGTAAAACATTGCGATAGAACGACTTGGTAACATTCACCGGCGGCGATCAATTCCTTGATCTTGTCAACGGCGGATTCGAAATCGGCACGCTTCCAGTTTGAAGTGATGTCGTTATTGGTCGAGGAGTCGGTATTTGGCGGAATGATCAGCTCGCCGTGTTCGAGCTTTTGCTTGATTGCTTGATTATTTGACCTTGCTGTCCCATACAAAGCCTCAAGCGAGATATCATCGCCAGCCTCATCGGGAAAGACGAGTGAAATGATCTTGATCACCTGCTTCGCATGGTCGAACGCAACGATCGAGCGAAAGAACATAAAAGCCGCATCATCTCGAACGTCATCTCTTTTATCACCGCGATTTAACGAAGGCTCAAACCATTCCGAACAAGCAAATCCAAGAAATCCGATCGCACCGCCGATGAATGACGGCAGATCAGGGTCGGCGGCAGCGTGTCGTTCGGAAAAGTGGGTTTTTAGGAAGGGGATCGTACCGTTGTCGGTATATTGGTCTCCGTCCTCCGTTGTGATGAACGTTGAGGTTTCATTGCCACGCAGAACGCTCTCAGGATCGGCACCGATGAATGAATACCGTGCAAGAGTCTTGCCGCCTTCGACCGATTCGAGCAGGAACGAATTCCGAGACGCGGCCGACAGCTTCAGATAGACCGAGAGCGGCGTCAGCAGGTCGGCGGGCATGGTTTCGACGACGGGGACGACGTTTGCCAGCTTTGCCTTCTCAAGAAATGTTGAAAGATCGCTCATAAAAATACAAAACGCCGCTCGTTTTTCATTCGAGCGGCGCCTGGTGTAAAAGTTTTCGAATCCAGCTAAACGAATACTATCGTCTCGTCCGAGATCAAAACCCAACGGGCACCGCCAATCGCCACCAACCGAAGTCAGCTCGCCAATTGGCCACCGTATAGTATTTTGCCTGAACAGAATTCACTACAAGGTTTTTAGCAAACGGCGAAGCGGTCTGTCAAATCGGGTCAGATCCGCCTGCGTAAGTGGGCGGAACGTACCCGGGCACTAAGCCTCTATTTGTTAAAAGTGAATTCCGCCCGCTCACGCAGGCGGTTCTGACTTACATCTTCTCCGGAACTTCGATTCCCAGCGTAGCAAGAGCTGAGGTCAACGAACGCCGAGCCATACCGGCTACAACGATCAAAACCGCCCGTTTCGTATCGTCCGGTTCGATCAGGATCTTGTGATTGTGATAGAAAAGGTTGAACGCCCTGGCGAGCGTAAATGTATATTTTGCGAGAATTGCGGGCTCGTTCGAGATCGCGGCTGCTTCGACTGTTTCTTCGAGTCGCGAGGCTAGAACAGCCATCGACCAGATATCGCCGCCCGTCTCGGTCGCGAGAATTGCTTCGACTCCGCCAAGGTCTGCGATCCGCGAACGGCACGCGTCAACACTGTCTTTTTCAGCAAGTTTTCTAAAGATCGAATTCGCTCGAACCGCTGAATACTGGCAAAAGCAACCAGTCTCGCCCTCGAACGACAACGCTTCCTTAAAGTCGAAAACGATAACCGTATTTCGTGTGAATTTGAGTAGAAAATACCTTAATGCACCGACCGCAAGTTGATGAGCAATAAGGGCTTTCTCGGCCTCCGGGGCGTCGGCATGACGTGACTCAACTTCCGCGAAAGCGTTAGCTTCGAGGCGATCGATGAGGTCGTCAGCCTTGACGCCTAAGCCCTTTCGGCCGCTCATCTCGATGAACGGGCGCTTTCTGTTTTCATCCGAGAGAGCAAAGCCAAGTTCTTCAGCGGCTGCCGGCGACAGAGCGACCATTTCGTACGAAAGGTGAATGCTCGCCTTTTCACCACGCTCCGGCGATATCGCCGCAACTCCCTTCCGTACAATATCTTGCGGATACGACTGCCGCGAATCGATCACGTTATAGATCGTCTCACCGCCCCCGAATGGAGGGTGAGCAACCTGCTCGCCCTGATTCGCAGTAGTGATCCAAACGTCCTTACCATTCGCGTAAGTGTGAAAATGCTTGTAGTTGAAATCAAGCCCAAGGATTCCCAGCTTCCACATCTGATACGCAATGTCTTTGCCAGTGTAAGTCACTGTCCCGTTTGATCTTACGAGGATCTTGTCGGTTTCGTTATCTTCGTTGCCGGAATGTTCTTCGAACGGCATCACCCAGCATCCGGCCTGTTTGCCTTCGGTCTCATAACGGATCACGCCGAGCTGTTTCATTTGTTCGAACGCCTTGTCCCAAAAATGCAGATGCAGGATCTCGGATTCACGTGGAAGCAGGTCGTAACGGATCGAAAGGCGTTCCATAGTGTCGAGAATACACTCGACATTACGGGTCGCAACGAAATCGGCAAGCTCCGCCGTTTCGTTACCGCCTTCTTCGATCAAATGCAGAACTTCGGCACGTTTTTCCTTGAGTTCTTCGTTCGTCTGGTACTCGATGCCAACCTTGGTGTAAAGGTCCCAGCAGTAATAGTCGAAAGTCTTACCCGACGCCGTAAGTTCTTTATCGAGTTTCTTTATAGCACTCAGATTCATGTGTTCAATGAACACAAATCCTACCACCACATCCGCTACCTGAACGCCGGTATTGTCGATATAGTTCTGGATCTCAACTCGTTTACCGGTCGCCGTAAGGATTCGTTGAAATGTATCTCCAAGCACCGAATTCCGCACGTGCCCGATATGAGCAGACTTGTTCGGGTTGACCGAAGTGTGTTCCACGCAGACTTTAACTGCATCAGGTTCGAGCGAAGACGCAAGGTTCGGCAGTGGTTCAGCCGCCGCGTTATCTGCCAGAAACTTTGCCCGGTCAAAGAAAACGTTCAAATATCCGGCACCGGCAACCTCAACCTTTCCAACGGAATCCATTGACTCGAGAGCTGCCTTCAATGTTTCGGCAATTTCACGCGGATTCTTCTTTTCGCCGGTTGCCTGTTTGATCTTTTTCGCGAGTTCGAACCCGACGGGAAAGGCGAGATCACCGAGTTCCGTTTTCGGCGGGGTTTCGGCGGCGATCATTTCCGGTTCGACTCCGAATTGAGCGATGGCGGTCGAACGAACGGCTTCGCGAAGGGCGGTTTGAATTTCTGTAATGGTCATTAGATTGTTGTCACGTGCAGTAAAATAAACGGTAATTATAAACTTTTGCGATGTGCATAAGCAAAACGGCCCCAGTTCGTAATAAGTGAGAAGTGATACGTGAAAAGTTATAACTTCTCACCTAACAGCTATCACTTATTCCGAGGGGCTCCAAACTTTAGCTTTCGCCCCAAAAACGCTAGAATCAGACGTTTATGGCAAAGAAGATCAAGAATAAGATCGATCTGAAAAAGATCGCTGAGGGCGTTCGGTTGATGCTCGAAGGGATGGGCGAGGATCCAGAACGTGACGGTTTGAAGAAAACTCCGGAACGGGTCGCCGATTTTTACGCCGAACTGACCGAGGGGATGTGGATCGACCCGAAAGAGCACATAGTGGCTCTGCCCGGTGATTCGCATGACGAGATGGTGATCGTCAAGGACATTTCGTTCTCGTCCGTGTGCGAGCATCATTTGGCCCCGTTTATCGGGAAATGCCACATCGCCTACATTCCAAAGGGCGGCCGCATCGTCGGACTTTCGAAACTTGCGCGTATCGCCGAGGTGTTTTCAAAACGTCTGCAGTTGCAGGAGCGGCTGACCCAGCAGATCGCCCAGACACTGTTCGACAATCTCGATCCGATCGGCGTAATGGTTGTTTTGGAAGCTGAGCATACATGCATGACGATACGCGGCGTGAAAAAACCTGGTGCGGTGACGATAACGTCGGCTGTTCTCGGCGGCTTTAGAAAGGATTCGCGAACGCGGGCTGAGGCGATGAGTTTGATCAAGGGTTAAGAGTTTTATGAAGAGAATAACTGTGTTATTTGTGATATTTACGTTCGTTGTGTCATTTGTTTTCGCACAGGATCGCACGGGCGATTTTGACGCGAACAAGATGCGTGAACGCGTGAAACGTCTCTCTGCCGATGATTTTGAAGGCCGCGGTCCTGGTACTGCAGGCGGCAAGCGAGCGGCCCAATACATCGCCGATCAAATGAAAGCGAGCGGCGTTAAGCCGGGCAATAAGGGTAGTTATTTCCAAAACGTAAAGCTCGTAGGAATCAAGGCCGATCCGAACACGCAGCTTACTGCGACAATCACGAAAGGCCCGACGAATATGTATTTCAAGTTCGGCGATGATTTCGTGGCAACGACCGGGGCCCAAACGGCGGACGTTTCGGTGAATTCCGAGATCATTTTCATGGGCTACGGCGTCGACGCTCCGCTTTACAAATGGAACGACTACAAGGGCGATCCGGAGCAGTACAAAGGTAAGGTGTTGATGATCCTCGTCAACGACCCGCCCGCGACTGCCGCCGAACCGAATCTTTTTGGCGGTAATGCTCTAACCTATTACGGACGTTGGACTTACAAATATGAGGAAGCCGCTCGTCGCGGTGCGGCTGGCGTTATTCTCGTGCACACGAATGAATCCGCCGGTTACGGCTGGAACGTCGTCCGAACCTCTAACGGCAATTGGCGTTACGAAATTGCCCGCACGAAAACCGACAAAACGCCCTTCCTGAACTTCCGGGCATGGATGACGAATGACGCGGCCACAAAGCTCGCCAGCATCAGCCATCTCGACCTGGAACAACTCAAACAACAGGCAAAGAGCCGCGATTTTAAGCCGGTGAATCTCGGCGTGACGGCGAATCTGAATTTGAAAAGCGAATTGACGACCTTTGATTCGCCAAATGTCGTCGGCGTTATCGACGGCAGCGATTCGAAGCTCAAGAGTGAATACGTCCTTTTCTCAGGCCACTGGGATCATCTCGGGATCGGCGAAGCCGACGCAACTGGTGACAAGATCTACAACGGGGCATATGACAACGCGTCAGGTATTGCAGCAATTCTTGGGATCGCCGATGTCATAAACAAGATGCCGGCAAAACAGCGGCCGAAGCGTTCGACAGTGTTCTTTTTCCCTACTGCTGAAGAGCAAGGGTTGCTGGGAGCCGAGTATTTTGCTGAAAAACCACTCTTCCCGCTTAACAAAATAGCAGGGAATGTAAATATCGATGGGGTTAATTTCTTCGGAAAAACAAAGGATTTTTCAGCTCTCGGAGCCGAGCGTTCTTCGCTTGGAATTTTTGTCGATGAAGTCGCGAGCGAGCGAAAAATGACGGTCGAGGGTGATATGCGGCCTGAACAGGGATTCTTTTTCCGTTCGGACCATTTTCCATTTGCAAAATCGGGCGTACCGGCTATTTCGTTGCGACATGGTGATGATTTTCTAACGCCGCTGACCGGCGAGGCTTTGAATTTTTTCAGTAATTACAACGCCAAATATTATCACCAGCCGTCCGATCAGTATTACGATTGGTGGGATGCCGGAGCGATGGTTCAGAATGCCGAACTCGGCCTCGCGATCGCACTTAAGATAGCAAATTCGCCGACGTTGCCGAGGTATAAGGACACGGATGAGTTTTCGGCACCGGATAAGAAGCGATTTATGAAATAGTACGGATAGGAGTTATGGTTTACAGCGTTGAAGAGGCACAGGACAAGCTCGAACATCTAATTGCGATGGCGTTTAATGGCGAACAAGTTCTCATTAAGCAAGGTGAGGATATTGTTCGCGTCGAGCCGATCGACGACCGTTTGATTCCGGGCAAATATTGGACAGCTGAAGATTTTTACGAATAGATGAGCAACACTTTCTACATCACAACTCCCATTTACTACGCGAACAGCCTACCGCATCTGGGCCATCTGTACACGACGATCGTGGCGGATGCGGTGCGGCGGTATAAGAAACAGCGTGGTTTTGACACGTATTTTCTGACCGGGACGGACGAGCACGGGATAAATATTCAGCGTGCGGCCGAGAAAAATGGCCGGACGCCGCAGGAGCAGGTCGATCTGATCGCGGGCGAGTTGAAGCGGATGTTCCACGATTTCCGGCTCGATACCGAGAATGGCGGTTACGACATTTTCATGCGGACGACAGAGCCGTTCCATTACGAAGGCGTCCAGCATCTGTGGCAGGAAATTGCCAAAAATAAGACGCCGAAAGGGAACGACACGATCTACAAAGGCTTTTACGAAGGCTGGTTCTGTGCGCCTTGTGCGGAATTTAAGACCGAGGATCAATATTACACGCCCGAAGGCTCGGACACGCCTAATTGCCTTATTCACGAACACCCGCTCGACAAGATCGCGGAGGAGAGCTATTTCTTTCGTCTGTCGGATTATGATGAATTTTTGATCGATCTGATCGAAGGCGATTTAAGTCTGGTTAGGCCCGAGGCCCGTAAGAATGAGGTTCTCTCGTTCGTTCGCGGCGGTTTGCAGGATCTTTCGATCAGCCGGCAAAAATCGTCGGTGTCGTGGGGAATTCCCGTTCCGGGCGATGAGAATCATGTGATGTATGTCTGGATGGACGCGCTGACCAACTACATCACGGCCCTGGGTTATGGCAACGCGGAGAAAGCGTCGGTTGGATTTGAGAAATACTGGCAGAATGTCGTGCACTTGGTTGGCAAAGATATATTGCGGTTTCACACCGTATATTGGTTCTCGTTCCTGAACGCTGCCGGATTGCCGCTGCCTAAAACGGTTTTCGCTCACGGCATGTGGCTCGACGCCGATGGCCGAAAGATGGGCAAGACAATGGGTAACGTTATCGAAGTTGATGTTTTACATGAACATTTTCAGGTAGATGCTCTGCGTTATTTTGTGCTGCGGGATATGGTCTTTGGGCAGGATGGGAAGTTCGGCTACGAAAACCTGATCGACCGTGCGAATGCTGATCTCGCTAGCGGTTTAGGGAACCTCGCGAGCCGTACATTCTCGATGATCACGAAATACCGCGACGGTTTGATCCCGAGTGGCAAGATCGGGGAAGAAAACTACATTAACGCCAAACGAGCAGGAGTCAGTCCCGACGATCAGGAACTTGCGTCGGTGGTCGAGCATGCACGCGACGAGTTCATTCGCAGGTACGATAATTTCGAATTCAGCCTGGCTCTCGAAACCGTTTGGACGGTTATCGCCCGCGTCGATAAGCTGATCTCGGATTCTAAACCGTGGGAGCTTATCAAGGACGAAAAGCAAGCCGAAACGCTCAATGCTGTGCTCTATCGAGCCTGCGAAACGCTCCGTTGGCTTTGTGTCCAACTTTATCCGGTAATGCCGGATGCATCCAAAAACATCTACGGCCAGATCGGCCTCAGCGAAGACATCGCCACGCTCGATCCGGCAAACTTAAAATGGGGCGAGCTCGCCCCCGGAACCAAGATCGGCGAAACCGTTGGAGTTTTCCCGAGAATCGATAAGAAGAAAGTTATGAACGAAATCAGTGAGCAGTTAGCAGTTAGCAGTGACCAGTCGGCAGTCGCGAAAAAGTCAGTACCACCCGCGGTCGCGGGTGGGGCCGTTTCTGAACAACCAGCTACGATCAACGATCAACCATCAACCGACGACAACTTCATCACAATTGATGATTTCCTAAAAGTCGATCTTCGCGTCGGCGAGATCAAGGTCGCCGAACGCATTCCAAAGGCGGACAAGCTGCTCCGCTTCGAGATCGACCTCGGCGAAGAAAAACCACGCCAGATCCTCGCTGGCCTCGCCGAATACTACGACCCCGAAACCCTCATCGGCCGCAAAGTCGTCGTCGTCGCCAACCTCAAACCACGAATGATGCGCGGCCTCGAATCCCAAGGCATGATCTGCGCCGCGTCGCTCGAAGATAATTCCGGCCCGAAACCGGCGTTGGCGGCGTTTTTGGAGGATGTTGAGGTCGGGGCGAGATTGAAGTAGCACTTATTATAGGCAGGTGAGCATGAAACAACTAAAAATTGCCATCGCATTTTTGATACTGCTTGTTAGTGGAGGTCATGTCTTTTCACAAGATGGACCGCCACCACCGCCGCCTCCTTTGATCTGGAAAGCCCCGGCTTCTTCCGAGGTGAAGAGATATATCAATTCGGCTCATAAATTTTCAGTTGATTTCATTGGTGATCCTTCGGTTAGCGAAGGTATTGGTGTCATGTCTCACTATACCGTGAAACGGCCCGGATCGCTGATGTATGTCAGGGTAATTGAATTTGCAAAGGAAGATCTTCAAAAGGTCACGGTTCCCGAGATCATTCAGCAAGTCAAGTCGGCTTATGGAACGACTCTGAAATATTCGATTGTTGACCTTCTAAGCGAAAAGTCCGATGCGATCGAGTTCTCGGCCTCGGATACGTTCCATATTCGACGAGTCAATGCCAGAGTTGTAAACGGAAAACTCTATGAACTTTACATTGATGTCACCAACTGGCATATCTTGAAGGATCATTACCCAGAAAAAGTTAAAGCATTTAACGAGGAAGCCAATCGCTTTTTCAAGTCGTTTGAGTTACAAAAATGATTCTTATCGATTCCCACTGCCACATAGACGGCGAACAGTTTGACGAGGATCGCGACGAGGTTGTTCGGCGGGCTCGTGAGGCTGGGGTAGTGGCGATGTTGAATATTGGCACGGGCGATCCGGGTACGGATGATTTTCGGCGGGCCGTGGCTGTGGCGGAGAAATACGACCACGTTTATTCGGCGGTCGGGGTTCATCCGCATGATGCGAAGCTTTATGATGACGCGGCCGAGGAGCATTTGCTTGAGCTGGCGAAGAGCGATAAGGTGATCGCTTGGGGTGAGATCGGGTTGGATTATTACTACGATCATTCGCCGAGGGATGTTCAGCGGGATGTTTTTCGGCGGCAGATACGAACGGCGAGGTCGCTCGGGCTGCCGATCATTATTCACAGTCGCGATGCGGATGATGAGACGGTTGAGATACTCACGGAGGAATGTTCTGAAATAGCTGATAGCGGAAAGCTGATATCTGAAAGCGGTTTTCCTGGCGGAATCATGCATTGTTTTGGCGGTACGCCCGCGATGGCTGAGGATCTGATGAAGATCGGTTTCATGATCTCATTTGCCGGGAACGTTACGTTTAAAAAAGCCGAGAATCTTCGTGAGTCGGCTCGCGTCGTCCCGCTCGACCGGCTTTTGATCGAGACTGATTGCCCGTTTCTCACGCCCGTACCATTTCGCGGAAAGCGAAACGAGCCCAGCTTTGTCGCACACACCGCCAGGTTTCTTGCTGAGCTTCACGGCGTGGATGTCGAGACATTCGCAGATGCTACGACGAATAACTTCCTGCGATTCTTTAACCTCGAATTGCCGACAAAGCCGTAACCGTCTTCATACTTCGAGCGGAGATATTCCGAGGTTTTGCGACCCATCGTGTTGCATAGATAAAAGATGCAACAATCCGTGATATGATTTCGTAGGAAAGATCGTGAGGTTTGTCTGTTCGATCTGCAAAACCGTGCCACAAGATACAAATTGGCATGATTTTTGGATTGAGAATATGAGTTCGAAATATTTTTTTACAAAAATCGTTAGAATGGATGGTGGATGCAGGAGTAACTCTCGTATATACAACATTTACGCTGTCCACACTAGGAGTGGACAAGCGGTGGACAAGCGGTGGACAGCGAGTGGACAAGAATTTTGTCCGAAGCCGATAACGCTAGTGGTTGCAATAGATAATCGCGAAAGGTGTGCAAACGTGTCCACTACGTTCGGATGTCGTCACGCGAGAACACGGTGCCGTTTTCGTTCGGCGTTCCAAACGAGATTTATCTGTGGTTAAATAGAGGATATGGCAAAGGAAAATTCATTCGACATCGTTTCTAAAACAGATTACGCAGAGCTGACGAACGCTCTCAACCAGACCGAGAAAGAGATCTCGCAGCGGTTCGATTTCAAGGGCAGCAAGGCGAAGGTGGAGTTACAGGCAAAGGACCTGATCATGACCGCCGAGGACGACACGCGGCTCCGCAACATGAACGACATTCTACAGAGCAAGCTCGTCAAACGCGGCATTTCGCTCAAGGCCCTCGACTATCAAAAAGCCGAGCCGGCGGCCGGCGGAACGCTTCGTCAGCTTGTGAAGATACAGCAGGGAATTCCCATCGAAAAAGCGAAGGAAGTCGTCCGCTTTATCAAAGACGAAAAGTTCAAAGTACAAGCCTCGATCCAGGGCGAAACTGTCCGCGTTTCGGGCAAAGACCGCGATACATTGCAGGATGTCATGGCAAAGCTAAAGGGACGTGACTTTGGGATCGATATGATGTTTGATAACTATCGATCTAATTAGCTATAGAGCAATGAAATTGATTTTCAGCTTGAGCATCGCGGTAGGTTTGATAGCTGGGCTTGTTTTCGCCTTTATTGGGTATCAATACGTAAAGCCTCCTGTGTTTTCTTCAACATCTCCAGATCGAAGATTTAGAGTTGATCTCTTCGGCAATCTCGATGCTCCTGAATTTCCTTTCATCATGAGTACAATTGAGGCCGAGGTCATAGCTGAAGGGCGAAAACTAAGCCGCGTACCAATACACTTCGCCGATCCACTCGAAGGAAGTTTTAATGTTACCTACCGAGAACTTCGCTGGAGTGACGACAATGTATTTGGCCTCTATGGTTTGCCAGAATCCGATTTTCGCGACGGAATAAGCCGTGACTCTATAACGATCACGAACAATGCGAATCGGAACATTGGGTTTTTGAAGGTGCGATTTGGTGGAAATCAGTTTTTTATCTTCGATTTGAAGTCTAATCGTAACCAAGCTATAAATCTGACTCAGAAATCGCGAGTTCTTGAGTATGTTCATGTTTCTGGCGAATTTGATAGTGGAACCGAGATTCGGTCCGGCGGTATAAATTTCGATTCGAGTGATAAACAACCCTCACGATATTGCGTTACGATTGACGAAGGCGGTACCCGAATTAATAGCGTCGATTTGCAGGGATGGACTCTGAATCCTGACAAGATTATTGTTCCGGCGGTGAAGGCTTGTGGTGACTAGATAATGCAGACATTTGCTCCAAAACAAGAGTCAACCGATCCGGCTATACTCTCTAAAAGAATATTTGACCTTATCAAGACTGAGATGCAGCTCGTTGAGGCGGAGTACGAACGACAGGCTTCGTCGAACATCCAGGTCATTGACTATCTCGGCGAATATTTGAGAGCATCCGGGGGCAAACGTGTTCGCCCGGCTCTACTGATCCTGTCTAACTACGTCTTGGACGGTGATGCGACCAAAGACAATGTCATTCGTTTGGCGACCGTGATGGAGATGCTTCACACGGCGACGCTCGTGCATGACGATATAATTGATAACGCCGATCTGCGGCGGAATCGGTCGTCGGTGAATGCTCGGTTTGGGAATCAGACCGCCGTGCTGATGGGCGACTGGCTGTATATGTCGGCGTTTGAGACAACGGTGCGTGAGCGGTCGCTCGAGATCATTGACATTCTGACACGGTTGACGCGGAAGATGACCGAGGGCGAACTGATACAGCTGACTCGGATCGGGCGGTTGGATATTTCGGAAGCTGAGTATTTTGACATTCTGGAACGAAAGACCGCATTCCTGTTTTCGGCTTGCTGCGAGGTCGGGGCGATCCTTGCGGGTGCGGGCGAGGCTGAGCAGAAGGCTCTTCGTGACTACGGAATGCACCTCGGCGTTGCCTTCCAATTGTCTGACGACGTGCTTGATCTGACGTCGGAAACCGAGACTTTGGGAAAAGCCGCGGGTTCGGATCTGCTTGAAGGAAAACTCACGCTTCCGCTCATATATCTACTCGAAAGACTCCCCGACCTTCAGCCAAAACTTGAAAAGATAATGTTCGATGGCGAATATACCGCCATCCGTCGCGAGGACCTTCGGGCATTACTACGGGAAAACGGGATTATTCAAGTGATTAAAGAGCGTGCGGATGATTATGTAACACGCGCAAGAAAAAGTCTTGATGTTTTGGCCGAATCAAGGTATCGTTCTTGTTTAGAAGACGTTTTGACGTTTGTTACCGGTAGAAATAGTTAAACACAAAACGCACATCTTAAGCTGTTCGGCGATTTTGAGAATGCCGTAAGCAACACGAACACAATATGTTAGACGAAAATAATCCGGATGCCCTTCAAGACATTTTGGAACAAACACGCGGTGCTTTAAGCCAGGCAATTGCAAAATTGCGGGATGCCGAGGGCGAGGTCGAAAGGCTTAAGTCTGCGTTAAGCGCTCTTGAGGGCATTGCCGCACAGAACGGCAGATCGGTGGATGGCGTTCGCCATTCGATGAATTCCGGACGCTCCGGAAGCCTTGGTAACACATTCCATATTGAAGAAGCAACAACTTCGGGTTCCGAACGAACAGATCCTCGGTCAAATGTTCAGGACCTTACGAGCCGAGAGTATCGCCGCGACAACTCAGTGGCATATCTCAATCAGAACCGGCCCAAACTGGTACATCAGGATTTCGAACCGAGCAGTGACCGCTTTAGCGACAGGACCATCACTCAGTCATGCACATTGCTTCTCCGCGAGGCCGGACGGCCGCTGCACGTGAATGAACTTTACAATCTGCTTGTCGCCGGCGGAATGAAGTTCAAGGGCAATAACCCAACGATCTCCGTCGCCGTCTCCCTCAGCCGCAATAGCCGGTTTCGCAAGGTAGATCCGGGCACATTTGATCTGGTCATACGCGAAGCTTATCAGGCTGCGTCTTAGGCGTTTAGATCTCAACTTCGAAAAAATCAATATCAAATCGAAACCTTTCCGTTTATACTTACTCAAGGTGAAGTATAACGCTGGAAAATTGTATTTGGATCGCAAGCGGTCATGGATGGCGGCAATCTGGGTTGTGAGCGTATTGTTCATTTGTCTCACTACCGCTTCCGCGCAAAAACTCCGGCTACGATCTCAGATCAACCCGAATTGCGAAGTTCCCAGCGGCCTGACCACGCTCAAATACTCTGACATCTGGGCCAATGGAAACATCGCGGTTCAGGGGAGCTATAACTGCCGCGGTGCCTTCATCTACGACATATCGAATCCGGACGCCCCGGTGCTCGCCAGCGTTTATGATCCCTCGCCCACGCAGACGTTTCTAGAAGCGATCGTTGTTGGCAACCGCGGTTATTTTGGCAGCGGCGGGCCTTACGCAAATGGTTCGGCGCAGACCGGAACCGGCGTGCATATCGTGGATCTGTCGGATCCCTATCATCCATCACTGATCGGTAGGGTGAACGAGAACCGCGGCGGCGGGTTTAACGGCATTCACGAAATGAATGTCTATGGCAATTATCTTATTGAGAATTATAATGCCGTTTCGAACCGGACGATCAGGATCATCGATATATCCGATCCGCAGAATCCGCGCCTGAAATGGGACTTTAGTCCTCAGGAAACATTTTGGGTTCACGCCATTCATATTCGTGGAGCTCGGATGTATATGTCGGGTTGGGCCGGCTTGATAGAGATCTATGACCTAACCGATATCGCTAACACTCCGCCGCTCCTTCTCGGAACGATACAGGGAAACAACAACAACCATAGTTCATGGACGAGCGAAGACGGGAATTACCTCTATTCGTGCCGCGAGGTGCCGGACGGCGATCTGCGTGTCTATGACGTAAGAAACCCGGCTCAGGCGACTCTCGTTCGGACGATAAAAACCAGTGACCTGGGGATCAATGCGATCAGCCCGCACAATCCTGTGGTGATGGGCAATTATCTTTACGTGTCGTGGTACCAGGCCGGTGTCCAGGTTTTTGATCTGACGGATCCAACCTCTCCGCGCAGAATTGCGCAATACGATACATTCCCTGAGACATTCGCTCCGCCGGTCGAAGAATCGAAAAGGCTCGCGGATATTGAGCCCTGGGATATGGTCTGCGGATCGGCTAACCGGCAGAATGCGCTTCCAAACACGTACGAAGGGAACTGGGCGGTCTATCCATTCCTCGGACAAAATAAGATCCTCGCCGGTGATCTCGATCACGGGCTTTTCATTCTTGACGGGTCGGGCTTGGCGGCAAGGCCGAAGAATCGAGTTTCAGATTTTGATGGTGACGGAAAGACCGATCTATCAATCTTTCGCTCAACTACCGGTGATTGGGAACTCGAAAACAGCTCGGATCACGGCGTCAGCTCTCCTCAGTTTGGTGTCCTGGACGACATACTCGCTCCCGGGGATTATGATGGCGACGGGAAGACCGAGATCGCCGTTTTCCGTCCGTCTAATGGTGTCTGGTATCTCCGACGAAACACGTCCTTCATCGCAGTTCCATTTGGTATCGCTGGCGATATCCCGGTTCCTGGCGATTATGACGCGGATGGTAGAACAGACGTTGCGGTCTTTCGGCCTTCGAACGGCAGTTGGTACATTTTGCGGAGCACGCTTGGCTTCATTGGGGTCCAATGGGGAATGATAGGCGATAAGCCGGTCGCGGGTGACTATGATGGCGACAGCAAAACCGATATCGCTATCTGGCGACCCGGAAATGGTGTTTGGTATGTCTTGCGAAGTTCGTCGTCTATACCTCTTTACTGGCAGTTCGGGATCAGTACTGATAAACCGGTAGTCGCCGATTTTGACGGCAACGGAATAACGGATTTCGCAGTTTATCGTCCATCCGAAGGCAACTGGTTCGTCCTCGATCCTGCCGCCGTACCGTTCATGCGGTCTTTTGTGTGGGGTGTTCCGTCGGATCAGCCGATCCCTGCCGATTACGATGGTGACGGCAAAACAGATGTGGCGATCTTTAGGCAGAGTTCGAACGAATGGTACATCCTCAATAGTTCCGGCACGCCCTATACGCAGCGAATTTTTGGCAGATCCGGTGATATTCCGACGCCGTCTTCGGTCAATCCGCAGTAATTTCAAGTTCAAACAAAGATCGCCGCCGCGAGTTGAGCAAAAACGCTTGACTTTGGGCGGTTTGTTCTTATGATTGCAGTATGAAATTAAACCTGACGATCAGCAGCGGCACGCTCGCGGGCCGGAATTATGAATTAGAGACCGGATTTGTAACCATCGGCCGGAGTGATACCTGCAGCGTCAGGCTCGATCCGCAGACCGAGCGCATTGCTTCGAAGCAGCACGCCTACATCGAGGCGCGGCCCGATGGTTTCTATTTGTCGGACAACAAGAGTACGAACGGTACGTTTTTGAACGGTCAAAAGATCGAAACGGCAAAGCTCAATTCCGGGGATCAGATCCAGTTCGGTACGAATGGCGTGATCGCCTCAGTGCGGATCGATTCGGAAATGCCGCAGGCGGTGGTGTCCGGGCAGCAGAGTTTTCACGAATACGAAGCACAGCAGTTCAACCAGAACGCAGCCCAGCAGCCGGTAAGCATGCAGGCTTCGCTCAATAATTTCGCTCTTGGCGGAGCGACGAATGTTAAAGTTGAACCCACGAATACAAAAAAATACGTTGGGATCGGCGTCACGCTTTTCGCGATCGCATTTTTGATCCTGATCGTTGCTGCATTGATGTTTTTGAGCGTAGGCATCGTTCCGGCCGTGATCGCGGCGGTCATTGCATTCATACCCGCGGTGATCTATTTGCTGCCGCTGATCTGGCTCGATCGTTACGATCCCGAACCTTTATGGCTGTTAGGCCTCGCGTTTGCGTGGGGAGCTCTGGTAGCGGTCGTCGTATCCTTTATCATCAACACGTTCTTCGGCATCGCCGTGGGCATAGCTGTTTCGCCTGAAGCAGGCGAAGCTGTTGGAGCTGTCATGTCCGCTCCTATCTTCGAGGAAGGCTCGAAAGGGCTTGGGCTATTGATCCTTCTGATCTTTTTCCGCCGTTATTTTGACGATATTTTGGATGGGATCGTGTTTGCTGGTGTTATTGCATTGGGATTTGCTACGGTTGAGAACGTCCTTTATTATGGTCGAGCTTTGGGCGGCGGCGGATTCGGGGCATTGGCGGTCATTTTTGCAATGCGCGGTATCATGTCGCCGTTTGCACACGTCACATTTACAAGCATGACGGGCATCGGATGCGGAATCTCGCGTGAATCGCACAATAAGGCCGTAAAAGTTCTATTACCCTTCGTCGGTTATATTGCCGCCGTGACGCTTCATGCAATATGGAACGGCATGGCTGTTTTTGGCGGATTGCAGGGATTTGTGATCGGCTACCTCGTTCTGGAGATCCCGTTCTTCCTGATCTTCGTCGGATTTTCGCTCTATATCATGCGACGGCAGAACAAGATCCTCAACGAAATGCTCGCGATCGACATCGCCCGCGGCCTTATTCCTGCGGAGCATGCCAAGACCGCCACATCTGCATTCAAGAGCTCGGGCTGGATACTGAGCGGATTATTCAACGGCAAATTCAAACCGCGAAGCCGTTACGTAAGAGCCCTCGGCAAGTTGGGATTAAGTTATTGGCATATACAGCGTGCAACAGCCGCCCAGGGGCAAACCGGAAGCTTTCAGCAGAATCCAATTCTCCGCGAAGAAGTGCTGAAATGGCGCGATCAAGTATAAAATCAAGAGATAAAATTTGACTGAACTTTTGACCGGGTTATCTATCGTTAACTCGTAGAACAAGACCAAGGAGGGTATCCTAGCCCAGATAGCCTTAGAAACGCTCAATCTTCCGATCTCAAAGGTCGCTATCAAGATCGGCGATTCATCGCTTCCGCCGGCCGCTGGTTCGTGGAAGACAAGATCGTTAACAAACTGGGCGTAAAAGGTGTTGGCGAGGTTGGAATCGTCGGCGTCGCCGCCGCAGTTGCTAACGCCGTTTTCAACGCGACCGGAACGAGGGTCCGCTCGCTTCCAATTACACCGGATAAGCTAATGACGTAAACCGAGTACCCTTTTCTCTGGTTTATCCAATCGCCGTCAGTTGCCTCATATTCCGGATAGGCGCCTGGAAAAGAAAATCACACCAGCTCCTGGCACAAAAAAAGGAAAGCCCGAAATAAAGGACTTTCCTTCTCTTGAATTGGTAGGCCGAGCAGGGATTGAACCTGCGACCCGCGGATTAAGAGTCCGCTGCTCTGCCAACTGAGCTATCGACCCAAAAAGCAATCACAAGTATAACAAAATAAACCCCGGCAACCAAAACCCGGAGAACCGCGTCTCATTTTTTCGCAAAAAATATTCTGTCGGGCTTTCTTGATTTGGAATATTCTTAACGCGCGTACAAGATATTCATAGCCATGAAGGAATGCCCAAAATGCGAGCTCTGTTTTCCGGACGAAGTTGCGTTGTGCCCGGCCGACGCAATACCGACGCGGTTTGCTCTGCCCGGGCCGCAGCTGTTGGCGGAAAGGTATTTGCTGGAAAGCCGCCTAGGGCGCGGTGCAATGGGACAGGTCTATCTCGCGAGAGATAAAAAATTCGATACGAGAAAAGTCGCGGTAAAGACAGTTCGCCAGGACATTTTAAGCAGCGACGACCTGCAGGAAGGCGAGGCAATTGCCCGGTTTGAGCGCGAAGCGCAGGCTGCAGCGTCGATCCAGCATCCGAATACGGTCAGCGTTACCGACTTCGGCGAATCGGCGGAAGGTATTTTCTATCTCGTAATGGAGTATGTTGAGGGCGAAACGCTGCATCGGCTCCTTCGACGCGAGGGAACTCTGCCGGTCAAGCGGGCAGTTCGGCTGCTTCGCCAGATCGCTGACGGCGTCGACGCGGCACATGATCTCAATATTCTGCACCGCGATCTTAAGCCCGCCAACATCTTCATCATGCAGAAAGGCAAGGGCGGCGACGGCTTCGTGAAAGTCGGCGATTTTGGCCTCGCCAAGATAATGAACCAGACCGTGACCGATACTGCGTCAAAGGCGACTCCGTCGTCACGAGGTATCATTGGCACGCCGGAATTCATGTCACCCGAGCAGATGCAGCCCGAACTTCCCGTTGATAAAAGGGCTGATCTTTACGCGCTCGGCACGATAGCCTATCTGATGCTTGGCGGTAAGACCCCATTCTCAGGGGAATTAATGCAGCTCGTCATGCAAAAGGTAATGCACACGCCGCCGCCGTTGTCATCGATTCGTACGGACATTCCTGCAGACGTCGACCGCGTTATCATGAGCGCCTTGCAGACAGATCCGGCAAATCGGCCGGCGTCGGTCGCGGCCTGGATAGGCGAGCTAGAGGACGCCGCGGTGGATATTGCCGAGCGAAAATCAGGAAAATCGAGGCTCGTCGTGCTGGCTCCGATGGATGCCGAGGTTTATGTTAACGACGAGCGAAAGGGAAGCGTTGGCAGCTCAGGCCGGGTCGTTTTGACCGACATTCCTGTGGGTCAGCATATCTTGCGCGTTTCAAAAGCGGGCGAAAAAGATGACGAGCGGGTGATCGAGATCAGGGATGGAGCTAACGAGCAGGTGATCCAGGCTCAGCTTCGAAGCAGACACGGCGGCGGAAGCCATCCATCATCTCAGGGGGGGAGCACCGGCGGTTCGCCGCAGTCGAGCGTGATGCCGGGAATTGTGGCTTGTGCAAACTGCGGCTCGCGATTCGCGGATGGCGTGCGGTTTTGCGGCCGATGCGGCAGCGGTTCATTCCAAGTGATCAGCCGCGCCGAACCGTCTCTCACATACCCTTGCCCGCGGTGTGCGGCTCCGGTCATCAATAACACGCGCTTCTGCGGCCGCTGCGGCCTGAATATTACGCCCGCCCAGCAAACCGCGGCTCGCCAGCCGGCGAATTTTACTTCGCCGTATCAAAGTATACCGCCGCAGGCCGAACGCCTTTGCCGCCGCTGCGGCGGAGCTTACCCGCCGCATATCAAGTTCTGCGGCAAATGCGGGCTCACATTGCAATGACACACCGCCAATCTTTCCATTGAAGAACAAAAATAGGCCACGGATGGAGACGGATCAAACTGATCTACACAGATCTGATCAATCAAATCTGTGTAAATCAGCTCGATCCGTTTTATCCGCGTTCTATTTCTGCCGTTTATTCCAATCCAATAAAATCAACATTCGTCAGCGACGTCGTGATCGTCAGGATCTTCGGAGTAAAACGATAACGCTTGTTACCGGTCGTAAGCGTGTACGTCTGGCCGACGGGCACATTGGTGAATGAATAAACACCAAATGAGCTTGTCGTCGACGTTTGCAGCAGATTACTTCCGCCGTCGAATAATTTAACTACCGCATTTCGAATTCCCAGGCCCCCGGGCGTAAACACGCGGCCTTCGATCGTAACAACACTAGGCGGCGGCGTTGGGGTTGGAGTAGGTGTTGGTGTGACCCCGTCCTGGCATGAGAATACCAGTGAGAAGGCTCTAACCTGGCCTGTGTCGCCGGCTCCGTTGTCGCTGACGTTCAGCGTCCACGTTCCGGCCGCAGCCTGGCCGTCGAAAGCCGACAGCGGATTGTTCGGCGTGAACGATCCCGATGGGAATGCTGCATCACTGCCTCCCGCGTTACATGTCGTTTCAATGGACGGGAATCCGCCGTCGTCATCCAGGATCACCTGTGCAAGGTTATTGTTGCTGCATCCGAATGCCGATGCCGGAACATCCGGACGGTCGAAGAAGGTCACCGCCGTTCCTGCCGGCGAGGTCAGCTTGAAGATCAGGTCGCCGACCCACGAGTGAGTTACTCCCACTCCGGTGTCTCCGGCCGTAGCACTCGGCGTTCCGTCGAACCGGAAGTTCAGGTCGGTGATCGTACACGCGTTTCCGACTGCCAGCGGAATGTTGACTCCCGCTGCCGCAGCATCCGGGATCGATACGGCCGTACCCGTGAAACTGACTGTTAAGCCACCCGCCGGTGTCGGGGTCGGTACAGGCGTTGGCGTAACGGTCGGTGCCGGTGTTGGCGTAGGTGTCGGAGCGGGCGTTGGCGTAGGCGTCGGAGCGGGCGTTGGAGTTGGTGTTGGCGCCGGCGTTGGCGTAGCGGTCGGCGCGGGTGTTGGCGTAGGCGTCGGTGCCGGTGTCGGTGTCGGTGTCGGAGTTGGAGTTGGAGTTGGCGTTGGAGTTGGAACCACGCCGCCCGGCGTGCCTACAACGTCGAACGGGAAGTCCTGTTTGACCGAAGGTACGGTAACTGGATTTCCGGTATCTTCTACGTCAGCCCACAGGGCTGTTGAGACCGTGAACTGGCGGGCATTATCGCCGACAGCTCCTCTAGATCCCGCAATTGTCTTGCTCGGATAGAAATGGTTCGCGGCTCCCGTTACCGTAGTAGCCCAGTCGACCCAATAGTTTCCCGCTGGCAAAACGGTATTGACCGTCGCGGTGTTCTTCCAGATCCTTCTTGTGGTTCCCGAAGCGACTCCCGGAGGAGGTGCTACCGTGTTGAAGATCCTGAAGATGCTGGTATCTGTCGATGACGCGAGCCTGTTTGTCGTCGTATCGCCAAAGACCACAGTGCTGCCCACATCACCAGGCCTTCCATTCCAGATCTGGAGCGTTAATGCTGTGAAAGGTGTCGTAGCCCCAGCGCCCGTCAGATATCCATAGAACGAGATCGTTTGGATCGTACATGGTTGTGCGATCGAGAAGTTGTCCGCCAAGCGATTTGAACCCTGTATCGCGCCGAATCCGGCCGACGTGTTCGCAACTGTCAGATTGCCTGCCGGATGCTGAGCTTCGCTCCAAAAAGTACCTGCCGTGGCCGCAACACCGCTGTCAGTCAACGATTGCGGATTGAGGCCGCCATTCGAGAACGTACATGCTCCGGGTGTCGGAGTTGGTGCCGGCGTTGGCGTCGGCGTTGGTGCAACCGTCGGAGTTGGCGACGGTGTCGGACCAGGTGTCGGTGTCGGCGTAGGCGTAGGAGATGGCGTCGGGATCGGTGTCGGCGTTGGTGTTGGGCCGCCGCCTGAGATCGTGAAATTAGCTGCCGATGTGCCGGAAGGTGACACGTAATCTACCTCTCTCACACGGATCCGTGCCGTTGTTGTCGGTGTATTTGGAACCGTGAAATTAAATGTTCCGGTATTCGCAGCACTTGCTGTCAGGGTCGTAGGGAAGGTTACGCCGCCATCTGTTGACAGCTCGATCGCGACCGGTTGATTGAATCCGCCACCGTTCGTCCACGTCACGTTTACCGAGCTTCCGGCGCTTATCGTGTTTCCCGAAGGAGTAACGTTCGTTATTGTGTCCGGCCCAAGGTCCGCGTTTGTATCTCTGAACCATCCGATATCTCGCATTTGCTGTCGGGTAAGATCCAAAGTTAAAGGGAGACCGGTCGTAATGTTGGGCTCCATTAGCAAATTTGGAAAGCAAAGAGTGTCAAAATGTGAAAGCGAAGATCCCTGCGAAAATGTAGAGGGCGCGTATAACTGAACTCTCCCATTAGTAACGTCTCGACCAGAGGTCAAAAATCCCGACGCAACTTTAACGTTCGGGCCATCCCATAAGAGATTATTGGTATTAGTAGTTGACGCGAGACGTTGAGCATCGGTCATTGCATTCCATCCAAGATTCGCCGTTCGATCGAACATGAAGGTGGTGTAAACATCAGGAAAGCCACCGTTTAAGGCGCCAGTGGCGCCATTCGCAAAGTTCGAGAACCCTAGGCCGTGTCCCATTTCATGAAGGAGGACGACTAACAGATTAGTTGTTCCGACCGGATTGCTATTGTCGAATCCAAGATAGAAGGTGCGTCCGCCGAGGCAATTAGGATCGCCATTGAGAGCACTATTAAAGGTAGCGTTTATTTCAGGGTTAACCCCAAGATCGCTACCAGCCAGTTTGTTTGCGAGCGGTGCGTGATACCAAGTGTTGGTAAAAGCGGCGCCGGAAAAATTACGATATATATTCACCGTACCAGCCGACCCAAGCACCGCCGAATTTGCGGTGCATGTTAGAGGATCGAACTGTGAACGTACCTGAATTGCGACCGTCGAATCTAGATAAGCTCCCCAAATTCCCGCAGCGAAATTAAATAGATTAAGTCGCTGTTGTCCTAGAGTTGTACCGCTATTGCCGCCAACCGGGACCACCGCAGTAGTGTCGTTGAATCCTTCGGCTGCACCGTCGTTGTTAACGATATTTATCGTCGCGGAATTAGGCGTTTCGGTTCTATGTTGGCGAGACTTTTCGATCAGATCTAAGTAGAATTTGTACTCCGCGACCTCAATTCCGAGATCTTTCGCGGTCTGCTCCATTTCGTCGAGCGGGGAATATTTGGGGCCCAACGATCGGCCGGTTTCGAGGTCACGGCCGAAAAATTCGTTGGCTTCCTCGAGAGTTGCGGCACAGCCGACGACCGTCCGGCCTTGCTCGTCGAGAACGGCGAGCGGGAGGTTTTGAAACCGTCCTTCCAGATCAAGCTCGACGCTGCCGTCGGCATGCTGTTTCTCCAAAAGGCCATCGGTCGTTCGATTCGTCAGGCGTTTGATCGTCGCGGCCATTTCCTGATCCTGAGGCTCGGGTTCAGTCAATATCCGCGTCCGGTTCTGGGCTCTGGATATCTCCAGGAAAAAAACGCTCAATGAGAATAGGCCGATGACGAACAGGGCGAGAAATAACTGACGCTTCATAAAACCTCTAAGCAGAGTGTGAGTACCTTGATCTGTTTGGATCTCTTTTGGCATCCATCAGGGTCTGGATACGAAAAAAGGTGAAAAACGAGTTGTGGTTGCCGATTTCTAAAAGGAGAGATATCGCAGACGGTTGCAGCGACCGAAAAAACTCCATTTAAAGCAGTTTAACGTTTTGCCGGTATTTTGAAAAGAAAAATTATTGATGCCGGGGCCGTGGGAGATCGGGCCGGCTGGTGCATTGCCGACATTCCCGCCATTTACGCGATTGGTCCAGCCCCAGGAGATTGGTAGAGCATTTGGGGCCAACGTTTGACCAATCAGGCATTTACCTCTACCAATGATGGCATTTTGGCGTGATAAGAGCTCAAATACCTGTGACCAAACTGGATGTTTGTCGCCCAAGATCGTTAAAAATAGGCGTATTTTGGAAAAGTGTGAAACGTTTCACACTTTCAAATTCGCGCATTTTGAAAACCAAAAATCAGCGCCCCATATCTTGTGTTTCGGAACCGATCGGGTCCGATCGGCGTACTCTATAAACGAAGCATTTCGACGGCAATTTTGCGCTGATAAAAATGCATGCCAGACCGTGTATCGGCGTTCTATCTATACCGGATTTTTTGAATCCGATAAAATGCTGAATTCTGTGTATGAAAAAGTCGCGTTTGCGGCCGCAAATAAGTATAATAATCGCGATATTCAGCCACAAAAATCTGATTTCTGGGGAAAGCTTACTAATTTTCGGGGAAAAATATGAAGATCTGTCCGCGCTGCCAAAAAACATACGTCGATGACAACCTGAATTTCTGTCTAGAGGACGGCTCCGTCCTCACCCAGGCGTCACAACAACCGCCCCAAACGGTCATGATGAGCGAAGCTCGTCCGACCGCACAGCCGCAAATGCCAAGTCAGCCCGGATCACAGCCGGGCTGGAATACGCCGCAGCAATACTCAATGCAGCCGCCGGTTAGATCCTCGAAAACGTGGGTCTGGGTGCTCTTGATCCTTGGGGTTGTCGTACTCGTCTGCGGCGGTGGTTTCGCGGGGCTCCTCTTCATCGGCATGAATGCCGAAAAGAGTAACACCGAAATTAGTCCGTCAAACACCAAATCATCTCCTCCGGCCACAAACAAGACGGGTAACACGTCGTTCTCGAATTCATCCACCACTTCGACGACAACAACTTCTAGTTCGTCCAACCGGACGGATATGGAGTCCGTCGACCTCGAACCCTGGGTCAAAGAGTTCTCCGCCTACGGTAACACGGAATTTACGAACGGTGAGTTCATAATGAGCTCTAAGAAGAAAGGCTTCTATTACGTCCTGGTCGCTCCGGAGGAATACAAGACCGAAAAAGCTGACACTCGAGTGACCCTTCGCAATGTTGATAATGCGGCTGGAAGTTTGGGTTACGGGCTAATATTCCACAGCAACCCAACACCGCTCCAGCAGGGCTACGCCTTCCTGATCGATACGAAGAAGAAGAAATACCGCGTTGTCCATCACGAACCGCAGAGCGAAAAATCGGTCGTTAGCTGGACATCGTCGCCCGCGATCAAAGAAGGTGCCGAGGAAAATGTGCTCGAGGCTCGCGATCTCGACGACAAAATCGAGCTCTATATTAACGGAACCATGGTCACCTCGATAAAGAATGTTTACGGATACTCGGGCGGTGTTCCGGGGCTGTATGCGGGCGATGGTGTTAAAGTAGCGTTTAAGAATCTGGAGATAAGGAAATAAGGGTGTTAGAGTCGATCGATCTAAAATCGGCTAGGCAAAAATCAAAGATCCAAGTTCGAAGATCAAATGACTTATGAAACAATGCCCGCGTTGTAAACAGACATACAGCGATGACCAGCTAAACTTCTGCCTCGAAGATGGCGAGATGCTCTCGAGCTTTGTTCAGGAACAGCCGAACCGCTACGTCGATGATTCGCCGCCGACGGTCATGCTTGACGAAGCAAGGCGAACAAATCCGACCAACTGGCCGCAGCAACAGCCGTCATCTCCGCCCGCTCAATGGCAGCAGCCTGCCGCGGCTCCGGCTCAATTCGCGCAGTTTGGCATTCTGCCTTCGCCAAATCAGACTCTTGCTATCGTTTCGCTTGGGCTCGGTATAGGGAGTTTGACGATCGGCTGGTGCTGTTCATTAGGGCTTTTGTTGTCGCCGGCGGCACTAATAACCGGCTTCATTGCTCTTTCTCAGATCAAAAAAGACCCGAGCAAATATACAGGCAAGGGCCTGGCGATCGGTGGAATGGTGACCGGCGGTGTGTTTCTTGCACTTTATATACTAGTTATGTTGATCTGGGGCCTGGCAGCGATCGGCGGCAGCCTTGGCCGTTAATTTGAGATCTAATGCGCGTTACCCTTCACGTCGTTGCCGGTCCGCAAACCGGACGCGACTTTACATTCGATCAGCACGATACGTTCATGATCGGGCGAAGCGAGGATGCTCAGTTCTGTCTGCCGCAGGACAGGTATTTCTCGCGCCACCACTGCATTCTGGAGATCGCTCCGCCGCAGGCATTCCTGCGTGATCTCGGCTCTACAAATGGCACATACGTCAACGGAATGCGCGTTGATACCGCTCATTTAAAAAGCGGCGACCGCATCCAGGGCGGTGAGACTATCCTCGAGGTCGAGGTCTCGACCGGGCTTGAAGAATTCAACGATACGGCTCGAGTTGCCGGAGCGACCCAGCCTTCCGTGGTCACGATCACCTGTTTGAACTGCAGCGTACCAGCGAATATCGAGGCCGCCGATCCGGACGCAAAACTCTCCTTCATTTGCGATGATTGCCGAGATAAACTCAAAGCAAATCCGCAGCCGATCCCGAATTATCAGATGATACGCGTTATCGGCCAGGGCGGAATGGGCAGCGTTATGCTGGGCCGTGCGGAATCGGATGGCCGTGCAGTTGCGATCAAAACGCTTCTGCCTGAGGTTGCCGTGAGCGAGCAGTCGTTGAAGCGTTTCCTTCGTGAGATCGAGGTCGCAGCATCGCTCAAGCACCCAAACATCGTCAGCTACATCGATCACGGGACTCACAACGGGTTAGTTTATCTCGTGACTGAATTTATCGCGGGTATGGACGCTGCCCGGCTTGCCAAGAACCGGGGCGGACGCCTCAATTACCGCGAAATGGTCAGTGTTGTATCCCAAACGCTCGCGGCACTCGATTTTGCTCATTCGCAAGGATTCGTTCATCGCGACATCAAGGAACAGAATATTCTAGTGAGCGGCAATTTCCCCGAAGATGTGGCAAAACTCACGGATTTCGGACTCTCAAAGAGTTTTAAACAAACCGGAATGAGCGGAGTGACGATGGTTGGGGACGTGGCGGGCACGATCGCCTACATGCCGCCTGAACAGGTTCGCGACTTCAAGGATGTTAAGCCGCCGTCAGATATCTACGCCATCGGAATGACGGCCTACAGCCTTTTGACTGGTGCCCACGCTCTCGACATTGGCCCCAAAGCGGGCATAGCGGAAACGGTGAAGGCCATCTTCGAAAAGCCGATAATCCCGGTCCGGGCACGGGTTCCGGATGTGCCGCTTCATGTCGCTTCGGTTATCGAAACAGCTCTCGCAAAACAGGTCGAGAATCGCTGGCGAACCGCCGGGGCGATGCGTGAAGCCCTTCTTTCCGCCGCCGGGTAATTTTGTCAGATTGTTTTCGTAACTTTCGACAGCGAACGCGGAGCATCAGGATCTAGCCCTTTCGCCTCGGACAACAAAGCCGCAAAGAGCTGGGCCGGCACTATGAATGGGATCGGTGACAGGAATTCCTCGATCTCCGCGGGCAGAACGAGGCTGTTCGGTGATAGTTTGGCGATCTCCTCATTGTTGGTGATCGACAGGCAATCCGCATTCAATTCGTGGAGTCGTTCGAGAAGTTCAACGCTGCTCTTTTGCGTTACGCCGCTTGGGCCGAACATTACGACGGGGAATCGGCGCTCGACGATCGCGAGCGGGCCATGAAAAAAGTCAGCCGACGAGAAACGCTCGGCGACGACGTAACACGTCTCCATCAGCTTTAACGCCATTTCGTACGAGTTGCCATAATTCATTCCCCGTCCCACGACCACGCAATTTTCCATGAAAACGTATCGCTGAACGAGATCCTTGATCTTAGGCTGCAGTTCGAGGGCTCGAGACGTGTATTCCGGGATCCGCTCGATCTCAAGCTGATTCTCCGCAAGTGCATTTGCCAGCATATAGAAATGTAGCATTTGGCCCGTATAGGTCTTTGTCGCCGCCACTGAACGCTCCCGCCCGGCATGGATGAGCAGCGTTTCATCCGCGATCTTTGCCATGGTGGAATCCGCTTCGTTGGTGATACCGAGCGTGTAAGCACCGGACGCTTTGGCACTTTCGAGGACGATGTTGATGTCGTCTCCCTCGCCTGATTGCGACACGCCGATAACGAGCGCACGGCTGAGATTCAGCTTGGCGTTGTAGAGCGTGTAGACGGATGGAGCTGAGAGCGAGACGGGAATTCCCGCCGTGACCTCGATCAGATAACGCCCAAACAGTGAGGCGTTGTCAGAGCTGCCCCGGGCGACGATCACGACGAGGTCGATGTCTTTGTTACGAAGAAAGGTGCCGAGGCGAGCGTATTTTTCGCGCTCGGCGATCATGGTTTGTTCGAGAGCGGCCGGCTGTTCCGCGATCTCCTGGAGCATTAGCGACATAAACTAGAATATAACACCAGTCGATAGCTGCGTGAAAATTAATAACCTAAGCTGATAGTGTTTCGGCTTCAACTGATTCGTTCTCGGCCTTTTCACGCATTTCGTGAAGCACGGCGTTTATCGCCCCACCGATCATCAGAGCAGATGCCGTCAGATAGAGCCATAGCATCATAATTATGACCGCGCCGAGCGAGCCGTAGGCTTTGTTGTAGGAATTAAAATACCCGAGATACGTGCGGAACCCCGTTGTGAGAATGATCCACACTAAGATCGCGACGACCGAGCCCGGCGTTATCCAAACCCAACGAAACCTCTTAAAATCTGGCAGGAGATTGTAAATGATCTCGCACGCGAGCAGCATTATTACCAGTATCGAGATCCATTGGATGCTTACCAAAAGAAATGGCGAACTCACCTCAAGGCCAAGTCTCGCAAGGCCATATTGGAACAACTGCCAACCATAAAAAACGATCGCCAGAATCGCGGTTGTAAGAACCGAGACGATGAGCGTGAAGAGAATCGACTGAGCCTTTGTCTTGAACCAATTGCGGCTGTCTTTGAGTCCGTAGATCTCATTCAAAGCCGTGCGGATAGCATCGACGCCCGCAGAGGCGGACCAAAGGGTCACGGCAAGGCCGAGCGTGGCTTTTCCGCCGGTGCTATTGACGACGATCTCTTCGACCGTTCGGCTTACCAGGTCAAAGACGGCGAGCGGCATTATCTGGCGGAGATATGAGAACAGCTCGCCGCGAAGGCCCTCGGACGATTCGATAACTATGCCGAAAAGACTGACGAGGAAATAAAGTAACGGAAACAGCGCGAATGAAAAATAAAAAGCTACCTGGGCGGCGCGGCTGAAAATATCGGTGTCGAATATCTTCGCATACAGTGCCCAGCCGAATTCCTTGAACGGGAACTCTGTAACGTTTAGCATTCGCATGATCAATTTTAACCGCGTCCGCGTTCGAGCAATGTCATCGTCAAGACACTCAGGAGAATACGCGTTTCGTCGTCTGCGGACACCTGACCGAGCAGATCTAGCCCGAAAACTCCCTCGAAAAAGGCGGGCTGTTTGTGCAGCCGGGCGACGGGCGTATTGTCAGGGCGTTCGACGATGTAGGATGGATTGAAAAAGTATCCGGTAAACATCCCGATAAGCGGCACTTCGCCGAGGACGGCGTCCATTACCTTGATCCAGCCATTCTCCTCGTGGATCTGCATCACCTGGTTTCCTGAGGCGTCGAATACCTCGTAATTTGCCCGAAATATGGATCGCATCCCTCGTCGCCGTACCGAACCAAGCGATTGGCCATTAGCCGACGTAAAGTTATATCCGGCAGAGAAATCAAGCAGCCTGTCAGCCTTTATGTTGAACAAAAGCTGAGTCTGACCTTCGTCCGCGAAAACATCGATGTTCTCCTTTAGCTTGAAAAGCTTTTGTTTTACATAACCCAAAAGGTTGCCATTAGCATCGCGGACGTAGATCTTGCTGCCGATCGCCAGCAGTTTGAATGACAGTTGTAATGGATAGTTCATAGATTTTCTCCGGCAAATATCCTTGGCACGCGGCCGCTGATGCCGCAGGTGATTTCGTACGATATTGTACCTAACTTGCTCGCAATATCCTCAGCTTTTATTTCCGAGGATCCCTGTGAACCGATCACTGTCACCGGATCGCCGACGCTAACCGTTTTCAGGCCGGTGACGTCTATAGTTGTCCAGTCCATTGAAACGCGGCCGACAACCGGAGCCATTTCGCTGTTGACGAGCACGGAGCCGAGGTTGGACAGAGACCGCCGGAAGCCGTCGTGATACCCGATCGGGATCGTTGCGATAACCGAATCACGGTTTGTGGTAAAAGTCCTGCTGTAGCCGATCGATGAGCCGCTGGGAACGTTTTTAACCTGGAGGACTCGGGTTTCGACAGACATGACGGGCTTTAGCTCAGGTTTGCCGATTCCCGCCGGGAGAACATCGCCGCCGAGTCCGTAAAGTATTCCGCCGAGCCGAACGAGATTTGAACGCGACTGCGGATGGGCGACCGCACCCGGGGAATTTGCCAAGTCGATATACTTCGGATCGAATCGGTTGCTACGAAAAATCTCTACTGCCTGTTGGAATCGAGAGAGCTGGCCCGCCGTAAACTCATTTTGAGCAAGGTCGTCAGCCGCCGCAAAATGCGTCATCATGCCGGTTACGTTCAGATTTGTGAGCGTTTTCAGCTGATTCGCCAGGTTCTGGGCGTCATCAGCTATGAATCCGACGCGTCCCATTCCCGTATCGATCTTAAGATGGACATCGAGGACGATCTGCTTCCGTTTTGCAGCCTCATCAAGGCTTTTGGCTTGTTCTATCGTGAACACAGCGGGTGTAAGGTCGTTCGCGATCACATCTTCGTGACCGCTCCAGATCCCACCAAGGATCAGGATCGGTCGCCGGATACCGGCATGGCGAAGCTCAAGCCCTTCTTCGACCGAGGCGACAGCAAACCAATTGACGCCCTCCGCTTCGAGCCTTTTTGCACATTGGATGGCACCGTGGCCGTAGGCGTTCGCCTTGACGACCGCCATATACTCAATGTCGCTGCCGATGAATGCCTTTGACGAGCGGAAATTGAACGCGAGAGCATCAAGATCGATGGTTGCCCACGTTGGCCGCAGCGGTAGCGGTTTTGGAGTTTGATTAGACATCGGATAAGAAACCCGCGGTTAAAGCGGGATATTTCCATGCTTCTTGCGCGGATTGGTATCCCGTTTATTTTGAAGAAGTGACAGGGCACGGATCAGCTTTGGACGCGTGAACTTCGGCTCGATCACCTCGTCAATGTAACCGCGTTCGGCAGCGACGTATGGGTTGGCGAATTTGTCCTGAAAATCGGCGACTTTGGAGAGACGATAGTCTTCATCGCGCTCGGCGATCTCGCGTTTGAAAAGAACGCCGACCGCGCCCTCGGATCCCATTACAGCGATCTCCGCGGTTGGATACGCAAAATTGATGTCGGTGCGAATGTGCTTCGAAGCCATGACACAATAGGCTCCGCCGTAGGCTTTTCGGGTGATCACAGTGATCTTCGGCACCGTCGCTTCCGCAAATGCGTAAAGAAGCTTGGCTCCGTGGCGAATGATGCCCTGATGTTCCTGATTAACGCCGGGGAGAAAGCCGGGAACGTCTTCGAAAGTGATGAGCGGGATGTTGAAACAATCGCAAAAACGTACAAAACGAGCCGCTTTTACCGACGCGTCGATGTCGAGAACGCCTGCTAAATACGCAGGCTGATTTGCAACGATCCCGACCGAGTACCCGCCGAGGCGTGCAAATCCGATGACTATATTAGGAGCAAAGGCTTCCTGAACCTCGAAAAAATAGCCGTCATCGACGACATTGTTTACGATGTCACGAATATCATAGGGCTGAGTCGCTGCCTCGGGAACCATTGTGTTTAGCTTCTCATCCGCCCGGTCCGACGGGTCGCTGGTCGCGACGAATGGCGGATTTTCCATGTTGTTTGACGGCATGAACGAGAGCAGTTCGCGGGTGATACGCAGAGCGTGTTCGTCGGAATCGGCGGCAAAATGTGCGACACCCGATTTGGAATTGTGCGTCATCGCCCCGCCGAGTTCGTCTTTGGTCACGTCCTCATGCGTAACGGTTTTGATCACGTCGGGGCCGGTGATGAACATGTAGGACGAATCCTTGACCATCACGTTAAAGTCGGTGATCGCGGGCGAATATACCGCTCCACCGGCACACGGGCCGAGGATGCAGCTGATCTGCGGAACGACGCCGCTGGAAAGCACATTTCGTAGGAAAATGTCGGCATAGCCACCAAGCGAGACGACGCCTTCCTGAATTCTCGCTCCGCCGGAATCATTGAGGCCGATCACAGGAGCTCCGGTTTTCATGGCCATGTCCATGACCTTGCAGATCTTCTGAGCGTGAGTTTCGGAGAGTGAACCGCCAAAAACGGTGAAATCCTGAGCAAAAACAAAAACCTCGCGTCCGTCGACGAGTCCGTGGCCAGTGATGACGCCGTCACCGGGAAATTTTTGATTTTCAAGGCCAAAATCTGTAGACCGGTGGACGACAAATTTGTCGAATTCCTCAAAACTTCCTTCGTCGAGGAAAAACTCGACGCGTTCGCGGGCGGTCATCTTGCCGGCTGCCTTTTGTTTTTCAAGCCGTGCACGGCCTCCGCCTTCTTCGGCGATCTGCGACCTTTCTTTGAGTAGATCGATCTTGCTTTTGGTTCTGGATTCGGGCTGCATATCGAATAAGTTTAGCGATTTTATGCGTCTTTTCAAAACCTGTTAATAAATGATTAAATTGAGGCAGATGAATGAGTTCGATAAGATAACGAGCCGCGACAACGGTCGGTTGGTCAACCTCCGAAAGGTACGCCACGGTAAAGACGCGGCGAGCATTTTTATCGAAGGTCGCCGATTGACCGAGGAAGCATTACGCTCACCGCTGGTTCTAGATGAATGTTTTGTTTCCGACGCTTTTGACGGAGAAGATCTGGTGAATGCGGTCAACGCTCGCGGGGCGACGGTTTATTTCGTCGCAGATCGGTTGTTTGCATCGATATCTGACACAAAAACGCCGCAGGGAATTTTAGTAACTGCAAAGCGGCCGAAGTCTGGGAATAATCTTATCGAAGATAACCTCGCATCAGCCGGGTTGCCGCTGGTTTTGTTTTTGAAGGAAATCAATAACCCATCCAATCTCGGAGCTGTACTACGAACCGCCGAAGCTGCCGATATCGCAGGGGTGGCCGTCTCGACGAATTCGACCGATGCTTTCTCCTCCAAATCGATCAGGGCATCGATGGGGGCGGTTTTTCGGCTCCCAGTCTGGGAGAATGTCGGCTTCGAAGAGATAACTAAGTGGGCGAAAGCAAATGATCTGTCGACGATTGCGAGCGACATTTCGGCCTCAGTTAGGTACACGGAGATCGATTGGACGAAACCGCGCCTTATGATAGTTGGCTCCGAAGCACATGGACTAAATGTTAGCGAGTTGGCGGGAGTAGATGAAAAAATAGTTATTCAAATGGAAAATGGCGTCGAGAGCCTTAATCTCGCCGTTGCGACTGGCATTATCCTGTTTGAGGCTAAACGCCAGAATGGCTAGCGATTCGTATTAGTATTTGCCGCACTTGAGTTGAGCTTTGCGTTGGCTTCGATCTCCTGTTTCAGGCGAACCTGCAGCGTCGGATCGTTGGTTATTGCCAGAGCAAGAGCTATATCAGCATTCAAGACCTTTGCGTTCGCCGGTTCTGCTTTTGAGAGTTGCTTTTGAGCCTCGATCAGAGCGAGTCTTGCTTTAGGGAAGTCACCTAACAATAGATGAGCTCGACCGATAAGGTAGTAATCCTCGGCATCGTCCGCCGGTGGGATTTCCTTGACGTAGGCGGCAGGATCGGCATCGACATTCCGGCGTAATTTCTCAAACGAACTGAAAGCGATATCGTCTGTCTTCATGACAGACAATTTCTGATCCGGAACGTCTGATGTCTTTGGAACTAAAGCGAAATGGTAGACGCCAAGCCCGATCAAGCTGCCAAGAACGAGCATCGCAAATCCGCCGGCGACCTTTGCCATCGATCCGCTGCCCGGTTCTTCGTTAGTCGCGGCCGCATCGCCGCCGAACATTGAAAACGACTCGTCTTTCGCCGGAGCCTGCTCGACTGCAGGCTCGCCAAGAGCTTTCTCTATCAAAGGAGCCCCTAATGATGATTCCGTCTGAGGAAGATTGTTTAGCTCGGGCAAATTATCCGCAGGCTCGGCCGGGAACTTGAGTGTCTCGGCATTAGGAATAGCCAAATCACTGGTTTCCAGTTCCAAGAGTTCTTCTTCTTCCGGAAATGACGGCAGTTCTTCAGACGAGGATCTTGCTGTCGCAACGGTTGGTTCCTCGATCTCAACGAGTGTCTCAAAGGCGGTAGGAAGATCTTGCAGCTGGGGTTCCGAGATGTTAGCAGTCGATACCTTAACGACGACGGCTGTTAGATTATCTTCTGCCCCGCGTTCGTAACAGAGTCCTTTCAGATATTCACAGATCTCATTCGGCGATCCACCAAATGTTAGGACGCCTTTGATCTCCTGGTCGTTGACATGTCGTGTGATCCCGTCGGAACAGAGCAGAAAAGCCGTTCCCGGTTCGATCATGATCGTCTTGAGTTCGATATCGACGTTCGATTCGGCACCAAGAGCTCGGCTAATGATGTTGCGGCTCGGATGATTCTCGGCCTGCTCAGCCGTCATGCGACCGGCACGAACCTCTTCTGCGACCATGGAATGATCCGCTGTTTCCGCAAATAGATTTCCATCGCGATCGACTCTATAGAGCCGGGAATCGCCGACATGGCCGATGGTGGCGATGCTGCCCGAGATATGGAGAGCAACGATCGTGGTTGCCATGTTCGAGAGTTGGGGCAACTCATGGGCCATCTGGTGGATGGCCGTATTCGCCTGGCGAATTGCCTCCCGCATTACGGATTCGGCATCGTCACCATCATGGCGGTTTGTGAATGCTTCACCTATAATTTCCACCGCCATTTGTGACGCAACTTCACCTGCCTGAGCACCGCCGACTCCGTCAGCAACTGCGTAGATACCACACTTGACCATTTCGAGGTACGAATCCTCATTCTGCGGCCGCTTTTCGCTCAGTCCACGGTCGCTGATCGCTCCGGATGTGATTTTGAAGTTGGTTTCCATGCTGAATGTGCAGTTAGCTCGAACAATTACTCTGATTCGGCTTGAAATTCGTCCCTACGTCGATCAACGCTCGCTCGATGAGAAAATGCCAAGAGCATGCCGAGCATCGTGAAGCTGGTGATAAGGCTAAAACCGCCGTGGCTGACAAATGGAAGCGTGATACCGGTCATTGGCAATGCTCGCGTGATGCCGCCAATATTTACGAGTGCCTGAAATCCGATAAATGCAGCGAGCCCGATAGAGCAGAGTTTGCTGAACATATCACGCGAATCGCGTGCGGTTCGGACCCCGGCACCAACGAAAACGATCAGGGCAAAGGTTACCAACAAACCTCCAAAAAGTCCAAGTTCTTCGGCCAATGCGGCGAAGATGTAATCGGAATCCGCGACCGGGATCAGCTCAGGATATCCGAGCCCCAGCCCCCTTCCTGTCGTACCACCGGATGCCAATCCAAAAGTCGCCTGAGCCGGTTGAAACGCGAGCACATCAAACCACGCATCGATGTTGATCGTCCTCTGCAGATCCGGATCTTCGGCGAGTATTTGCGGCAGATTTGGGTCTTTCTCGACTAGTTTATTGTAATAGTCCTCATAATCTTCTTTCCACCAGGATGTTTCAGGCGTCGGCGGATCAAAGCCATCGAGCCAGAGATGGAACCGCTGCTGGATGCGGTCGGGGAGTATCTTCTTTACCGGAGCAGCGAGCGTTGGCAGCAGCGGTATTTTCTCCTGCGTTTTCTCGGGTAAGGCTCCGACGACGAGAACAGATACCAGAAGCAAAACACTGCCAACCATCACAAATCTCTGCGGGAGACGCCGGATCGCAATAAGGTAAAGCGTCGCGTAAACCGCACTAAAAACCATCATCTGCCCGAAATCCTTCAGTACGAAGAACGGCAGAAAAGGCAAAACGGCCATGAAAACCAACGGCAGAGCATCCTTGGCACGTGGAATGCCCCAATAAGTTCGGGCTAGATTCTTGTACAGCACCGCCAAGATAGCGGCAAAGCCGACTAAGAAGGGGATCTTGGCCAACTCCCACGGAGTCAGATTGCCGCCAAATTTGCCTGCCCGCGACCAGATAGCCGCAACAAAGAGCGGCCCCAGCGTAAGCAATACTATTGCAAAGCCGTTCGCCTGCAATATCTTAAGAAATCTATCGTCCCGCAGAAATATGAACGCCCCGATCAATCCCAGGATTCCGAGGAGTGGATTGATAGTGCGGCCGGAAAGATAGACTCCGGCGTACGTTTCGGGCGCTGGCGTTGGTTTTTCTGCTTCGAGATCAACCGGCGATGGCGGCGTTGGCGGCAATCCCATTATCTGCTTTTTCTCGGCTGAATAATTCTCCTGAATGTAATGCATCTGGAGAACCTTGATCTTTTGCTGTCGAGCCTCGGCTTTGTCTTTACGCGAGGTGTATTCGGGATCGCTGAAAAGTCGATACTGGACTGTCAGTCCGATCGAAAAAAGCAGCACGGCGGATGTGTACAGGGTCCAATTACCTTCAAACTTAATAAATCGCTTTAAGAAAATAGGCAGAACTGCAAGAAATAAAAGAAGAAAGATATTGCGTTGAGCTGTGATCGTAGACGTCTCGTAGCCGCGGATCAATGCCCCATAATAAATAGAGTAATGGCCAATAGCGGTCACCAGGGCGATCAGAGCAAGAATGAAAAAATGTGATGATGTTCTGTTTTTCACTTATAGAGCCGACTATTTTTTCTTTTTCGCTGGCTGTGCCGCAGGAGGCTTTGGCTTATATTGATCGCCCAGCAGGCCAAGTTCTCGAGCCTTAAGAATTACATTTGCGGCGATCGGAGCTGCTGTTCTGGCCCCAAAACCACCACCTTCGACAACAACCGCGATAGCGAGCGTCGGTCTTTCCAGTGGTGCGATCGTTATGAACCAGCTGTCAGTCCGTTCATACATCTGTGGTACAAAATAATCTTCCCACTGGCCGTTTACATTCTTTCTTCGACGTTTTTCGGTCTTGAGTTTTCCCGCAGCGTCATAATCAGGAGCAAGTTTTTCCGCTGTACCAGTTTTACCTCCGGTTCGTATCCCGGTGCCGGCTAGCTTTGCTGAAATAACAGTCCCTGTTCCGCCCGGCTCCTCAGTAACCGTCGACATAATGTCGCGGATCGCAGCCGCCTGCTGAGGCGAAATGACCTGGCCAAATGCTTGCGGCGGTTGGTCCGCTTCGATCCGCGGTTTCATTAGTTTTCCTTCCATATTTGCAGGGATCGAAGCTATCAACGCCATCTGAAATGGTGTCATTTGGCCCGCGTAACCCTGCCCCATTCCTTCGATTCCAAGATCGTACAAGGAAATCTCTTTTCCCGTCACAATGGTCGATTGCTGTGGAGCTAGAGCTCCAGCTATATTTGGGTTGCTCGTATTCCAGATGTTTGGAAAAAAGCGAGGTAAAAGAGCCTCGTCGGGTGAATCGACGGGAGCGATGCCAACCAGCAAAGCCGTTTCCCGCAAACGTTCGCGGCCAAGTTCGATAGCCAGTTGGGCGAAATACTGATTACTTGATACCTTGTAGGCAAATGTGATGTCCTTTTCTTGACACCCGCCGTCGCAAGCTCCACCAACCGAACCGTCGGGGCCAAGTTTTTGAGTTGCATCGACGATCGGCCGCGAACCCTTGTTGGGCTTAAAGCCCTCAGCGTAACTAGGGAAGACAGCATTCTGCTTGTTCGCCCGAAAAGCCGAAATCATCGTGAATGTCTTAAATGTCGAGCCGGGAGCATAAAACTCCCTAGTTGCCCTGTTTAACAGCGGTTTATCCCGCTTGTTTCCCTCTAATTTAAGATAATTTTCAAGGGTCTGGGCTTCGTCGATATTGAATGACGGATTCGAGTACATTGCAAGCAGGTCACCGGTTTGCGGATTTAGGACGACGATCGCTCCTTTTTTGCCCTCAAGCTGAGTGGCCAGATATGATTGCAGATCGCGGTCGATCGTGACCCTGACGTCTTTTTGTTCTTCCTCCGGTTTCTTGATCTTAGTTAAAACTTCCCATGATTCCGGCATTGGATCCGCCTGTCGCTTATAAAGAGTTCGCTCGAGGCCTGGCGTGCCGCGTTCCGTTCCAAGAAGGTGAGCCATCTCTTTCTCGAGAGCGAACCCGCGGATAATGTCGCCGTCCTTATCGACTTTGTAGTATGCGAGAGTACTGGAGAGTTTCCCGGTCCGATCGAGCATCCAACCGCGGAGGCTCGCGGCCGTGGCCCGCCTATTTCGCAGATCTTTATAGCTTAACGCCTGGAACTGTTCATTCGATTCGTCCGCAAAGTACGTCCAATAGACCTGAAATCCAAATACAAAAAGAGCTGCTACCACGAAGAATACCTGCCAGATCCGCAGGCTTCGATTTGTAAGCGTTTGGGTGAGGCGGCGTTTTACTTCCTTCGGAAGTTCAAGCTCTGCAACTGGTATGTGACGACGAAAGTTATCAAAGAAAGTAATGACAAGAAACCCGATCAATATCCCGACCGCAATGATGTAGACGATCGAAAGTCCGGCAGGCGTGCGTTCAAGCACCTGGCCGCCAAACAGATTTTCGGGCTTCCATTGGTTCCAGTCGATCAGGGAAAGAAGAAACACTGTCATTTGGTGTCCTCTCGAGGGGCCGGATCTATGAACGTTTTCATCGGATCGATCTCTACCGTTTTCTCGGGCGGATCTTGAGCCGCTATTTTTGCTTCCGCCGACACTTTACCAGTGAATTTAAGCCCGTCGATCTCGATCGTGTTCTCCTGCGAAAATCGCTGAGAAAGTTCACTTGTGTTTCCGGATTCGGAAGGGATCTTTTCAAATACCACGTCCACCATCCCAAACTTAACGCGATCCTCCGCCTTCAATCTCAACGCCTTTCCGTACGGGATACGCTCGCCATTCACGAAAGTTCCGTTTGTCGAGCCGGTGTCAGCGACCGAGAGATTGTCATCGCTATCTATTACAAGCGATGCATGGATCTTAGATACACTGACATCATCTATCGTCAGGTCGTTTGAGACGGTACGTCCGACCGAGAGACGGCCGTTGGACGGAAATGTAATGCGACGGTCACGCGGAGTTCCGTTCAACTCAAAATGAGCGACGAAGACGGCTCCTTCCCGTTCTTTCTCGATCAACTCGGCGTGTGGCTTGGCATCCCCAAGTTTTATCGACGGGATCGTGACGTTCAGTTCCGCCTCGTGATCTTCATCGGAAAACTTGTCGAAGCTGACAAAGAGCTTGACGCCTTCCGTAAAGTAGTCAGGTTTGACCTCAACAGATAATGGAGCAAATGTGTAGTAAAGCTTGTCGTTGATGTGGTCGGCCGCTGCGGTGAGAAGCTCGTTTTCCAGTTTTAGCAACGTGTCATCAGCATCCGTTGCGAATTTATCCCATTGGACCTTTAACGTGATGTTGTGAGGAACAATAGATCCTTTCCCCAGAACGCCCTTCACTTCCGAGTCGAGGAGTTTTTTCATCCGCTCGACGAGTTCGCTGGTTGCGAGACTGCTTGACGGTGTCCAACGCCGCCCCGTGAACTTGTCGACTGTGTCCCCGATTCTTGTCAAGGCACCCTGTAAAAGCCAATCGGCTGAGAGTCCTTTCTTGGAAACGGGTGTCTTGTCAGTCATTTAACAGCAAATTGATCTTAGATCTCTTCCAGAAAATCTGCCGCAATTCTACCCGAAATCCGAACCAAAGAAAAGCAACTCAATCCTATTGCATTTTGAACGTAAAACATTGTAAAATCTTTTTGGAATGTGTTGTGCATTCCAACTTTTCCTTATTAGCGCCCTCATACTTTACCGTATTGGCGTAACCAGTTAGTAAGAGCGAAAGCACAAGACTTATGAGAAATCGACTTCATAAGGCGGGTCGGGACAATTCCGGATTCTCCATGACGGAACTATTGGTGGTTCTCGGCATCATTGCGATAATGAGCGTTATCTCCTTACCGTATATCGTCAATTACAAGAAAGCATATAAGTCTGAGGATCAAGCCCTTAAGGTGATAGATATGATGCGCGAAGCGGGCCAGCTCGCGCTCAACCGGCGGCGCACGATAAGGTTTGAGATCGATTTTACGGATAACGCAGCTTTAATCATCGACGAGAACGGCGGAGCTGCAGATACCCAGATCAAAAAGCTCCCCCTGGAAATGACCAAGGATGTTCGAATGGACATCATTCCGGCGACGATCTCGAAGCCGAATCCTCCAAATTACAATGATCTTGCCGCTTCGACGGATACCCTGGGCCATCTGGCAGGGACTGTGACCGTTACCGGACATTCGGTCTGGGCGGCTCGCTTTCGTAGTGACGGTTCGGTAGTAAATGCCGCCAATGTACCGATAAACGCAAATATCTACTCTTGGCCGCCGATCTCCCCGGGAAGCACAACGCCGCGAAGCAAAGCTGAAGTACGCGCGATTACGATCTTTGGCGGCAGCGGAGCGATCAGGTACTGGAAACACGACGGGACGAATTTCGTCGCAAATCAATAATGAGCAGGATTGGCACTATGAATATCAAATCTGAAAACGGATTCTCTTACATCGATGTAATGATCGCTCTGGTCATTCTGATGTTCGGGATCCTTGCCATGTTAGCGGCGATCTCCTGGTCAGTGGTACAAGCGAGCGGACACGAACAGCAATTGCTTGCGAAACAGATCGCAACCTCCACGCTTGAGTCGATAATGGCGGTTAAGGAAACCGATCCAACGAGGCTGGGTTGGTCGGCCGTCGGAAACATAGGCAGCAACCCAGATCCGGCCACCGGCGTTGCACAGGGAATATTTGCCGTCGGATTTCAGCCGGTTCGACTCGATGCAGGACCGGATCAGGTTATCGGTACTGCCGATGATACGGGTGCAACTGTCAGCCAACTTCGGCGAAGGATAGTCATTACGGATGTTTGTGACCCGGACAGGCCGTCGCCGGTTATTTGCTCTCCGGCTGGGAATTCACCGGTCCGGATCCGAACTGTTCAAGTCACGGTAACTTACAACGTCGGAGGCTTGCAGCGGCAGGAAGTCGTTCAGACCGTTCTAACCGATTACGCGGTGGTCAACTAGCTATAAAAGAGTCCTATGAAAGTTCAAGTGGAAACAAGATCTGTACCTGCAAAAGCTACTCCCGAGAGCGGCTTTTCGCTGCTTGAGTTGCTGGTTTCGATGGTGATCTTCCTTGTCGTTTCAGCAGCCGTTTGGGGGCTTCTAAGGACGGCGCAACAGAGCCGGTCCGCCGTTACCGAAGAAGTTCAGCTGGCGAAAAACGTTCGTATCGCTCTCAGCCAGATCTCGAGAGACGCCTTTAACGCCGGATTTGGCTACCCTTCGGCGAGCACCGTTGTGCTGCCCGATAACAGGATCTCGACCGCCCTTGGGGTGCCGAACGATTTTGACACCAGCCGCGACACGGTTCCGCCGGTGATCGCAGGGAATAACATCACCCTGAGTACGTTCGCGACGACCGCAAATACGAGGACGGACCAGGTTACCTTTCTTTATAAGGACAACACATTCAACGTAATAAGCGGCGTCTCGCAGCCTCTGAATATTAATGCGGCGACCACAACTACCGGAGGTATCGACGAGATCGTGCCGATATCGGGTAGCAATGCAGCGTGCCGCGTGAACGATGTCTACATCGTCATTGGAAACACCGGATCGACTCTCGGGCTTTCAACCGCGTTGAGCGGTACTAACAAGATACAGTTCTCAAATGGTGATCTGCTTGGGTTTAACCAAACCGGAACCACAGGACCGCTCAGGGCGATCAGTACGCCGGCGAGCATACAGCGTGTACGAATGGTCACTTATTTCGTGACAGCTGACGGAATTCTGAACCGCCGCGAATACGCAAATATTACTCCGGCGGTCGCGTTTGTTGATGAGCCGCTGGTCTACAATGTCGAAAACTTTCAGATCCAGTACATCATGGACAACGGTTCCATAACGGATAACCCGAGTGCCGGGCCCGACGGCACGGCAGGAACCGCTGACGATACGCAATCAAATCTAGCTGCCGTCCGGCAGATCAGATTCACTGTCAATGTTCGGTCAGTTGAGAAGAATTCGAACGGGCAGCCATACACAGAATCGATGACTACTACTGTAAGCACAAGAAATTTGGGATACGACGCAAGCTAAAGTCAGGATGGAGTATAAGAAGATGAAGGGAACAAGTGTTGAAAACGTTCATGCTGAAGGCAATGTTGTTGATCGCGGTGAAAAAGGCTCGGCAATCATAATTGCCCTGTTCATACTCGCGCTGATCGGCGTTTTCGTCGCGTTAGCGATGTCCAGATCTTCTGCGGAAGCAGCGGCTACCGGCAATGAGACCTCCGAGGGGCGAACATTCTACGCCGCGCAGGGAAGTCTCGAAACGATGACCCGGAACTTCAACAAGGTTTTTGAAGTCAAACTTAACCCTACGACCGCTGACCTGAACAACGTGCGCAATGGGGCTGTGTCTGGGCTCACTAATTTTACATTTTTCCAGGAACTCGACCAGATCGATTCGAGTAATGTAAAAACGCTGACCGGCGGGCCGTATACGGGCCTGATCGCGATCCAGGATAACTGGCGGCTCCGAACTACTGCAACGAGCAATAACGGAACAACCGCGAACCCCATCGGTACGCAGGTGCAGCTGACGCGAAACGTGCTTAATAATCGAATCCCGATCTTCCAGTTCGGTATTTTCTATAACGATGACCTTGAGCTTTTCCGTCCTCCGCGATTCAGTTTTGGAGGCCGCGTGCATTCGAACGGAAATTTCTTTATTTCGCCGGGTTCCGAAGGCGTTTATTTCGATTCACGGGTTACGGCCGCAGACCAGATCGTGACGCAGGCTTGGAGAAACTGGGATACCGGCGACTCAGCTAACAGCCAGACCTGGATCAAGAATGCATCGGGTACTTTCGTTCAATTGCTGCCGACGATGGGAAGTGTCCTGAATACAACCGAAGGTGCGGCAAATAACATATTTCAGTATCCACCGGCAGTGCCGGTTCCGGCTCAGACTCCTAATACCGATCTGCCGCCCAGCCGCTTGAATACGAGTTTCTTAACACAGTCGTCTGTCTTTGACGGCAATCTTTTGGCAAACACCCCGACCCTCAAGCTTCCGCTGAACGTCGGTGCTAACACAGATCTCGTTGAAATGCTCCGGCGCGGAAAAGAGATAGCAAGCTCCAGCGGCGGAGACCTTGCAAACATCGGCGGCACGCTTGGCCCCGTCACAGCTGCATCTACGGACAACAGCATTCTGCGAAGCGAGAGATTTACTAACAAAACCGGAATCCGCATAACACTTGCCGATAGTCAGGCAAAACTGCCGGGCTGTGCATCTGGTACCGGCATAACGCCGATCGCGACAACGACTGCCTCAAAATGCGGTATTCGCCTCGATGGCCGCCCTGACGGGATGCCGACGGAGCCGACAGTCGCTCCGACGCCGACAGCTACTCCGGATCGTGTTCGCGGCTATCAGCCAAAACCGATGAAGAAGCTCGTAGCCGACACAAATTTCACCACTGATCCGTACGTGAGCACTCGCGTTAATGGCGAACGCTTTTATACGGGGGGCTGTTCACAGCCCACCGCGGCATGCCGCGAGGTCTGGATCAAGGTCGAGACCGTAACGACGAATCCGGGCGACGGGGCTGTCATTACCCGCGACATTACAGAGGATTTCCTAAGCCTTGGCGTGACGGAACCCGCGACCCAAATTTTGAATGGCTCCACGGTTGAATTCAAGATAACGGATAACCGATACGCCCAGGGAACGATGACCTCGATGTATGATGGCACCGTCGCTCCGACCTCTTTGACGCCGACGACACCACAAACGCCCGCGTCAAACGGCATCGACAGCCGGTCCGTTATCAAACTTCAGCGGTTCCTGATTCCCGGCAAACCGATCCCGACGCCGAGTACGACCCCTGATAAATATACGACGAACGTGAATATTGGAACCGGCGTGAATTCCAATTACGATCCGGGATTCACCGTCGTTCAGCGATTTAGCGGGGCGACACAGGCGAATATTCAAAACGGGTGTAAGGACACCGCCGCATTACCTGCACTAACGAACCCGGCAACTCTCCCGAGTTGCGGGACGACAACGAACTCAGAGGGTGGTTTAGAGCGTACACAATCTACGCCGTTAACTGCGGATACGACATATACCGAAAATGTTGGTTACCATTTAAAGCTAGCCAAGATTGACGGAAGCGCAGCAGATCGAGCTATCGTTCCGTTCCCGATCGAGATGTTCGATGCCCGCGAAGGCTACTACTACGACGAGCGGAGCACGACCTATTACTCAAATCTCGCCCGCCTGCCGATGAATGGCGTCATGAGCATGATCGATATCGATGTTGCCAACATGAGACGCTTTATACGCGGCGATTTCAACGGCCTTTTCCCGGTTGACACCAAGTTTGCTGTTTCGAAAGGTGGCGTTGGCTTGGTAAGCTCAGATATTCCTAACGAGAACGGCATCGTGCTTTATATCTCCGACCGTCGGGGCGATGCTGACTTCGACGGCGAATACGACATGGAAGATATCTATGGCGGTTCGCCCGGCAACAATGGCTCGATGGAATTGGGTGAAGACACAAACCGCGACGGATCGCTACAGGCGAAATACATGGACTTCAGCGGAACCTATCCCTGGACGGATATCACCGGATGCGCGGGAGCGGGAACGGACTGTGAAGCTCCCAGGTATTCGCACGCCGCACCGCCGGATTTCGCTTCCGTTGTCGATCATAAATACTATCGCCGCGGTGTTCGATTGACGAACGGCACGACTTTGCCTGGGATCTATGATTCAGCGGTTCCGGCAAATACTAGAGGTTTCACCGTTGCCACCGAAAACAACATGTACGTTGACGGCAACTACAATGCAACAAGTGCCGCCTCGCCGCCGACGTCCGGTAACACACCTTTCAACCAGTATTATCCGTTCGATACGGCGCTACACATTCCTGCTTCGATCGTTGCGGATGGCGTCACTATTCTCTCGAACGCATGGAATGACGGACAAAGCTTTATGAGCCCGGTCACGAGTCCGTACGATCAATCTAACCGCATCGCCCAGTCAACTACGATCCGATTTGCGATGATCGCCGGTGATACGATCGCCAGCCGTTCGGGTTCACCGAATCAAGGCGGCATATCGCCTAGATTGAACGGCGGTGTACACAACTTCAAGCGTTTCCTCGAAAACTGGTCCGGCCAGCGTCTCGATTATTCGGGATCGCTGATCAATCTGTTCAATTCAAGAAACGCCAACGGTTCATTCAAATGCTGTAACGAAGTTTACAACCCGCCGGTTCGTAACTGGGTGTTCGACAGCACGTTCCTCGACCCGGCGCGTCTGCCGCCTGGAACGCCGTTCTTCCAGTACGTCCAAACAACTGGATTCCTCCGGACCAACGACTAACTCTCAAGGTCGATCTCAGACAAAAAAAAGGCAGCTCGAAAGGGCTGTCTTTTTTTGTTTTGACGAGCGGAAATTTTCGTGAAAAAACTGTTCGAAGCCAAATTTTCGCGAAAATCCTTCGATCTGAGCAAAATGCCCGTGTTTACTGGGTTTGGTCGAACTACTTTGTCGGATTGGTCACACGTAAACCCGAGATTGTTCAAACTACTTTGCCACTTTGTTCGAACTAAATTTCGGCAAAATTTCCGGCCTGAAAGGCCGACGCGAGAGGAGCACCAACGTGAATTCGCGCGCCGGAGTGCGAGGAGAGTATTTTGGCACGTTCACCGCGTTGGGATCCATTCCGACGAACGCCCGGAACGGGGAATTCGTTAACGCCTTTCGGAGAATTTCGTAAGTTGTAAGAATTTGTCAGGAGAAAAGAAAACCGATGCACTGCCCTCTAGGAACCTCTCGATCCCAAGCTAATTAGAAAGGGCAAAGAGACCATCGCCTCAACCGCACATGTCACCCGTTTCCCTCGAAACGCCAACAACCCAACGGCTCTTCTCTAATAAGCGTGCGAATTATAAATCGGTTTTTATTCGAAATGCAACTAGAATTTGCAGGTCCCACACTCTGGCGGTGCCTTCGGGTTAACGGAAAACCTCACAGAATCTATTATATCGAGCGCAATTTGTCTTGATTCCGCATTCTTGTAGGTGACAAAAATAGAGATCGGATCGCCGGCGCGCGGCGATTCATTAAATCTAGCATTCACAGCATAAAGCTTTTCAGGCTCGGTATGCTCCGAAGTATCTGCAAATCTAAGCGTAGTGATCTTACATTCCTCTCCGTCGATCACTTTCTGAAACTCGAGATAATCCAGATCCCCATATCTCCTTTTCAACGGATCATTATAGATTCCTTGCTCAATTGCAATTGTCATTTCCCCATCTATGAATCTCCATAAACTAGAATCAATAGGCACCACTTTGACTTTCTTCATGGAATCGCGAATTTCCATCGTAAAATCACCGAGAGTGACCTTTTTAGTCTTTTCATCATTCAGCCTCGGTTCATCACCTTTGGGAGAAGGCGGACTTTCCAAGATTTCTTTACGAACCACCTTATTAGTTTCAGGTGGAACACTCCTCGGCGTTGCACACCCGAAAAATGAAACTGTCAGTATGCACAATCCTATCAGGTAATACATATTGTCTATCTTCCAGTAGGCTAGTTTTGGCATTGTGGCTAGGACTAACCCTCCACGAGTAGGCAAATTTCGATATCAACCTCGATTGGTGCCTCATTATGGCTTTCAACAACTATTACGTAGCTTCCAGGGGCTGAGGGCCAGAACTCATTGGAAACGTAAGTTTTCGACTCGATGAGAATTGGCTCATAGACGAGTTCCTCGTCGTTACGCCAATGTGAATAGTCTTCCCGTTCTAGAATTAGAACATCAAACTTATCATCGCTATCGAACTCATAGCTGATTCCATAGTTATTCGCTAACGAGAATTTGTGTTTCCAGTGTTCGCCAGGATCGAGGTCGATGGTAACGTCGATCTCAATTTTATCTTGACTGCTATTCTCATCCGTCCTTGTATGTGATTGAGATTCAGCTAAAGTTTTTGCAAGCTTAAATCCCGATCCAGTCAACTCAAATAAATTTTCGCCCTCACGCTTTATCAACCCTCGCCTCAAAAGGGACTCCAACGCATCGATATATAGAGCCGCAAAAGCCCGATCTTCGCTATCCTCAAATTTATTGTTACCGATCGATATGTACGCTGGAATTTCATTGAAATTAAAATAATGAATTTCGCCGTTTTCGCTCGCTGCTATCAAAATATCGGTTTCTTCGATTGAAAGGCTTGAGTAGCTTTGATTTAGGCTCACGGCGGCGATACCAATTGTTCTCTCGGTCAAATCCTCAGCATTCTTCTTCCATTTGCGAAGCAGGGATGTCGTGTATTTATTTACATCGCTATCAATAAGCTTCGCGCAATTCTGACATAGCCATATCGCATTCGTTATATGAGTTCGGTCTTCCGCTGAAACTGTCTGATCGGATCGAGGCCCCCCTGGAGAAGCTGCGATAATATGAGCAGCAACACCGATATTTACGGATTTTGTTGGATCACTTTGCGGACCTGTCGTTATTGCTCGGCAATTTGGATTTGAGCAAGTAAAAGCAACTCTTTTCGCAGCAAGTAGCTTTACGGCTTCGATAAAAGAATCTCTGGGCATATTTTCGTCAAGTAACAGCTAAGGGGGCAAAGTCTAAGCTATAGCAAACAAACTGCCGAAGAACAATCGAAGGCAGATCGTCAGCACCACTATCGCGAATCCGAGCCAAGCTTGCCAGGTTTTAATTGCAGCGAGTGAGAAAAACAACGCGGCGACACTGCAAAATGATCGCCATCAGGTAAATATTTCCTGCCGTATTTCCATTAAAAGATAAATTTCCATTTAAGGTACAAGATGAGGCACGCAGAAAAAGACGCCAGTCCCACACTGATCCACCCGGCCCGAACCATCGATTTTCTATTATCATCCGTCACTGGAATCTATTTTCTAGTTAATTTAAGAGTGATTACAAGTGTGAGCTTGCTCGGGTGTTTGAGATGAGGGAAAGATACCACGAAAACGGGCGGGTGGACAATTGGGGTTGGTGGTTGATCGTCGGGCTATATTTTAATGTGCCCGCGTAGCGGGTTCAAGCATAAAGTCACGCGGCGTAAGCCCGTGGAAGTCGGGATATTAAAACACAAGCCCGCGTAGCGGGTGACAGCGGTTACGTCCACAAATACCGTCGGTCAAATTCGACCTCGTGAAGTTCTAACAACTCGATAAATTCATCCTCGAATGCTGCCGCCCGCTACGCGGGCTTTGATTTGTTTTGTTACCGTTCCACGGGCGCACACCCGTGGCTTTATGCTGGTCACCCGCTACGCGGGCTGAAAACAGGCCTGCCAACGGGTGTTTGAGATGAGGAAGATAGCACGAAAACGGGCGGGTGGGACAATTGGGGTTGATGGTTGATCGTGGATCGTTGATCGTCGGAAATGCGATTTCGTTCTTCATCGCATCGCGATGGTTGATTGTAGCCGTGGGTGACGGCTTTAGCACTGGCCGCGTTTTGCCAGGCCAGAAACCCACGGTCAGGTTTCCGAAATGTCCGCGTCGCTTCGCGACGGTTGAATGATCTCACGCGACAATTTCATGCGGTCGCTAACGCGACGCCCCTTGATATCGCTACGCGATGGAAAGCGGGTTGGTGATCGGAATAAATCGGCTCCTTGTAAAGATAACCATTTTTTACGATGGAAATATCGCACTTCCGACGCCTTTTCGACGAAAGCGTCATTGATGCCTGCGTGGTTGGACTTCGGCGGTTTTGGGCCGCCATAAGAGCGGTAATGTTCGAGGATGTAACGTTTACTGGCGACGCTGATCGAACGGGAGAAACCGACGGTCCCATCACCATCCACAGTTTGCAAAAAACTGGAGTCTTTGGAGCGACAAATCCTGGCAACAGAATTTGTCGAGCCTTTCCAAAACACGAGGATCGTCGAAACACGCGATCGTGAACACAAAACCGCCCAGTCATTTTGTCCAACTCGTTCAAATTGTCCGCGAATGACGTTGTGCGGTTTTGAATCGCCAAAAGATTGCGGGATCGTGCAATTTTGCGATCTAAGATATGCGGCAATATTCTTAGGCAATTGTGGAAAGGCCGCAGGAGAAAGCCGAACGGTCGCCTTATCCGCTATTTGCCATTTGTCCTGAGCAGCGGCTGGCAATGAGAATGCGAGAAAAACAGAAACAAAGAACAGTGTGAGAAGTTTCATAAGGTCTCCCGGAGATCTTTACGATCGCGGCATATGAGCTGCCGCCCGCTACGCGGGCTTTGATTTGTCTTGTTACCGTTCCACGGGCTTACACCCGTGGCTTTATGCTGGTCACCCGCTACGCGGGCTAAAGACAGGCCTGCCAACGGGTGTTTGAGATGAGGAGGATAGCACGAAAACGGGCGGGTGGGACAATTCATTTTTGATCTTGGGGCTTTGATCTTTGAGCGTTGAATTAGTTTTGCTTTTGGGATACGGAGACAAGCGGCTGGACGATCCTGGGATCTGTTACGGAGTTTCGGTGCCGACAAAGAATGAATAGAGGATCATCAAGCCGCCGCAATATGAAAGTAAACCAAAGAGCGACATGTATTTGGTCGCCAATGGCAATGACCGCTCGGCAAATCGTTTATGAAGCTGCCATGGAACGAAAAGCAGAACTGCGCTCGTCAATATCAACAACCAGCCGAACGCGGCGAACACGGCGGAAAACTTCATCTGTGGCGAATAGAGGATGAACGCTATGCCGATGACAATTCGTATCGAAATTTCAACGCAGTGTGTAAATGCAGAACTGGCAAATGCGTTGAGAAACTGCTTCACTCTCTCCGGCCGAGCAAATGCGGCGGTAGCCAAGCCGATCAACCAGATCCCGGCAAGTATGACCATTGCGGCAGCGATCAATTGCATAACATCATCATAAACTTTCGTTGTTCAATTGTCCGGCGAGGCAAGCCATTGCCGCCGTGCGGGTATGCGAGATCTTAATGAACTTCCTTCGCCGGGCGGCTGGGGAAGACGAGGATCAGGAGGACGATCAGGCCGAGCAGAACGGCGGAGGCGGTGTAGCGGCTGAGTTCGAGGCCGCCGTTTTCGGTTGGTTTGTCAAGGAAATCTCCGACGACGGCTCCGAGCGGGCGGGTGATGATGAACGCGGCCCAAAAAAGGAATGTGCGCGAGATGCTCTTCCAAAAATACGCGATCGCGATGATCACCAGCATCGATCCGAAAACGATCGCCGCTCCGCTGTAGCCGAGATCGAGCCCGGCATCGTCGGCCGTCCAATCGCCGAGAGCCGTTCCCAACGTCTGCGAGAACATGATCGTCACCCAGTAAAACATCTCGACCTTTGGCTCGCTCACCGTATTGACCGATACCGAACCAAGCGTTCGGTACCAAACGAACAGCGACGCCAGCAGCAGAACCAGCAAGAGTGCCGAACCGCCCGCATAACCGATGCCGATCGAACGCGTGACATAATCGGCGAGCGTCGTGCCGACCGTCGTTGTCGCGATGATCGTCAGCCAATATAGAAATGGATGAAACCGCTTCACGCCGATCTGTACGGCGACGGCGGCGAGAAATATGGCTCCGAAGACCGCAGTGCCGATCAGATATCCGTAACCCGTGGCTTCGCCGGTCGTCTCACCCAGAAACGACATCGTCATCGCATCGCCGCCCGTTTCGCCGAGCGTCGTGGCGAGGATCTTGATGATCCAAAAGACGAAGGTAACTTCGGGGACTTTGCTCAATATTTCAGTTTGTTCTTCGGTCATTCGGTTATTTCGATCCTCCACTACATTGCACGAAGAACCACGATAAAGCCAGATGAAACGAGCTGAATTGGCTGAAATTCGCAATGATCGATTTGTTCACCGAACATTGTCTTTGTGATATCGTATTCACTGTCTAAGGAACACGTCTGCCCCGCCCCGGCTGTCCTTTTTACGATGAAAGAGCTTTCGCTAAACAGTTGCAGACTCGATAAGAGATACGACGTCCGGGAGCAGCTCGGGCGTGGGAGTTATGCTGAGATCTTTCTGGCGCGGGACACGCTGGCTTCGCCGCAGTCTCCGCATTCGACGGTCGTGATCAAGGCTCTCAACGTCTTTCTGCAGGACGATCTCGACGCCGATCTGGAACGTACGCTCGTTGAGAACTTTCAGAACGAAGCGATCGCCCTCGACCGCGTTCGCCACCCGAATATCATCAGCCGTATCGGCCACGGAACTGCCCGAGATCTGCGCGGGACCGTTTTTCATTACCTTGTTCTCGAATACCTCGCCGGCGGCGACATGCAAAAGCTCTTGCGTAAGCAGAAGCTCGGGCTCGATCAGGCTTTGAAATACATCGAGCAGGTTTGTGCGGGCCTCGGCCATGCACATCGCAATTCGATCATCCATCGCGACATCAAGCCGCAGAATCTGCTGCTGACCTCCGACCTTTCGACGGTGAAAATTGCCGATTTTGGCGTTGCCCGAGTGAATGTTTCCGACGCACCGATAACGCGAGTCGGCACGAACATCTACGCTCCGCCCGAACACAGCCCGCTGATGGCAGGGAAGACTGACGGACTTGATAAAAAACTCACGCCAGCGGCCGATATTTATTCGCTCGGAAAAACGATCTACACGATGCTGACCGGCGAGGCTCCGCGCTCGTTTGCGAATGCGAGCATTGATTCGGTTCCAGCTTCTGTTGCGAATGAAGAATGGGCTGATGAACTCGTTCGTGTGCTAAAACGAGCAACAGCGACCGATCCGGCCCAGCGACAGCAGTCCGTCGAAGACCTCTGGATCGACCTCGCCGGAATTCGCCAGATCGCGGCGGACGGCGAATACAGCACGATGATGCGTTCGCAGATAGACACGCCGCAGCCGCACGTTTTTCGCGGCTACACGCCGATCGCACCGGAACGGCCGAGCTTTGAGGCGATCGCGGATATCCCTTCGTCGATGAGCCGCGAGCCGCTATACACCCGCCCGTCTTATCCGCCGCCGGCAGTGAAAGCGACAATGGCGATGGAGCCCGATGTCGCCGTCACGGTTGCCGAAGCGAGGCCCGCGAAAAAGAAACGCCGGTTGGCGCGGCGGTTGACCGCTTTCCTCGTGGTTGTTGGAGCGTTCACCGGTATCTTGTATGGGACGGCGAGTTACATCCGAAGCCACAATATTTTTCCCGGCCTTTCGAGCTCGTTCAATTCTAAGACCGGCGTAGCCAGCACGGACATTTATCTGCGCCCATCGCCAAACACCGACAATGATCCGATCGGACTCGTGACCAAAAATTCGAAGGTCAAGATTGTAAATTCGCAGAATAATTGGTATCAAGTTGATGTCGTCCAACAAGGCCGAGACCTGCCGACGCAGCAAAATATCAAGCGCGGATGGCTGAATGGTAAGTATGTGGATGTGGATTAGGTAATGGTTGATGGTTGATGGTTGATGGTTGATGGTACCTTGTTGACAACGGTCAACGATCTGCCATCCACGATCAACAAAGATTTATGAGCATTTTAGATAAAGTCAGGCGTTGGATCGATGGTGAGACGGCGGAGCTTGTTTTGGAACAGGCCGCTCGAGACGCGCAGGTCAAGCCGCGTTCTAAGGCCGAGGCATTCATCGTCAAGATCGCCCGCGAGGTCGAATCCGTAATGCAGAACGAGATGGTCCCGCTGCCGCAGGGTACGACCATCATCCCGAGCGAATACGCCATTTTTCTCAGCAGCGACGATGACAAAGAATGGCAGGGAGCCAAACGAAAAGGCCTGGTACAAGGGCTTTACCATATTCTCGCCGAACGGGCGAAAGAGATAGCGGGCAAGAAGAAACTGGAAACTCGTTCGTTCGTCATCGAGCTGCGCATCGACGGTACGCTCGAAAAAGGTGAGATCCGTGTGCAGCATAGCTGGGAAGATTCGAGCGGCAACAAGACGGGAGTTCTGGTCAGGCCGAAGGGAATTCCGGCGTTAGAACCAACTCAAAACGCTCCGATATCGCAGACCATCCCGAATTTCGCTCCGGCAACGGGATTTCAGCCCCCGCCGTATCAGGCTCCGCCGCCGGCGACGTTTCAGAATGCACCCATTCAGCAGGCCGTTCCGCTGCAGACCGACGAGCCCGAGGATATGACCGCCGTGAAATCGCGTGCGGTCGAGCTTTACAAGCTGGAGATCTGGCGAGGCGGCGTCAGGCAAAACGTTGTGCCTATCTATCAGAAAGAGATCGCGATCGGCCGCGGTTCGAAATCAAAGCCGGTTGATATTCCGCTCGTCGGTGATGTCGAGATCAGCCGCCGGCACCTGATGCTGGTAACCGACGGAGCAGGGAATTTTTGGGCTGTAAACGAAGGGAAAAATCCGGCAGCGATAAATAACTACGAGCTACCGGCGGGCCAACGCGTAACGGTGAATGTCGGCGTTCCGTTAAATATTTGCAGTTACATGCTCCGCATCCAGCCGCACTAATCGTTCTTACTGGCGGAACATTTCGCGGTCGATCATCGGCAGATATTGCCGTCTGAGGTTATTCGCGAGAATCGTAGCCGTTCGAAGCTTTTCATTATTTTCCGTCAGGCCATCCTGGATCTGTGACATCAGTTGGCTTAGGCTTTGCCGTTCGGCGGAGAGTTTTTGCCGGCGGTTATCACGCAGCTCTTCGGTTTCCGTAGTTCCAACTAATGCAACACTGCGGTCGATCGTTCGCGGCCTGAGGTCGACATCGACCTGGGCCAACTTTCCCCGTGTTTCGTTCAGCTTCTCTGTAAGTTCGATCTGCGTTTTTTGATGGGTTGCGATCAGCTGCTCCGCGCGGACTAGCAATTCCATTCCAAGCACCAATTCGAGCTGCTTTTCCGTGAAGCTTAGCCCGCCAAGTTTTTCAAATTTATCGACAAAGTTTTGCAACCGTTCATTCAGCGTTTGAACCGACGTGGACATTCTTCGCAGATCAGTCGCGATGGATGCTATTGGATCGCCGATAGGAGCCGCGGGCTGACCTGAACCTGTAACTTGGCCAGAAACGGCGATCGAACTCGAAAACAGGAAAGCAAAAACGAATAAAGCCGACTTTCTCATTGAGATTCTCCTGGAATTTGGGGTTTTTGAGATAACTGAAGATAACACAACTTAGAGCCGTTTTTGTTGCACTATTTCGGGTGGTGTCGGGAGCTGTTGAGAGCGGATCAGATCGAGTACCTCAGCGAGTGCCGAAGCAGCGTTATTTCTTACGGCTTCGTGATAGGAATATTGAACGGCGTGCTGCTCATATTCGGCTTCGTCGAGAATTTGAAAACCGCCGTCCGGCCAGACGACAACGTCGATATCGAGATCGACATAATCGAGAACGGAGCCGGCAAAAGCGGGCGGCATGTTGATATTGCAGTAATAATTGCGAAACGAGCCGTCGGGTTCGTGGAAGCAAAAGATGTTATACCAGCGATCGAGCCAGTAATATTCGTAGGAAATAGTTCCGCGGCTGATCTCGCCAAGGTCGGGATGCGACACGTCAATATCGAATACCCCGACGAAAACAAGGGAATCCGCGTCAGCCTCGATCAGCTCACAGTTCCAACTTCGCCGGATCGTGCCGTCGAATTTGCGTGAATTTATGGTGACCTGCTGAGCGGCTTTCAGGCTCATTCGGCAGGCAGTCTAACAACCAGGACCGAACAAGGCGCGTGATGAACCACCGAACTAGAAACTGACCCAAGCAGGATGCGCTCCCATCGCCTGTAGCCGTGCGAGCCAATGATTATAAGGTCAGCACCGATCTGCTCAGCGGTCTCAACGATACGGCTTCCCGGCGATCCGAACAGAACCTCGCCGGAAATATCGACCTTTTTGCCATCAAAAGCCGCCGCGAGTTTCGTTTTAGTGGTCTCGACAACCGCGGCTGCGTTGTCCTTTGCATATTTTTCGAGTTCGCTCGTATCAGGTAAATAACCGCCGTAGATATCGGTGACCAGCGGTACTGCCATATCAACAACGCTGATCACTGTGACCGAATCGCCTTCGCCGAGGTTAAATTTAGCGGCCATCTCGCCAGCCGCGTCGCCGTATTTTGTGCCGTCTGTGGCTATGATTACTTTCATGGAATGCCTCCTGAGCTATTAGCTCTATGTAAAAGCTATCACCTATATCTTACACCCATGTTAATCTTCCTCTTCGACTTTTTGGCCGGTGTACGTTCCGCGAAGCTTTTTTAATACCTCAAATAGTACGAAGCGATCGCTCACCGAAAGGCCCGCGACGCATTCAGCTTCGACTTCTATCCAACTTTTTTCTACATCTTCGCGGATCGTCTTACCGCGGGCGGTAAGGTGTACGGTCATCGCCCGGCCGTCCTTAGAATGTTTTTTGGTACGAACCAGATTTATTTTTTCCAAGCCGCGGATCATGTTGCTAAGCGTTGGAGCTTTTACGTTCAACTGCTCTGCGAGTTCGATCTGTTTCATGCCGTCCTGGCGCCACAATTCGATCATTACAAAAACCTGGCCGCTGTGAAGGTCGGCACTAGCCATATGCTGCTCGATGCTGTTACGGAATGCGGTCGCGACCTTGGCTAAATGGTAGCTGACGGTTTCCTCGAAAATGATCGCCTCTGGCATGATAAGCACCTCTATTTACAATAGTTTAAGCGGGAATTAGCGGCCTAACGAAAAGCCGTTAGCAGTCTAACAAAAGAATGTTAGCGTGCTATGTAAAAATAATTAGCAGGCTAATGATAAATGATTAGCGTGCTAATAAGTAAAAGTTAGCACGGAATGGTATATAATGAAAGCAGGCTAAGTATATTTTATGGAAAACAAAGAAAAGCTCAAAAATGCACGCAATTTGCTGCTTAAGCTGCATAAATCGATGCTCGATCGCGAACGGGAATTGTATGAAGGAATCCACGGGCCGCTTAAGCCGACACAATTCTTAAGCCTGCTGCTCGAGGACGAGGACTTCTCATGGCTGCGGAAATTCTCAATGCTTATAGTCGAGATCGACGAGCTGTTCGCCCAGAAGGACGGGATTGAGGTGGGGATGATCGAGGCTAACCTCGTGAAGGTAACCGAACTGGTCGAAATGAAGGAACACGATGAGTATTTTAAGGCGAAATATCAGATCGCGATCCAGCGAGATCCTGATTCCGCGGGACTTCATTCCGAGCTGAGAACTCTTCTCATCGACTCATGCGTCTGATAATGATTTACGCTGAAATCAAAAGACCGGCGGGAAGTTCCTCCGGTCTTTTCTGTTAACTTCTAACTTTCAGTTATTAACTTTACGGCCTAGCTTCGTCCGCTCTTCTTCCAGTCAGACAGGAAGCCCTCGAGGCCCTTATCTGTCAGCGGATGCTTGACGAGCTGCGTGATGACCTTGAATGGTATCGTTGCAACGTCGGCTCCGGCTAAAGCGCAATCCACGATATGCATCGGATGCCGGATCGACGCGGCCAAGACCTCAGTATCGAACTGATAATTTGCATAGATCTGGACAATTTCTTCGATCAACTGCATCCCGTTCTGACCGATATCATCGAGCCGTCCTATAAACGGTGAGATGTAAGATGCTCCGGCTTTAGCTGCAAGCAGGGCCTGGGCAGCAGAGAAGCAGAGGGTCACGTTTACCTTGGTGCCTTCTGCCCGGAAGGTGCGGCACGCTTTCAAGCCATCAAGTGTAAGAGGCACCTTGATGACGACATTCGAAGCGATCTTGGCCAGTTCGCGGCCTTCCGCGAGCATTCCGGCGGTGTCGAGAGCAGTTACTTCGGCGGAAACATCACCTTTTACGAGGGCACAGATCTTGGCAATGTGTTCCTTAAAGTCAACGTCGCCCTCTTTCGCGACCAGGCTCGGATTCGTCGTAACGCCGTCGATCAAACCAAGCTCATTCGCCTCTTTGATCTCGTCTAAATTTGCTGTGTCTATAAAGAATTTCATTGGTTTCGTGTTGATGGTGGATCGCTGTTCGTTGGTTTCGCTGATTCGCGTTTTTGCTTAACGAAACTATCTAACTGTGTTTGTTAAAGTGCCTATACCCTCGATCTCGACCTCGCAAACGTCACCGGGGTTCATTTTTGAGACTCCCGACGGAGTTCCGGTCGCGATCACGTCGCCAGGGTTAAGCGTCATCATGTTTGAGATATATCGTACCAGAAAGTCGACGGGGAAGACCATTTGCGAGGTCCGCCTGTCCTGTTTTAAGACTCCGTTAACCCGCACCAGAACTCGCAGGTCCGAAACATCAAGCTCCGGTTCGATATGCGGGCCGATCGGGCAGAACGTGTCGAATGATTTAGCACGTGCGAACTGACCATCCTTTCGCTGCAGATCGCGGGCGGTAACGTCGTTCAGACAGGTGAAGCCCAGTATGTAATCTTCTACATTAGCATCATCACTTAAGTCTTTACAGTGCTTTGAGATAACCACTGCAAGTTCACCTTCATGTTCAACTTGATCTGACTGGCGCGGAATGATAATTTCATCGCCGTCAAATACCACCGCTGAAGGAGCTTTCAGGAATAGCATTGGCTCTTTCGGGACCTCATTCCCCAATTCCGCAGCGTGTTCTGCGTAGTTGCGCCCCACGCAGACGATCTTGGACGGGGCGAATGTTTTCTCAATTGCGATCTTCATATTTGTTCGAGCGAGATTTAGTTTTATGGAACCGTTTCCGAGACAACTTCCGACATTTCGCTTACGTTGCCGAATTTATCCGTTGCCGTCAGATAGTAATAATAGATCTTCCCGCTTTCGACCTTCGTGTCTTGGAAGGTGTTTGTTTTCAGTAATTCAGTCGTTAAAAGCTGCCATTTTACTTTATCCAGATCTTTATCGGTCGAGCGATAGATGCGGTACCCGACCACATCTTTCTCGGGGTTTACGGCAAAAAAGATCGAAATAGTTGTCGGTGACGCAGCAAGCGTGATCGCTGATGGCGGTGTTGGAGCGAAGGTGTCGATCGCTTTGAATTTCAGAATGTTCGATTCGCCGCTTTCGACCGGTTCGGCCTGCGTTCCGACCGAGACGGCACGAACGAAATAGTAATATTCCTTTCCAAACTCAAAAAACTCGTCGTTGAAGGCAGTTTCCGTGACCGGAGTTTTATTGAGAGGTTTGCCCATCTCTTTGTCCGAATTGGACCTGAACACAAAATATCCGAGCAGGCTTACAGGTACCGAACCATCGACGTTTGCCGAGGGAGCCTGCCATTTTAGCTGGATCGCGTCCTGGGTTGGTATAGCCGATAGAGCAGTCGGTGCTGCTGCGACCTTTGCAGTAGGCTCGATGAGAAGAGAATTCGAAAATCCCGCCTTTTGGCCGGAAGCATTAACAAATCTGATCGCGTATCGTAGCCGTGCAGGCTGGCCGGCGAACTGAAGCGTGTCGCGATAAGTGAGTGTTTTCAAGCCAAAATCCGTATCCTTGATCTCTAACGCGGCGATCAGCGTGCTTCGATTTGCAAACTCTTCCTCCGACAATTGAAGCGGAGCATTCGACGGCTCGGCGAGGCGGTAGATGTCAGCACGGCTGATATTGAGAGTATTTCCCTTCACGGCGTTGCGAACAGGCATCTGCCAGGACAGAATGACCTGACTGCCACGCTGATAACCTGAGATCTCAACACGCTGCAGAACGCGTTCCTTCGGCGGCTCCGGTGCTCCGCGTTTACCGCAGGCGACTGAAAGCGAGATCGCGAGACACAGAACTAAGAAGAATTTAGCCGCAGAGGGCACAGAGAAAGGCTTTTTATTGTTAGAGGCAAATACTGCGGGTTCGTTCATCATTCCCAGGGTTTTCCGGCCGTTAATCTCTGTGATCTCTGTGGCTAAATTTCTTCGATCTACAAAATATATTGCCGCAGATCGCGGTCTTCGATCAGGCTGTTCAAGCGGTCATCTACATACTCGGCATCGATGATCTGATCTTTTTCTTCAAGCTCGCTGCCGAGGAAGCTGATCTCTTCGAGTAACTTCTCAACCAGCGTATGCAGTCTGCGTGCTCCAATGTTTTCGGTGGTTTTATTGATCTCCTCAGCCATTTCGGCGAGCCGGTCAATGGAATCTTCAGTAAAAGTTAAAGTAATTCCTTCAGTTTCGAGCAGTGCCTGATATTGCTTGATGAGCGAGTTCTTCGGCTGCACGAGAATCCGCTTAAGATCGTCGATCGTTAGCGATTCAAGTTCGACACGGATCGGGAAACGGCCCTGAAGTTCAGGGATCAGATCAGATGGTTTTGAAACGTGAAACGCCCCTGCGGCGATGAACAAAATATGGTCGGTGCTGACCATGCCGTGTTTTGTGTTGACGTTCGTACCTTCGACGATAGGCAGCAGATCGCGTTGGACGCCTTCACGCGAGACGTCCGGATTGCCGCCCGATTCGCGGCCGGCGACCTTGTCGAGTTCATCGAGAAAGATGATCCCCGCCGACTGTGTTCGTTCGATCGCCTTTCGGGTGATCTGCTCCATGTCGACAAGGCCTTCCTGCTCGTCGCGGATCATATAAGCACGAGCTTCGGCGATGGTGAGCTTTCGCGTAACGGTTTTGGAAGGGAACATGTTTCCCATCATATCGCGAAGGTTGACGCCCATTTCCTCCATACCCTGGCCGCCGATAAAATCGATCGTCGCGTTCGATCGGTCCGTCGTTTCAATGTCGATCAGGCGTTCGTCCAGGTCGCCGCGACGGAGCTGTTCGCGAAGCTTTTCGCGGGTACGGGAAACCGAATTATCATGATCCTCGCGTTCCGCCGCCCGTTCGTCATCGTCCTGCGTCTGATAATGAAAATCCGACGGCGGGAGCAAAATGTCGAGCAGCTTTTCCTCTACGTTTTGCTCAGCTCGCGGCAAAACTTCTTCGAACGCCGCCTGTTTCGCCATATCGACGCCGACATCGGCCAATTCGCGGACCATACTCTCGACATCGCGGCCGACGTAACCAACCTCGGTGAATTTCGACGCCTCGATCTTAATGAACGGGGAATTCGCCAGGCGAGCAAGACGCCTTGCGATCTCAGTTTTACCGACGCCGGTCGAGCCGATCATCAGAATATTCTTCGGCAAAACGTCTTCAGCGAGCTCGGCTGGCAGCTTCTGACGGCGAATCCGATTACGCAGAGCAACCGCTACCGCCTTTTTCGCAGCATTTTGACCCACGACATATTTGTCCAGCTCCGCGACGATCTGCCGCGGCGTGAGGTCGTCAAGGTTTGGTTTTGCTGGTGGCGTTTCTCCGCCTAAGTAAATAGCCATTTCAGTAATGATGAAGCGTTAGCTTGCGAGCCGGGGTTGGGCCTTAGATCTCTTCGACCATAACGTCAGAATTTGTGTAGATACAGATCTCGCCTGCGATTCGAAGAGCTTCTTCGGCGATCTCCTTCGCCGAAAGCTGGGTGTGTTTCATCAGTGCCCGGGCGGCCGCGAGAGCATACATGCTGCCGGAACCGACCGACAGTAGCCCATCGTCCGATGAAATGACATCGCCTTTGCCGGAGATGAGAAACGCGTCCTTTCCATCTGCAACGACGAGCAGAGCTTCCAGATTTCGCAGGTATTTGTCGGTTCGCCAGTCCTTGCTCAGCTCGATCGCGGCACGTTCAAGCTGGCCCTGAAACTGCTCAAGTTTTGTCTCAAAACGCGTCAGCAGCGAGAATGCGTCAGCCGTAGAACCCGCAAAACCCGCGAGGATCTTGCCGTTCGATATCCGGCGGACCTTTCGTGCGGAGCCCTTGATCACGGTATCGCCAAGCGTAACCTGGCCGTCGCCCGCCATCGCAGTATGTCCGTCACGTGTCACGAGCAGCACGGTCGTTGACCTAATTCTTTGGCTCAAATAGCTGTCTTCCATTGCCTTCAATCATAAGGGTTTCATTTCAAATGCTCAAACTCTGACGAACTGGAGAGTTTATCGAGTTTAGAGAGTTGCAGAGTTACGGAGTAGACAGAGTTGGTGAAGCCTCTTCAATATTCAAACTCTGCAACTCTGCAACTCTGCAAACTTTACAAAACTTCGTAATTATCTGAACATTAAAGGGTTTTATGAGAAAGCGTCCGAGGATCGGCATTACGATGCGGCTTGAGATGGAAACGCGTCGTTTCTATCTTGGCCGCGATTACAGCGAGGCGGTTGAAGCCTGCGGCGGTGTTCCGGTTCACATGGGGCTGATACCGAAAAAGGATTATGTAGCCGACGCACTCGCGGGACTTGACGGAATTTTGCTGCCGGGAAGCAACACGGATACCGATCCGGCATATTACGGCGAAGAGCCGCATCCGAAACTAGGGACCGTCATTCCTGAGAAGGATGAAACCGACCGCTTGGTCCTTGATGAGGCCGAGAGGCTTAATTTTCCCCTTTTTGGCATTTGTTTTGGCATGCAGGCGTTAAATGTCGCCCGCGGCGGCAGCCTGATACAGGATATCGATTCGCTTGTCGATGGTAATATCCGACACGATCAGGGAAAGCCGTACGACCGCCCTTCGCACGGGGTAAAGATAGATGAAACGAGCACTCTTGCGAGCCTAGAAGCCGTTCGGAATGCGAATGGCCCGGTCAGGGTAAACAGTTCACATCATCAGGCAGTAAATCGGGTCGGAGAAAATCTAAGAGCAGTCGCCTGGGCGTCAGACGGCGTGATCGAGTGCATCGAGGACACAAGACCGGATCGATTCGTCCTCGGAGTTCAATGGCATCCTGAGATCACGTTTTCGAACGACCGGCTTTCAAGAGAGATATTTGAATTGTTTCTCACGCGGTGCAGGGAAAGAATGGTTGTAAACTAATCGTATGGTCTTTACGTATGTTTCTTAGACGGTAGGGCAGGTTATTTAATTAATGTTATTCCTTAAGTGCCCTTGCTAAGTATCATCAATAGAAAGAATAGAAGGTAAATAATAAAGTGAAACACGATCTTTACGAGACGTGCTTTCAGACAACACATTAGATGAATAATCCTGTGATAGTCGGCCTCATTTCCTGGTTCCTTCCCGGAGTGGGCCATATTTTGCAAAGACGTCCCGTCCGCGGTGCCTTGATAGCCGGCGTTGTCTGGCTTATGTTTGCGATCGCGATCGCGAGCGGCGGTGCCCATTACCCCGGTTTTGAATTTAAGGACGGCGCTCTCTTGTACCTCCTGAACATCTTTGCACGTTTCGGTAACGGACTTGGAGCTTTCGTGAGCTTTATCATGGCGGGCACGCCATCACCGCAGGTTGCCGCACTAGCTACGTTCGAATACGGAGGGCGATTCCTGGAGGTCGCGGGGCTTATAAACTATCTCGCTGCCATGGATGCTGTCGACATTGCTGTCGGGAGGAAGAAATGATCCATTTTCTGTATCTCGTAGGTTTTTCACTTTTTGTCTCTGTTGCCTTTGCCGCTCTATCGAACGGAACGACCAGAGATCGGATCATTTACGGGGTTAAATCCTTTGCCCAGTTCGTTCTGGTGAGCCTTGCTCTTGCCTGGATCCTTTATTTTATCCCCTGGTAAATTCCTTCTCCGCCTGTTGTGGACGAAGAAATGTAATGTCGGAGAGATTTGAAGCATGCCTTTGGTCGAGACCGAGAGTCTGGTCATTAAGAGTTACAATCTGGCCGAGGCGGATAAGATCGTTGTACTCTTAACGCGGGAGCACGGTATGATCCGGGCCGTTGCAAAGGGCGCAAAACGCCTTAAGAGCAAGTTCGGCAGCGGTATCGAGCCGTTCTCGATCGTTAAGATCGAATACTTTCAAAAGGAAACCTCCGAACTGGTTGCATTGCAGAAGGTCGATCTTCTTCAGTCAAATTTTGGGGCTGCCAGCAATCCTGATTTCCTGCAGAAATTCTCATATTTAGGCGATATTCTGATCACGTTCTCACCGCCGCACGACCCGAACGAAACGCTGTACCGAATGGTCAAGGCCTGTATCGAGACCGCCGCAAATGACCCGGCGAGTTTGCCTGGTATCGGCGTATACTTCGAGCTGTGGCTGCTGCGGCTTTCCGGATTTCTGCCGGACTGGAGTAAATGCGACGGCTGCGGGCGTATTTTTCTTGATGGCGATGAGACCCGTCTTCAGAGCGATCTGCACTTAAAGTGTATGGATTGCCGGCGGTCGTCGTCGGGACGAACGCTGAATTCCGACGACCGGGCCGTCGCAGCGGCGGCCCGTCGCTTGTCGCCGGTGGATTTTGCGGAATTCACTCTCGACAAGCAGGAAACCCTTCGATATCTCTCAACGATCATGAAGCAGCTGATTACTCAATCGATCGGCAGGGAAGTCACGGGGGAAACTTCGCTCGCGATCAGTATTTAAGGACACATGAAGCAGGTTGGCTGGCTAATTTCAAAGTATCTTGTTTCGACGATCGTCCCGTATTTCGTCTTTTCATGGCTGCTTCTGAGTGTAATTCTGTTTGTTCAACAGGCTAGTCGCTATACGGATATCTTCTTCAGCGTAAATATTCCGGCCAATCTTATCTGGCAATTGACAGTGGCCCTTGTGCCGAATGTTATCGCTTTTACTTGCCCGATGGCGATGCTCGTCGGAACCATCATCGGGCTGACAAAGATGCAGGGAGATAGCGAACTCGTCGCGATCCGGGCGGCCGGCGTCGGCAATCTGCAGATAGCTCTGCCGATCGTGGCTTTGGGCATTGTAATGTCGGGATTTGCGTTCTTCGTAAACCTCGAGGGCGTTCCGCTTGCCGCATCGCTGGTTCGCAGCGTTGCCCTGCAAACTGCGATCAGAAAGCTTGAATCTCCTATCGAACCCGGTGTTTTTAACACCGAGGTCAATGGATACACGATCTATGTCAAAGGCGGCGATCTCGAGACGCGGACCTGGAAGAACATTTTTATTTATAACGAAGATGCGGTGAATCGGAGTCTGCGTCTGATAACGTCAAGGAATGGGCGGATCGATACAACGGGGCAGCAGTCAGAACTCGTTCTCGAAAATGCAACAGTTTCAACACTGCCTCTCGAGCCCGGCGCCGGCAAGTATGTATCGGAAAACATTAGCGACGTCCGCTTCGCTATCAAGACGAAGCGAAGCGAGATCGTTGAAAGGCTGAGCCTGCAAGAGCTTCGGCCGGAAGAATTAGGACTTCAGCAGCTTTCGGAATATGCGACGACAAAAGACGGGGGTGAGAGGACGGAGGCCCAGATCTTGTGGCAGCGGCGCATAATCCTCTCGGTGACCCCTCTGATCTTTTGCCTGCTGGGAACGGTTATCGTCCTGCGGTTCAATCGCGGCGGGCGTGGGTTTGGGATCGCAGTGGCCCTTGGGGTCCTGGTCGGGTTCTATTTGCTTACTTTCCTTGGAGAACAGTTGGCCAGGGTTGGTGCGATCAGCGTGCTTGTTAGCGGCCTGATACCCTTTGCCGGCAGCCTGGCTGCGATCATCTGGCTCAGTCTTTCGCGAAATCTCCACGTCCTTCGTATCCCAGTAGATTTGCTGATCGAAAGGCTTGAGAAGCTCCGTAAACGGCCCGAACACGTTCAAACTCGCAATATCTTCGTGGATCTGACAACGGGGCTTCGTGACTTCGACCTGATCCTGAATCTTGTAACGAATTTTTCGTTCACGCTGCTGTTCTTGTCGGCTATTTTCATGATATTCACTGCCTTCGAACTCTGGAAATTCGCAGGGACGATCGATGGCGGGACATATCTGCTCGGTAAATATCTATTTTACTTGTTGCCCTTCGTTTATCTGCAGATATCGCCATCGGCGGCGATGATAGCGACCCTTGCGACATACGTGATCAAATCGCGGAATAACGAGATCGTAACGTGGACATCTGCGGGCCAAAGCGTCTATCGGCTGCTGGTTCCTTGTTTTCTCTTAACACTGCTGCTTGGGGCAGGGAACTGGCTGGTTCAGGAAAAGTTGCTGCCGGGTTCAAACCAGCGGCAGGACGAGACCCGTATCCTGATACGCAACCGCGGCGTTCCTGTTGCTCCGCCGGGGAAGTACTGGGTGGCCAACGACAAGCGTATTTATTCCTTCGAATTCGCGTCTGATAACGCAAAACCGTCGGGGCAGGCGGTACTAAATAGGGCTGAGTCTGATAATAGGCAGCTCGTTTACGATGGTTCTGTAAACTCCCGAATGGCGGCGTCTGATAACGTAAAAGCGAAGGCTGTGGCCATCAACTCTCTGAATGATGTGGGCGACTGGCAGAGGGAATCGGCCGCAGTGAAGGCTGCGTCTGATAACGCAATGCTCGTGATTGGCGAAGACGATACGCTTGATCTACACGAAAAGATAAATTCGATCCCGATCGCTCCGGACAGAGCAATTCATCAGATAAACGCTGATCATGGCTTTTTTGGATCATTTGGAATGATCTCTCCGTCGGTCATTCTTTTATCCTCGAATATCGCGTCTGATAACGATAAACGTGTGCCTGGCTGTACGACATCGTGTGTGAAGGGCCTGATTATCTATGAATTTGCGGATAACGGGGAAAGATTGCAAGCCGTGTACCGTTCTGACGGGGCCGAGTGGGTGGATGGCAAGATCCGTTTCATTGGTGAGGTTGAAAGGAATGATCTCCGAGATGGCAAGATAACGACGCTCTACCTCTCCAATGTTGAGATCGCAGAATCAGTAAATCCGTTTGCGGAGCTTCGTGCAAAGCCGAACCATCTGAATACACCTGAATTGAAGCGGCAGCTGGACGCAGCGGATTCCGATGTGGAAAGGCGAAATCTGTCGGTTGGCCTGCAGAAGAAGTACACCACTTTGTTCCTCCCGCTGGTTATGGCCCTCTTTACCGCACCGTTTGCTCTCAGCCTTAGCCGGACGGGCAAGGCGGCCACCGTGGGTTACGCGGTCATGTTGTGGCTTTTGTTTACTGGGATAAGCACGACATTCGAGCAGATAGGTCTGAATGGACTGCTTTCGCCGGGCCTTTCGGTGTGGTCGCCACTTTTTATATTTACATTCCTTGGCGTTTTTCTGCTTTCTAAGGTGCGAACCTAAGTCTAGCCTTCCTTGAACTTTACGTCGTGTTCTCTCATAAACTCCTTTATGGGGTCGAGGTGTATACAACCTCCGACGTGAAGGAAGGCGCTATCCTGAACTCGCTTTACCTTTGTGCCTCGCTGCAGCTCGACATCCACATCGAAATCCAGATCGAGATGCCGTGTCAGCGACTGCATTCCCCAAACGCGTCCGTCTGTGCCGAACGCGGGCCCGCCGCTTTGTCCACGAATGCCCGGCGTACTGAGTTCAAATGCGATGATTTTTCCTGACGTATCGGCAACATGGCGGGTCAGCATTCCGTCGATCGGGAAACGAGGGGTGAATTCCTGGCCCTGATCGTTCCACCCGATCGAATCCGTCAGAGCGTTGTAGCCATAATTTGAAAATTCCGGAAACGGAAAACCGAGCCGGCAGATGGACATTCCTTGCTTCATCTCGGAGCTGTCGCGTCCGAAAACCGGAAAATTGTCGCACAAGATCTTTGAAACACCGCGAAAATGAAGCAGTGCGAGATCTAATGAGCCGTGTATTTTGATGTCGAGATTCAGGTTGCCTTCCACGCAATCGATCAGGCGTGTGTGCAGCTCGATGACTTCACCGGGCTTGAAGCCGTATTTGCGTTCGAGCTGATTTATCGCGTTCTTTTGATTGCGGTCGGCAGGTATGTCGGCCCGCTCGGTTTTGAACGCTTCAAATCTGTCCGCGATCTTCGTGCCTTCAATAAAATTCTTAGCGACATGGGCGCACGTGAGAGCCCAGCCGTCGGAATTCACAAAAAACAATGTCGCCGAACCCGGAACGATACGATTCGCTCCCCAAACACGCTGCAGCATGTGCAATGCCTTCGTATAACCACCAACTTCCTCGATCGCTTTTACAAACATGATAGATATCGTCCTTTTCTAACCAACTACTTCTAAAAAGAATAATCGTTGGGCCGCGAAGAAACAAAACGGCCGCCCAGTTCGAGCGGCCGCGAGTATCATTAATTGGCAGCAGGTCTCACTAAAAGCTCTTGCGGAACAGATACGACATTTTGATAAAAAAGCTCCTGCCATTGCCGGTGAGACCGGGCTCTTGCTGGCCGGTGTACGGGTTGTAGCCTCTGTAGTTAAGGTCGTCATTATATCCGGCATAGATCGCTGTTCCGGGGCTCGGCGTCCAGCCCAGGACGAACTGCGGACGGATCCGGCTTGAGATATTTGAATAATCGAGCCTCATTCGGGCAAACATATTGCGAGTAAATTGATAGGTAGTCCGCAGGCTGAAAATATTATCATCGAACGCGGTTAGCTTCGTATCGTCGCGGATCAAACGCGTACGCGTGTAGTTGATCTGCATCTGCAAAGCACTCGTTGGCTGATACCGCACCGACGACTCAATATAAAGTTGGTTACCCGCTCCCGGATCGTATCCCGGTTCGGCCTCGGTACAGACGGCAAATTGCCCGCAGCGTTGATACCACGCAACATACGGAGCGCTCACACGGGGATATTTCGGGCCCGCACCGAAATCGTAGTCGAGATTGCCGCCGCTTTGGCTTATTACGAATGAGGCAAAGATCTGTTTTATCGGGTTTGCCTCAATAAACGCGTATTTCTCAAACCGGTTGGCAGATCGCTCGGAACTGGGCCCAAAGAACGCTCCGGGGCGCGTTGCGGTCCGATTCGGGCCGAACTCATGCTCAAAAACTCTTTCATAACCGAATTCGAGCCCGCCGCCGATAAAGATCTGCCGCTGAAGCCCGACCATGAATTGGTTGTTGGACTGCATGTTCTGCAGGCGGGCTTTCCAGTCGTAGTTAATGTTGGTCTGCGTAAAGACGCGTTTGAAAATTATCTGTTTTTTTGCGTCGCGGTCTGTTTGGTATTGGACGCGAGTTCCGAGATAGTTTGTATCGGTTCGGTTGGTAAATCCGACGTCAGCGCGGTAATCCGACGAACGCCCGAACGCCTGCAGATTCATGGACAGATTACGGCCCGACCTGTCGATACTTCCGAGATAGCCAAATCCATTACCTATCCGGTAAAGATTGCGGTTGAGGTCCGGATCGTAAAAAAATCTTTTCGAATATGTACCAACGACTTGAAACGTCGCGACCGTCTTTTGATCGAGCTTGAACCGGCCGTCAAAGCCCGCTGTATGGTTATGCCGCTCGATGAAATTGTAGGTTGTCGCGAAAAAGCCGATGTTGTTCTCGCGGCCGACATCGCGTTTGAATCGAAAAACACCAATGTCAGCATTTTTGTCCATGAATCTCTCGGTATTGCAGATGATTCCAGCGGTCGGATTCGCTGCACGGCGCTGTTGGCAGCTCAGCAAACTTTCCCGTTCATCGACCGAGTAATTGCCCGGGGCGTTGTCGGATGCAACCAGTATTCCGAACGTGTTCTTTCCTCGGCGGCCGGTGAGCTTTGCGGCTATATCGGGATCGACGATCGCGCGAGTATTCACAAGGTTGAGACTGCTCTGAAAAATATCGATGCGTTCTAAAAAGAAAGGGCGTTTTTCGGCAAAAAAGATAGGGAAGCGAACGTTCGCCGTGCTTACCGGTGCGTCGGCCTCGACCTGGGCAAAATCAGGATTGTAGGCAAAATCGAGCGTCACCGTCGGCGACAGGCTGAATTTTGCCGTCATGCCAAAATCGCCTTTCACGCCTTCGTTCACATATCTTCCGGCCGGATCGTTGTTGAACGTGAATCTAGACCGGCGTCCCGTCTCGCTGACCGTGAAACTCGGGTTCAGCTCGAGCTGCCGGGTTGTCGAGATCTCTTCGAGGCCGGTGATCTTACCGGTTTGGTTCAGCATTCCGTTGACGCTTCGGTTGAACGGCATCCAGGAATCGAGTTCGCTGTTGTTATATTTCACACGCCGAAAAATGTGAATGCCCCAATTCTTGCCTTTGCCGGCTTCGTAACGCAGAGATTTGAAGGGTATCGCGCCTTCTACGGTAAATCCGTCCTCGGTCAGGACGCCTTTTGATTCATAGACCAGGTCAACGCTGTAATCTTCACCGCGGCCCTCGGTCATTGTGCCGTCGCCCTGTATACCGAGCGGGTTAAAAAAGAAGATGTACGCCTGACGCTGATCGTTAAAGGTATCCAGGAAAACGCCGACATAATCATCGTTAAAGATGTTATCCCGGCGCGAAACAGTCGCCCTGACCGTACTGCGTTCCTGCTTGACCTTGAACGCGATATAGAGATTCTTCGCATCATAGGCCATCATGTATTCCATCGGATGCTTCGGAGCGACGTTGTCGCCGGGCTGTGTCTGGACAAAGTCGCCGAACAGGGCCGCATTTTTCCATATCGCGTCGTCCAAAACTCCGTCTATTACAGGAACCGCCTCGACACGCGGAATGCGAACGGCCGAATCCTTTCGGACATATGGCGACGGCGGGGAATCCGCGGCAATTACGCGGTCCTTTATCGGCGTAACCTCTTTTACATCAACTGCGACCTCAGCCGGAACCGGGGCCTGAGCCTGAGCCATTAGATTTTGGATCGTAGCAAAAAGTAGAAAGGCGAAGATTGAGATATTTCGAATGAAGGGGTATTGATTACTGCTCATGTTTTTCGTGCTCCGGATGATTACGGCTCGACGTTTATAAAATTGGATAGAAATTTGTTTCTCGGAAAAGAAACACCACCAATATAAAATTCGTGACAAAAAAATCGATTCTGACTAGAAATGCATTTTGGTCAGAGCCTTTCTCGAAGAATGGAATACGCGTTCGAGAATTTTAAGTTTCACGAACCTGAGTCTTTGTTATCTTTGCAAGGATGTTGGAAAGCGAGAATCGCGGTACAATGTTACAAAATTAGCATCCAGAACCAGTTTAGATACCCATATGAAAAAATACGTCCATGTACTCGTATTGCTCGTTTTGCTTACGGTCTCAGCCGCGTCACAAGCACCTTCTGAACGGCAGCGTTGGGAAGCCCAGGCGAAGAACATCACCATCACCCGCGATGATTGGGGCATCGCTCATGTTAAAGGCAAAACTGACGCCGACGCGGTCTTTGGAGCCATCTACGCCCAGGCAGAGGACGATTTTAACCGCATTGAAACAAACTACCTGAACTCGATCGGCCGCCTCGCCGAGGCTGAAGGCGAAAGGGCGATCTGGAGCGACCTGCGACAGAAACTATTCATCGATGAGCAGGAAATGAAACGGCTGTATTTCGAAAGCCCTGAATGGCTTAGAAAGCTTATGAACGCCTGGGCAGATGGGCTGAATTTTTACCTGGCGACCCATCCAAATGTAAAACCGCGGGTCATTGCGAAATTTGAACCGTGGATGCCGCTGACATTTAGTGAGGGAAGTATCGGCGGGGACATCGAGTCGATAGATCTGGGCCAGCTGCGGCAGTTTTATGACCAAAAGGGCTTTGTCGCAGTCAAAGAGCCGGAAGATCCGCTGAAAGAGCCTTCCGGTTCGAACGGAATCGCTATCTCGCCTTCGATCACCAAAAACAAAAAAGCTCTACTGCTGATCAATCCGCATACTTCTTTCTTTTTCCGCTCGGAACTTCAGATGACGAGTGACGAAGGCTTGAACGCTTATGGTGCGTCAACCTGGGGCCAGTTCTTTATTTATCAGGGATTTAATGAACGCCTCGGCTGGATGCACACGTCGAGCGAGGTTGACGCCATCGACGAGTGGTTGGAAACGGTGGTAAAGAAAGAGGACGGGACTTTCGCCTATATTCAGGGCGGCCGCGAACGAAAGGTTACCGGAAGGGAGATAGCTATTAAATTCAAAGCGGCCGGTGGGGCAATGACTGAGCGGAAATTTACGGCACTCTTCACACATCACGGCCCGATCGTTCGCTCGGAAGGTGCAAAACTTGTCTCGGTCGGCTTGATGAACGAGCCCGTAAAAGCGTTAATGCAGTCCTACGGCAGAACGAAAGCAAAAAACTACAACGAATTCAAAAAAGTGATGGAGCTTCAGGCAAACTCCTCTAACGCAACGCTTTACGCCGATGCCGACGGTAACAATGCCTATTTTCACCCGAACTTTGTTCCAAGACGTGATCCGAAATTCGACTGGACAAAACCCGTTGACGGCAGCGATCCCGCGACCGATTGGAAAGGCTTGCTCTCGTTTAACGAACTCCCGAACATTAAAAATCCAGCCAGCGGTTGGGTTTACAATAGCAACAATTGGCCGTGGTCTGCTGCCGGGCCGAGCAGTCTAAAACAGGCGGATTTTCCGAAATATGTTGACAACGGTGTCGAGTCCGCCCGCGGCCGTCACGCGATCCGGGTTTTGAAGGACAAGAAGGATTTTACTCTTGAGAGTCTGAACGCCGCTGCCTACGATAGCTATATGCCGTGGTTTGAGACGACGCTCCCGGCTCTTACAAAGGCCTGGGACGCTCTGCCATCGTCAGATCCAACAAAGGCAGCGTTGGCAGAACAGATCGCTTTATTGAAAAATTGGGATCTTCGTTGGTCGGTGAATTCCGTTCCCACATCGCTCGGGGTTTTTTGGGCGGACGACCTGGTTCGAAGCGTAGGTATGTCCGCGAGGCAATCCGGAATGGGATTAGAAGAATATATAGCTACAAAGGCGGCACCAGATCAACTGTTGAGGTCGCTAGCCGCCGCCTCTGACAGACTCAAGGCCGATTTCGGCTCCTGGAAAACGGCGTGGGGCGAGATCAATCGCTTTCAGCGATTGACCGACGACATCGTTCATCCGTTCAACGATGCGGCACCGAGCATTCCGGTCGGATTTGCATCAGGAAATCTCGGTTCGCTGGCGTCGTTCGGGGCCAGGCCGTTTCGCGGTTCGAAAAAATGGTATGGAACGAGTGGGAATAGTTTTGTCGCGGTTGTTGAATTCGGCAAAACAGTTCGAGCAAAAGCCGTTACAGCCGGCGGCGAAAGCGGCGATCCTAAGTCGAAGCACTTCAACGATCAGGCCGAAAGATACAGCACGGGAAACCTGCGGGAAGTTTACTTCTATCCGGCGCAGCTAAAAGGGAAGATCGAACGGCAGTATCAGCCGGGAAAATAATAGTTCAGGAGCTGTAACGGCCAGTGTATCCGCCGACGGATTTGGGAATGCCGTGGGGCTTTTTAACAAGGCCTTTTACGGCAGCCAGACTGTTTTCAAATGAATTCGGGTCATTTTGCGGATCACAATGGACCGCGCGGTCGTCGATAAAGGCGGCCGCTCGCGGTTTTCCCTGGCCGGTATAGACGTCGGTGTAGGGAAATCCATGTTTTTCCAGCCAGTCGATCACCTTGATTCTGAGTTGGGCGGGCGTGGTTCGCGAGCCTTCGAGTACGTCCTGAGCACAGCGGGAGGTAAAGACGGTGATATCGGCGATCTTTGCCAGTTTTTTCGAAAATTCCAAAGCTCCGGGTACGGGATCGCCAAAATGATCGACACCCTTCCACTTGTCATATTGAGCTAGAACGCCGTCCAGATCGACGCAAACGCGTGGCTTTTGTTTGACCGTCGCGACCTTAGGCTGGGGCGCAGCTACCAGCGTTTCTTTGGTTTTCTTCTTCTTTAGTTTTGGTAATTTAGACGGCTTCGTTGAAAGTACTACTTCAATAGCCTCACCGCCCTCAAGCCATTCATTCTCGCCGGCGATGGCGTCGAAATTGTAGACGCGTGTGTAATGATGCCGCGTGTGGTGTCTGCCGGGCGTCCGGAGTGTGTAAGGCAGATCGTCCGGGCCGACGACACGCTTTGGAGGGAACTGCTCGGGCTTTCGCTCGAGGCCAAGTTCTTTCCAGTCCGATCGGAGGTTATCGGCAAAATCGTAAACTTCAGCAAGCGGATATTCTTTGTCCAGCAAAACCCACACATGATAACCGCCCGAGCCGTTCGAATCGAACAGCATCGGATCCATTCCCATTTCGCGCAAACGCTCGGCCCAATCGAGAGCCGCTTCAAAATTAGCCTCAGCGACCTCGTCCGCATTCGGCATGCTCGGATCGTGCAGATCGACATCGATCGCGAACCATTTGCAGGTAGAATGATCGCTGATCGAATGCAGCCCGATGAGATGTGCCGGCGATTTGGCAGAAAAATGGCGGTTAAGCTTGTTCAGCGTGACCATGTCGGTCCCAAGTTTTCGCCGCTCAGCAACGGGCAGCATCACGACGCTGATCTTGCCGTCTTTGAGCGTGTACTGGCTCCAAACATCACGGCGGTTCACCAGCCGCTCCATCGCCCATTCCGCCAGATCGTCCGCATAGCGAACCCACTCCTGCGCGATCCACATGAGGCGTTTGTTGTCGGCAAATTCGTAAAATGGTGCGGCCATAACCGTTCAGAGTTCAAGCTTTAGCTTGTTCATTCCCCAACTCAGAGACCAGCTAAAGCTGGAACTCTAAACCTATCCCACCTTATCCCAACCTGTAATAAATATCTTCTTTCCCCAGTCGTCAAACATCTGCTTCGCCGCGCGTTCGCTGTTGGTGATCTTGATCTCGCGTTCTAGTGGCGTTTGGCGATTTGGGGAAAAATCGGTGAGGTAGACGACGAAGCCCGGATAGTCGTTGCGGTCTTTCTTGTTTGTTTTCCAGAGCAAAAGCTTACGGACCATCGTGTTGCCTTTCATTACCTTGGTGTAAACGAGGCGTTCGAGGAGTTCACTCGGCGGGTCATCGTCCTCGTGAACGGATTTGTCAGCCTCAGGAACCGCCGCGAGGTCAGTGACCTGGCGAATGCTCACATCATCTACGACTGCCTCTTTGTCATCGCGAATGCGGATGAATTGCGGCGAGATGACACTAACGAGAGGCATTCGCGTGGTCGCGGAATACTTTTTCCCGTCCCAATCCAGTACCATCCGCTTAACCGGACCGCCGCGGGCACGTTCGGCGATCATGTCGAGACACGAGATCTCGATCACCATGCCGGGCTTCACCATTTCGTAGGCGACGTAATCGTTGTTGACGGCCACGTAATCGGACGGCACGATCTTCTTTTTCAGATCGGTCACGATCGATTTGCGGTCTTCATCGGTGAAACCGCCGCCAACGCGGGTGAATTCGTGAAATGAACCATCGCTACGCATCACCGCGACCAGCAGATCGTGAAGCATGCCTTTGCGATGATCGGTGCCCTCGGAATAGCCGATAACGGCCACATCGAGGCTGTGACGCAGCTTGATTTTAAACCAACCGGCCTGATCGTGCCGTACGACGACGCCCTCGGCACCTTCGCCGACAACCCAGTCGGTGAAGCGTTCCATGATCGTATCGATACTGTCAGCCTTCTCAAACTCGACCGCGTGGACCTTTTCGCCCTTACTAAACCATTTCTTCAGCGTGTCAAAGACCTTTGCCGCACTATCGACCGGCTTTTCCTCAAGTTCGACAATGTCAAAAACGGCAATACCGAGCCGCTCCAGATCCTCTTTCGACGGCGGCGAACGCAGGATGCGAACGACCTGCTGCACGGGATGAGCCTTGGTCGCATCTTCTTTTACATAGATCTCGGCACCGAGAACGCACGAGCTGACCTTCGCTTTTTTCAGTAATTCTGCTGCTTCCTCAAACGCCGGAAGCCCGATCCTTGCCGTTCCGCCTGGGTTGACGGAGATCATCTTCTCGCCGTCGAAGAGCAGCATCGCGTTCTCGCCGTCGTATTTGCGGCTGACGAAATAGCCTTTCGCCCTCGGTAATTTGAACGCGTCGTCGGCCGAGATCGCCTTCATATTGCCGCTAACCCGGCGTTTGTATTCCTGAGCTTTTACGTGCAGCGACGGGTCGGCAAGATCGGGAGCCTTGCCCGTGCAGTAGCCGAACTTGCAGGTGAATTTAGCTTTGTCGAAACCAAGATCAAGCATTTTTTAAGAGGAACCACGAAAATACACGAAAAGATCACTAAAAGAAGGCGAAAGAGATAATACAGGAATAACAGCGAGCAATTTTTAGTGTATTTTCGTGTTATTTAGTGGTTACTTCTTCCACCTCCAAGGTTTTTGGCCGTTTCAGTTCCATATTCGACAGGTGCAGAATCAGGCAATACGAATCGTCCTTCACACGGCCTTCGAGAAAGGCATTGTACGGCTTGCCGCCGCGGTTCATCACGAGCGGCTCGTTGCCTTTTTCGCCGCCGCGGACGAGCAGCAGAGCGTCGCGTTCCGCGAGGTCTTTTGCCATTTCAAACAGAAAATCGAACGTCAAGCCGTTGATATGCACGAGCTGTTTTTTGTTCGTGAAGACGAATTTATGTGCCGCTTCTTCTTTCTTAATAAATTTTCCGGTCCAACGCATCGGGAATTCGCCGTTCATGTTTTGCAGCTCTTTTTTGCGTGGCTGCCGTTTTCGCTCACTCCCGTCGGCGTTGTAGGTTACCTCGATCTCTTCGACGAGGTGAATGATGCCCTTTTTCGTGACGTAAACGCGGGACATATCAGTCAAAAACATCCCGAAACGCTCGATGTCGATCTCAGGATCGCCTTTAACCAAGCTGTCGGAAACCTTTTCGAGTTTCTTGTCTTTTTTTAGAAGCTCCGGCAGATCATGGGTGGTGTCAGTCTTCAACAACTTGCGTGTAGATATCGGCCGCCCCTTTTTATCCGTATAACGCATCACGCGTGTCGGGTTTAAGGCTTCTGCCGCCACGACGGCGTCACGATTGTTCGAATTTGAGATGTTTATTGGCATAACGCGTCAGTGGTCAGTTGTCGGTGGTCAGTGTTCAGAAAGAGATTCGGTCTTCCGCTGACAACTGACCACAGACCACTGAAAACTGCTGATTACATCAGATCAAAGTCCAGATCATCGGCCGAGATCTCTTCTTCCTCGCCGGAATCGAGGACCGCGGCCTGATTTAGCTTAATGTACTGAAAATCGGCCTGTTTTCCAACCACCATAAAAATATCGCCGCCGGAGCCGATCAGATAGGCATTGTCATATTCGATGCCGCCACGCCAGCTGAAAGGGAACCAGTACATCCGTCCATCTGACAGATAGTCGTGCAGTGCCGAGATATCATTCGTCTCAAATGTGCCGACGAGGTAAACGCTCTTAACTATCTGCGTAAAATAGTCTTCCACGGTCGCCGGCGACAACACGTTCTTTTGCCCGAACGACGAGGGAACCTGTGCTATCGGTTCGCCGTCGGGTGTGATCGGAATCAGCTCGTTTCGATCGACCGAATCGCCCTTGTCGTTCACGGTCGCGAGAGCAGTGCCGCCTTTGTCGATCAGTGTCTTTCCGTCCGCCGCTAAAACCCGCAGGCTTGCCTCGAGCCCTTTCTCATCATAAGCCTCTATCTCGACGCGGCCATACAACTTCTCCCGGTCGATCTTAACGATCGTTACCGGAAAATCCTGCCCGTCCAGCGATAAGATCAGAGGCCTCGCCATAAAGAAGAAGTTAACTTAAAGCATCTTACAATATCCGATAAAACACTGCGAGTAAAAGAGATGTAACAAACAAAAAAGCGGGTGCCATTTCTGACACCCGCCTGCGAACTAGCATGCAGCGTTAACCGTTCGGATCCGAAACCTCAGTCACGCTCTGCGGGCTCAGATTTAGCATGTTGTCACCTGCGATGACCGAGACCGGTGAATTCCAAAGTGCAAAACCGCGGCCGATCTTGGCGATGCCGAAGAGGTAGTACCCTTTAGGATCCACGCCGGCCAGGTTCGCTCCGCCGCTGCCGTTGGTCGTACCCGAGTATTTTGCCTTTGCCGCGATCGCTCGCATCGCTGCGCGCTGAAAATCACCGTAGCGATCAGGAAAAACCGCAGCGAGCCCGAGGCTTCCCGCCAGAGTGTTTCCCTCTATTGGTTCGACGCGGGCTGCTCTCAATACTGTTTCGACGTCTTCTTCCAACAGGTAAAATCTTGTCCCCTTGACCGCCTGTGTCGAGCCGCTTGCCGATGTCGCCTTCGCGTTGAGTACGACAGTTCCTTTGTCGGCTGCTGGAGCAACCGGCGGAGCCGTTGAAGAGCCGGGAACCGTCGTTGTCTGCGAAGGCGGCGGAACAGGCGCGCTTGCGGGAACACTTGTTGACGGCACCGTCGAAGTCGACGTTGTGCGTGTGTCAGTTGCCGGACGTTTGCTGGCGACGTTGACGTTCACATTTGTATTTGCTGTATCGTCACCGCCGCGAAAGGCGATGTAGGCAACAAATATAAGAACAATACCGAGCAATCCGATCGGTATCAATGCCCAGGTAGGAAACCCGCCTTCGCGATCGAGCGGCTGCGCAACGATGACCTTTCGCTCTACGACCGGCGGGGCGTGCAGAGGCCTGGCACAGTTTGGACAGGCGGCGGCGGTGGTCGAGACTTCGTGACCGCATTCAGGACAGAGTATTAATGACATAAAAATTTCTCCTATGATGTTCAAATAAGAACAAGAATCGCTTAATCCTAGCTGATCAATGGAGTTCTGAATGTCATCTAGAACACATTCGGCAAAAAAAATGGCCAGGCGGTAAAGCCTGGCCGGTTATAGCATTTCTACACAAAGGTTATTTCTTTTTCACCACAGAGATCACTACCTCAGCCGGATACTGTTTCGAGTGGTGAACGGAGTTTTTCGCGACCACGCCTTTGACCTCGTCGTAGTTATTCCCGCCGGTATTCATATTGCGGTCGAATCTTGGGAAGTTGCTCGACGATATCTCTATCCGCAGACGATGCCCGGCCGCGAAGTAGTTGCTGGTCGTCATCGGCTGGAATTTGACCTTGTAAACCTTGTCTTTTTCCATCCACGCGAGCGGTTTGTCGTAACCGTCGCGGTATCGCATGCGTTGGATGGTCTCGTCGAGGTTCCATGCTTTGCCGGTTTCGTCGACGTCGATGAGTTTTACAGTGAAGTCCGTGTCCTTCGCATCCGACGAGACAAAAAGCGAAACCTCGATCGGCCCGCTCAGCTCAAAACCTTCCTTCAAAACGTCGGTCGAGTAAACGAGAATGTCATTTCTCTCCTCCATCTTCGTTTGATCCCAGGCACCGCCCTGCACCGCATTTCCGGTACAACAGACGTTACCGCCGAATGAGGGAACCGGATCCATCGGATCGTAGGTGAAAGTGTCCGGCATGTCGGCCGCGGGCGGCTCGGTCGTAAGTTTTCCGTCGCCGGCTCCGGTGTTGGCTTTCCCGCCGCTTGCGAGATAGAACTTCATCGGTTCCGCACCGACAGGCGGCCAGGATTCGGACGACTGCCATTTGTTGCTGCCCATCGTGAAGTACTGAACTTTCGGGCGTTTGAGCACGTCGTTCTGCTCGCCTTTGAGGAAATGATCGAACCAGTCGTACGTCATTTTGCTGTAATCGAGCCGGGCATCACCCATGCTTCGCTGGCCGACGATCGTGTTTTCGGTCGCACGCGTGTAGCTGCAATGCAGCGTCGGGGCGATCACAGCGTATTGTTTGTCAGCGATATCCTTATCGGCCGTTTTGCGAACGTGATTATAGGTCGCAAGATTCGGCCCGACCGAGACGTCATACCAGGACATGAACCAGAATCCGGGAATGTTGATCTTCATGTTGTCGTGAAACAGCCCGCCTTTGTACCAAGCCGGATCGTTGGGAGTACGCTTGATCATCGCTCCGCCGGTCGAATTCGGCATCGAGTCGGCAAAGATGCCGCGGGGGCCATCGACCGCCTTCATGATATCCATTTCCGGCAAATGCCTCAGAGCCTTTGACCAATCGACCTGCGGCGACTGCTGGGCCAGATCGAAGGATTTCGAGGCTCTGATCAGCTCTTCCTGCGAAGTATTTGCAGGGAAAGTGGGCCGAACCTGATTCTGCTCGCCGTAAAGCCAGGCAATGAAAAGCATCTGCACCGCACCGCCGCGATACCAGTTGCCCTGCTCGTAATACGGCCCAACGCGTCCAACGCCGGCACCGAAACCCTGTGCGATCATCGTCGTGAACGATGGGTTGCCGCGAGCCGCGACCGCCATTTGCCATTCGGCAGTCGACGAGCAGCCGATCGTTCCCACCTTTTTATTCGACCAGTCTTGCGATGACATCCACGTTATAGCGTCATCGCCGTCGGTTGTCGGCGGCCCGAGGATGTCGTAATTTCCCTCGGAGAAAAAATGCCCGCGTTCGTTCATGATGACGTAGGCATACCCGCGTTTCACGGCGTCGAGGATCGTCGTCATATCCCGCGGAGCTCCGATCCGGACGTCCCACCAGTTGAAGTTGTACGGGGTTCGTGAAAAGATGATCGGATACTTTTTCGAAGCGTCTTTTGGCCTGTAAACATCGGCCTGCATCCGCTTGCCGTCACGCATCGGCACCATCACCTTGCGGTCAACAACAGCGAGGGAATTCAGCTCAGCCTCGATGGCATTTCGCCGATCTCTCATCTCCGGCGTTGACATTACCTGCGGCTGCTGGCCAAAACCTGGCTGGACCACGAAGACGATTGCGGCAGCCGCCAACACCAATATGCGGACAAAACCCTTTTTCATAAACGGATGCTCCTATTTCTAAACGAGGGACGGTTAATTTTTCGATCGAAAGATGATTCTAACTCTAAAACTGGAATGAATGGTAATGGCAATATCAACGTTGTGGATCGGGAAGGGAGGGACCCCTCAATTTAAAGGCAAATGAGTCTGATAATGGACATAATGTATTATACGTGAAACGCAATTGCAAATAAGAGACTTTTTCACCGAAAATGAACGTTCGACCAAACTCGAAAATACCTCTACCAATCTCGGGAGACTACTCTACCTATCTCAAGATTTCGCTCTACCAAACCAGGGTTGAAAAGCGACAAGATCTTGTCACCCTGAAACAAAAAAGACCTCGTCGACATTGACGAGGCCTTTGTGTTTTCAGAAATAGCGAGCGGGCACGAAACCCGCGCACGTTCTTAGGTTCCGGTTTCCCAGCTAGTCATGTATTCGAGCATCTCCGGCGTGAGGATGTCCATTTGGACGCCCATGGCGTGGAGTTTGAGGGAAGCGATCTCCTGGTCGACTTCCTTCGGCAGGACGTGGACGCCGGCGGCGAGTTTGCCATGATTTTTGACCAGATATTCGGCAGAGAGAGCCTGATTGGCGAACGACATATCCATGACCGAAGCCGGATGGCCTTCAGCAGCAGCGAGGTTGATCAAGCGGCCTTCGCCGAGCACGATCACGCTCTTTCCACCGTTTTTGCCGATGTATTCTTCGACGAACGGACGACGTTTAACTGCTTCAGCCGACATTTCGCGAAGGGCATCGAGGTTGAGTTCCAGGTCGAAGTGTCCGCTGTTGCAGACGATCGCTCCGTCCTTCATTACTTCGAAGTGCTCCTTGTCAATCACGTGGCGGTTGCCGGTGACGGTGACAAAGAAATCGCCGATCTTCGCAGCTTCCTTCATAGGAAGCACGCGGAAGCCGTCCATGACCGCTTCGATCGCCTTGATAGGATCGATCTCGCAGACGACGACGTTCGAACCGAGCCCGCGGGCACGCATCGCAACGCCCTTACCGCACCAGCCGTAGCCGACAACGACCATGACCTTACCTGCAAGCAGGATGTTGGTCGCACGGATGATGCCGTCAAGTGTCGACTGGCCTGTACCGTAGCGGTTATCGAAGAAATGCTTCGTCTGAGCGTCGTTTACAGCGATCGAAGGGAAGGTGAGCACACCGGCTTTGACCATCGCGTTCAAGCGAACGATACCGGTCGTCGTTTCTTCCGTCGTTCCGATCAGATTTGGGATCAACTCAGGCTTTTCCTTGATCATCGTTGCGACAACGTCAGACCCGTCGTCGATGATGAGGTTCGGATTTGTATCAAGAGCTGCTTTGACGTGGCGGACGTACGTTTCGGTCGACTCACCCTTGTGTGCCATCACCGGGATTCCCCAGTCAGCGACGAGCGAAGCCGCGACGTCGTCTTGCGTCGAGAGCGGGTTCGAAGCGATCAGAAGCGATTCAGCTCCACCAGCCTGCAATGTGCGGGCCAGGTTAGCGGTCTCGGTCGTGATGTGGGCACAAGCGATAAGCTTGACGCCTTTCAAAGGCTTTTCTGCCTCAAAACGCTCACGAATAAGGCGGAGAACCGGCATTTCGCGGTCAGCCCATTCGATGCGCTGTTTGCCCTGCGGTGCCAGGTTTATGTCTTTGATATCGTATTCCATTGATGTTCCTGCGTTAGCCATAATTTGTTTCGGACCGCAGGCTGCTAGCCTGCGTGTGTCTCTTGCTAAAAAAATTGTAAAGTTAGACTCGGCGTCAATTTCTAACGATACGCAGGCTGGCAGCCTGCGTTCCAATGTTACGCCGCGACTCCCTTATGTTCCTCAGCCGCAGTTCTTAGAGCCTCGGCTTTATCTGTAACTTCCCACGAGAATTCGCCGTTCTTACGTCCAAAATGGCCGAAACGTGCAGTTTCCTTGTAGATAGGTCGGCGAAGATCGAGAGCTTCGATGATCGCCTTTGGCGTCAGGGTGAAATTCTCGCGAACGATGTCCGATATACGCTCGTCATCGATGCTTCCGGTACCGTGCGAGTCGATCAGAACTGAAACCGGTTCCGCAACTCCGATAGCGTAAGCTAACTGAACAGTACACTTATCGGCAAGCCCGGCAGCGACGACATTCTTTGCGATGTAGCGTGCCATATACGCAGCCGAGCGGTCCACTTTTGTCGGATCCTTGCCCGAAAAAGCACCGCCGCCATGGGGAGCGTATCCGCCGTAAGTATCAACGATGATCTTGCGGCCTGTGACGCCGGCATCGCCCATTGGACCGCCAACGACGAATTTACCCGTCGGGTTGATATGATATTTGGTCTGATCGTCAAGCAGTTCAGCTGGGATCACGGGCTTAATTACGTGCTCCAGGATGTCGCGGCGAATGTCCTCGATGTCGAGATCAGCGGTCTGTGACGAGATCACAACTGCTTCGACGCGGAAAGGACGGCCGTCACGATATTCGATCGAGACTTGCGATTTGCCATCAGGACGGAGGTAGGGAATTGTGCCGTCCCGGCGAACCTTCGACAGTTGTCGCGTCAGGTTATGAGCCATCTGGATCGGCATCGGCATCAGCTCAGGTGTCTCGTTACACGCAAAACCGAACATCAGGCCCTGATCGCCGGCACCGCCGGTGTCAACGCCCTGTGCGATATCCGGCGACTGGGTGCCGATAGCGTCGATGACGCTGCAGGTGTTCGAATCGTAACCGAATTCGGCGTTGTTATAGCCGATCTCTTCGATCGTTTCGCGAATGATCTGCTTGTAATTGACCTTTGCGGTTGTAGTGATCTCACCTGCAACTACTGCCAAACCTGTGGTTACAAGCGTTTCGCAAGCAACACGTGCCGTCGGATCCTGCGCCAAAATAGCGTCTAGAATTGCATCCGAGATATGATCCGCGATCTTATCCGGATGGCCCTCTGTGACCGACTCCGATGTAAATAAAAAATTTCCGTTACTCAATTGTTTACGTAACTCCTTTTATAGGGCTGTCTTGTTGAAATCCGAATAGATAACAAAACGATAATAATAGCCTTTTCCCAGAAAGGTGTCAAAGCTCACCATGCCGTGCATACATCGAGTGTCATCCCGCTGTCTCGAAGTCATTCAGGGAGTTCTGTTTACGGTATAACGCGTGGATAGTGAGGGTTGCGACAAATGATAGGGAAGTAATGAGGATCAGGCTGTAAAAAGCCCGAGTATAGTCGCCGCCATCAGCGTCTGCGATCTTGGATGTGATGATCGTCCCTGATGAAGCCCCAAGCGTTTCGATCAATATCACGGCCCCGAGGATCTTGCCGTATTCTTTGACGCCGAAGTGTTCCGCAACCATCAATTGCAGCAGCACGAACATTCCGCCGTAGTTCAGCCCGAAGATAACGGCAAATACGTAAATAGTGACGGTGTTGAAGTATAGAAACGTGAGGGTCGAGATCACCATTAATGCCGCAGAGACGAGCATTACTTTTGAAATAGGGAAACGATCACTCAAAAAGCCGTAGAGGAACTTTCCGATCACGCTGAGGCCGAATAGGAGGGATTGAACACCCGCGGCCTGCGACGGCGTAAAGCCGATCACAGGGCTTTGCAGGTAAAGGTTCAACTGCTGGGTGACCACAAAGATAGTGTAGAAGATGAGGGCTGCGGTAGTGCCGAAAATCCAGAAAATAGGCATTTTAAGGGCTTTGACGAGCGGTATGCCTTCAGCCGGAGCGATCATTTCATGGACCGTTTCTGGTGCTGACCCATCTGGCAACAATCCTAATTCCGACGGGCGGTTTTTGACCAGAAAGATGACGGCGGGCAGCAAAATGACCCATACGAGCAGGCTTACCGCGAACATTGCCGTACGCCAGCCGTAAGCCTGAATCAGCGGGGTCACGATCTGAGGGATCACAACTCCGCCAAAGCTGGTTCCGGTCAAAACAATGCCGAGGGCGGTTCCGCGACGCTTTGAAAACCAGTTCGAGACGAGCACCGTACACACCAGCACGCCGACAAATGCCAGCGAAGCGCCCAGCAGAGCGTGTGCCAGATAGACCATCGCGACCGAGTCAGCCTGCGAATAAATGACCACGCCGCTGCCGAGGATAATGCAGCCGGCGACCATCAGAATCTTGGCAGATGTTTTTTGGAGCAGATAGCCAGCGAGCGGCCCGAGCAATCCGGCGAGAAAAAACGTGATCGCTGGTGCGTAGCCATAAACGGACTGGATCCGGTCCTGCGGTACAGAATCATTCGCAACCAGTTCGTTTTGGACAAATTTATAAAATACGGGGATACCGCCTATCGCGAGGCCGTTGCTGACGACGAGAGCGAGCAAGCAAATGGCGGCGACGTACCAACCATAGAAAAACTTGCCGGCCGGTTTCGTCATATAGCGATATTCAGAGGGAAGTTACTTAAAACGCAGATATTTACGGTATCTGAAACACCGTTTGCGTCTGATAATAGAGATTATGTAAGATTATCCGATCAGCTCCGGCCATTCGTCCGTTGGCGTTTCCGGGTCGTCGATCGCGGTGTCGCTTGGCGTCGATGACGCCGATAGATCGATCACCTTTTGCTCAACAAAAATTGGACAATCAAGTCGCAATGCCAATGCGATCGCATCTGACGGTCGTGCGTCGATCATTACCGGATCTCCATTTTTATCCTTGAGATCAATACGGGCGTAGAATGTGTTTTCGAGCAGATCTGTGATCACAACGCTAGCGGCGGCCAGTTCGCACTCGATGATGACGTTTCTTAGCAGATCGTGTGTCATAGGACGCTGCGGGACCACTTTTTCGATCTCAAGGGCGATCGCATTCGCCTCAAACGCTCCGACCCATATCGGCAGGACGGTCTCCGAATCGATGCCTTTGAGCACGACGATCGGCGTGTTTGTGTTTGGATCCATTATCAGGGCTCCGATCTTTACTTCGACCAGGCTTTGCTCGTTACTCATGTTTATCCTCGGATCTCTCCAAACAGCGAATTCGTCTTGATATCAGTGATCTCAACATCGACGACCTGACCCAACAGATCGGTTGAACCTTCAAAGTTAACTACCTTGTGACACGTCGAATGTCCCGTCAAGCCCGTATCATACCGAGTCGATCTGCCTTCAACTAACACTTTACGTTTTGTTCGTAAATATCGCTGTAAACGCCTAGTTTGCATGGCTTTTTGAGCCCGTTCAAGCTCCATAAAGCGAACCGTTTTCTCAGCCGCCGAAACGTCGTCTTCCATCTCGAATGCCGGCGTTCCAGGACGCGGCGAGTATTTGAAAATATACGCCATGTCGAACCCGCAATATTCTACCATTCTCACGCTCTCACGGAAATCAGCCTCAGTTTCTCCCGGAAATCCCACGATAATATCGGTCGTGAGAGCAATATCACGGTGCGAAGACCGCAAACGATCGATCTTTTCAAAATACTTTTCGATCGTATGGCCGCGTTTCATCATTCTCAGCACGCGGTTGCTGCCGGATTGGACCGGCAAATGGACCCAGTTGCAGAGATTTTCGTTCTCTTCGATAGCGTCAACGATATCCGAGCGAAAATCGCGGGGAAATGAGGTCGTGAACTTTACCCTCTCGATTCCAGTCGCCGCGACAGCTCGCAACAATTTTGTGAAGGCCGACTTCCCTTCAAACCCCTCAAGCCCTACATTAGTATCTGGCTTGTAACTATTTACGTTTTGACCAATTAGGTGAACTTCCCTAACGCCTTTTTCTTTCAGTTCGGCTACCTGGCGAACGATCTGCGACGGCTCAAAACTCTTTTCACGCCCGCGTGAAAAAGGAACGATACAATAAGTACAAAACTTATTACAGCCTTCGATGATCGGCAAAAATGCGACGTAGGGTGAATGGCGGTGCGTATCCGCAACGGTCCAGTCGTATTCGTCCTCGCGTTCGCCGACATCTAGAACCTGATCGCCAGTCCGCAGCGTCTCCTTAACAGCGGCTGAAACCCGCCCTACGGCTCGTGTTCCAAGAACAAAATCGACGCCTTCGATCTTATCAAACAGCATCTCGCCCTCTAGCTGAGCGACGCAGCCCATCACGCCGACCACCGGCATCTTCTTTGCCGCTTTCTTTCGCAGCCGGCCGATGCGTGAATAGAGTTTGTGTTCAGCTTTTTCGCGGACGGAACAGGTATTTATGATGACAACGTCCGCATCTGTATCGCTTGAGGTCATTTCAAAACCGTCACGCGCCAGCGTCGTAGAAATGCGCTCTGAATCAGAGACATTCATTTGACACCCGAAAGTTTCCAGATAAACTTTTTTCATATATGGCGCAAAAAGTAGAACGGCCGGTTTTTGGATCGAAGGACTTCGTTCACCTGCATTTACATACCGATTATAGCCTGTTGCAGAGCACAATCCAACTTAAGCCTTTGGCGAAGCGGCTGAAGGAGTTGGACATGAGAGCCTGCGCCATCACCGATTACGGCAATATGTACGGGGCTGTTTCGTACTTTAACGTGATGTCCGGCAACGGCATTCAACCGATCATTGGTATTGAGGCTCACCTGACGTTTGGCAGCCGTTTGGACCGCACATCGTCGGTCGGAGCAGGCGAACGCGGCTATTACAACATCATTCTGCTTGCCCGCGATGTCGAAGGATATCAAAACCTCATCCACCTTTCATCGTCAGCATTTACCGAAGGGTTTCATCACAAACCGAGGATCGATATCGAGCTGCTTTCGCAGCGAAGCAAAGGACTTATCGGCCTTTCGGCCGGGATCGACGGAGCGGTTTCGCATTTTTTGCTGACTGGAAATGAGGAAAAAGCTCTGTCGAATGCGAAGTTGTTCGAGGACATTTTCGGCAAAGGCAATTACTACCTCGAGATACAAGACAGGGTCGACGAACGCGGGCAAAAGCTGATTGCGGACACTGTCGCCCTTTCAAAACAAAGCGGTATCGAACTGGTCGCGACGAATGACGTTCATTACATGAACGCGGACGACGCTCGTGCCCAGCAGGTACTGATCGCGATCGGCGAAGGGCGAACGGTCGGCGATAACCGCGAAACGGCGGCGGCGATCCGCTATCTTCGTTCTGCGGAGGAAATGTGGGACATCTTCGGTGCCGAACTGCCGCAATCGCTGAATAACACGATGAAGATCGCCGAAATGTGCGATCTCGACATACCGCAGGGCGACGATGTTCGTCAGCTGCCCAATTATCCCATCCCAGTCAGCGAGGGCGACATCAGCGTCGACGATTACTTCGAAAAGGTCCTTTGGGAAGGCTTTGAAGAGCGGAAAAAGACCGAATGGGAGCCAATGCGTGAGCTTGGAACGCTTAAGCACACGATGGAAGAGTACGAGGAGCGTTTGCGGATCGAGATCGCCACGATCAAGCGAATGGGCTTTCCCGGCTACTTCCTGATCGTGTGGGATTTTATCGCGTACGCTAAAGACAAAGGCATTCCGGTTGGACCTGGACGCGGTTCAGCCGCCGGTTCCCTGGCAGCGTTTTGTATGCGGATCACTGACGTAGATCCGATCCAGTATGATCTGCTGTTTGAGCGATTCTTGAACCCGGAACGTATCTCGATGCCCGATATCGACATCGATTTCTGCATTCGCGGACGCGGCGATGTGATCAGCCACGTTACGGAATTTTACGGTAAAGAGTCGGTTTGCCAGATAATCACCTTCGGAACGATGGCTTCGCGAGCCGCGATCAAGGACGTTGGACGAGCCCTCAACATGCCGTACGGTGACGTCGAAAAGATCGCAAAACTCATCCCGCCGCCGATCCGCGGACGTAACGTAAGTATTTCGCAGGCTCTCGAGACAGTTCCCGAACTTAAAGCTGCAACGAAGGATGCTAAGGTGAAAGAGTTGGTGGATCTGGCTTTACGGCTCGAAGGTTGTTCGCGTCACACTTCGGTTCACGCTGCAGGGGTTGTCATCAGTCCTAAACCTTTGCACGAACTCGTTCCGGTTGCTTTATCGGGCAAAGACGAGCTTACCAGCCAATATCCGATGGGCGATCTTGAGAAAGTCGGGATGCTCAAGATGGACTTTCTGGGGCTAACGACGCTGACTGTGATCGCCGATTGCCTCGCCTCGATGAAGGAAAAACTCGGCGTCACCATCGACTGGGCAAAGATACCAACCGACGACCAGAAGACGATGGAGCTGTTCGGCGAAGGTCGGACTGAAGCGATATTCCAGTTTGAATCCTCGGGCATGGCGGACATGTGCCGCCGTCTGCGGCCAAAGGAACTCGAAGATCTCTCCGCCCTTAACGCCCTCTACCGTCCGGGACCGCTCGACGGCGGTATGATCGACGATTTTATCGACCGTCATCGCGGCTTAAAGCCCGTGGAATATGTACTTCCAGAGATGGAAGCGATCCTCGGAAACACTTTCGGCGTCCTCGTCTATCAGGAACAGATCATGCAGCTCGCTCAGCGGCTCGCCGGTTACAGCCTCGGCCAGGCCGACCTGATGCGGCGGGCGATGGGTAAGAAAAAGATCGAGGAAATGGCGGTTCACGAACAAACTTTTGTGGATGGAGCCGTTGCCAACAAGATCCCTAAAAAAACGGCCAAAGAGATCTTTGACCTGATGGCGAAGTTCGCCGATTACGGATTCAACCGCAGCCACTCGATGGCATATGCGGTTCTCGCCTTTCAAACAGCGTATCTAAAGGCTCATTATCCGGCGTATTTCTACGCTTCTGTTCTGTCTCACGAAGCCCAGGACAGTGCGAAGGTCTATAAATACTCGACCGAGCTGAAGTCGATGGGCCTTTCCCTGCTGCCGCCGGATGTAAATGAGAGCGGCGATGGATTTACGCCGGTCGAGGACACGGTTCGATACGGCCTGACCGCGATCAAAGGAATGGGTTCGTCGAGCGTCGCGGCGATCGTTGAGGCTAGAAAGACGGGCAGATTCACTTCCCTCTTCGATTTTTGCTCACGGATGAATGCCGGTGCGGTTAATCGCCGCGGGCTTGAGAGCCTGGTTGCGGCCGGGGCGTTTGATTCGATGATGCCGGATGGCGAGGAAACCGGCTCGTGGCGAGCGAGGCTGCATTCAGCGATCGAGCCTGCGCTTCAGCAAGGCCAGCGAATGGCTGAGGACCGTTTGCGTGGGCAAAGCGGCTTGTTTGGGGCCGTTGAGACATCGTCGGACGATGTTCAGACGCTTCCGAAGGCTACTCCATGGACTCAGGCGGAATTAGCAACTCGCGAAAAAGCGGCGATCGGGTTTTATCTTTCAACCCATCCTTTAGACAACTATAAGGAGCTACTCGACGGCATTAATCTAAAGAATATTGCCGATATCGGCGACATGAATTCGGGCGATATGGTCACGCTTGCGGGTATGATCAGCGGTTTGCAGATCCGGACGAGTAAGAAAGGCAATCGTTTTGCGATGTTTCGGTTTGAAGATCGGTCTTCGGGAATGAAAGCGGTCGTGCTTGGTGAGAATTTCAATAAACTAAGCCCGCTGCTGGCTGATGATCAGATGTTCATCGCCGATGGCAAGATCGAGGCTCCGGACGGGCAGGAACCGACGTTGATGATCAACGAATTGCGGTCGCTCGATGAAACAATTGCTACGCGGGCCCGGGCGATCAGCATCACGATTCCGGGGCAGACGGATGAGGCTTATTTCGAATCGCTCTATTCTCTGCTGGAACGCGAACGCGGCCGTTGCGGCGTAATTCTATCGATAAAAGCGGGCGATACCCGTGTAAAGCTCGAAGCCGGTGGACTAAGCGTCACGGGCAGCCGTTCCCTACAGCGTGAACTCGAGGGCCGCGGCTGTGCGGTCGAGTGGGTTAACTGAACAATTCCGAGCATTGTTGTATCATAGTGTTTATGGCCACAACCGCTTTTGAACGTGTGCAAATGGCACGGCATCCTGATCGTCCCTACGCGATGGATCTGTTTACGACGATCTTCACGGATTTCGTCGAGATCCATGGCGACCGTCGTTTTTCTGATGATCCGGCGATGATAACCGGATTTGCAAAGCTCGACGGTATGGAGGTCTGCGTCATCGGCCAACAAAAAGGGCGTGACATCAACGAGCGTCGGCATCGTAATTTTGCGATGTCTAAGCCCGAAGGCTATCGAAAGGCATTAAGAATGATGTACATGGCCGAAAAGTTCGGCCGGCCCGTGATCACGATCATCGATACGCCCGGAGCATATCCAGGTATCGATGCCGAGGAACGTGGCCAGGCTGAGGCGATCGCCTTTAACCTTCGTGAAATGGCGGGTTTGAAGGTTCCGATTATTGTTGTTGTGCTCGGCGAGGGCGGGTCGGGCGGTGCTCTGGCGATAGGTATCGGAGACAAGGTTTTGATGATGGAAAATGCGGTTTACAGCGTAATTACGCCGGAAGGCTGTGCCGCCATCCTCTGGAAATCTGCCGAACGAGCTGCTGATGCTGCTGAAGGGCTGAAACTCACCGCCGACAATCTCAAGAAATTCGACATAATCGACGAGATAATTCCCGAGGACCATCCATGGATGATCCCTGCTGATGGCGACAAGGCGAAGCAGAAGGCCTTCGACAAGATCTGTGGATCGCTGAAAGCGAGCCTGCTCCGCGAGTTGAAATCCCTGTCCGCTCTTGATGCCAAGAAACTGCTCGATAACCGTTATCAGAAATTCAGAAAAATGGGCGAATGGTTATAGTCCATTTCGCCCAAACCCCCCAAAAAATCTTTCCCCAAAAACTTAACGATCATAGTGCGGAAAAACTCTCGTCTGAAAAGCGTGAATCGATTCACACTTTTATCGAAAACGCCGTATTTACGACAGATTACGGTTCGTAGTGCAGCGTTTGGTCGAATATGTTTGGCTTCCTGTCGGACCAAAACAGCCTGATTGGTAGAGGTAAATGGAAGATTGGTCGAACGGTTTTTGGGGTTTGAAACTTTGACCAATTAGTGGCACTGAGAGTGTTTTACCTCACGGCTTTGCCGCCGTCCTGGATCATTTAACTGGCTTCGTGGACCAGATCCGCGAACGGCGGCTAAGACTCTTGAGACACTTAAAGCAGAGAATTAGATCTAGAACGGAATATCATCATCCGCACCCGCCGGAGCAGAAACCGGGGCAGGACTGCTGGAACCGCCTCCGGATGAGGCACCCGCTGATGAACTCGACTGCGGCGGGCCGCTGTGAGTGTTGTCATAGTCCTCGCGTCCGCCGCCGCTGTATTCGCCTCCGCCGCCACCTTCGCCGCGGGCGCTGATGAACTGCATATCTGTCGCCTGGACGCCGAGCGTGTAGCGTTCCTTGCCGTCGCGATCGGTCCATTCTTCGAGTTGCAGACGGCCCTCGATATAAACAGGGCTTCCTTTAGAGAGATATTTCGAGGCATTCTCAGCTTGTCGCCGCCAAAGCGTGACCTTGAACCAGGTCGTTACGTCCTGAAATTCCCCTGATTTGTCTTTTTTGCGTTCGTTGGTCGCCATCGAAAAGCTGCATACGGCATCACCCTGCGGCGTGTAGCGGAGTTCGGGGTCGCGGCCGAGATTTCCGACGAGAATTATCTTGTTAAATGACATAATTGGTTCCTCTTACGTGTAAGTTTTTGGTAACTTTTCTTTTACGAATAGCATCAATATAACACGACAAGGGGCGTGTGCTAAAATCGGAATTTCGCACGAGCCGAGAGAGTTAGATTTTGTGATGCGCCGCTTTTTTCTTCCTAAAATTCCTGAGATCTTGTTGTTTATCCTCGTCGCGTCGGGTCTGGGTACGTTCGGCCAGACAAAGTCCGCGTCTGAGATATCGATCTCGAAATGCTGGGCGTACCCGACAGTTGAAACCGGCGTGGCTCTCGCGTCGGATAGTACCCGCATTTTTATCGGAGCTGACGGGGCGAAGGTCGAGACGCTTTCGCAGGATGGGAAAAAGATCTGGTCGACGGAGCTGGGCGGCGACCTGAGTTCGAATCTCCTGCCCACCGAAAAAGGGCTGCTGCTCGCAACCTCGACCGAGAGGCCGGCGGGTGAAAGGTCAGCCTCCGTCCTTCGAAGTTTGAGCAAAGAGACGGGGATAACGAACTGGACTTTAAAACTGCCTGACGCAGAGCGGTATTTCCTGAGCATGCATAACGGTTCGGTTATCGTTGTGGCCAAAAGCGGCACGATCCAAGCGGTTGATGCGGCGGATGGAAGCGTCAGGTGGAAACGCGACCTTGCCGATGGTTTTGCCGCGGAACCTGTTTTTTCGGCCGCAAAGGTGATAGTTGCGGCTAAGGCGAACCAGATTTTTTCTGTCTCTCTGGCCTCAGGAGAGATAGAGTCGATGCGAAAGTCGGCTTATCCAGTCACATCGCTTGCCGAGCTCCCTTCAGGTGAGATCGTGGCCGGCGATGAACGCGGTAATATTTCGACTCTGAACGGGACAGACAAGGCGTTGTGGAGATTTAAGAGCGGCGGTGAGATATCAAGGCTACTCGTGAGTGGCGAGAATATTCTCGCTGCCTCACATGATAATTTCATCTACTATCTGATCGCCCGAAACGGTGATGTGGATTGGAAGAAACGCCTCGGCGGCCGTGTTCTACAGCTCGCAAATATTGGTGACAAATATGCTCTGACGATGAGTTTTGAGGAAAATAGTGCCGTTTTTACTGATCTTTTGACGGGAAAAGTTGCGGGGCAGCTAGTATTTGGTGACGGAGAGAAACTTGTTTCCGCTCCGGTTGCCGCAAATGGCTCGATCTTTATGCTCAGCGATCGGGCGGCTTATTCCTATTCGCTGGCAAATTGCGGTTCGAGCGAGGCTCGAGTAACCACGAAATAACACGGAACGGGAATCTCGAACCAAGATCCAACAGCGGATTATCGCGGATTCACACAGATATTTTTGTAAGGGTCAGAATCTGAGGCAATCCCTACGGTTTTTGAGCTATACGCGATAATCTGCGTAAATCCGCTGTTGAAAAAGGTTCTACACGCTGAAAAACGGTTATGGAATGATCCATAACCGTTTATTTAAAATAATTTCAGCAGCCAAAACCACTTTCTAATGCGAAACGGTGTGCTGCTGCATCATGGCGTAAATTTCGTCTTTGATCAGTAATTTCTTTTTCTTGAGGGTTACCTCCTCCAACTGTTCGTCGTCGCTGGGGTATGTAAGATGGGCAAGTTCGTTTAACCGTGCTTCGAAGTCCTGATGCTGATGAACTAGATCTCTGAAAACCGAATTACTCTTTATTAGTTCATCTCTCACCGGGTCTACCGTTGACATATCCATATGGCTTTTCTTCCTCACTTGTCAAGATTCCCGCTCACCCACTTAACAACTTGGTAACCGGGTCAATTCCAATATTAGACCTATATTTTGAAAGAATCAAGCGAAAGCTGACTGGAGCGTAAGCGTCCCGCTTGTCATGACGGCAACGCCCGAAAAGCTGCCTAGATGACCGCGAACTATTAACTATTTGATCTCTTATTCATCCCCGGCGCCGTCACGCCGCTGTCGCGACGTTGGCAAGCGGGACGCTTGCGCTCCAATCGCGGATCCAGTCATAGCGGCAGCTTCATCAGGATCGCGTGTTCGCGTGGGTTTTCGTAGAAATGGTTGCGGGTTTGGACGCGTTCGAAGCCGTTGCGTTCGTAGAATGCGATGGCTTTGGCGTTCGATTCGCGGACTTCGAGCCAGATATTTGCTGCTTTTTGCTCGATACAGGCAGTTCGAAAAGCATCGAACAGCATTTGCCCTCGGCCGCGTCCGTGTTCGGCGGTGGTGACGGCGATATTGTAAATTTCGGCTTCGAGCGTTGTTTCTATCATACCGCCCGGGATGATGCGGCCGACGACGAAGCCGCGAGTGGAATTGTCCTCATCCACTAGCCGGAACATGATCGAGGCCGGGTTTTTGATCTCCTCGAGATAACTCTGAGCAGACCAATGGCTTAGGTTTGTTTCGTCAGCGATGCGGATCAGATCGACGATATTCGCCGCATCGACCGAGCGAATTCGAAGACGGCTATAAGTATCGGGAGAAATAGCATTCATCTAAAAACTCTTACTGATAAATAGAGGTTCGACGACAACGCCGCGCGCCTGCCGGCATAAACGTCCGATCGAATGAGCGAGGTTCCAGCCCTCGTTAACCACGTTTGGGAATGCCGAAAGCACTTCATATAGACGCTCGTGGACAAGGAATGTTGCGGAACTTTCCTCGCCGACCCCGGTAATGAAATTTTCTTCAGTGACCGTAAACGGCTCGTTCAACGCCCTGATCTCGCTCCCTGATACTGCGAACTTCTGCACGCAGATCGCATCGCGGCCGACAGGCAATGCCGCTGTTACGGTGCCCGCAACGCCGGCGGAAAATGCCATTGCTTTTAGAGCTGTCTGGCTCGACATCATGATCCCGAGCCCTGCTTTCAGCCCGAGAGCAGTCGCGATCCCGATCCGGATGCCGGTAAAGCTTCCCGGCCCCGCCGAAACGGCGATCGAGTTGATCTGTCGCCGGTCGATCTCGTTTTCCTTTAAGAGGAGGTCAATGTTAAAGAGCAGGTCTTCTGCTTTGGATACGCTGGCGGTGCCGACCCAATTGGCGATCTCGACGTCACCGCGAAGCAGCGAGATGCTGCCGCCAGCGATAGCGGATTCGATGGCTAAAGTTATTTCTTCGTTCTCGCTCATTTGCCCCGATCTCTTAATTCCCTGCTCACACGGCGGATCGACGATGGTATTCGGTAAAAAAAGTTCCCGACCTGATAAAAAATACGCGTGCGGGCATCAAAGCTTCCTTCCATCTGAACGGTCGCCCAGATCGGGTTTTGGTCAAATCTTAGCGCGACCTGGTGCCAGAGCTTTTTCCTGTCATTAAGTACCAGCTCGAGCGGCTCGTTCTTATCTTCCCTCGCCCATTCGTACTCGACGCGTTTTATCAACCAGGCAGGAAGATCATTGACTTCATCTTTTATCGGCGTATCAGAAAGATCCAGGCCGAGATAATTGTGCGCCAAACCAACGGTACAAACGAGCCAGCGGCGCCGTTTGCGGCTAACAACGGTAAGAAAACGATCCCAGTCGAATTCCGGCTCGCGGTTAGCGATCGCGTAGTAAATATCCCACAGCCTTTCCTTGTTTCCACCGCCGTCGGTCAGCCAATGCACGCAAAGAACGCGAACGTGATCTTCGGGGCGAAGGATTCGATAGGAACCGGCAGCGGTTTTGATCAACCGGGAATTCTCAAATAGATCCTTCCATTCGGCCGAGTCTAAGTGCCGAAGTTCCCTGTGCAGATCTATCGCGAGCCCATCGGCAGCCAGGTTCTGAAGTAAAGTCGACGCTTTTGCGTAGTCGGCCTTTGATACCGCCATATCCATGTCTATCGATGGACGATAAATGTTTTCTGGATAAAACTTCGCGGCGGCAAGGCCTTTGATCAGTACCGGCTCGATCCCGTTATCCCGAAATAAAGCAAAGGCTCTAAGAACGTTGTGTTCCTGAACCTTTCGCTGGAGCACGCTCCAACGAGCTTCGTCGGAATGTGTTTGAGACTGAACGGAATTATCTGTCTGCACAAGAAGAAAGAGTAGCAGAGACGACGAGTCTCTACTACTCTTCAAAAAAACCTAATTGTTGCTCGGCTTAGGGAGCACAGAGTCCAGCTTGGTTGCAGTTCGTTGTTGACGGGCAAGCACGTCCGGCACAATTAAGCGGTGCGGTACAGGTGCAAGAAACTGCTGCCATCGCACTCGAAGGAGCGACCAGGGACGCGATAACCGGAAGAGCTACCATCGAAGCAAGACCGATCGTCTTGAGAACCTGACGGCGTGACTGGCCTGCGAAACGCGGAGCGACTTCATTTGCGAGAAGTCCGTTCTCGTTCAACTGATCAATTGCGAGCCATACGAAATCTTCGGTGACCTTTCCGTCAAACTGTTTGACGATGTCGGCAACGGTGTTGGTTCCGTCGCATGACTTCCAGACTTGGGCAGCCGAACTGTTCAAGCAGTGCGCTTTGTTGCTGTCCAGGTCATAAACTAGTACCTCATCGGGCATTTCCTGGACCACAATGCCATTCTGGCGGGCCATCGGATTGTTCGGGTTATTCATCTTCTTCCTCCAAGCGAATAGGTTATGCGTGTGCAAAATAAAGTCAAAGTTCTCAAAATCAGTGCTGGGCTAAGATCACCGACCTTGATAACCAAATGTTTTAATAATTCTATCTCAATTTACGTGATTGTCAACGAAATCGAGCAATGTTTCAGCAAATCTTTCTGCGGAACCTCTAAGACTCGAAACGATTATGGCACGGCTCGCTAATTTATGCAAGACCTCCATCGAAAATTCAGGGCGGTTTCGGATGGAAAGTGTAAAAGGGATTAGCTTTAGTACACCGCTCCCGGATGTCTCGATCTGCGGGTCCCAATCAGCTTCCGGATCGTATCGGGTCAGCAGCACGAGCCCGACCGGGATCGGTTCGTGTCCTACTCTGCCGCCGAGCTCTTCGATACCGAGATCGTAGGTCTTAAAGTCCTCAGTCCGCATTGCGATCCTCCGCGGAAACGGATGAACCATTGCGCCCACATCGATGATAGCAAAATCGTCGGAATAATACTCGGCCCCCTGTTTAACTAGTTCTGCGGTAAGAGTTGATTTTCCTTGAAAACTGTCCGCTGGCATCACGATCGCCTTTCCCTTCCAGCCGACAACGCCGGCGTGAAGGAATACGCGGTCAGGTGCAATTTCGCCTACCGAAACCCGTAAGATGCTGTCAAAAAAGCGAAAAGCCTTGAGCGGTGTGTCCGAAGCCCCGAGTTCCACGCCATTGTGGATGAGCATAAGATCGCCGTTCGGGAGCCGGTCGAGCGCGAATTCGTGGTCGAATGTTGAGCTTGAAATTTCACTGACATTCTCTAGTAGCGATCGATGAGCAACGGTTGTCGCACCGTTGAAGGCTTCGGCGTCGTTACTCTCGATCCGCACGAGAACGCCATAGGATTCGAAATCGAATCTGTGTTTGGCTGTATTCGGGTTTACCTGAGGCGTGGCGATCATGTTAACGCATTCTTAAATCTTAGTTTAGCACCTTCTTTTTGAAGCACAGGATCAGTATTACAGACGTCAGAATGATCACGACCGGAAACATCGCGAGGCCGATCTCATCACGAAACTGCACCGAGACCAAAACTGAGATACAAAGGATAGTCGCCAGCACGCCGTACAGAATTGTCACGCTGCGATGCGAGTAACCGGCCGAGACGAGACGCTGGAAAAGATGTTCGCGATGGGCGATCCAGATCTTTTCGCCGCGGATCAGCCGCCGAAGTATCGTTACAACCGAATCGAAGAGGAAAAACCAGACGAAGAGAACCGCGGCGATCGGCAGCAAGTCGGGCGATTTTGTGACCGATTCGCGTGCCATCAGCGGGAGTGCGGCGAACGTGAAGCCGAGAAACGCACTTCCAACATCGCCCATGAAAATGTGCTGCGGATTCCAATTATGTAGCAGAAAACCGAGGCTCGCGGCGGCGATCACTCCGCAAAATAGGTAGATGACGGGCATTCCGAGGATAATTCCGAGGCAAAGCCAGCCGAGCCCTGCGATCACAGCCTGCAAACCGGCGAGGCCATCGATCCCGTCCATGAAATTGTAGGAATTCACCATCCAGACGATCCAAAGGAAGGTAATTACGTAGCCCCAATTGCCGAATTTCAGGTTGCCGAGCATTGTGATGCCATGCCACGTTTCCGTATCAGCGATCAGCAAAACTGCGGCTGCGCAGTGAACGAGCAGCCTGACCGGGAACGAGATCGGCCGTATATCGTCGAGAAAGCTGATAAGTGCGATCAGTGCAGCACCGGAAATATAGCCCCAAGAGAAAGTACCCGTAACGAGGAGCGATATCGGTACATACGTAAGCAGACAGACGACAACGATCACGATCCCAGCACCGTGCGGCGTTGGTTCGTTGTGCGAACTGCGTTCGTTTGGAACCTTTAGGAAATTCTGCTTGAGCGTCCATCGACGATATCTCGCTACCGCGAAATAAGATACGCAGAAAACAGCGGCGAAGATAACGATGTCGATCGATCCAATCACAAAATTCAAGCCGCAAAACGCGGCGTCTAGGGGCAATTATTGTAAATTCAAGCCGGAAAGTCGTTGCGTAAAAAATTCCTGCGGTAAGCTTAATTGAACCTAAAATTCCGCCACTGTGTCAAACATCGATATGGATTGTCGTCCAAGCTTTATTTAAGGGCTTTGCTGTAGGATTCGATGGCTGTTTCGGTTGAGTATTTGCCCAACGCGGCGGCTCTCGCCCGCTCGCCCATTTTCGGCAGTTCACTTCTGTTTTTATACAGCTTCTCGATAGTTTCACTAAGTAATTTTGCATCGCCCGGAACGAGGTGCCAACCGATCTCGTCCTCGTCAATAACCTGAGCAAGCTCGGAGCCTTCATCCGTCAAAGCGAGGATCGGTTTTCCCGCGGCCATGATGTTATAGGTGCGGCTCGGCATCGCGGTTCCCCACATGCCTTTTATTAAGGCAACAAGCCCGATGTCGCAGGCGTTTAGGAAAATATTTTGTTCGGAACGCGGGCGATAGTCTAGAATCGTTACGTTTTTTAGACCGTGATCGTGAACGTGGGCCTCGATCCACGGTTTTTTAACTCCGGCTCCGATGAAAGCGAAGTGGAACTCTTCCCTGTCGATCAACAATTTCGCACTTTCGATGATCGTCTCAACATCGGTCGGATGCCCGATATTACCGGCATACATAAATACGAATTTATCCTCGATGCCAAGCTCTTTAAGCAGAGCGTTGTCGTCTCGCGGCGTCGGGTAGATCGTGTCGAGATCCGCCCAGTTCGGGATGGTAATGATCGGGATATCCAGGCCTTGGGTCTTGCGAACGAATAGCTCGTTCATATCGCGGCCCATCACGATGATATTTGATACGTGCTTATAAACCCAACGATTGACTAAGTTAGCAAATTTGACAAACGAGGAATCCGGCTTTGAAGCTCCGACCGCGACGAGGATCTCAGGATAGCTGTCCTGAATGCAGAGCGTCAGGCTCGCCCCTCGGATCAGACACGCGAGAGCCGTCGTCACCGGCAAACTCGGCGGTGCCGTGACCACCATCACATGATCACCTCTTTTGAATAGTTTGAGTGACTTTAGGAAGATCGAGATGCCTATGGTAAGCATGTTTAAGAGCCGAAAGAGGAAGGCATTCTTATCGAGCGTCGTTCCGTTTGCTCGAAAGATCTCAACGTTGTTTCGCCATTCATGCTTTTGAGCCTGAAGGCCCCGGGACATGTGTTTGGGTTGGCCGGTGATGACCTTTACCTCGCGTTGCTTGGCGAGGCCTTCGGCGATCTCGGTAAGGTAATAACCGGTCGAGATCTCTTCGGGATAATAAACCTCGGTCAAGATCCAGAGCGTTTTGGCTTTTTCCTGAGAATTATCGCCCATGAAACTAAGACGTGTGGCGGCGAAGGCTGGTGTAGCCGAGCATGATCTTGCTGACCGTTTGCGACACGTTTTCGGCTAGATACTCTTTTGGAGCGGTCCATGCAGCGGGTTGAGCAATGGCAAGGCCGACAGCTTCCACGATGGCGGACGTTTCGGCACCAGCGAGAATGTTGCTGCCGCATTCAATCGTTTCCGGGCGTTCGGTCACGTCGCGTAGAGTGACGTTCGGAATACCGAAAATCGCACATTCTTCTTGCACGGTTCCGCTGTCGGTGAGAACGGCGAGAGAGTTCTTCTCGAGTTTTACAAAGTCGAAAAAGCCCAGGGCTTTGAGCAGCCGGATGTTTGGCGACGCCGGACGAATCCCATGCTGTTCAAGCTTTTCGGCGGTTCGCGGATGAACCGAGATAAGCACAGTCTTGCCGAATTTCGTCGCGACTTGGCTCAAAGCATCAAATATCTTTTTGATCCGCTCGGCAGAATCGACATTTTCGGCCCGGTGCAGAGTTACTAGAAAATATTCGAACGGCGAGACGTTCAGGGCCTTCATTACCTCGCTTGAATCTATGCTGTCACTGAAATTATCGAGGACTTCCTTTATTGGATTTCCCGTTATAAAGATTCGATCTCTCTCAATTCCCTCGCGGACGAGATTGTCCTTGCTGCGTTCCGTGTACGGCATCAGGATCGTGCTGGAATGGTCGATAATGCGGCGGTTGACCTCCTCCGGGACGCGGTTGTCGTAGCAGCGATTTCCGGCTTCCATGTGAAACACGGGAATTTGCCGTCTCGCCGCCGGAATCGCAGACAAGGCGCTGTTTGTATCGCCGAGAATAAGCACACGGTCCGGTTTGTGAGCTTCGAGAAGCTCGTCGGTCTTCGTTAGGATCTGACCGATCTGGTCGCCGAAACTCTTTGATTTGATGCCGAGATGCACGTCCGGTGTGCGTATCTCGAGGTCGCGAATGAAAATATCGCTCAGGCTTTCGTCGTAATTTTGACCCGTGTGAACGGTAACGTGTTCACAGTGCTGATCCAGCACTCGCAGGACAAGGCTTAATCTGATTATCTCCGGCCGCGTGCCGAAAATGGTCATTATTTTCATAACTTTACGACGTATTACGCAGTTAAGAACTGATTGATCTCGGAGCCCGCTGTTAACAGAAGGTCGCGGAGTTCGCTGCCGGTAAGATTGTTATCCTTAGACGAATACTCGGCCGCAAGTGCAGCCGAAACATCCGTTTCGTCACGCAGTTCCGGCAAAACCGGCAGTATCACGTAATAATCGCCGCGTTCGACAGTGCGGAAACACTCTTCCTCAGAAACCATGATCTCGTGAACCTTTTCGCCGGGACGAATGCCCGTGAACTCGATAGGCAGCTTGTTTTCGCCCATCAGTACGTCGGCAACATCTGTGATCTTAGCCGAAGCGACTTTTGGCACAAATGTTAATCCGCGGCCGTCGCTTTTAACCGCCTCAAAAACCGTATCGACCGCTCGGTCTAAACTCAACAAGAACCGGGTCATTTCCGGCAAGGTGATCGTCAGTGTCTGGCCTTTTTTGATCTGATCGACAAACAGCGGAACGATCGAACCGCGCGATGCGATGACGTTGCCGTAGCGGACGCAGTTTAGCTGAACGTTGGGCAGATCGCGGTTTGCCTCGATCAGGACACGTTCCTGCAGGGCCTTTGTCATACCCATGACATTGATGGGCTTGCAGGCTTTGTCGGTCGAGATGCCGATGATCTTTTTAACTGGCAGGTCGTTTTCGCGAACGGCACGAACTATGTTCGCGGCACCGTAGATATTGGTCAGAACGGCCTCGAACGGATAATATTCGCACGACGGAACCTGTTTGAGGGCCGCCGCGTTGAAGATAATATCGGCTCCACGCATTGCCGCGACGACCGCAGAATAATCGCGGATATCGCCGATGCGGAAATTCAGGCGGTCCTTCGAATTCTGATAGATAACATCATCCGTCGCCGTCTCGCGATGCAGAAAATCGAGCCGCATGTAATGCTGCTTGGCTTCGTCACGCGAGAAAACCGTGATCTGTTCAGGCGTACCTAATTCGCCCGTGAGGATGCGTTTTACAAGAGTCTGCCCGAGCGAGCCCGTGCCGCCGGTGACAAGAATTCGTTTGCCGTCTAGTTCGTTCATTTGAGGTCGAAGTGCCAAGATCGCAGAGCAATTTTAGCATCGCAGGCTGAATAGCTGAAATCTCTCCTTAGCGAGCTTTGCATACTTTGCGTCTTTGCGGGAAACAGGCGTGTTGTTCCCGCAAAGCCGCGAAGCAAGCAAGTCCGCAAAGAAAAGCCGTTTAACGGTCTAGAGCGGCATTTAGCATCGCGATATTCGACCGTTCGATCCCGGGATCAGAGAGCCATTCGACCGCGAATCTGCGGGCTGCCGCAGACATTTGTCGATACCGATCGTTATCCATCGAAACTGTTGCCTGAATTGCCTTGATCCATTCATCAGGCTTTTCGAGCGGCAGATCCCAGCCGATGCCTTTTGCCGCTAAACCTCGCCACGGCGTGCGGTCGCTGATGATCAGCGGAACTCCTGATGCGAAAGCCTCGATAAATACGTGCCCAAAATTTTCGCCTAGCGTCGGCAGAATGAAAAAATCATATTTCGTCAGGGTTTCGGAAACCTGTTCGTGCGGAAGGGGCCCGAGCGATCTAATTGAGATGTTCTTCGGCAAGCTCGCGGCGATCCGTTGGCACTCTTCCCAATAATCTTTTTCTTCGAGCGTTCCGCAGATGTCAAACGAGAGTTTTTCATCGATACCGCGAAGATTTTCGAGAAGCCAATTGAAATTCTTTTTCCGCATGAACCGCGAGAGGAAGATCATCCGAGCCTCGCCTTGCTTTTTTATTGGTTTGGCGTCTTGATCGTATTCAGGATTGATCATCTTCGGCGGCATGTTCGGGGCGACGTGGACATCGAGACCGCTGCCTAATTCACGCGTGATATCCTTCTTTTCTTCTTCCGACGCGGCCTTCCACGTGAAGTTTTTTGAGAGCAACAGAACCTTAGCGTTCGCGATATAGAGCATCTTTCTCAACGGGTTTAGCGATAATGCTCCGGGAGAGAATTCGCCTTCGGGCGCCATTATCACGGGCTTTTTCAGAGTTCGGCGAAAGCGAAGCATCGTTAGATACATGATCGACAGCCGGCTGAAAAAGCTGTTGAGATAGATTGCGTCCGCATTGCATTCGTTTATTAGCGTGGCCAGACGCCGAGAACTGACCTCGGCTTTTGAAAGGTAATAAACTCGGGCCTTTCCAACCTGATTCCATTCGCTGATGTTGACGGTCGTGTAAGATGTTTGCACCGCGCTTCCGTCGTGATCGCGAGTAATTATGCGGAAATCAAATTGCTCACCCAATCGATCTACCATATTCGCCAGCGTCCTGACCGCTCCGCCGCTTTCGAAACCTGGCAGGTAATAGTCGCAAATGACGAGGATCGTTGGTCGTTGGAGCATTAGCGGAATGAACCGTAAGTCGTCGGGTCGGCGGCCATTCTTGCGATCATTGATTCCCAGTCGGGCGGGGTGAAGCCAGTGAGCGTTTTGAACTTCGCCGAATCGAGGCTGCGGTCAACAACGACCGCTTCGCTCGGCTTGATCGAGACGTTTGATTTGAAATATTTGTTGACGAGCGTCAGCAGATCGAATTTACTTATCGGATCGCTTGAGATATGGAACAGGCCATTAAGATCAGGGAAATTCTTGATCAAATCCGCGATAATGTCTGCCAGTTCGATCGTTGGAAAGCCTGAATAGATCGCCTTCGTGTATCCATCGACCGTTCGACCGCGATTAGCTAGAAACCACTCGACGATGCTATGCGAGGTCGTGATCTCTCGGCCGATGATCGACGTACGGATCGTGAGCGAGCGGCCGTCCGTAACTTCGCCCAGCAATTTGCTCAAGCCGTATAGGTCGCGGGCATTGGCTTCGTCAGATTCTGAATAGTTCCCTTTTTTGCCGTCAAACACGCAATCGGTGCTGATCGTGATCAGGCGAAAGTCGAATTCCGCCGAAAGCTGAGCCAATTGGTTGGGAAATATTGAATTGATCGTCAAGGTGCGGATCTTGTCAGCGAGCGTGGGGTTTTGTTTGACGACGCCGACGCAATTTACGACGCAATCTGGTTTCACTACCTCGATAACCCGACAAACTGCCGCGATGTCCGTAACGTCAACGTCTGAAAATACCGAGTGGCCCTTAAATATCCCAAACCTCTCGATCGCCGCGAGATCTGACCGAATCGTCGCGAAAACCTCGAATTCGGAACTCACACGTTGATAAAGTTTGTGGCCGAGCATTCCACTGCTGCCGATGATGAGGATGGACATTCGTTTTTATCGGGAAAGCGTTATTTTATGGTTTCGGCGGTCGGGAAACAAGTTCGATTGTCAGTCGAGCAGCAGCTAGACTTTTAAGATGCGAAGTTCGGGCGGATCAGTTTCCGCGGAGCGCAGCTTTTTTCGCAATTCATCAAGGACGGGCTCGACCGGTATGCCGTTCATACACGGATGCCCGGCGACCGGACATTCCTGGCTGCGGCAGCCGGCACATGGAACATCATGTTGAAAAATAGTATGCCGATCACCGAGCGTAAACCATTGACCCGGATTATCGCGTTCATGAAACAAGGCAACAACAGGCGTTCCCACGGCAGCCGCCAAATGTGTCGTTCCGGTGTCGAGCCCAAGATAGAGTTCGCACAGTGAAAGCAGCACCGCCGAATCCCTGACGGCGAATTTCCCTGCCGCATTTATTCCGCTGCCAATTTTCTCGATAAAACCGTCGCCCAACTGTTTTTCTGCCAGTCCTCCGACAATAACGATCTCGCAAAGATCTTCAGCCGTCAGTTGCTTTGCGATGCTGATAAAATTCTCTGTCGGCCAAAAATTAGCGGGCGTTTTGCAGCCCGGAGCGATCGCAAGCAGCGGCAAATGCGGCTTTTCCCTGAGCTGAGCGAGCCATTTTTCCGTTTCAGCCTTTTCTGCTTTTGAGATCTCGAAAAACGGCTGACTAAGGTCTTCGGATCTCGAAATCGTGATCCCGTCGTTTTTGAGACGCTCAAGTTTGCGGACCGCTTCATGTTGGGTCATCGCAGGGCGGCCAGATTCGTCAATCGGATAAAGCTCGTTTTTTGAAAACGCGTGGAAACCAAAAAGCTTGCGGATACCGCAGGAGCGAAAGAATAAGCGGTCGCGGCGGACAGATGCTTCGGGCCGTTCGCTGATGACAAGATATACTGCGGCGTCGAATTTTTCGGCTCGGATCTTCGTCCAGAGATGGAAATATGAAGAGATCTGGCCAGCTCCGCTTGTGTAGGCGAGGCTGCGGTCGATCAGGTTTTTCGGGATCACCTCGGAGGCCGTGACTACATGGTTTGGCTGCGTATTTTGAAGAAGGACGATCTCGGCGTCAGCGAAATGCCTTCGTACGGCTCTAAGGGCTGGAATGGCAACAATAGTATCGCCGAGCGAGCCGATCAGATAAACAAGTACTTTTTTCTGGCTCGGGGCTTTCATCTAGGTGGAAAGCACCTGAAAGCGGGCGGTTTCGGCGGTAAGCATTTCGCGGGTGATCGGCGTGGTGCCGACCTGTTCGACCACAAGGCCGGCGGCAAAATTCGCGATCTCAGCAGCTTCAAAAAACGACAGTCCGCCGCCTAAAGCCGCTGCCATTGTGCCGATCGCGGTGTCGCCGGCTCCGGTCACGTTGTAGACATTTCGGGCCGATGCTTTCAGGTTTCGCGGTTCGTGGCCGGTTTGGAAAAGCGTCATCCCGCGTTCGCCCTGCGTGATGAGGATCGCTTCGAGCGAGAGATCGTGGAGGAGTTTTTCGCCAGCGATCGTGACGATATCAGGCGAATGAATTTCGAGGCCGCACGCGTCAGCGGCTTCGCGTTGATTTGGCGTTAGGATCGTGGCTCCGGCGTATTTTGAGTAGTCCTTGCCTTTCGGATCGACCAGTACCGGTTTTCCGTTTTCATTGGCATATGCGATCAACTTTGGAACAAGATCGGCTGTCAAAAATCCCTTGGCGTAATCGGACAGAACGACCACATCTGTTTCAGCGATCAGCGGTTTGATGTCTCGCAAAAATGCCTCGATCTCGTCAGTTGAGATATCGGTTGCAGTTTCCTGATCGAGCCTTGCGATCTGCTGATTATGGGCGACTATGCGGGTTTTGAGCGTCGTAAAACGGCCTTTGACAGGAAAAAAGAGGAAATCTTCTATTCCGGTATCTTCCATGATCTTTGGAAGGAAGGCCGCGGCTTCGTCGTCGCCGGAGATACCGATGAGGTATGGTTTTGCACCGAGCCCGGCGATATTTGCTGCGACGTTAGCGGCTCCGCCGGCGGTGAGGGTTGTGCTGTCGAGCGAGACGACCGGCACGGGAGCCTCGGGCGAGATGCGGTTTACCGTTCCCCACCAATAACGGTCGATCATCACGTCGCCGATGACGAGAACTTTTGTGTTTGATAGATCGTCGAGAATTCTCATCAATTTAACCAATAACCGGATCGGTAGCCATCCATTCGTCGACAATCTCGCACCAGATATGAGCGATCGTAATATGTGCTTCCTGGATGCGAGCGGTGCGGTCTGATGGTACGAGAATGCACCTATCCGATAGCGACGCGAGTTTCTTCCCCGCTGCTCCGGTCATTCCAATGATCGAGCAGCCGCGGTTTCGGGCCGCCATCACAGCAGCGATCACGTTTCGCGAATTCCCGCTCGTACTGATCGCGATCAAACAATCGCCCTCCACCGCCAAAGCATCGACCTGACGCGCAAAGATTCGCTCAAAATCGTAATCGTTTGCGAGTGCCGTCAGTGCCGAAGTGTCGGTAGTCAAAGCGATCGCCGGTAACGCTCGTCGTTCCGTTTCATACCGCCCAACAAATTCCGCGGCGATGTGCTGAGCGTCCGCTGCACTGCCGCCGTTTCCGCAGATCAGGACCTTCCTACCGGCTTTGAATGTGTCAACGAGAAGCTTCGCACAATCCTCGATCGGGCCGGTTATTTCACCGATGACCTTGTTAAAGACCTCGAGGTGCTGATTCAATGACAGCTCGATGACCGAGCTGTCTTTCACGTTTTCCGGTGTTTCATTTTCTTTTATTTTGTCCACAATACTGCTCGACGAAAATCCATCAACCAATGGCAGCGAGAAGACCTGCCCGCCGTACGCCGTTACAAAATCCGCGCCGATTATCTCGTCCGGTTTCCAGTCGCCGCCCTTTACCAAAACGTCGGGCTTGATCTCGTGGATCAACTTTTCGGGCGTCAATTCATCAAAGATTCGAACCTCGTCAACCGATTCGAGTCCGAGAAGTACCGCTTTTCTGGCTTCCTGGTTCTGAATGGGACGATCCGGGCCTTTGATACTTCGCACCGACGCATCGCTGTTGATGCCTACGATCAGCCGCGAGCCAAGAGCCCGTGCCCGCCTGAGCAGATCGACGTGACCGGCGTGCAAGATGTCGAAACATCCGTTGGTAAATACGATCATCTAAGTAGCCTTAATACCTTTAATACTGCCGGTTTCGATGCGTTTTGCAATGATGTTAACGATCAATATTCCGATAACTGAAATAAAACCGATCTTAAAGAACACGGGGATTATCGTACCGTAAAACCCCTCATACGAAACAGATGTCAATAGCATGAAAAACAGCGTGATACGCCAGACGATGAGCTTTTGACCCTCGATCAGCGATCGATAGAAAAGTCGTAGCAGAAATCCCAGCACAAACATTCCTATCGGAATCCCGATTATCCCATAGTTTCGCAGCAGATCGCCGATCGGCGTGATCGCGTACGACGAGCCCGAATAGTCAAAATAAAGATCGCTGTATTTGCGAGGGTCGGCAACTACAGGTTTGTCCGGCCAGATCACGCGAGGGATCATGAACGTCGACAGATCGATCCAGATATTGTCGCTCAGGCCATAGATCTCTTCGTATGGGGCAAGCTCTTCGTAATTTGAGACGACGACCGCGAGTGTGCTGAGAACGTCGATCCTTTCAGCAAAATTGACGGCGCCGAACGTCAATGTGTCATAAACGTCGCTTCGCCCGACCTGATCCACAGCAGCGAAGATATTCTCGGTGTATTGTTCGGCACTTTGAGCGTCCTCAGTTCCCTTAACGTTACGAAACGTCGTTCCGTAGATCATTCCGACCGTCAAGCCGATCGTCAGCAGCAGGCCGGAAATCACTCCCTGCTTCATCGAAAATCGCCGTCCCGAAAGGATGAACGAGAATGTAATGATCAGAAAGATCTGGATAATATTGCCGCGGCTGCCCGAGTATAGAAACTTTGTCAGACTCGTGAAAAGCAGCACGCCGATGATCGGGATGACAATAAAATCCAACTTGCTCTTACGGAAGATCACCGACCAGAGCAGTACACTCGCCTGCACCCAAAATAACGTAGTGAAAAAGATGAGTCCGTCGTATGAGTTGAATTCCGTTACCCTCTGATAGCCAAAGCGGCCGAGAACAAAGGCTAGGATCGTATTTGCAAGGCCCGCCAAAAGCAACAAAACGCCCGGCAGCATGAGCGAATCGGGCTTATAGTCTGCTTTTGGAAGCACGTCCGCTATCCATCCACCGATTTTTGCTCCGACCGGCAGCAAATAGCCCGTCGCGAGTCCCGCATAGCCGAGCCCGACGAGAGCGATGGTCAGCGGCAGATTATAATTCGGATCCTGGATAAGATTCTCGAATGAAGGCCTGGACAGCCCGAGCGCAAACGAAAGCCCGCCGACTACGAATGCCGGGAAAAAATAAGAAAGTGTCGCAAACACAAGCGGATCGACAAACGTCAGTCGCCCGTGATGATACAAATACACGAGCGGTATCGCCATCACGACACCGAGCCCCATCAGCCACGGGACCAAATGCAGATTTGGGTATGCGGCGAGCGAATCGCTCGTAAACAACAGAGCCAAAAACGCAACCAAAACCGCCACGCCCATCAGGGCGAGCCCAGGGAGCAAAGATCTCTCTTTCCCCGTATCTGTTTGAGTTGGGATGTAGCGTGCTGCCAGCATTATCGATCAGACGGTAAACGGCAAACGGCAATCACGCCGTCTGCCCACTGCGGAGCTATCGTTACGCACACATCGTTTATCGCGTTGATAAACCATTTGTTATGCGGACGATGCTCTCTGCCTATATCATAAAATAAAAACGATCCGACGTGCAGTCCGTGCCGTTCGAGCAGGACTTTGAGCGTCGAATATGAGTAATATGCGACGTGGTCGGGATGCACGAATTCGACTTTTCCGCGTTTCCCCCGCAGCCCGTACCAAACGAACCGCATTCCGCAATAGGCGTTCACGGTGGTCAAAACCAACTGCGTCTCGCTGTGCATGAACCGCTTGATCCCGTTCAGGAACAGGCCCGGATTATTCAGATGCTCGATCATCTCGCCAGCAACGATGACGTCGAACTTCTCATTCAGATCGAGTTCGTCAAGTTTTTCTAGATCACCGAGAACGATCTGTTTCGAATCGTGTGATTCGAGTATCTCAATTCCCTTTTCATCCGAATCAATGCCCCAGACATCACTCGCGATCTTTTCCAGATCGTGGTGCAGAAGCATACGGTTTTTGATCGAATCTTCGGTGTACGGATAGTTCGTACAGCCGAGATGGAGCACGCGTTTGCCCGAGCAAATTTCTTTGATCAGGTCCAGACGCTGTACTAAGCTGAAGTCCTCGGCCATCGGTAAATAGTAACAAATACCTTTGCTTAGCGGTATTTTGCGAACAGGTCGCGAGCCATTTTCTTCCCGCCATCGTCGATGAAACCGGTTAAGAAGAGTGCGCCGACATATGCAATTCCGCCAGCTGCCACGGAGCCGAAAAAGGTAAACCAGGATGGTTGAAGCGTTTTGGCGAGAAACAATTCGGCTCCGACCGCCGGTATGGCGGCAATCAAAATACGGATTACCGTTGCACCCCAGAATTTCATAAAGATGCCGCCGAGAAAGCGTTTTTCGATATAGAAAATGAGCGGAATGAATATCAAAACGCCCGCCAATCTTCCCGCTGCGACGCCGTTGATTTGCCACGACTGGCTCATCGCGATCATCGCGATCACACCAGCGAACATCCAAAATATCGTGCCGTACGCGTTTAGAGCCGCCGCCTTAAAGCCCTCGGCAACCTGCCATGCGATCGTGTTAAGTGCAAGTATCGCAAAGGTTACGGTTTGAATGACGAGCATGACGTAACATTCGTCAGCATACCGTTCACCGAGCCAGGCAGTTAGAAATACTTTGCCGCAGACAACTACTGAAAGCACGGCGAACACGAGCAAGGTTAAAACGAGCTTCGTCGCTTTTTGATAAAGCTCTTTGAGCTTTTCAGGTTCGTCGAGCAGTTCATTCACGACCGGGAACATCGCAAGGACGAGGCTTGCTGTGAAAAGGTGCAAATAGAGAGCGAGCGTCATCGGGATGACGTAATACGCCATAGCTTCGCCGCCGAAATTTCGCAGTATCCAAACACGCTCAAAGAAAAGCAGCAAGGTTCCGAACAGCTGATAGCCGACGATCCCCAAAGCGTATTGCCTGACCGATCGCCAGATCTCAGACGGAATTTTCAACGTGAGGCGGCATTCCGGTATTAGATGCCGGGCCGCAAAGAATGAAACAACGCCGACAATTGACCACGTTACGAGATTCCAAGCCAGCAATGCGATCCATCCATAGCCGAGAAGGACGATGGCGATGCTGCCGAGGCTGAACGAGACACTAGTGAGATTGGCGAGCAGTAAATACCAGTCGAATCTGTGAATTCCCTGTAATGCGAATTGAAACACCTGAGCCATGAAGATACTCAAAATCGTCGCGCACGCGATGTAGATCCCGGTGACCGCCTGATCCTGCATCTGCTCAGGGATCCGGAGTGCGTCGACGACAATGGGGCGAGCGAAGATGAAGGCGATCAGCGATACAACCAGAGTGGTCGAGACTCCGAAAATGATCGTTGCCGAGATCATCGGCGAGATCTTTTCATTCTGACCGGTCGCCCGGTATTCGGCGACGTATTTGGCGGCAACTTTGCCGATGGCTGTCGTGAAAAAATAGGCGATAAAACTGAGGACCGCGGCGAGAACGCCGTATTGCTCGTCCCCGAGCCGTTTTATGACGATCGGCGTCGCGATCATCGTCGGCACGATCGGCAGCAGCCACGACAGCACGCCAAAAATGCTGTTGCGAAAGAAGCGTTTTCGTCTGTCGACAACCTCAGTCTGCATCGTCGAAACACTCCTCATAATGCCGGATCGCGATACGTGCAGCCTCGCGTTCGTCAAAATTCGAGAGGACAAACTCACTTCCCTGTTTCGCGATCGTTTGACGTAATTCCGGATCGTTCTTCAGTTTTAGAATGGCCTCCGCCAACCCTCGCGCATCGCCCGCTTCGATCAGCAAGCCGGTTTCGCTATCGTGAACAGCCTCAGGGATCGCAAAAATATTGGTCGATATAGACGGAATTCCCAAAGCCATCGCCTCTAGTAGAGCGATCGGCAATCCCTCGACATAACTCGGAAGAGCGAAAATATCGGCGACACGGAAAAATTCGAGAACTTCTTCCCGGCTCGAACCGACGGTTGACGAGAGCCGAATCTCGAAATTATTTAATCCGTATTTCTCGATCTTCGCTTTTTCGTCCTTTGTCGACTCAACCGGCGTCAGCCAGACGCATCGAACATCTGGAGCCTCGGTTTGAATTATCTTCGCCGCGTCCAGAAATACCCAACGCCCTTTGCGGTCGATGAACTGGCCGACACATAGGACGATAAACTCATTTTTAGACAAGCCGTGTTTCGCACGAAGCGACGCGATATCGTCCGTTCTGTCGAGCACCGTACGGATTTGCGGCGGATTGACGCACGTGTATGTGACAGGAATTTTCTCCCAAAATTCCTGCGTAACTAGATATCGGACTTTTTCCTTTGTGTCTTTGTTCGAAGCAAAGATGTGGAAGCTCTCCAGGCGAGATAAAAGCTGCATTCGGGCTGTCCAAACGCTCTCACGCCATTTCGCAGCGTTAATTGCGTTGTGCATCGTGACGAAGACGTTGGCCTTTCGCATCGCCAGCAGTACAAAAAACTGCCACGACTGCCACGGTGCGGCTTCGATATGGAGAATGGAATTGTTGAGATTGTACTGCTTGAGGAATCGCAGTGTTTTGATCTCGCAACTGATCCGGCTCAATTGCCGCTCGATCTTTCGCTTTATGGTGGGAGCTTGCCCGAGGTCGATCACAAAATCTATGAACTCAATTGTTACGCCGATCTGTCTGAGAAAACCGATCATTTCGGGCGAGGAATTACGCGGCAAAATGACGATCACGTCCCAGTCTTTCAAGGCTTCTTTCATGATCGCCATGAAATATACCTGTGCGCCGCCCCATTCCAAATAGGTCCAGAAAAAGATCAGTTTGCGGCGGATTTTAGTCATCGACGACGGCCGAGGCGAACGTTTTGTTGAGCGGCGGCTCCGGAGCATCGCTCACGGTCTTGTAGCTTTTGGTAACGCCCGCACGGACGAGGAACACGCAAAAGCCAACGAAACCCACTAGTTTTGACGGAGCGCCCTCCAGATACGCGTACAATCGCCTTCGCAGATTGTGGCCATTTCCGAGGTCGGTGACAAGCACCTTCAACGCTTTTTTCAGCCCCATTTTCTTGACGCGCGGCGGGATCGTGTTTGGTAAGCAAAAAACGCGGGCTCGCGGGTCGATCAGCAGCTTCCAACCGAGGCGTTTGAGTTTCGGTGTGAAGACGGCGTCGCCGAAATTTGGGTATTTCTTAGAATCCATCAAACCGCCTTCAGCAAACGCCCCGACGGGCACGAGAACGCAGTTCCCGACGATCAGATCTACATTCCACGGCTTGTTTGGAACCGTCCAAACCGTCTGTTGAGACCAATGCCGCCAGTCGCCGTACCAAGTGTCCCAAACCGGAGCGATCTGAAAAAGTTTGTGCGGCGTGTCCCAAAGCATCAGCAGCGAGCCGACGATCGATCGCTCATGTTTTCGAGCGGTTTCGACCATGAAAACAAGAAAATCCTGATCGAACACGGCATCGTCATTTATCATCAGGACAAAAGCCGGATCGTGCTTCAGACCTGCTCGAACGCCGACATTTGTGCCTTCCGTGTACCAGAGATTTCCGTCGCCTTGCACCACTTCAACCTCAGGAAACTGAGCCGCGATCGCCTCGCTTGTTCCGTCGGACGAACCGTCATCAACGATCACGACATGAACGTCGAGGCCCGTCGTGTTAAGCCGCGACAGGCTTTTGAGGCATTTTAGGGTTATGTCTTTGCGGTTATGAACAGGCGCGACTATTTCGACCCTGATGCGTTCGTCGATCATTCGGCGGATGTTCCCTTGCTGGAGCTGTGATCCTCGCACCAGATCGAACTTAGACGTGCGTTATTGGCTGCGTCGTCCTCGCTGAGTCCGATGCCGAGATATTTAATGTGTTCCTTACCTTCAAGTTCGCTGCGGAGAAGGCGCCAGAAATCGACCACTAAAACCTGCGACCATTCATTGCGGAAATCCTTTGCGGTAAGCGACTTAAACGCCGGATCAGGAGTCGTGATCAGCACAGCCTCAGCTTGTGACAGGCATTCCTCAATCGAGTCTAAAACGACGATCCCGCGACGAAGTTCCTCGATCTGCATGTCTGCGGACATCGGATCGTAAGCGACAACTCGGATACCGTTCTTCGAGAGCTGTTTTGCGATGAAAACACCCTGCGATTCTTCGGTAACATGCGAGTCCGGCTTGTAGCTCAGCCCGAGAATTGCGACCGTTGCTCCTTTCCTTAGCATTGGAAGCAATCTAGCAGCAGTTTTTTCGGCTATCGATCTGTTTTGATGATCGGTCGTTTCGGCGAGTTTCGCTTCCACACCAAGTTGGTTCGCGATGAACGAAAGTGCCACGTTATCACGCGGAAAACACGGCCCACCGTAACCGATCGAGCCGGTCAGGTATTTGCGACCGATACGCGAATCAAGCCCTAGAGCCGCGGTCACAACATCCACATCGCCGCCGGGCAATTTTTCGCAGATGTCGGCGAGCATGTTAGCGAAGGTGATCTTTGTGGTGACAAATGTATTTACCGAGATCTTGGTCAGCTCTGCGTTTTCGAGGCTCATTCGAGCAGCAGGCGCGTGATTTACCGTCACCTTGTCGTAGATTGCCTCAAGCTGATCGCCTGAACGTTTGTCGAATTCGCCGATCAGCGAGAAATCAGGATTCAGGAAATTGCGAATAATGCTGCCAAGTGCAATAAATTCAGGGCTATAGCAAACGCCAAAATCACGTCCTGCTTTCTTTCCCGATTCCTTTTCGAGGATCGGTAGCAATGCCTGTCGTGTTGATCCGGGCAGTACGGTGCTCGTGAGAACGACGTTGTGATAGCCATTTTTCTTACGCAATGCTTTGCCGATCTCCTTGAACGCCCATTCTGCGTATTGAAGCGAGAAGGAGCCGCGTTCATCGCTCGGCGTAGGCACGATGACGAACGAAATGTCGGAGCCGAGAACTGCTTCCTCATGGCTGAGCGTTGCCCGAATGCGTTCGCGATTTTCCCCGATCATCGCATCGAGTCCGGTTTCCTGAACAGGTGCATGACCGTCGTTTACGATGTCAATGAATTTCTGATTCACATCAACGCCGATCACATCGAAACCACGGCTCGCGAACACCGCCGCCATGCTTGCACCGAGCTTTCCAAGACCGATAACTGAGATTTTTTCCAACATAAGATCCAACGGTTACGCATTCCCAAGAGCCGCCGTTTTCGATGCCGCATGCGATTCCCTAACCTGACTCTCGATCCAATCGTAGGTCTTCTTGAGTCCGTCTTCAAGAGATATCTCGGGTTCCCAGCCAAGCACTTCGCGGAGTTTCGAATTGTCCGAATTGCGTCCGCGAACGCCTAATGGGCCGTCGATGTGCTTTTTGGTGATCTCAATTCCAGCCGCGTTCGCAATGATATCGGCGAGCTGGTTGATCGAGATCATGCGGTCCTGGCCCAGATTGAGCGGATCGGAAAAATCGGACTGCATCAGACGATAGAGGCCTTCGACGCAGTCGTCTATGTAACAGAACGAGCGTGTCTGCTCACCATCGCCCCATATTTCGATTTCGTGGTTGCCTGTCAATTTTGCCTTAGCGATCTTGCGGGCGAGTGCAGCCGGAGCCTTCTCACGACCGCCGTCCCACGTGCCGTTTTCGCCGAAAATGTTATGAAATCTGACGGTTCTCGTCTCGATCCCATAATCCTGCATGTAATGCATGCACAGACGCTCGGTGATCAACTTTTCCCAGCCGTATGCGTCCTGAGGTTCGGCTGGGTATGCGTCGGATTCCTTGAGCGGCGTAACGTTCGCATCTTCCTGCAAATGTTCGGGATAGATGCACGCGGAACTTGTATAGAGATAACGGTTTACGCCATTTTCACGAGCCGCCTCTAGCGTGTGAAGATTGATAAGAGCATTGTTGTAGAGGATCTGAGCATGATGGCAAGAAATGAATCCCATCCCGCCCATGTCCGCCGCAAGAGCATAAACATGATCGACCTCTTTCGACGCTTTCTGGCAATTTTCCCAACCGCGAAGGTCGAGTAGCTCGAATTCGTCCGCGTTCGTTTCTGAAAACTCGGGCAACTTGATATCAACACCGCGAACCCAATATCCGCGTTTCTTCAGAAATGTCACAAGATGGCTGCCGATAAATCCGCCCGCACCAGTGACCAAAACTCTAGTCTGTTTACTCATACAAAAATCAACTTATTCGCCGCGATCCGTGTAATTGCTGCGGTGGTAGTAGCTCTGATAGTAATAGTAATTGTCTTTGTTATTTAGGTTTACGTTGTTCAGTACGACGCCGAAGATCTTCGCTCCGATCTCCTGAAGCATCTGACGCGAACGCTTAACGACCTGCCGCGAACTTCGTCCCGCGTGAACCACAAGGATCACTCCGTCAACCATCGAAGCGATCAGTACACCATCCGTAAACGACGCGATCGGTGGCGAATCGATGACGATGTGGGTGAATTTTGTCCCTAAAATTCTCAACAGCGAAACCATCTGCTCTGAGCCGATCAACTCTGCCGGGTTCGGTGGGATCGGGCCCGAGGTCATGATGTAAAGCTTGGTTTTTTCGTCCTGCTTGATCGCTGAATTGACGTCCGTGTCGGAAAGTTCGCTCGCGAGCATCGAACTCAGTCCGATTCCATTCTCGATATTAAAGATCGAGTGCAGTCGCGGCCGACGCATGTCGGCATCAATGATCAGGACCTTTGCTCCGGTCTGGGCAAGGCTGATCGCGGTGTTGGTGGCGATAGTCGATTTCCCTTCTGATGGCAGACTCGACGAGATCAGCAGCGATTTCGGAGCGTGGCCGGCGGTCGAAAGCAGGATCGACGTACGCAAATGCCTGTAGGCCTCGGCAAGCGACGAACGCGAATCCGCCGATATCAGCAGCGGCGATTGCGGATTTTCGTCCTCGTTTTCAGTCGCACCGACCAGCAAAAGCTTACGCTTCGGCACCGAATCGATTGATGGGATAGCCGCGAGTGCCGGCAATTGCAGGTAATTCTCGATCTCCTCCGTCGTGCGGATCGTATCGTCGAGGTATTCGAGAAACAGTGCCAGGCCCATTCCGAAGAGCGTCGAAAGGAATAATGCCGCCATAACAGTGACAAATCGGCGGGGTGAAACTGCAACCTTAGGAGGAATGGCGATCTCGCTGACGCTGATGTTGTTGTCAGAACCTTGCGAAGCAACGTCATTGCCGCTAACCTGTTTTCTTAGATTTTCAAGAAAGCCCTTTTTGCTTTCGATATTCTGTTGAAGGAGTTTGATGCTTACCGCACTCTGATTCTGTCCCTGTGCCTCTCCAAACTGTTTGTTGAAATCGACCCGGATCTTGTCTTCTTTGTCTTTTGCTTGTAAATATTTCGTTTTGAGATTATCGAGCAGAACTTTTGACGTTCTTTGCCGAAAAGCCTCTATATCTTGCTTCGATTTCTCGAAGGCATTATCAAGAGACTTTTGATAGCTTTCGATCTGGACGTCGATCTCCTTTATCTCTGGTGTGCCCTCAAAAAATTCCTGCAATCGCAGAGCTCTCGTCTGGCGAAGGTCGGCGATCTTTCTTAGAGTATCGGTTTGCAGCGAGCGCAAACCGTTCTCCTGTTCGGTTATGTAGCGGGCGGATTCGGCCTCGGCAAGCGATTTAACTTTTTCAGGCGAATTCGCGACGGTCAGGTAATTTGCCTCGGCATTTTTTCGTTCATTTTCCGCGATAAGAAGATCCTTGTTCAGGCCGCTGAGCCGGTCAATGACAATCGTTTGATCGTTTTCGGTTTTCAGGATCCCGGCATTCTGTGTCAGGTTGACTAGCGCCTGCTCATCGTTTTTTAGATCGGATTCGAGACTGGCGATACGTTCCTGCAGGAAGTCATTAGTTTTGCGATTCGTTCCTGTTCGTTTTTCTTGATTGGCATCTGTAAATGTTTTAGCTATAGCATTTACGACAAAAGCCGCGAGGTCGGGGTCGGTGTGACGGAACATGATCGCGATCAGGCGAGTATCCTTTACCGTGGTTCGCGATTCGCGGATTGGTTCGGTTACTAGGTTCTTTTTGATCGCATCAACGTACGGTGCGAGACGAATGGCTTCGGACATTTCTTCCGAATTCGCGAGCGATGCCTGGAGGGCTTGCGAATCGACCGAGCTTTTCTTTTTCTCGGTATCGTCGGTTGCGAGGCCGAGCGATCTCAACGCCGACCGCCATGCGGAGACTGATTCCTCCGCCTTTGCCTGTTGAAATTCTTTGTTCGTGTCGAGGTTGTATTCCTTTATGACGCGGCGGATCAGTCCGTCGCTGCCTAAAAGCTGGAGCTGCGTGTTAATGTATGCTGGATCGGAATTCATCACTGATCGCTGACGATCGCTCGTGACCAGGTCAGGATTTACCTGTTCGAGATCGACCTGCACACGTGCCTCTGCCTGGAAGATGCTCGGACGACGTGCCATGTAGATAGCTGTCAGCGTCGTAACCAGAACCGCAATTCCGATCACAAGCCACAGTCTTTTGCGGATCGCACGCCAGTAATCAACGAGCTGAAATCCTTCGCTCGTCTGATTGTTCCGATACGACGGATACTGCCCGACCGGCGAGATCGGTGGTTCGAACTCACGGACGAGATCGACGTCGTGCAGCGGATTTCTAACAATTTCGCGCGAATCTTTCATATCAATGGCTCTCTACGGGATCCGATAGATAGCGTTCGGGATCGTTCCCTTGAGGGAATCTACAAATCCCATAAGTATTGACTTAGCCTTATCTTCCGAGACGGCAACGATATCGTTCGGCTGCAAAATCGGATCGATCGCTTTTCGCTTCTCTATCTGACCAAGGTCAACGATAAATTCTTCACGCTCGGTGCTGCCATCTTTCTGCCGCAAGATCCTGATCTTGTCCTTCTTGGCCGCACCCTTTAACCCTTCCGCCGAAACTATTGCCTGCGTGAGGGTTATAGGTTCTCGAGTCTTGAAAGCTCCCTGTTTGTTCACGTTGCCGTAGACGTAAATTATGTCAGAATCTAACACTGAGACGACATCGCCCGGCTGGATCCAGAACGTACTCTTTCCCGAGAGAACATCTCGGACCTTAAATTCATTGACCGACACCGTATTGGCGTCGTCAGCACGCGTATCTGGCTGCTGGCAAACAGAAATACTCCCTTGACGAGCCACGATCATTCGCGTTCCAGCTTCTTTGTTTGGGCCGCCCGCCATTCCGAGCAGTTCGAGCAGGTGCACGCGACGGTTTAGATAGTATGTCTGAGGCTTTTCTACGAACCCCAGAACCATCACGGGCTGAGACATTTGCTGGGTGACGGACACCCTAATACTCGGATTCCTAAGATATTTTTCCTTGTAGGCAGCGGTTATGTCATTTGCGAGTTCGAGCTCGGTTTTGCAGACAGCAACCAGGGGTTTTTCAATGCGGAAAAGTTCGATCGTACCATTTTGGCGGACCGGTACCGTTTGATTTAGATCAGGATGGCGGTCAACCTGGATGCTGATTATATCCTGATATCCGATACGGTACCGTTCATTGGTCTGAGTCGAAGCAACCGTCGCTGCTGAGGGTTCCGATTTGGGGTCTACGGTCTGACCGATGACAATGCCACCGGCCAAAGAAACGGAAAGAGAGAGAGAGAATAAAAAACGACTGCTCCTCATAAACGGACTCCTTATTTGAGCAAGATTTACATTTGAGCAAGATTTACTGGCTCAAAACATTCGCGTAGACACCATTTAACAAACAAAAATAATAACAAATGCACGCTGCTTTGGAAACACAAGTTTTGAAAGTCAGCGTAAATTGGCTAAACTCTGAATCACACTAAGCACAGCAAAAATGGAAACCACGACGCCGATGCTTCGGCAATATCTCGAGATCAAAAAGCAGTATCCGGGGACGATCCTGTTCTTTCGGCTCGGTGATTTCTATGAGATGTTCAACGAGGACGCGATAGTTGGCTCTCGCGAACTTGAGATCACTTTAACGGCAAGACAGAAAGACTCGCCAAACCCAATCCCAATGTGCGGTATCCCTCATCACGCCGCTTCGACTTACATCGCGCGTCTCGTCAAGAAAGGATATCGGGTCGCGATCTGTGATCAAACGGAAACACCAACGAAAGGCGTAAAGCTTGTAAAACGCGAAGTTGTGCGTGTGATAACGCCCGGAACCGCCATCGATCCGCAGCTTGTCGAATCGAAAGATTCGGTCTACCTAGGCTCGGTTTATGGCAGCGGCGAGACCTTTGGGGCGGCGTTTTTGGAGACTTCGTCGGGGCATTTTTCGGCTACAGAGATATCAGGCAGTGGCGCGTGGCAGAAGGTTTCGGCAGAGGTAGACTCTTACGCACCACGTGAACTATTATTTGCTAAGTCGTTAGAAAGACAAGTCTTTTTAGCCTTTGGCGGCTCGGCAAGTATTGCAACACAATCGCTTTTTGGTGATGCCGGACGATCTAGGGGCTCGGATTCGTCTTCTATCACGTTGACGCCGATCGATGATCAGAATTTTGACCTGAAGGACTCCGAACGTCTGCTCAAAGATCAGATGGGCGTCAAGGAACTTTCCGGCTACGGAATGGGCGGCAAGAACGCTGCGATCTCCGCTGCCGGGGCGTGTTTACGGTATGCGCAGGAAACTCAGAGAGCGACTGCCGGCCACATTTCGGAGATCAACTATTTCGAATCGAGCGATTTTATGGTGCTCGATGCGGTCACGCTGAGGAATCTGGAGATCTTCGAATCTCGCGGTGAAAAGAGCAAAAACACCCTCTTCGGCGTTATCGACGAATGCGTTACCGGCATGGGTTCGCGGCTTTTAAGGCAATGGATCGCTCGGCCTTCGCTGAAACGCAGTGAAATACAGACCCGTTTGCTCGCGGTTACCGAGCTTTCGGATACGATCTTGCGGGAGAAATTGCGGTTCCTGATGAAGGAGGTCAGCGATCTCGAACGCTTGATCGGGCGGTTGAATCTTGGGACGGCAACACCTCGCGACCTTGTGGCTTTGAGGCGTTCGATCGGGCAATCGCCGTTGGTCAATGAAACGCTCGCCGACGCTAAATCGTTGCTTTTACAGGTTCTGGCGGAAAATATTTACGAGCTGCCTGAGATCCGCGACCTGATCGACCGCTCAATCAGCGACGAACCGCCGGTCAATCCGGCTGATGGAGGTGTGATCCGGGATGGCTTTGATGCCGAACTGGACGAGCTGCGAAACATATCAGTTTCAGCCAAGCAGATCATCGCATCGTTCGAAGAACAGGAACGCGAGCGGACCGGAATTTCGAACCTGAAGATCCGCTTTAATAACGTTTTCGGCTACTACATCGAGATATCGAAGGGCAATATTTCGAAGGTTCCGGACGACTATGAACGCCGCCAAACCCTTGCAAATGCAGAACGTTACACGACTCCGCAGCTCAAGGAATGGGAAGAGAAGGTTTTGGGTGCGGAAGAGCGAATACTGCAGATAGAGACGGAATTATTCAAGCAGGTGAGGGCGACGGTTTGTGCCGAAACCCGGCTTTTGCAATCGACTGCGAGGGCATTTGCGACGCTGGATTGCCTGTGTGCTTTGGCCGAAACGGCGGCTCGGCGAAATTATGTTTGTCCAATTTTGCACGATGGTGATGAGATCCAGATCAGGAACGGTCGGCATCCGGTGGTAGAAGCTTCGCTCGGTTCGTCATTCATTCCGAATGACCTGCTCCTCAACAATTCGACCGACCGAATGCTCATCATCACGGGGGCGAATATGGGCGGTAAGTCCACTGTTCTCAGACAGATAGCGATCATACAGATACTCGGGCAGATCGGTTCTTTCGTGCCCGCAACCTCGGCGAGCTTGCCGATCGTTGACCGGATCTGGACTCGGGTTGGAGCCTCAGACGACCTCGCTTCGGGACGTTCGACGTTCATGGTCGAGATGACGGAGACGGCGGCGATACTTCATAATGCGACGCCGCGAAGCCTCGTTCTGCTCGACGAGATCGGGCGCGGAACGTCGACTTTCGATGGCCTCTCGATCGCCTGGGCGGTGGCGGAACACCTCCACAACTCGCCCGAACATTCCGCAAAGACAATGTTTGCAACACATTACCATGAGTTGACTGAGCTGGCGGAGAACCTGCCGGGAGCCAAGAATTATCAGCTCACCGCGACCGAAAAGGACGGCGATGTGGTATTTCTCCACAAACTCCAACCCGGGAAAGCCTCAAAGTCCTACGGTATCGCCGTCGCCAAGCTTGCCGGCCTGCCAACAAAGGTCATCGAACGCGCGAAGAATGTGCTGGAAAAGCTTGAAAAATATGAACTTGCGGTCTTTGCAGATGAGAAGAAAGAAGGCCTTGCGAGGGCCGCCGGCGGCCGGTTGGCCGCGCAATATTCCCTCTTTGCCGTGACCAACGAGAACGCGATAGACGAACTTCGCAATACCGATGTCAATAGCCTGTCTGCTGACGAATCAAAGGAGCTTCTGGCCCGCATACGCGACAAGATAATTTAGGCTCGTTTGGTCGACGCGGGTCGTGATCTTGGTCGAGCAATTTTGCGAGTTTGGTAGAGGTAATTTGGAGATTGGTCGAAGGTTGCGGAAAAAATACGTGTCTTGCGGGTAAGTGCGTTTATCAGCACACCAACTAATTCGACTATAACATCTCTATCGGAACCGTTTTCATCGGCGGTTTTATCGATAGCATGATGGCATCACTGCCTGATGCCTTGATCTCAATGGCGATACCTCTGATCGTTTTGGCCTTCCAAGCGGTGCGATTTTGAGCGATAAGGACGATTGAATTATCGAGCCAGGCATCGGCGTCGGGCCATTCCGGGAACAAATCCCTAATAATTTTTGAAACGCCGGCTTTTTTGGCCGAGTCAATGCTGCCATCCGGCATAGTGGTCGCCGTGATCACGATGCTCGTTTCGGCGAGCTCTCGTTTCACTCCCCAGATCTCAACTTTTAGTTTTTTGTCGGGCGAGATGCCGCGGCGAAGGCCGCTGGGTTCTGTGGAGACTGATCGCTGCTCGATCGCGAGGGATTCGAAGATATTCGACACCATCTGATCGTAGGATGCGACCGATCCACGACCTGCGGCCGTCTGAACCTTGGCCATTGATCCCGAATATCCGAACCATAGTGAAGCGTAACCTCCGCCGGTCGCGACGCCAAATTCTTCCCAAGGCATCGACTCGAACATCCCTTTGTTCAGAATTATCGAACTGTGCATCTCGCTTTTTTTCCAGGCGGCAAGGGCCGAGCCCAAGTCAACTCTCGAGTTCGTCGTGCCGTAGAGGGTCTCGTAACCGTCGCCTGTGTAACCGGAATTCAGGCGCCGCGGAGACTCGATTTGGCAGGGCCAGGTTTTCTTATCTCCTATGTCATACGGGCAATTGCTCCAACTGTGGGTGATCGTCTTCATGTTCTGATTCAGATCCAGCACGCGGCGGTTCGCGACCATGCTGAGCGAGGCAGAGAGTTTCACTGCAGGAAGGCCGTTCTCGGTGCGGTATTTGTTGATCGTGTCGAAAAGGGTCTGCTCATCGGGCGAGAGGTTATCGCCGGAGCAGTTCCTGGCGGTGAAGATACTTGTACCGGTGCAGTTCTCAGGCGACTGAGCGTACTCGTTCACGTTGAAAGCTGCCACAGACAAAAGGACTACAACGAGAAAGCGACAGCTGAGTAAGGACATCCTCTCATTTTCTAATATTTCAGAATTTAGTCAACAAAAACTTCATTATGAAAAGGTATTTCTGCCGAAACTCGTATTAGAATAAAAAACATGACAAATCGCCGAGATTTTTTAAAGAGTGCGGTCGCTTCTCTACCGATCGCTGCCGCCGCGAATTCGACGTTCGGGGCGGACAGATCCGCAAGATTCGCACGGCCGCTGGTTGTCTCGACATGGGACAGCGGAATGAATCCGAACGCGGCTGCCTGGAAGATCCTGTCGGCCAAAGGCAAAGCCATCGACGCGGTCGAGGCCGCCTCTCGTAATGCCGAGGATGAGCCGAGCTGCTGCGTCGGGCTGGAGGCATATCCGGATCGCGACGGCTTTGTGACGCTTGACGCGTCGATCATGGATCATAAGGCAAATTGCGGCAGCGTGATGTTCGTCCAGCAGATCAAACATCCGATCTCGGTCGCGAGAAAGCTGATGGAAACGACGAAACACGTCGTGCTCGCGGGAGACGGGGCAACACAATTTGCCGTTGAAAATGGATTTGAATTGATGCCGCGGAAGCTCTCGGACGATGCTGAAAAAGAGTGGAAGAAGTGGCTCAAAAAATCTGAATACAAACCTATCATCAACATTGAGAACCGCAAGGTCAGCCAGAATGAGCGGTCGGCGCCGCCATTTTTTGATAGCGGAGCGGCCAATCACGACACGATGGGAACGATCGCACTCGACGCGAAGGGCGATCTTTCGGGTTCATGTACGACGAGCGGAATGGCGTTCAAGATCCACGGCCGCGTTGGCGATTCGCCGATCATTGGAGCCGGGCTTTTTGTTGATAACAAGGTCGGAGCCGCGACCAGTTCCGGTGTCGGCGAGGAAGTGATCCGCATCTGCGGCACGCACCTGATCATCGAGCTGATGCGTTTCGGCTATACACCGACCAAAGCCTGCAAAGAAGCTATCCGCCGCATCATCGACCGCGACCCAAAAACCGCCAAGGAAATGCAGGTCGGTTTCATCGCGATCTCAAAAACCGGCGAGGTCGGAGCCTACGCGATCCAGAAAGGCTTTACGTATTCGTTACGGAACGCGACGACGAATAAGGTGTTCGATTCGGACAGCCATTTTAAGGCCAAGCCACAGTAGCCACGAAATAACACGAAAAGGGCACTTTCCTTTTTTAGTGGTTCTTTCGTGAACTTTCGTGGTTACTATCCTCCCCGCTATACTTTCGCTACACGGCTCCGATTGGTAAACTGCTCTTTTGCCGTTTTCCTCAAATTGAACGATGATCGAGCAACTCAGTTCCCTTTCGTTAGAACAAAAGATCGGGCAGTTATTTTTTATTGGGATCGCCGGGCCGGAGTTGGACGAGCCAACACGAGCTCTTCTGGCGGAAGTTTCGCCCGGCGGGGTTTGTTTGTTCGCTCGAAATATTAAGAGCTTTGAGCAGACCCGCGACCTGCTCGACGGCATCCGCAGTACTTCTCAAATCGAACCATTTCTCAGTATCGATCAGGAAGGCGGCCTAGTTGACCGACTTCGGAGGATAATGACGCCGATGCCGGCGGCGAGCAAACTTCCGTCTGCGGCGAGTGCTGCGGAGCAAGCGGCGATCATTGGTGAAACGCTCGGTATTCTCGGCTTCAATATGGATTTTGCCCCGGTTGTCGATGTGATCGATAAGGAGCGGGGTACGCATTCGAACGGGTTGTTTTCGCGAACCTACGGGGCGTCAAAAACTGATGCGACGGAGTTTGCAGGTGCGTTTCTCGACTCGCTTCAATCAAAAAATATCATCGGGTGCCTCAAGCATTTTCCGGGACTCGGGGCCGCTCAGGTCGATTCCCATGAGGAACTTCCGGTCGTCAGTATATCGGCCACCGAACTCGAAGACACAGACCTTTTCCCGTACCGCAAACTCTTACAAACCGCAGATGTTCACGCCGTCATGGCGGCTCATGTTTGTTTTCCGGACCACCCGCTTCAGGAAAAAGACGCTAACGGGAAGCTTTTGCCGGCATCTTTAAGTTATAGTTTTATTACAAAATTGCTCCGCGGCGATATGGGGTTTGACGGTGTTGTTATCACCGACGATCTCGAGATGGGAGCGATCATTCGAAATTACGGCATCGGCGAGGCCTGCAAAATGGCGATTCTCGCAGGCGTCGATATGCTTGCTATCTGTGCCGGCCCTGAGAATATTCGTACTGGATTCAGAGCGGTTTGTCAGGCGGTAGAAGCGGGCGAGATCTCGATGGAACAGATCGACGCGTCGCTCGCACGGATTGCTAAGCTCAAGGCTACGATAGCCGCTCCGCCGATGTTTGACGAGCTGCGGCTAGGTGAATTATCTGCCGCAACGGCAGCGTTGGCGGCAAAAATTTCGAATTAAGCCTTTGCGGTCTTTGCACCCTTTGCGTCTTTGCGGGAAACTAAGCCGGTCAAGGATTTTTCCGCAAGGGAGCAAAGTAAGCAAAGGCCGCTAAAGAAAGCATAAAAACTTGCCCGATAAGTTTTGTTTGGAGGAATTATCGTTTTGCGTAAATTATTTTTGTTGTTGTTGATCCTCTCCTTTTTTGCCACCGCATCGACCTGCAGACGACGGAATACAGATGCTGTGACGGTTTCTCTGTCTGAGAAATTCACGGCTTTTGACACGCTCACGTCAGCCGCATCAGATGTGGCGGCAGAACGCGTCAAGTCATTGATGTTCAATGCTCTTGTTAAGAAAGACGCAAATTTCGACTACGTCGGTGAACTCGCAAAGGAGATCAAAACCTCAGAAGACGGCAAAACGATCACGTTCGTCCTGCAGGACAATGTAAAGTTCCACAACGGCAAAGCCTTCACCTCGGCCGACGTTAAATATACGTTCGATGAATTGTTCAAGAGCAATGGTTTTAAATCCGGAGCTTTCTTCGATACGGTTCCTGACGATTCCTCGCCTGCTGCTACGCCGCCGAAAACAATCGATAATTCAAACGGGGCTAAAACTCCGGCTGAACCAAAGACCAAGCGAGTCGCTCACATAAGCTCGATCGAAACGCCTGACGCCAAAACGGTCATTTTCACTGTCACACGTCCCGCTCTGCGGAATCAGCTCCTCGCAAATTTGGTGGCGATCCCCATTATTCCGACGGATTCGGCAGCTCAGCAGAAGGACACGCCGGTGGGCTCCGGCCCGTTCAAATTTGTCGCCTTTGATGCTTCGCAGAACATTGTTGAACTCGAGGCAAACACTGAATATTGGGACGGTGCGCCGAAAATTCCAAAGCTTCGTGTTAAGACCGTGACTGATGCACAGTCGCTTCAGAATGAACTGCAGGCCGGCGGCGTGGACATCGCTCCGCTGCCAACCAACCTGCCGCCCGACGTGCTCAAGGCGATGAATGGTTCGGGTAATCTGAAGGTCGATCAGTTCGATGGGTCGAATATTCAATATCTTGTTTTTAATGCTCAATCCCCGCCGCTCAACAATCCGAAGATACGCCAGGCGATCGGTTATGCCATAGACCGGCAGAAGATCGTCTCGCAGCTTTTATTCGATCAGGCAAAGCCCGCCAGCTCGATCCTGCCGCCGCAATCTTGGGCATATTCGCCCGGAACTCAGTACACATTCGATCAGGCAAGATCGAAGCAGCTATTGCAGGAAGCCGGATACAAAGGCGAACCGATCACGTTCAAATACGGAGCCGGTAACGCAGCGACAAATCAATACGCGCAGGTCATTCAGAGTGCCCTGAACGACGTCGGGCTCAATGTTCGTATCGAAACGCTTGAGGTCAATACCATCCGCCAACAGCTCGCACAAGGCCAGTTTCAGATCTACACCGGCCAATGGGTCGGCGGAAATCAGGACCCGATCTTTCTTCGAGATCTGTTCAGCTCGACCAAGATCCCGGGCGGATCCGTCTCATGCTGCAACCGGAGCCGCTATCAGAATGCTGAGGTCGATAAGCTTGTCGAAGAGGCTGTAAATTCAGTCGACCGCGCAAAAGCCAAGGAACTGTATGGCAAAACGTGGGACATCGTCAGCAGCGAACTGCCGCTATTACCGCTTTGGTATCCGGGAAATATGGTGGTCTACAACAAGCGGATCGGCGGAATAAAGATATCCCCGAACGGCGATTGGAGCTTTATTAAGGATATTACCGTCAACTAGTTACAGTGCAAGATCCCGCGCGTCGGCAAGGTCGAAACACCCAACTTGGAGGAATCGCCCTTGCTCATGAGCGGGCTTCTGCAATTCCTGGCCAGGCCGCTTGACAAATAGTTTCGTTCGGGTAAAATTATGGTTTGCCACGCGGGAGTAGCTCAGTGGTAGAGCGCGACCTTGCCAAGGTCGAAGTCGCGAGTTCGACCCTCGTCTCCCGCTCCATATCAAGGAGTAGGCAGTTAGCAGAACGTGAGTAGGCGGTAGAGAAGATCACCTGCCGACCGCCTTCCGCCAACTGCCTTCTCTTATTTAACGGCGGCGTAGCCAAGTGGTAAGGCAGAGGTCTGCAAAACCTTTATTCATCGGTTCAATTCCGATCGCCGCCTCCAATTTTTAGATGAAAAAGAGCGACCTGGTCTGGTCGCTCTTTTTGATTGTCCTTGAAGATCTGTGAGATTACAACTTGA